>Ga0302266_10000274_pt1 | contig 53157 bp, 48 predicted proteins | sample III_Bog_E1_2_FD_194559 | JGI IMG/M metagenome (GOLD analysis project Ga0302266, IMG submission 194559) | Peat permafrost microbial communities from Stordalen Mire near Abisko, Sweden - III_Bog_E1_2 | ecosystem: Environmental > Terrestrial > Soil > Wetlands > Peat | place: Sweden: Abisko...
GCAGCCAAAATCGCGAAAACACACCCGCCGCAAACGCAAATCTGCCACGAAATCAGTGCCCGTGAGAAATGCGGGCTAGCCACAGTCCACGATTCGCGAGCCACGTACAATAGTTCTGTGACCAAAATCTCCCCGCCCGCGGCCCCTTCCGTCGGCTTCATCTCCCTCGGCTGCCCTAAAAACCTCGTTGATTCCGAGGTGATGATGGGCCTGCTCGACCGCGCCGGCGCGCGCCTGACTGCGCATCCCGAAGAAGCCGATATCCTCGTTGTCAACACCTGCTCCTTCATCGATACCGCCAAACAGGAATCGGTCGACACCATTCTCGAAATGGCCCGCCACAAAACCGCAGGCCGCGCGCGCAAGCTCATCGTTGCCGGCTGCCTAGTCGAGCGCTATCGCGACGAAATCCAGAAAAATATCCCCGAAGTGGACGCTGTGGTCGGCACCGGCGAACTCGATGCGATTCTCGAAGCCGCGGGTCTTGCGCCTACACCTGCGCCCGCCGCGCTTTCTCCCTTCAACATCCTCTCCAGCGCCGCCGAAGTCCGGTCAGGCCGCGAATCCCAGGCCGGCACACACAAATCGCCAGCATCCCGGCAGGAAGGCGACCACCGCGAACGCGCCGGCCGCTTCAAACGCGACGAGTGGCAAGGGGCCTCTCATCTGCTGCCGACGTATCTCTACGACGAAACCACCCCGCGGCTTCTGTCCACGCCGCGCGCTTCGGCCTATATCAAGATCGCCGAGGGCTGCGATCATCCGTGTACTTTTTGCGTCATTCCCAACTTGAGGGGCAAGTTCCGTTCGCGCAGATTTGAATCGGTCGTCGCCGAAGCCGAATCGCTCGTCGCCCGCGGCGTTCGCGAGATTACGCTCATCGGCCAGGACACCACCTGCTACGGCGAAGACCTGGGCCTGAAGGATGGGTTGGCGACGCTGCTCGATACGCTGGCGCGCATCCCCGATCTCCGCTGGCTGCGCTTCCTCTATGCGTATCCGAATCGCGTTACCGGCAAGCTGCTTGAGACCATTGCCCGTCACGACAACATCTGCAAATATCTCGACCTGCCGCTGCAACACGCCTCACCCGATGTGCTGAAGCGCATGAAGCGCGGCGCCGGCGCTGATATTTTTTTGAAGACTTTGGAAAAGGTTCGTGCGGCGGTGCCGGACATCGCTCTCCGCACGTCGTTCATCGTGGGATTCCCCGGCGAATCGCTCCGCGACTTTGAAGTGTTGGAGGAATTTGTCGCCGAAGCGAAGTTCGACTGGCTCGGCGTCTTCAACTATTCGCATGAAGAAGGTTCCGCGGCTTACGCGCTCGACGCTCAGGTTCCCAAGCGCAGTATCGAGTCGCGGCGCAAACGGCTCATGAAGCTCCAGAGGTCCATCAGCAAGCGCGCCAAGCAGAACTGGGTTGGCCGCGAGCTCACCGTGCTCGCCGAGGGCGAGAGCGACGAAACGGCGCTGCTATGGGAAGGCCGCACCCAGTTTCACGCTCCCGAGATCGACGGCAAGGTCTACATCAACGACTTCGGGGCTCTGGAAAACCTGGAGGCTGGCCGCTTCTATCGCGCTGAAGTCACCGAGGCCCACGACTACGATCTTGTCGCCCGCATCGTCTCCTCCGAATCCTGAGCCCGCGCGCATTTTTCTGTTTTCAGCCAAACACATTTTCCCCTATCATCTCGGCATGTCCATCGAACGCCGCAGCTTCCTCAAGTCTTCCGCGTCCTTGCTCCCCGCCTTGGCTCTCCAAAACGTCCTCGCGCAAAGCTCGCCCGATGCGCCGGCTGCTCCTGCCCTCCATCCCGTCCCAGCCGGCGAAGATCGCTCCGGCCATCTTCACTCTCTCGGGTTCAGCTCGCTTGCTTTCAAAGTTGTCCCATCCGACACGAGCGGCAACCTCCTCGTCATTGAGCACAGAAATCTCCTGCCCGACACGGGCCCGGCTCTGCACATGCATTTCTCTCAGGAAGAATGGTTCTACGTGATGGAAGGCGAAGTGCGTTTCCAGGTTGGCGATCGACGCCTCAAACTCGGTGTCGGCGATTCGTTCCTCGCCCCGCGCCGCATCCCACATACATTCTCCGCCGTCGGCTCTCCAGCGCACATGCTGATCGCCTTCACGCCTGCGGACAAAATGGAGCAGTACTTCATCGACGCCGCTGCCCACCCCTCACTTGCAGCGACCGCCGATTTCATGAACCGCTACGACATGCAGTGGATCGGGCCATCGCCGTTTTGGAGAGACAGGGAGTAGGGAGTAGGCAATAGGGAGTAGAGTAGCCGGGAGCGCGAAGCAGGGAATTTCCAATTGCGCCGGCTCCACTTGCTGCGAAGTCGCCGGGGAATACAATGCGACGAAGGAGTGCTCCATGTGGATTGAGTTCGTGATGCAGAATGCTCCCGGCGCGAACACGCCCGGAGAGCAGATGGCGGTGCTGGTGTTTGGCCTGGCGCTGGCTGCCGCCGGTGTAGTCGAGCTTGTGCGGCCGGACCTTCTGACAAAGCTGCTGCGCCGCAACAGCAAAGCGGGCGACATCCGCCTGTTCTTTGCCGAGGCCATGGAGCGGCGGCTGAACGTAATCATGGTCGGCGTCGCTGCCATCCTTTGGGGGCTTCTGTTTGTCGGCTTGATGATCTTCATGATGCTTTATCCGGGAGCCTGATCGGAGCAGACCAAAATCGGCTCGCACTGGCGCGTTGCCCAATCGCCGGCTCGCTGCCCTCGCTCCCTTGCTCCCTCGCTCCCTGCCGTACTAAACTTCCGCCATGAAAAACGCACTTCCCCTCTTGCCCCGTATCGCAGCCGTATTCGTCTGCGCCACTTGCGGCGTCACAGCCGTCGCCGCGCACAGCCAGGATTGGGCCAAAGCCGTCCTGAACAAGTCGCCGCGCCACCAGGAATGGGTGAAGGTGACCTACGGCAGCCGCACGGTGAACGCCTTCGTCGTTTATCCCGAGGTCAGCCACAAAGCGCCCGTGGTCCTGCTCATCCACGAAATCTTCGGCCTCACTGACTGGGCGCGTTCCCAGGCCGACGACATTGCCGCCATGGGCTACATCGTCATCGCGCCCGACCTGCTCTCGGGCTTCGGGCCCAACGGCGGCGATACCAGCGCCTTCCCTGACATGCAGTCGACCACGAAGGCCGTCTCCGGTCTCGACCCCGCCACCGTCACGGCCGACCTGAACGCCGCCGCCGACTATGCGCTCAAGTTTCCCGCGGCCAACGGCAAACTGGCCGTCATCGGCTTCTGCTGGGGCGGAGGCCAGTCCTTCCGTTTCGCCACGCAGCGCAAGGATCTGAGCGCGGCCTTCGTCTTCTACGGACCACCACCTCCGGCCGAGAGCCTCGCCCAAATCAGCGCGCCGGTTTATGGATTTTATGCGGAGAATGACGCGCGCATTACGGCCACAGTTCCGGCCACGAAAGACGCGATGGCCGCAGCGGGCAAGAAGTATGAGGCGGTAGTTTACGACGGCGCGGGCCACGGATTCATGCGCGCCGGCGAAGATCCCGCCAATACGAATGCCGCGAACACCACCGCGCGCACGGAAGGATTGAAGCGGCTGGAAGGGCTGCTGAAGGGGATGTGAGGTGATGTCAGTGATCAGTGATCAGTGGTTAGTGGTTCCTTCGCGCTACCATAGTTATTGACCGCGGCGCACACGCGCCGCCCACTCGAATGCCCGCGAAGAAAAAATCCGTCAAGCTGCTGCGTTGCCCTACCTGCGGAATGATCGTGCGTCTCGGCGACGAGGACTTCCCTTTCTGCAGCGACCGCTGCCGCAAGATCGATCTCGGCAAATGGGCCATGGGCGTCTACAAGATCAGCTCTCCGGTCATCGATCCCGAAGTCCTCGAAGATCTGGGCCTCGGCGGCAACACGCGCGACGGAGGCTCGGATGAGCAATGACAGATCGACGCCAGAGCCTCTCGCGCAACCCGTCCCAACCATAAAGAAGACCCTCTGGGCCTGGACCGTCGCTACCTTCTTCGGCGCGGGCTATGGCAAGCCCGGCCCCGGCACCTGGGGTTCCGTCGCCGCCGTGCTTCTCTGGGCCGCATTCGCATTCACCCCCCATCCCTCCGCACTCACGCTCACACTCGCCCTCACGCTCGGCATCGTCATCACCACCGTCCTGGGCGTCCCAGCCGCCACCATTGTCGAGCGTGAGTCCGGCCGCACCGATCCGGGCTTTGTCGTCGTCGACGAGGTGATCGGACAATGGATCGCGCTCCTCGGCAGCCCCGCCGACTGGCGTCACGGCCTCATCGCCCTCGTCCTCTTCCGCATCTTCGACATCACCAAGCCTTTTCCGGTGCGCCGGCTGGAGCGGCTGCCGGGCGGCTGGGGCATCGTCTTCGACGATGTTGCCGCTGGGCTGTATGCTTTGGGAGTAGCCTCTCTATTACGAATCTGGATCTAAACCCCTATGCCCCGCAGCTCTCCGCAACCCGATTCCGCAGCCCCGCCGCTGCCCCGCGTCGATGACGTGGTTCCCGCTGCGGCCCTGCCCCTGGGCGAGGTGGAGCTCGAAGGCATTTACCTTGGACCGCACAGCTTCGGGCTCCCTGCGGTCTACGTGGATGGCGATGCGGCGCACATTCTGATGAGCAGGCCCTCGCGGCTGGCCTTTCGCGTGCCCGACGGAGCATCCACAGGACTGATTGAAGTGCGCACCCCGGCAGGCGCTGCCAATGCCGGCGCAGTGCGCGTAGCGCGCAAGTTGACCGACGGCCTGCACCCCGTGACCAGCCCCGCCGTCAGCCGGTCTGGAATGATTTACGCCACCATCTCCGGCCCGCGCGGCAAGCAAACGCCGGTTTCCGTCATGCGCATCAGCATCGACGGCCGGACTACGCCCTTCGTCACGGGACTTTTGAATGCGACAGGGCTGGCGTTCAGTCCTGCCGGCGATCTCTACGTGACCTCGCGCGCCGAGGGCAATGTGTATCGTGTCGACGCGGCAGGCGAATTCACGGTCTATGTTGAAGGCATGGGGGTCGCCACCGGCGCAGCCTTTGACGTCGAAGGCAATCTGTATGTGGGCGACCGCAGCGGCACCATCTTCAAAATCAATCCCGAGCGGCAGATCTTTGTGCACGCCACGCTGGAGCCAAGTGTGGCCGCATATCACCTGGCCGTGAACGCCGCAGGCACACTGTTCGTCACGGCGCCATCGCTCTCGTCGAACGACGCCATCTGGGCCATTGAACCAAACGGCGACACGCGCGCCTGGTATCGCGGGCTGGGCCGACCGCAGGGGCTGGCGATTTCGAGCCAGGGCGATATTTTCTTAGCCGCCTGCCTGCACGGCCGCCGCGGGCTGGTGCGCGTCACGCCCCGGGGCGAGGCCACTCTGGTGCTGGCCGGCGACAATTTGGTGGGCGTTGCCTTTTCTCCGCTCGGCACCGCCATCCTGGCCACCAATGACTCCGTTTATGATGTGGACTTGGGAGTGGAAGGGCTGAATCTGTTTTAGCTGTTAGCTGTTAGCTTCGAACTCGCGTGTGCGGTCGGCAGTAGAATTGAAGGCCGGGCTGGAGGCACACCGGAAACTCACCACGGAGTTGGCTAAAAGCTAAGAGCTGATAGCTGTCTTTCTATGAAATCCGAAATCATTGCCGTCGGCTCCGAGATGCTCACCCCGTTCCGCCAGGATACGAACTCTCTCTACGTCACAGAAAAACTCAACGGTATCGGCATTGCCGTCGCGTTCAAATCCATCGTGGGCGACCGGCAAAAGGATCTCGTCAACGCCATTCGCACCGCGCTTGGCCGCGTCGACATTCTCATCCTGATGGGCGGCCTGGGACCTACGGAAGACGATCTGACGCGCGAAGCGGTGGCCGAGGCTCTTTCGCTTACGCTGCGCCGCGACGCTTCGCAGGTTGCCGCGTTGCACGCACGCGCCGCCGGCTGGCGCATCACCATGCCGCAGAACAATCTGAAGCAGGCCGACGTTCTGGAGGGCGCTACGCTGCTGCCCAACCCGAATGGCAGCGCTCCCGGCCAGTGGCTCGATACCACCTTTGGCGGTTATCGCAAGCTCATCGCTCTTTTGCCTGGCCCTCCGCACGAGTGCCGCCCGCTGTTCGACGCCGAGTGCATGCCGCGCCTCTCTGTGGCCGTGCCGCCGCGCTCCATCGCCGTGCGCACGCTCAAGGCGGCCATGATTCCCGAGTCGCAGGCCGACAAACTGCTGGCTCCCATCTACACCACCTACACCGACGTTGAAACCACGCTGCTCGCCCACACCGGCGACCTGCAGATCACGCTCATCTGCTCGAAGCAGGACCCCGACGCCGCACGGCAACGGGTGGACGAACTCGCCGAGCGCATCGAAGAGAAGCTCGAAGACTGGCTCTACTCCTCGCAAGGGGATTCGCTCGAGCAGATCGTGCTCTACTATCTCGAACTCCGCCAGGCGACACTGGCTGTTGCCGAAAGCTGCACCGGCGGGCTGGTCGCCGAGCGCATCACCAGCGTTCCCGGTGCGTCGCGATCATTTCTCGGCGGCGCGGTCGTCTACTCCGACGAACTCAAGACCTCGCTCGTGGGCGTGTCCGCGGAATTGATCGCGCGGCACGGCGCGGTCTCGGCCGAAGTGGCCAAAGCGCTGGCCCAGGGCATTCGCGCGCGCACTGGAGCTAGCGTGGGCGTGGGGGTGACCGGCATCGCCGGTCCCACAGGCGCTACTGAAACAAAGCCCTTGGGCCTGGTGCACATCGCCGTCTGCGACCCGCAGGGCTCGGATGCTGTGGAGCGCACTTTCCGCGGCGACCGTCAGCGAATTCGCGAGTGGGCCGCGCAGCAGGCGCTCGACCTGGTGCGCCGCAGGCTGATGTAGGCAGCGGTTTGCCTTTTGATTCAAGCACCGCTTCGCGCTCCTTGACATTTGTACATAAATGTACAAAAACTATATATTGTACGTTTTTGTACAAGTGAAGGAATGAACTCTTTGAAGAACAAGTGCTACTCGGTTATCACCGCCGACGTTGTTGGCTCCAGCGGGATTGCGTCGCTGACGCAAAAGCTCAGCCGCAAACTGAGCGAGCTTTCACAATTGCACCTCGCACAAAAACTCATTCTTTCTCCCTATGCCGTAACAGCCGGAGACGAATTCGAAGGAGTTTTAGCCACGCCGCAATTTACGCCGCAAGCCATATTGGACTTACGCCGCCTTTTCTACCCGATGGAACTCCGCATTGCCATCGGGATCGGGAGGGCAACTGGAGTTCATAAGAAACCCGTCAATCTTCATGGCGCGGGAGAAGCATTCCTTAGAGCCCGGAAGGCGGCCGAGCGGTTGAAGGCGGGATATCCGAAATATCGCCTCCTTACCGTGTTTAACTCAGGCAACGAACTTTTCGACACCATAGCCAATACGATCTACGGCCTTCAAGACTCGCTCTCCCAGCGAACCACCCGCAGTCAATGGGCAGCGATCAACGCGCGTCTGGCGACCGGACGACAGGACAAAACCGCGCGGCGACTGAGGTTGGATATTTCCACCGTATCGCGCAACCTCAAACGGGGCTATTATTGGCAATTGGTGGAAACCGCAGAATCTATGGAGCGCATTTTGGGGGCGTATTTCTGATTTGTACGTTTTTGTACAAATCTATGAAATTGGACGAAATGATACAAGCGGCACAATTGGCGTTCCTGGCCTTGCTCCTCGCCCATCTTGTCGGGGATTTCCTTTTTCAACCGAAATGGCTCGCCGAGAACAAAGGAAAGCGATTATGGCCGCTCCTATGTCATGGCTTTGTTCATTACGCCTCGGCATGGGCCTGTTTGCTTATCTTTGCATCAACCAACTTCCTGTCTGTTTACAACCAGGCTGTCATCGCTGGCTATTTTCTTGCCCATTTGCTCATCGACAAACTGAAGAGCCTGGTCATCGCGCACAAGCCACGAAACGATCAATGGCATACCTTTCTGCTCGACCAACTGATTCATATTTTTGTCCTGGCGATGACGGCCTGTTTCCTGGCTCGAACATCTCCGGTCGACCTGTTTCAGGGACTCCATCCATCGCCGTCAGCACGAGCCCACATTCTGGAGGTGGCAATCGTCTATATCGGTGTGATTTTTGGCGGAGGGTACTTGATTCGCTATCTCACACGGAGTTTCGCGATCAAGAATACGGACAAAAACTCACCTCAACTCGAAAATGCCGGCCTCTATGTTGGATGGATCGAACGCTTTCTAATGATCACGGCCATTCTCATGCAATCTCCGGTCTTAGTCGGCCTAATCCTCACGGGAAAATCGATCGCTCGTTACCCTGCGTTCGAGCACGAGCGATTCGCCGAGTACTTCTTGATAGGAACAATGCTGAGCGTCTCCCTCTCAGTCCTCGGAGGAATGCTCTTGTTGTATCTGCTTTACGGAACCACGTCGTTCAAATAGAGCGTATATCGAGCGTTTCCCCACCCACATCCGGGTCACAGTCAGGAACCGTTTCGTAAAAACCTGGGAGCGCGGGTACCCCGTGCCTTTGCTACACTTCTCCTGACGCTTCGGCTCGATCCACCATGCATCCAATCCCCCATCGCCGCCGCAGGAGCCATCATGCCAGTCGTTGAGCTCGCGGGAGTCACCAAGGCTTACGAAAGCAAAGTCGCCGTGCGCGACCTCAGCCTTTCCATCGATGCCGGCCAGATGTTTGGCCTGCTGGGCCCCAATGGAGCCGGAAAAACCAGCTCCATCCGCATGATGATGGGCATCACGCTGCCCGATTCGGGGCGCATTAATCTTTTCGAAAAGCCCTTCGACCGCAGAAGCCTCGATCGCGTCGGCTATCTGCCCGAGGAGCGCGGCCTTTACAAGAAAATGAAAGTGCTGGACCAACTCGTCTTCTTCGGCCAGCTGCACGGCGTGGCCCAGGAAGATGCCCGCAGGCGGGCGATTGATTGGGCTGCGCGCATGGAGATCTCCAACGCTCTCGCAATGAAGACGCAGGAGCTCTCCAAGGGTATGCAGCAGAAGATCCAGTTCATTGCCACGCTGCTCCACGATCCCGATCTGGTGGTTATGGACGAGCCGTTCAGCGGCCTCGATCCCGTGAACACCACGCTGTTGCAGGATGCGTTGCTCGAACTCAAGGCGCGCGGCAAAGCCATTCTTTTCTCCACGCACCGCATGGATCAGGTGGAGAAGCTGTGCGACGCCATCTGCCTCATCGACCATGGCGAGGCCGTGCTCAGCGGCCGCATGCGCGAGATCAAAAGCCGTTACGAGCGCAACCACGTCATCGTGGAGTTTGAAGGCAGCGCCGATTTCCTGAAGAGCGACGAGATTGCCGAGGCCAACAACTACTCCGGCCACGCCGAAATCAAGCTCAAGCCGCATGGCGATGCGCAGAAGCTGCTGCATCAGGCCGCATCCATGGCTGCCATCTATCGCTTTGAATTGGTCGAGCCCTCGCTCGAAGAGATTTTTATTGAGACCGTGGGAGGTAAGGCCGATGCCTAGCCTGTTGCCGCGTAACATGCTGCTCATCGCCCGCCGCGAATACCTGGAACAGATCCGCGGCCGCGCCTTCCGCCTTTCGACGATTCTCGTGCCTCTGCTCGTCATCTTTCTTCTCGGCGTCAGCACCGTCACCGGCCGCAAATTGGCCGCGCATCGGCACATCGCCATCGCCGCCGATAACCCGGCGCTGGCGGCCGATATTCGCAGCGATCTTACCCAGGAAAAACGCGCCGGCTACACCGCCGATGTCGTCGCGCCCTTCACCGCACAAGACCGCGCCGATCTTCAGGCACGCGTCGCAAACAAATCCCTCGACGGGCTGCTCGTTGTCGAAAACTCCTCCGGCGGCACGCCCAGCGTCACCTATATTTCGCAGTCCTCGGGCGATTTGATGAGTACCTCGCGCCTCGAAGACGCCGTCGATCACGGCTTTCTCAATCTGCGTCTCGCCCAGCAGGGAGTACCGGCGGAGAAGATCGCTTCGCTGGCAAAACCCGTGCACCTCGACACCCTGCTGATCTCGGGCAGCGGCCAGACCGGTAAAAGCCAGGGCATGACGCCGTTCTACAAAGCCATGCTCATGACCTTCCTCATGACCATGCCGATTCTGCTCTATGGCATGGACATGGCCCGCTCCATCATCGAAGAGAAGAGCTCGCGCATCTTTGAAGTAATGCTCGCCGTGGCCCGTCCGGACGATTTGCTCACCGGAAAGTTGCTGGGCGTGGGCGCGGTCGGCCTCACGCAAATCGCCATCTGGATCGCCGCCGCGACGTTGTTGAGCGGCACGGCTCTCATGGGTTCGCTCGTCAGCGGCAATGTCCAGCTCCACTTCTCTCCGCTCGAAGCCGTTCTCTTCCCGGTCTATTTTGTGCTCGGCTTTTTCCTATACAGCGCCTTTTTCTCTGGGCTCGCCGCCACCTGCGAAACCGCGCAGGACCTCCAGATGTACATCTCGCTGGCCATCATTCCAACCTGGACCAGCTTCGCCATTTTGCCGTTCCTACTCAACAATCCCAACTCGCCCTGGGTGGTCGCCGCATCGCTGTTTCCGCCCACCGCGCCCCTCATCATGGTCCCGCGCATTGGTATGTCGACCTCACCGTATCTTTACTGGCAAATTGCGCTCTCCATCGCCCTGCTCATCCTCAGCATCTGGGGAGTGGTGTGGTTCGCCTCGCGACTCTACCGCATCGGCATCCTCATGTACGGCAAGCGCGCCACTCTCCCCGAAATCCTTCGCTGGCTCCGCTACTCCTGAGCGAGCGTTTCGAGTGGAAGGATCTGCGGTGGGCCGCCTACTTTAAAATTTAGACAGTGACCACCGAAGCCAGTCCCAGGTTCACGATTCGCCAGCGCCTTGTTCTTGCCGTGGTGCCGCGTCTGGTTTGGGCGTTGCTATGGCTCGTGGGTCGCACATGGCGTTTCGAAATTATCGCCGAGGAGGGCGCCACGGCGCTGCCCTACGGGGAAGGCGTGGGCGCGGACATCTTCTGCTTCTGGCACCAGTGCGTGCTGCCATGCACGTTCTACTACCGCCGTACCGGAGCCACGATTATTGTCAGCCAGAGCTTCGACGGCGAGCTGATCACGCGCATCCTGGAGCTCTTCGGCTTCCACACTACGCGCGGCTCCAGCTCGCGCGGCGCGCGCGAAGGCCTGCTCGGGCTCGAGCAGGTGATCGCAAGCGGCGGTCCGGCCATCTTCACCGCCGACGGACCGCGCGGTCCCATTTATCGCACCAAGATGGGGCCTATCAAGCTTGCGCACATCACTGGCGCGCGCATCGGCGCATTTCACTTAGAGCCCGAGCGCGCCTGGACCATGCACTCATGGGATCATTTCCTGGTGCCGAAGCCGTTTACCCGCATCGTGGTCAGTTGGGCGCGCTGGACCACCGTTCCCGCCGATCTTGACCCCGATCCTTCCGCGGGCCAGTTCGAGCAGAAGCGCGAAGAACTGAACGCCGCCATCGAACGCGCGCGGCTTCGCGCGCTCGCGCACTTTGGAAAATCCAATGTGTGAAAGCTCTACTCCAAATGGCAAAGGCGAAGAGCACCTCAGTGTCGCCGATTTCGATTACGAACTTCCCGAGGAACTGATCGCGCAGCAACCGCCTGCGGAGCGCGGCGCCAGCCGCATGCTGGTGGTGGAACGCGCCACCGGCGCCCTGCATGACGATTTCTTCTCTGGTCTTGGACAATATCTGCGGCGAGGCGATCTGGTCGTCCTCAACGACAGCCGCGTGATTCCCGCGCGGCTCTACGCGCGAAGAACGTTGCGGCGCGAACGCGAGAAACCTACAGGCCGCATTGAAGTCATGCTTACCGAACCGGCCGGGGAAAACCAGTGGCGCGCCTTGGTGCGCCCGGGCCGCAAAATCGCGATCGGCGAGCGCCTGGTCTTTCCCGCGCTCACGGGCGAAATAGTGCTCGAAGCAGAGGTGCTCGAGCGCGGCGAGTTCGGCGAGCGGCTGCTCGAATTCGCGCCAGTCGAAGATTTCTTTGACGTTCTCGATCACATCGGCCACATCCCGCTGCCTCCGTATATCCATCGCGACGATGCGGACGCCGATCGCGAGCGCTACCAGACGGTCTTCGCGCACGAACGTGGCTCGGTGGCCGCGCCCACAGCAGGATTGCACTTCACACCGCAGTTGCTCGATGCATTGGCCGCACAAGAAATCGAACTCGCGCGCGTCACTCTCCACGTCGGCCTGGGCACCTTTGCTCCGTTGCGCGTGGAGCGCGTGGACGAAGTCCACCTGCATAGCGAGCGTTATGCCATCAGCGCCGAAGCCGCTGCCACCATCAATCGCGCCGTCGCGGAGGGCCGGCGCATCGTCGCCGTCGGAACCACGACCGTGCGCACGCTGGAAGCTGCGGCCCTCGCGGCCGCCGGCGCTCCCATTCAGCCCCACTCCGGCGCAACCGACATTTTCATCTCGCCCGGCTTCGAGTTTCGTCTTGTCGGCGCGCTGCTCACCAACTTCCACTTGCCGCAATCGAGCCTGCTCATGCTGGTCAGCGCCTTCGCCGGCCGCGAGCGAATTCTCGCCGCCTATCGTCACGCTGTCGAGCAGAAATACCGATTCTTCAGCTACGGCGACTGCATGTTCATCGCGTGATCGTGAATCGAGGCTCGTGATCGGCAATTTATTGCGGACGGCCCACGGATCACGGACCACGAGTCACTAACCACGAACCTGCTATTCTCTCTACCGTGAGTGAACCCTCCAAGCCGCCTGTCTTCCTGCTCGACGCCATGTCGTTCATCTTCCGTGCCTACCACGCGATGCAGCGCTCGCGGCCCATGTCCACGCGCTCCGGCCTGCCCACGGCGGCCACTTACGTCTTCGTGAATATGATCAAGAAGCTGCGTCAGGACTTCGCGCCCAAATACTTCGCCGCGGTCTTCGACGTGAGCGGCGAGGTTTTTCGCGAAGAGCGCGCGCGAACGATGGGCCCGCTGCGCAAATGGAACAGCAAGTCGCAGAGCTTCGACGAAGTGAGCTACGAGGGCTACAAGGCCAAGCGCGAGTCCATGCCCGAGGATCTTCGCCGCCAGATTCCTTACATTCGCCGCGCACTCGAAGCGCTGCGCATTCCCATTCTTGAGGCCGAGGGCTTTGAGGCCGACGACGTGATCGGCACCCTGGCGCGCGAAGCCGCCGAGCACGAGCACGAGGTCTTCATCGTCAGTGGCGACAAGGACATGATGCAGTTGGTTTCGGCGCAGGTGAAGGTCCTGAATCCGCAGAAGGACAACCTGATCCTCGATCCCGCGAAGGTGGAAGAAGTACTGGGTGTGCCGCCGGACAAGGTTGTCGACGTGATGGCGCTGCGTGGCGATGCGGTGGATAACATTCCCGGCGCGCCCGGCATTGGCGACGTAGGCAGTGTCAAGCTGATCAAGAGGTTTGGAAGCGTGGAGGCTGTCCTAAACAGCTTCGCGGAAATCGGAGGCAAAGTCGGCGAATCGCTCCGGCAGAATCGCGATGCCGTCCTGCTTTCCAAAGAGCTTGTCACCATCGATTGCCGCGTGCCGCTCGAGCTCGACCTGCACGCGATGGAGACCCAGCCGCCCGATCTTGAAGCTGCCCGCGCGCTGTTCACCGAGCTTGAGTTCACGTCCATGCTGCGCGACCTGGCGCCCGCGGCGGGCGGAGCTTCGATCGAATTGATTGAAGAACCCAGCGCCGAACAAACCAACGAGTTCTACGCCGCCGCACGCGAGCACGGCTTTGCCTTTGCGCTCGATGCCGTGGAGCCGGCGTCCGAGGAATCGGAAGAAGAGGAACTGGCCGCGCCGTCGCTGCTCGATGTCGCGGAAGCTGCGGAGAAAAAGATCCACTTCAGCGTCGGAGTCTGCGCCGATCCTGCACGCGCTCTTCGCTTGCCCCTCACGCCGGAGTTGCGCACTCTGCTTGAAGACGCTTCCGCGCCCAAGCGCGTGCACGACTGGAAGCTGGGCTTGCATGTGCTGGGCGAGATGGGCGTCGCGCTGCGTGGCCTGGTGGACGACTCAATGCTGCTCTCGTACGCGCTCAATCCCACGCACTCCACGCAAGCGCTGGCCGACGTGGCCGCGCGCCACGGGCAACCGCCTCCTGACTCGCTGCCCGCATCGGCCGCGGCTGTCTATGCGCTCGTCCCGGCGCTGCGCGAGGAGGCTGACAAATCTGACGTGTTGCGTGTCTACACTGACATTGATTTGCCCTTGGCGCCCGTGCTCTATCGCATGGAACTGGCGGGCGTGCGCATCGACAGAGCTGCGCTCAGCAGCCTTTCGGACAGGTTTGGTGCTGAAATTCAACGCCTTGGGGATCGCATCTTCGAACTCGCGGGCAAGCGCTTCAACATCAATTCGCCGAAACAGCTCGGCGCTGTGCTCTTCACCGATCTCGGCTTGCCCGCCCCGGCCAGCCGCGGCAAAGGCAAATCAGTTTCGACCGCAGTGGACGTGCTGGAATTTCTGGCCGAAAAGCACGAAGTGCCGCGGCTGGTCCTCGAATACCGGCACCTGTCGAAGCTGAAATCAACTTACATCGACGCGTTGCCGTTACTCGCTGACGCGGACTCGCGCGTGCATACCACATTTCAAGCCGCGGCCACGGCCACGGGCAGGCTCTCTTCAGTCAATCCCAATCTGCAAAACATTCCCATCCGCACTGAATTGGGCCGCGAAATTCGCGCTGCCTTCACCGCCGCGCCGGGCACACAACTGCTCTCCGCCGACTACTCGCAGATTGAGTTGCGGCTGCTGGCGCATTTCAGCGGCGATCCATTGTTGATGCGCGCTTATGCGGAGAACATCGATATTCACACGCTCACCGCCAGCGAGGTCTTCGGCGTTGCGATCGAAACCATGGACAAGGAGACGCGCGGCCGCGCCAAGGCAGTGAACTTCGGCATCGTCTATGGAATTTCCGCGTTTGGCTTGGCCGCACAGTTGGGCATTCCGCAAGCCGAGGCCAAGGCTTACATCGATCGCTACTTCGCGCGTTATCAGGGCGTGCGGGAGTTCATCGACCGAACCCTCGCCCAGACGCGCAAGGACGGCAGCGTACGCACCATGTTCGGGCGCATGCGGCCGATTCCCGATATTGAAAGCCGCAATCCCAACCAGCGCGGATTTGCCGAGCGCACTGCCATCAATACACCGCTGCAAGGCACGGGCGCGGACCTGATCAAGCTGGCCATGATTTCGCTCGACCGCAAACTGGCGGAGCGAAAGCTGAAGACACGCATGGTGCTCCAGGTGCACGACGAGCTTTTGTTCGAGGTGCCGCTTGCGGAGACCGACGAGGTCGCCGCCCTGGTACGCGCGGAGATGGAAGGCGTGGTGAAACTAAAGGTGCCGCTTGTCGCCGACCTCGCTTTTGGGCCCAACTGGCGCGATCTGAAGTAAGTCTCGTCAAAGCCGCCCCATGCGGATAAACTGGTAAGCGTTTACCCAGTAGCAGCAGAGGCGAAGATGAAGAAACTCAGCAGAAGACAGTTTGCCAGGAACCTCGTCGCAATTCCTGTAGGATTTTCAGCCGCGTCTGCTCTGCTTGCGAACGCTGAGGCCGCGCAGGCTCCAGCACGGAAGCCAGCGCCCGCAGGTGCCGATAACAACCGCTTTATCGTCGATGAGGGCGCGCCGTTCGCCGCGCCGCTCACCTTTGCGCGTGACGAGATCAAGCCCAGGCTCCAGCTCTTCGCGCTACGCGATGTCACACTCGAAGCCGGACCGCTCCAACAAGCGCGCGACTGGAATCGCGCCTACATGCTGCGCCTGCCGAACGACCGCCTGCTGCACAACTTCCGCATCACTGCCGGACTGACCTCTTCCGCCAAGCCTCTCGGCGGATGGGAAGATCCAACCTGCGAAGTTCGTGGACATTTTGTGGGGCATTATTTGTCGGCATGCGCGCTTCTCTACGCAGCCTCGGGCGACACAACCATCAAAACCAAGGCCGATGAGCTTGTGGCAGGAATCGCCGCGTGCCAGCAGAAGCTCGACGACAATGGCTACGTCAGCGCCTTCCCCACCGAACTCTTCGATCGCCTCGACCGCCGCGAGAAGGTCTGGGTTCCGTTTTACACCTTGCACAAAATCATGGCCGGGCTGCTCGACATGAAAACCCAGGCCGGCAATGAGCAGGCACTTGACGTCCTCGTCAAACTCGCGAGCTGGGTCGATGCATGGACGGCAGCGAAAACCGAAGAGCATATGCAGGACATCCTGAATACCGAGTACGGCGGGATGAACGAGGTCCTTTACAACCTCGCCGCCGTCACGGGCGATGACCGCTGGGTGCGAGCCGGCGATCGCTTCACGAAGAAGGTGTTCTTTACACCCCTGGCCATGCGGCGCGATGAGCTGAAGGGCCTGCACATGAACACGCACGTTCCCGAGGTGACCGGCGCGGCGCGACGCTACGAGTTGTCATCGGACTATCGCTTCGCCGACGTGGCGCGCTTCTTTTTTGAGACAGTATCGGAGTCGCGCACCTACGCCACGGGCGGTTCGAGCAACAACGAGCATTGGCTCACCAGCCCCAATCACCTCGCTGCTGAAATGCACATCAGCTCGCACCACCAGGAGTGCTGCTGCTCCTACAACATGATGAAGCTGGCGCGGCATCTTTATAGCTGGAGCGCCGAAAGCCGGCTGATCGACTACTACGAACGCAACCTGCTCAACCACCGGCTGGGCGCGATTGAGCCTGAGACCGGGCACACCTCGTATTTTCTGTCGCTCGCGCCCGGAGCCTGGAAGACGACCTGCACCGAGGATCAATCGTTCTGGTGCTGCACGGGAACCGGGGTCGAAGAATTTGCCAAGCTGAACAACACCATCTACGCGCACGACGACGATTCGCTCTTCGTCAACCTCTACTTTGCTTCCACGGTGAATTGGAAAGAGCGCGGCGTGCGGCTGAAACAAATCACGAATTTCCCTGAGAGCGAACGCACTGAACTTACGATTGAGAAAACTCCCGCCAGAGCGTGGACGCTTCACGTCCGCATTCCCGCGTGGACGACTGCCGAAAACTCCGTGGCGATCAACGGCAAACTGCTCGACGTAACGGGAACTCCCGGAAGTTACTTGGCACTGACCCGCGCGTGGAAGGCCGGAGATCGGGTGGAATTGACGATGCCGATGCGGCTCGCAGCAGAGCCGCTGGCCGACGATCGGACGCAGCAGGCGTTCCTCTACGGGCCGCTGGTGCTGGCTGGGCAGTTTCCCAAGACCGGGCTCGCGGTAGATCTGGAGCACGGTCAGGGACCGGAGATTCAGAAGGCGCCCGCGCCCGCAGTGCCTCCACTCAAATCGTCTGGCGCAGATCCGGCTACATGGATCAAGCCGGTTCCGGGCGAGGCGCTGACGTTCAAGACTATAGGACAGGCGCAGGACGTGCTCCTGAAGCCGCTGAACCAAAGTTGGCAACGGTTTGCCGTGTACTGGACGGTTTCGTAGCGTGGGATTCGCCTGACCCGCAATGAAATCGGCGCGAAATATCCGCAGAAATCCGCCGGGGCAAGGCCGCCTGAAGGTATTATCGTCGCAAAACTCCTCTTGCATACTTATCCAATTTCATTGTATATTTATTCAAGCGCGGTTTCCGCTCTGCGGACCGCGCCTTTGCTTTGTTTGCAAAGGGAAACGCACTATGAAAACCCAACGCCTGAACGTAATCCGCGAAGTGCTGACCGGCAATACTGTGACCAGCCAGGACGAACTGCGCCGGAAACTGCGACGACGCGGCATTCACGTGACCCAGGCGACGCTTTCGCGCGACATGCACGAGTTGCAACTGTTTAAAGGGCCGCACGGATACTCGCTTGCCAATGGCAACGGCACAAAGAGCAGCGCTGCCGAAGAAGACGATCAACCGCCGACGCTCGCCGAGATGCTCGACAGTTTCGGGCTACGCGTGAAGCAGGCGATGAATCAGGTGGTGTTAGGCACGTTGAAGGGCGGCGCGCAGCCGGTGGCGGCGGCCCTGGACCGCGAGGATTGGCCGGAGGTGGCCGGCACCATCGCCGGCGACGATACGGTGCTGGTGATTTGCACGGACGCACGACAGGCGGGCGATGTAGCCGCTCGGTTAAGGACGATATTGCAAGGATGAGGAAGACAGTTCAAACAGCGATTGTGGGAGTGACAGGCTACGCCGGCGCGGAGTTGGCGCGGCTGCTGCTGCATCATCCCCGCCTACACGGCAAGCCGCCGGTATTTGCCGGGCGCGTGGAAGGCAAGGACCTTGAACGCGGCGGCATTCCGCTTGCCGAGATTCATCCCCAGTTGGCAGGCCACGATGGCAGTGGCAATTTGAAGCTGGAGCCCTTCTCGTGGGAGTTGCTTGCCGAGCAAGGAGTGGATGTTCTGTTTCTGGCGACGCCTCACGAGCAATCGCGCGAATGGGTCCCCGAGGCGCTCCGGCGCGGGATGCGCGTGATCGATTTAAGCGGAGCCTGGCGGCTGACGAACGCAGCAAACCGCGACGTGTATGCCTTTGCGGACGAAGGCTCCGAGACGGCTGCGGCCACGCAGGCGCAGGCCGTGTATGGGATGCCGGAGCTTTATCGCAAGCAGCTTCACGGCGCGCAGTTGATCGCCAATCCTGGCTGCTACGCGACTTCGATCATTCTGCCGCTGAGACCATTGGTAGCGGCGGGACTGATCGACCTCGAGCACGGCATCGTGGCCGACGCCAAGAGCGGCGTGAGCGGCGCCGGCAAAGTTCCGACGGCAAAAACCCACTTTATGTATGCGGCCGACAATCTTTCCGCGTACGGCGTCTTTGCCCATCGCCATACCGGCGAGCTGCTGGAGCAGATCGGCATTGCGAGCGATGAAATTATTTTTACGCCGCACCTGTTGCCGATTCCGCGCGGCATTCTATCCACGATCTATGTGCGCTTTAAGAAAGCGCAGACGCGGGAGAGTGTGGCGCGAGTCTATCGCGAGTTTTTTGCCGGCAGCCCTCTGGTCCGGCTCTACGAAAAAGCGCTGCCGCAGATTCAGTACTCGGTGCACACAAACTACGCCGACATCGGATTCCAACTCGATGCCGGCGGCAAGCGCGCTGTGATTGTGAGTTGCCTCGACAACCTGCTGAAGGGCGCTGCCGGCCAGGCCGTGCAGAACCTGAATGTGATCGAGGGTTGGCCGGAATCGGAAGGTCTCCTATGAAACTGGCCGCGGAGGGTTACGAATGAAGTACGTGGTCAAGTTGGGCGGCGCGGGCCTGGAAACTCCAGCGCTGTTGGAAGGCTGCACCCGGGCCATTGCCGAGCTGGTGCGCGACGGCAACCAGGTGGCAGTCGTGCACGGCGGCGGCGTGCAGTTGACGCGCACCCTGAAGGCGTTGGGCAAGCAAAGCGAGTTCATCGACGGCCTGCGCGTGACCGACGCGGAGACCCGCGATGCGGCGCTGATGGTCTTTGCCGGGCGCGTGAATAAAGGCCTCGTGGCCGCGCTGAGCGCGTTGGGACAGCCGGCGGTCGGCCTTTGTGGCGGCGATGGCATGATGTTTCGCGCGCGCAAGAAGCGCACCGTGCCCGATCTTGGCTACGTGGGCGAGATTGCCGCGAGCGACGTGCGCTGGCTTGACGCCATTTGGCAGTTGAACGGCGTGCCGGTGCTCTGCTCTATGGCGCTGGGCTTTGACGGTGAGTACTACAACATCAATGCCGACGAGATGGCCGCTGCCTGCGCCATTGCCTGCCGCGCCGATGCTCTGGTTTTCCTCACCGATGTTCCCGGCGTGAAGGGCGCGAACGGCGAGGTGTTGCGATGGCTATCCATTGATCAAATAGCGGAGATGGCCAAGAGCGCCGTCATCTCCGGAGGCATGTTGCCCAAGCTGGCCGCCTGCCGCGAAGCGCTGTTGAACGGCGTAAAGCGCGTACGGATTTTGCCCGCGGAAGCGGCCGGTTCTCTGCCCGACCTGTGCAGTTCGCGCGTGGCGCATGGCACAGAAGTGATGGTGGCATAGGAGGATTTCTTGATGACAAAGCTCGATCAGATTCGCGCTGCGGAAGCGCGGCTGCTGCTCACCACATACGATCGGAGTCCGATTCTCTTCATAGACGGCGAAGGCGTTTACATTATCGATGAGAAGGGCGATCGTTATCTCGATTTACTCAGCGGCATCGGCGTCAACGCACTCGGCTACAACCACCCCGCGATTGTGGAGACGATTGCGCGACAGAGCCGCGCTCTGATTCACACCTCGAACCTCTACTATCACGAGGGACAGGCCGAGCTCGCCCTGCGTCTCACGGAGCGCACCGGCCTCGACCGTGCTTTCTTCGCCAACACAGGCACCGAAGCCTGGGAGGGCGCGCTCAAGTTGGCGCGCGCTTACGCGGGCCTCAGGCGCAGCGAGGGCGCGACAATCGGGACGAAATTTCTGGCGCTCGAACAGAGCTTCCACGGCCGCACCTTCGGTTCCATGTCGACCACGTACAAGGCGAAGTACCGCGAGCCGTTCGCGCCCGTGGTTCCCGGCGTCGAGTTTGTACGCTTCAATGACGTGGGCGACCTGCGCGCCAAGTTTTCGAGCGACGTCTGCGCCATCCTCGTCGAAGCCATCCAGGGCGAGGGCGGCATTCGGCCACTGACGCAGGAATTTTTTGCCGAGGCGCGTGCACTTGCCAGTTCCACCGGCGCGTTGTTGATTGTGGATGAAATTCAGGCGGGCATGGGCCGCACCGGCAAGTGGTGCGCGTACCAGCACTACGGTATCCAGCCCGATGTAACTACATTCGCCAAGCCGCTCGCGGGTGGCCTTCCTCTGGGCGCATTGTTGTGCACGGAGGAAGTTGCGCGCGCGATCCATGCGGGCATGCACGGCACCACGTTTGGCGGCGGACCGCTGGCTTGCGCGGTGGGCATTGCTGTCATCGATACGATTGAGAAGGAAGGGCTGCTGGCGCACGCCACAGAAGTGGGCAATTATTTCATGGAAAGCCTGCGGTCGCTCGCCAAGAAGCATGAGACGATTGTCGATGTGCGCGGAAAAGGCCTGATGATCGCCGCCGAGCTCGATTCTGCGGATCTGGCCAAGCTCACTGTGGCAGAGATGCTCAAGCGCCGCATTCTCATCAACTGCACCAGCGATACCGTGCTGCGTTTTCTGCCCCCGTACATACTGGAGCGCAGCCACGTGGACACGGCGATTGCCGCGCTGGACGAAATATTTTTGGAGCACGCCGCGGCGCACAGCGCGCCCGCAGGAGGAGAACAGCATGTCTAGCAGAGCCACCATGGAAAGCAAAGAAACCGCGGTTCCCGTTGAGAAAGACCCCGACATTCTGGCAGCGGCGGCGCGCATGTCCGGCGAGGATCTTTGTTCCATCGCCGATCTTTCGAGCGCCGAGGTGCGCGCCATTCTCAAGCTGGGGCACGACGTCAAGTGCAATCCGCGCGAATACCGCCGTGCTCTCGACGCGAAACAAATGGTGCTGATGTTTGAGAAGGCCAGCCTGCGCACGCGTCTTGCCTTCGAAACCGGGATCAATACCATGGGCGGCAACGCCGTTTTCGTCGACCAGACGAGTGCGCCCCTGGGCGAACGCGAAACTATCGCCGACGTGGCGCGCAACCTGGAGCGCTGGGTGGATGTCATCGTGCTGCGCACCTACGCGCACGACACCATTACGGAGATGGCAGTCAACTCGCGCGTCCCGGTCGTCAATGCACTCTCCGACTTCGAGCATCCCTGCCAGGCGCTGGCCGACTTCATGACCCTCGAAGAGCACTTCGGCAAAGCCGCGGGGCTCAATTTTGCTTATGTCGGCGACGGCAACAACGTGTGCCACTCGTTGATGCTCACCGGCGCGCAGTTGGGGGCGAACGTCATCGTAGCGACGCCGCGTGGCTACTCGCCCGATATTGAGATCGTGACCAAGGCGCGGGAGATTGCCGCAGTCAATGGATGCGAAATCCGTTTGCTGCAGGATCCGCAGGCCGCCGTGGAAGGCGCTGACGCGGTATACACCGATGTGTGCGTGAGCATGGGCATGGAGCACGAATCGACGAAACGCGCGCCCATCTTCCGGCCCTTCCAGGTAAACGAGGCGTTGATGAGTAAAGCCGCGGCCCGTGCGGTCTTCATGCATTGCCTGCCGGCGCGGCGCAACGAAGAAGTTACTGACGCGGTGATTGACAGTCCGCAATCCATCGTTTTCGATCAGGCTGAAAACCGCCTGCACGCGCAGAAGGCGCTGCTGCTTCTGCTGCTGGGCGGGTTGGCGAATGTGGAGAAGTTTCAGTAACCAGTGAATAGTGGTAAGTGATTAGTGGTTAGTGGCCAGCGCTAAGGCGATAACTGAATGCGAGCAAGTTAGCGGCGCACTGGCAACAAATCTAATCCCTATCCACTAACCACTAACGACTAAGTGAGGTTTTCTCGAAGCATGTCCGTAATTCTCGAATCGCTGCCCGTCGGCCAGAAGGTCGGTATCGCCTTCTCCGGCGGCCTGGACACTTCCGCCGCCCTGCACTGGATGAAGCAGAAGGGCGCCATCCCTTACGCCTACACGGCCAATCTCGGCCAGCCGGACGAAACCGACTACGACGCCATTCCGCGCGCTGCTCTCGAATACGGCGCGGCGAAGGCCCGGCTCATCGACTGCCGCAGCGCACTTGTACGCGAAGGCATCGCCGCATTACAGGCTGGGGCCTTCCACATCACGACCGCAGGCGTTCCCTATTTCAACACCACGCCGATTGGCCGCGCGGTCACGGGCACCATGCTGGTCGCTGCCATGAAGGAGGACGATGTCGACATCTGGGGTGACGGCTCCACCTTCAAAGGCAACGATATCGAGCGCTTTTATCGCTACGGCCTGCTCGTTAATCCCAATCTCCAGGTCTACAAGCCCTGGCTCGACGCCGCTTTCATCGACGAATTGGGCGGCCGCGCAGAGATGTCTGCCTTTATGCAGCGCAACGGCTTCGCATATAAGATGTCGGCGGAGAAGGCTTACTCCACCGACTCCAACATTCTTGGCGCGACGCATGAAGCCAAGGATCTCGAGCATCTTTCTTCGTCCGTCAAGATTGTTGTTCCCATCATGAGCACGGCATTCTGGCGCGACGATGTCGAGATCAAGCGCGAAGAGGTCGTCATTCGTTTCGAAGAGGGCTCGCCTGTCGCTCTCAACGTCCGGCAATTTGACTCACCCGTCGAGCTTCTGCTTGAAGCCAACCGCATCGGCGGCCGCCATGGGCTGGGCATGTCCGATCAGATTGAGAACCGCATTATTGAAGCGAAATCCCGCGGCATCTACGAGGCTCCGGGGCTGGCGCTCCTCTTTATTGCTTACGAGCGGCTCATTACCGGCATTCACAACGAGGACACCATCGAGCAGTACCGCGATCATGGCCGCAAGCTCGGCCGGCTGCTCTATCAGGGCCGGTGGTTCGACTCGCAGGCAATCATGCTGCGCGAATCCGCCCAGCGCTGGGTCGCGAAGCCCATCACCGGCGAGGTGACGCTCGAGTTGCGGCGCGGCAATGACTACTCCATCCTCAATACCGAGTCGCCCAATCTCACTTTCCATTCAGAGCGCCTCAGCATGGAGAAGACGGAATCAACTTTCTCGCCGCGCGACCGCATCGGGCAACTCACGATGCGTAATCTCGACATCACCGACACGCGGGAGAAGCTGCTCACCTACGCGAAAGCTGGGCTCCTCTCGCTCAGCAAAGGCAGCGAAATGCCGCAGCTCAATAATGGTACGGAAAAAGATTTGGGTACGGAAAAGGAATAGCAAGTAAAGCAATGTCGAACGAACAACAATCCGGGAAGATGTGGTCGGGACGCTTCCGCGAGCCACTGGACGCGGAGTTCGAGGCGTGGCAGCGATCAATCGTGTTTGATTGGCGGCTTCTCGATCAGGAGATTGCTGCCAGCAAGGCGCACGCGTCTGCCATTTGCGCCGCCGGGATTTTGACCAAAGCGGAAACCGTGGAGTTGCGGAAAGCGCTGGACGCAATCGGAGTCGAGTTTGCATCGGAAGCCGGCAAGGCGCGGGTGCGCGACCATTCTTCGGCCGAGGACATTCATCACTTCGTCGAATTGAAGCTGGCAGAGCGGATTGGGCCGCTGGGACTGAAGCTTCACACGGGCCGTAGCCGCAATGAGCAAATCGCCACCGACCTGCGGCTTTACGTACGCGCGCGAATTGAGTTTGTGATTGACGGGCTGGCCGCGTGGGCGCTGGCGCTTGTCGAGCAGGCGCGCAAAGCCGGCGAAGCCGTGATGCCCAGCTATACGCACATGCAGCGGGCCGAACCGGTGCTCGTCGCGCATTGGCTGCTGGCTTACGTGGAAATGGCGTTGCGCGATGCTTCGCGATTGACCGATTGCGCTAAGCGGCTCAACCTTTGCCCGCTCGGATCGGGCGCGGTTGCTGGTGCGACTCTTCCGCTCGATCGCAACCTCGCTGCGCAGGAACTCGGCTTCGATGCGCCCACCAACAATTCCATCGACGCCACGAGCGATCGCGATTTTGTTCTCGAGTATTTGCAGGCTCTCACGTTGGTGGGGTTGCACCTGAGCCGCTTTGCCGAGGAGATCACGCTCTTCGCAACCGCCGAGTTTGGATTTGTAATTCTGCCCGAGGCCTTTTCTACCGGTTCGAGCGCGATGCCGCAAAAGAAGAATCCCGATTTGACGGAGTTGCTACGCGCGAAAGTCGGGCGCTTGAACGGTGCGGCGCAAACCGTCACGCTCGAACTCAAAGGACTGCCTTTGGCCTACAATAAAGACATGCAGGAGACGCAGGAGCCGGCCTTCGCGGCCGACTTCGTTCCCCAGATGCTCAAGCTCGTGGCGCGTTTTACAGCCGCCATCGAATTTCATCGCGAACGCATGAGCGAGGCGGCGCAGTTGGGCTACTTGAATGCCATGGCTGCGGCCACCTATCTGGTGCACAAGGGCGTTCCCTTCCGCCTGGCGCACGAAAAGATCGGGAACTCCGTTCGCTATGCTTTGGAAAAGGGTGTCGAATTGGACAAGCTGACGCTCGCGGAACTGCGCCAATTTGGCGAGGAGTTCGGCGAAGACTTCTACACTGCGATCACCCTCGAGGCCACGCTCGATTGCCACGACGTGATCGGCGGAACCGCACGCGAGCGCGTACATACGGCGCTCGAAAATGCATCGGAGCGTATCGCCGCGGTTTTGAAATCCAATGGTTCGAAATCCAGTGTTGGGGAGATTGCCCATGCTGGTGCGTAAAGCGCTTCTGCACGACGCCTCAAACATTTACGATCTTGTGAACTCGCTTTCGGGTGACGGCACGCTGCTCAAGCGCCCCTTCGCCGAGATCTGCGAAAACATTCGCGACTTCACCGTCGCCGAGTCCGATGGCAACGTGTTCCTGGGCTGCGGCGCATTGCACCTCTATGGTCCTCATCTTTGCGAAGTGCGCTCCATCGTGGTCACACCCGGAGCCAAAAGCAAAGGCGCGGGTGGAGCAATTTTGAAAGCGCTTATCGAAGAAGCCGAGATGCACGGCATCCAGTCCGTGTGCCTCTTCACGCGCATTCCCGATTTCTTTTTCAAGTACGGCTTCCGCACCGTGGAAGACAAGGCAGAGCTGCCCGACAAGATCTTCAAGGATTGCCAGAACTGCCCGCGGCTGCACCGCTGCGACGAAGTCGCCATGGTGCGCGGGCGCATTCCGCGCATGTCCATCCTTGGCCCGAAAGAAGAAGCGCAGGAGCTGGTGCGAATCTCCGGTTGAATTGCAGCGCCGGTCTCCAGGCCGGCGCTACTGCCCCAGCTTCGTGAGCATCGCCGCCGCAACCACCGCCTGTCCATAGCTCAGACCGCCATCGCCGGGGCTGACGTTGCGGTGCTGATAAACCTGAAAGCCTTCTTCTTCAAGCCCTGTGCGCAGCAAGCGCGCAAGGCGGCGATTGTGCAGGCAGCCGCCTGAGAGAGCTACTACTTCGATTTGAGTTGCCTCGCGGGCCGCTTTCGCAGCGCCGATGAATGTCGCCGCGATCCCGGCATGAAAGCGCGACGCGATGCGCGATTTGCTCGCAACCGTATGTAGATCTTCGAGGAGTTCTCTCCACATAGAAATAGCGGAAATTCTCGCGGGTTTGCGCGTACTCCAATCTCCGTCGAGCCATGCAAATTCGTAACCCGAATTGAGATCATCCGGCTCGTCCACGGCCAATCCTTCCAGTTCAATCGCCGCTTGCGCCTCGTAGTCGACCACGCCGCGGCCCAACACTACGGCGGCGACCGCATCGAAGAGCCGTCCGCAGCTTGAGGTAAGCGGCGTGTTCAGCTCGCGCTCGATCATGCGCTTCAGCACGCGCACTTCCTGCGGCTTTGCGCCGAGCAGCGCCAGCACCTCCGGCGATTCGACATCGAAACCGGCATGATGCAAGCAGCCAAGCGCCATGCGCCACGGCTCGCGAATCGCTGCCTCGCCGCCGGGCATAGGAACGTAATCGAGATGCGCAAAGCGATCGAAATGACCTGGATCGGGGCCATCCAACTGCGCGATGAGCACTTCCCCGCCCCAGATGCGGCCGTCGGTGCCGTAACCTGTGCCGTCAAGGCTTAAGCCGATCACCGGCCCACCGATGCCGTGCTCCGCCATGCAGGCTGCGATGTGCGCGTGGTGATGTTGCACGGCGATGAGTGGTAGATTGCGCTCGGCGGCCCACTCCTTTGCCCAAGAAGTCGATAGATAACCGGGGTGCAGATCGTGCACCACGGCTTCCGGTTCGATCTCGAAGGTCTGCATCAGGTGAGCCAGCGCTTCGCGGAAGAAATCCAGGCCAGTGAGGTTTTCGAGGTCGCCCAAATGTTGACTTTGGTAAACGAAGCGGCCGCGCGCAAGGGCAAAGACGTTCTTCAAATGCCCGCCGACGGCCAGCAACGGCGGCGAATCAAAGGGCAGCGGCACGGCGAGCGGCACAAATCCCCTGGCGCGCCGAATCAACTGCGACGCGCCGTCGACCACGGCCATCACCGAGTCGTCGCAGCGCTGCAAGATCTCGCGATCGTGCATCAGGAATGCGTCGGCGATGTTTTTGAGCCTTTGGATGGCCTCCTCGTTGTCGATAGAGATCGGCTCTTCGCTGAGGTTGGCGCTTGTCATTACGAGTGCGCGGACCCGCGGATCGGCAAAGAGTAAATGCTGCAAAGGCGCGTAAGGCAGGAAAACTCCCAGCCATGGGATTCCCGGCGCTACCGAATCGGCAATGCCGCTCTGCGCGCGCCGCCGCGCCAAGACAATCGGTCGCGGGTTTGTTTGGAGCAGTGCCTCTTCTTCGCCGGTCAGATCGCAGATTGTGCGCGCGGCATCGAGATCGCGAACCATGACCGCGAGCGGCTTGCCATAGCGGTGCTTGCGTTCGCGCAGGCGCATGACTGCGGCCTCGTTCGTCGCGTCCACGGAGAGATGAAATCCGCCGATGCCTTTGATGGCGACGATCTGGCCAGAGAGCAGCAGGTCGATGGCCTGTTCGATTGGCTCGTGCGCGGAAGGGTTTAAAGAGGCTTCGGAAACACTCGTTGGAGCGGGAAATTTTGGTGAATGCGAGAGCGGCAGGGGCTGAAGCCCCGACAATTCTGGTGGAGCTATGTGGCCCGGCTGAAGCCGTGCCGTTGTTACAAAGCCCGTGTTACGGAATTCTTCTGCAGCCCGCAAAGCCCCCATATTTTGAGGGAGGGCCTGTTCGGCACGACTGAAGTCGTGCCCTTTCGCGGCAGCATCTCTGAGGTTTGAGTCGTTCACTTCGAGCCAGACACGCGGTCCGCACACCGGGCAGGCGTTGGGTTGCGCGTGGAAACGGCGGTTGGTGGGATCGTCGTACTCCGCCTGACAGTCCGCGCACATGGTAAAGCGCGCCATCGAGGTCTGCGGACGATCGTAGGGAATGCGGCGTGTAATGGTGTAGCGCGGACCGCAGTTGGTGCAATTCAGAAATGGATAGCGATAGCGCCGGTCGTTGGGATCGAACAGTTCGCGCAGGCAATCTGCGCAGGTCGCCGCGTCGGCGGGAATTCCGGTACTGACGTGTCCGCTGGCCTCGCTGGCAATAATGCGAAAACCGGCTTCGCCCGTGGCCGGCGTCTCGCGCACCGCTACAGAGTCGATGCGCGCGAGCGGTGGAGACTCGGCTTCGAGGCGGCGCCGAAATGCTTCCACTCGCTCAGCCGGTCCCTCAATTTCAATCGTCACTCCGCCGGTATCGTTGCCGATCGATCCTGCAAGTTTCTCCTCCATTGCCAACCGAAAGACAAAGGGGCGGAAGCCCACGCCCTGCACCACGCCGCGCACCACCAGCACTTCGCGCCGAGGCAGCAGCACTTCGTGCCGGATCGGTTTTGGATCGGATTCGTGCATGGGCAATCGCCTGGGCAATCTCCGTCAGCATAAACCGTTCGCGCATCGATTACCTACTCCATCCAGAGAGGTTGGCCGCAGCGGGCAACCAATTGCAGCGGTGCCCGCTTCAAATCACAAGCGGAAGGTGAGGCGCGGCGATCTGCCCTTGCCTGCGTCGTGATTTGAGCATCGTGAACTCGATGCAGCTGCTGAATCGGTGCGGATCGATGGCCGAAAGAAACTACCAAAATTACCAATCAAAAAAGAGGAGGCGACACAATGAAGAAGATTTTTGTTCTGATCGCAATGTTGAGTCTCGGCGCCATGAGTTGGGCCGAGGAGTCTCGAGACGCTGCAATGGACCGGCTGCATCATGCCGCAGGAGTTCTGCACGAGGTGATGGCCACGCCCGATAAGGGCATTCCCCAAGAGGTGATCGAGCACGCCAAATGCATCGCGGTAATTCCGCACCTCATCAAGGGCGGATTCATCATCGGCGCCGAAGGCGGGCGCGGCGTGGCGACGTGCCGCACCGATCATGGCTGGAGCGCGCCGGCGTTCTTCGACGTGGAAGGCGGAAATTGGGGATTGCAGATTGGAGCCGAGGGTATTGACGTGGTGATGGTTGTGCAAAACGACCACGGCATGCAACGGCTGCTGGGAGACAAGTTTGAGCTTGGCGCAGACGCATCGGTTGCCGCGGGTCCGATTGGACGCCACGCATCTGCCGACACCGACTGGAAGATGAACGCCGAGATCCTGACTTATTCGCGGGCAAAGGGTCTCTTTGCCGGGCTCACGCTGAACGGCGCGGCCGTACATCAGGATCATGATGCAATGCGCGCGTTTTACGGACACAACGTGGGCTTCCGCGAAGCGCTGTATGGCCATATACCGCCTCCGCCAGATGCGATGAGCTTCCTCGATGCCGTGCGCGCGGCTCGGGAACAGGCTAAAGCGGCGGGTGAGTAACGGTCTTTATTCGGCAGCGCCTCCCGCGCGGCGCGTGAGAGAATGCAGAGCATGTCGATCCGCGTGCGCGTAGCGGTGGTCTTCACGGCGTTGATTATTGCGGGGTGGTTGCAGTGGGGCATAGCGCCCTGCCAGCAACCTCCCGCGGTGAATGCGCCGGCGCAACAGCCGGATCAGGCCGCAATCATTCGCCAGATCGACGGGGCCGTGGCGGCCCGCGTAGGCAATGTTCTGGGATTCACCGACGTCGAGCACTTTTCCGTCTACCGCAGCGGCGATGAAACGCACCCCGTTGCGGAAATGACGGTGCGCGACACTTACAAGAAAGGTGTCGGCAAGGCATTCACGGTGCTTTCCCAGAGCGGGTCGGGCTTGATTCTGCACTTCGGGTTGAAACCCCTGATCAATAACGATGTGACGATCAACCTGCCAGGAAACGTAGAAAAATCCTGGTTCACCTCGGCAAATTACGACATGAAGTTGAAGCCCGGCGGCATCCAGCGGCTCAACGGTCGCGACTGCTACGTTCTTGCCATTACGCCCAGGGCAGCGGCTCCCAACCTGATTATCGGAACCCTGTGGGCGGACGCGAAGGATGGCTCTCTCGTTCAGATTGAAGGTGTCGCGTCCAAGAGCCCGTCTGCCTTTGCGGGCACCACGCGCATGATGCGCCAGTACACCAACATCAGTGGATTCGCCATGTCCATGCATGCGCGCGCGGAATCGACCAGCATGCTCTTTGGGCAGACCGTGATCATGATCGATTACAGCAACTATCAGCTGCAAATTAAGCAAAACAAATAACCAACGGGGCGGCGTCCAGCCGGTAGCCGGCAGCTACAAGCTCCTGGGAGCTACAGACTCGAAGATCTGGGTGCCGGCACGTTTAAGTGATCCCGCGCACGCGTCTTACGGTACCTTGTATGCATTTGGTGCGCCGCGACACGCACGCTCGCGGGTAAAGGCGCGGCTCGGTCCGCCGCATTTGGGAACAACCGAAATCCAAGTCAACAAATGGGATAGCCCACAGCGTCGTGACTGCTGTCACCGATTGCGGAACCCCTCCGCTCGTAGAACAATGGTAGGCACGATGCGGGACGCGTTCAAAGTCGTTCCGCGGGGTTGCAGCTTTGGAGCTGCAAGGGCCAGGGAGGGAATGTGCCAGTCATCACGCCGCCGCCGCTACCGAGCGAAGACAAACGATGGAAGATTGTGAACGGCACCATGCGCAAGAACGGTTTTGCCCGTCATGCGCTCATTGAGACGCTGCACACTGTGCAGTCATCGTTCGGATTTCTGGACGACGATGCCATCCGCTTTGTCGCGCTTTCATTGCGCGTGCCGCTGAGCCAGGCGTATGGCGTGGCCACGTTTTATCACTACTTCACGCTCAAGCCTCCGGGCAAGCACACCGTAACGGTCTGCGCCGGCACAGCCTGCTATATCAAGGGCGCCGACAAGCTGATTGCCACGGCGGAAAAGCGGCTGGGCATCACGCCGGGCCAGACCACGCCGAACGGGCAGATCAGCCTGATGACCGCGCGCTGCGTGGGCGCATGCAGCCGCGCGCCGGTGGTTCTGTGCGATGGCGAAGTCGCCGGCGAGATCACGGGTGAACAAATGCTCGAGCAACTGGAAAGGTGGGCTGTGGAATGACAATCGAGGAGCTCGAACAGATAGCAAAAAACGTCCAGCAGGAGAACGCCAAGTACGACTTCGAAGTGAACGTCTGCATGGACCTGGCATGCGCAAGCCAGGGCGCGGGCGCGTTGAAGGACGCACTGGAGAAGGCGGCCGAAGCCGCGGGCAAAAAGGTGCTGGTGCGCCGTACTGGCTGCATGGGCCCTTGCTCGCATGGGCCGCTGGTGCGCGTGGATCCCGAGGAGACGCTCTACCATCACGTCAAGGCTGAGAACGCTCCCTCCATCGTCTACGGCCTGGGCGGCTCGCCGGTGCCGGAGTTGCAATGCGACCTGAATGACCACTTCGCAAGCCAAGTGCGCGTGGTGCTGGAAAATGCCGGCTTGATCGATCCCGAAAAAGTGGACGACTACATTGCGCACGACGGCTACAAGGCGCTCTTGACAGTGCTTACCGAGATGACCCCCAACGGCGTGGTTCATCGCATCACGGAAAGCGGGCTGCGCGGGCGCGGCGGCGGCGGATATCCTACCGGGCTGAAGTGGGGCACCGTGGCCAAGGCCAAAGGCGACGTGAAATATGTGGTTTGCAACGGGGACGAAGGCGACCCCGGCGCGTTCATGGATCGCAGCGTGATGGAAGGTGATCCGCATCGCGTGATTGAGGGGATGGCGATTGCCGCCTACGCCGTGGGCGCGAGCAAAGGCTTCATTTACGTGCGCGCCGAATATCCAGTAGCCGTTTCGCGGCTGACCACCGCGCTGCGCGAAGCACGGCGTCACGGACTGCTGGGCAACAACATCTGCAATACACCCTTCAACTTCGATGTGGAGATTCGTCTCGGCGCCGGTGCGTTTGTGTGCGGCGAGGAGACGGCGCTTATCGCCTCGATTGAAGGCAAGCGCGGCACGCCCAAACCGCGGCCGCCCTATCCGGCGTCAAGCGGATTGTGGGGCAAGCCGACGCTGATCAACAACGTGGAGACCTACGCCAACATCGCGCCCATCGTGCGCAACGGCGGCAAGTGGTTTCACGACATGGGCTCGGAACGCAGCAAAGGCACCAAGGTTTTCGCGCTCACCGGCAAAATCGCCAACACCGGCCTGGTAGAAGTACCGATGGGAATCAAGCTGCGCGAGATCATCGAGGTCATCGGCGGCGGCGTGCCGGGGGGCCACAAATTCAAGGCCGTACAGACCGGCGGACCCTCGGGAGGATGCATTCCCGAAGAAATGCTCGATGTGGGCGTGAGTTACGATGCGCTGGTCAAGATGGGCTCCATCATGGGCTCCGGCGGCATGATCGTGATGGACGACACCTCGTGCATGGTCAACGTGGCGCGGTTCTTTATCGAGTTCTGCATGACCGAGTCGTGCGGCAAGTGCATTCCATGCCGCGCGGGCACGGCGCAGATGTACACGCTGCTGACGCGCATCTGCAATGGCACCGGAACCATGGACGACCTGGCGCTGCTCGAAGATCTCTGCGTTACGGTGAAGGAGACAAGCCTTTGCGGACTGGGGCAGACTGCGCCGAATCCCGTGCTGAGCACGCTCAAATATTTCCGCAACGAGTACATCGAGCACATCCTCGACAAGCGCTGTCGGGCCGGCGTCTGCCAGATGGCAGCGGTCGAAACTGAAAAAGAGGTGGTGGCATGAGCCAGGAAACAGACGTCAAAACTCTTGTCATCGACGAGCAGGAAGTGAGCGCGCGCGCCGGCCAAACCATTCTCGAAGTGGCGCGCGAGAACGACATCAATATTCCGACGCTTTGCCATCTCGAGGGCCTGGGCGACGTGGGCGCGTGCCGTCTGTGTTTGGTCGAGATCAAGGGCTCGAACAAGCTGCTGCCGGCCTGCGTGGCCACGGTGCAGGAAGGCATGGAGGTCTCGACCAACACGGAGCGGCTGCAGAAGCACCGCCGCACGATTCTCGAGTTGCTGTTTGCCGAGCGCAATCACGTTTGCTCGGTCTGCGTCTCGAACGGGCATTGCGAGTTGCAATCCCTGGGCCAGGAGCAGGGACTGACGCACGTCCGCCTGCCCTATCGCAATCCCGATCTCTTTGTGGATGCCTCGCACGAGCGCTTCACGCTGGACCACAACCGCTGCATATTGTGCACGCGCTGCGTGCGGGTCTGTTCGGAGATTGAGGGCGCGCACATCTGGGATGTGATGGGCCGCGGAACCACTTCTTTGATCATCTCGGACCTGCACCAGGAGTGGGGAAAATCGGCTTGCACCCGCTGCGGCAAATGCGTGCAGGTGTGTCCCACCGGGGCTCTGTTCGACAAAAGCAAGATCGGCTCCGATCACCCCAAGTATCCCGAGTTTCTGCCCTATCTGAGCTTGATGCGGGAGGCGCAATGAGCAAATTGAAGCTTGCCACCGTCTGGCTTGACGGATGTTCCGGCTGCCACATGTCGTTCCTCGACATGGACGAGCGGCTGCTCGAACTGGCGGAAGTGGTCGATGTGGTCTACAGCCCCATCGTCGACACCAAGGAGTTTCCCGACGAGGTCGATATCGCGCTGGTCGAGGGCGCCGTCGCCTCGGTCGACGACGAGAAGAAGATCAAAAAGATTCGCGACCATTCCAAGATGCTGATCGCCATGGGCGACTGCGCGATTACCGGCAACGTCCCGGCGATGCGCAATCCCATTGGGCCCGAGGCGATTCTCGACCGGGCCTACATTCAGAATGCGAGTGCGCAGGCGCAGATTCCCTGTGTCGTGGTGCCGAAACTGTTGAAGGTGGTGCGTCCTATTCACGAGTTCGTGAAGGTGGACGTCTTCCTGCCCGGCTGCCCGCCCTCGGCTGACACATTTCACACCGCGCTTACGGCGCTGGTCAACGGCGGGCCGCTGGACATTTCGGCGCTCACCCGCTTTGGAGCTTAACGAGTCGGAGCAAGTTTATGAGCCAGACCATCACCATCGATCCGGTAACGCGCCTTGAAGGCCACGGCAAAATCACCATCCAGCTCAACGGCCAGGGCGAGGTTGAGAACGCGCACTTCCACGTGACGCAGGTGCGCGGCTTCGAGCGCTTCAGCGAAGGCCGTCCGTTCTACGAGATGCCCAGCCTGATGGCGCGCATCTGCGGCATTTGCCCGGTGTCGCATCTCATCGCGTCCGCCAAGGCCTGCGAGGCCATCATGTCGGTGCGCATTCCGCACACCGCGGCGCAGTTGCGGCGGCTGTTGAACCTGGCGCAGATGGTGCAATCGCACGCCCTCAGCTTCTTCTATCTCGCCTCGCCCGACCTGCTGCTGGGCATGGAGTCCGATCCCAAGTTGCGCAACATTTTGGGCGTGGCGGCGGCCAAGCCGGAGCTCGGCCGCGCCGGCATCGCGCTGCGCCGCATTGGGCAGAGCATTATCGAATTGCTCGGCGACAAGCGCGTGCATCCCGGATGGGTAGTGCCCGGGGGCGTCACCGAACCGCTTTCCCCCGAGAAGCGCGACAAGATTCTGGCCATGTTGCCCGAGGCTTACTCAAGCGTCGGCCTGGCTCTGGGCGCATACAAGCAGATCGCCGGTACTTTCCAGCCGGAGATCGAAGTCTTCGCCAACTTCCCGTCGAATTACATGAGTCTGATCAGCGAAGAAGAATCGATCGACTTAACCGACGGCGCGCTGCGGCTGATTGATGCCACGGGAAAGATCATCGAGGACGGCATCACAGCGAGTCGCTACACCGAAGTGATTGGCGAGGCCGTGGAGAATTACAGCTATACCAAATTCGCTTACTACAAACCGCTCGGATACCCCGACGGAAGCTACCGCGTCGGTCCGCTGGCGCGGCTGAACATCGTCAAGTCCATGGGCACGCCAAAAGCCGAGAAGGAACTCACCGAGTTCAAGCAGTTGGCCACCGGACCGGTCTCGAGTTCCTTCCACTATCACCATGCGCGGCTGGTCGAGATGCTCTACGGCATTGAGAAGATCGAAGAGATCCTTGCCGACTCGCGCATTCTCGACAAGCACGTGCGCGCCACAGCCGGCGTCAATCGCCTTGAGGGCGCAGGGCAGGCTGAAGCGCCGCGCGGCGTGCTCCACCACCACTACAAGGTCGACGAAAATGGCAAAATCACCTGGGCGAACCTGGTGATCGCCACCGGCCAGAACAACAATGCCATGAACCGCGGCGTGCTACAGGCTGCACGGCATTATGTGAAGGATGGCAAATTTACCGAGGGCGTTCTCAACCGGGTGGAAGCTGTCGTTCGCACTTTTGACCCGTGCCTGAGCTGCTCCACGCACGCCTTTGGGCAGATGCCGCTGGTGATTTCGCTGCTCTCTGCTGACGGCGAAGTTGTGGATCGGGTGGCGCGGGACTGATTTCCCGCGCGGTCAACAAGAATGGTTCCGGGGCGATTTCCAAGAGACCAAAGAGCGGATTCGATTCGGAGAACGGAAAACATGGCGAACACGGCACGGTGTCTCATCCTTGCCTGCGGTAATACTTTGCGCAGCGACGACGGCGTAGGCCCGAAGCTGGCAGCTTGGGCAGAAGAGCGATTCCGCCAGGAATCCGAGGTACGTGTCATTTCGCGCCAGCAGTTTACCCCGGAACTGGCCGAATTGATTGCCGCCGCTGATTCCGTGCTCTTCGTTGACTCCTCAGCGAGTCCTCCGCCAGGTCGCGTCAGACTCCTGCCGGTTTCTTCGCGTGTGGAGAGCTCAACAGCACCGCCTTCGCATCACCTCAAGCCGTCCGAACTCCTGGGTTTAACCCGCTCACTCTATGGCTCAATAAAATCCCATGCCATGCTGTTGACCGTTGGCATCGGCTCAACCGAATTGGGCGAAACCTTCAGCGCGCCGGTCGAAGCCGCTCTCCCCCGCGCGCGCGGCATCCTGGAAAAGGCCGTGCTGCGTTTTCTCGGCCGCTGATGAGCATCGCTTCTTGCCGCAATCAAACCATGTTACCATTTTGAGGAAATCGGCCGAATTAGCGCTGTATGACAGATCGCACATAGGCCAAGGCGGTGGAATCGAATGAGTGAAATCATCTTCGAAGTGCGCGAGGACGAGACGGATGGCGGCTATACGGCCCATGCGCTCGGCTACGGTATTCACACGCAGGCTGAGACTCTTGAGGAGCTGCGCGCTATGGTGCGGGACGCGGTGGCCTGCTATTTCGATGAATCGATGAAAGCCCCGAAGATCATCCGCCTCCATTTTGTGCGCGAAGAAGTTCTGGCCGCATGAAACTGCCACGCGACCTCGACGGACCGAGACTGGTCAAGACGTTGAGTGTCTTAGGTTACGTGGAAACCCGTCAATCCGGCTCGCACATCAGAATCACTACGCAGCGAGACGGCGAAAACCATGAGATTATTCCCCGCCACCATGCGATCAAGACCGGAACGCTTTCCAGTATTCTTAAGCGGATCGCCGCTCATCATCGAATATCGCTCGATGAACTCCTAAAACTCCTCAACCTGTAACCTTTGCGCCTGAGCCGGCTCCTGGATTCGCGTGCTCAGCCTTTTTCTTCTCAGCTTCTCGCGCAAAAAAATGGCGACTGCACTTTCCGCAGCCGCCGACTACAAAGAAAGGATAGACAAGCTTAAAAAGCCGCTACCGTTTGACGCAGGCTGTAGGAGCTGAGCGTCTTGATGTAATTGCCGCGGTCGTAGGGCGAGGTGTCGGGGACCGAACGGCGGCTGAGGCAGCCGCGCGTCTCGGCAAGCGAAGCGTATTCGCGCTTCTCCAGCCAATAGCGCATGTCGGCCAGCACGCGGCCGATGTGCTCGATGCCGTGAATGTGCAGCGCCGAGGCCATCTCGGTCACGCTGGCGCCAGCCATGATTGCCTTCAGCACGTCTTCAGCGGAATGCACGCCGCCAGTGATGGCGATGTCGCCGTTCAGATGGCCGAATAGAATGGCTGCCCAGTGCAGCCGCGGCAATAATTCCGACGGTGTTGAAAAGTGCAGCGAGGGCCTGACCTCGAGCGTCTCGATGTCGAAGTCCGGCTGATAAAAGCGGTTGAATAGCACCACGGCACGCGCACCAGCCTCTTCAAACCGCGCGCACAGATTTGGCAAGCTGGTAAACATTTGCGAAAGCTTGACCGCGACGGGAACCTTGACTGCCTTGCACACGCTGCCTACCAGTTCCAGCAGTTGCAACTCGAGATCGGCCGAGGTCTGGCTGCGGTCCGTCGCCAGCGCAAAGGTGTTCAGCTCGATGGCGTGTGCCCCGCCCTGCTCCATCTCTTTGGCAAACCGCACCCAGCCGCCGGGTGTGGCTCCGTTCAGGCTGGCGATGATAGGAATCTCGACTGCCTCCCGCGCGCGCCGCAGATGCTCAAGATATCCCTCGTGCGTCATGCGGTAGTCGCTCAGTTCCGGCAGGAAATCGAGTGACTCGGCAAAAGACTCCGTGCCGCGCGACAAGTCTTCATCGAGCGTGCGCGACTCCAGCGCCAACTGCTCTTCGAAGAGCGAGGTAAGCACAATAGCCGAAGCGCCTGCATCTTCCATGTGGCGAATGTTGTCGATCGATTCAGAGAGCGGCGTGGCCGCGACCACAATCGGGCCGCTGAGCTTCATGCCGAGATATTGCATGGAAATATCCGTCATTCTTCACCTCCTCTAGCAGCCGCAGCCGCCAGTTTAGCTTCCTGGTTATCTTCCGGTTTCTCTAGCGGTGCAATGTGCGGCGTCTCGCCGCGGCCCGGCATGGCGGCGCGAGCAGAGTAAACGCGCCATTCGCGCTCCACGTCGTCCTGCGCTTCCGTGAGCAGCTTCGCGGCCAGATCGGGATTGCTGCGCGCCAGCATGGTGTAGCGAGCTTCACGATAAGCATAGTCCTTAAGCCGGATCGAAGGCGCCTTGGAATCGAGTTGGAAGGGATTCTTGCCCTCTTCGCGCAATGCAGGGTTGTAGCGCATGAGCGGCCAGTAGCCCGACTGTACAGCCAGTTTCTGCTGCTCCAATCCGTGCACCAGGTCGTAGCCGTGGGCGATGCAACTCGAATACGCGATGATGATCGATGGACCGTCGTGCGCCTCGGCCTCCTGGAAGGCCTTGACTACGTGCGAGTCGTTGCCGCCCATCGCCACCTGCGCCACGTACACCGAACCGTAACTGACGGCTTCCATGGCCAGGTCCTTGCGGCTGTTGGGTTTGCCGCTGGCGGCAAACTTTGCCACTGCGCCGCGCGGAGTGGACTTGGACGCCTGGCCGCCGGTGTTCGAGTAGACGCCGGTATCGAGAACCAGCACGTTCACATTCTTGCCGGAGCCGAGCACGTGATCGAGCCCGCCGAATCCGATGTCGTAGGCCCAGCCGTCGCCGCCCAGAATCCACACGCTCTTGCGAATGAGCACGTCGGCGATGGCCAGCAGATTTTTCGCGTCAGACGACGCGTTGCCGGCGAGCTTCTCGCGCAGCGTTTTTACGCGCTCACGCTGTTGATTGATTTCGGGTTCGGTCTTCTGTGTTGCGCCCACGAGGTCCGCGGCCAATTCCGCGCCAATGGCCGGCGCCATCCGCGAAACGAGATTTTCCGCAAAGGCCTTCTGTTGATCGAGCGCAATCCTCATACCGAAACCGAACTCGGCGTTGTCCTCAAAGAGCGAGTTCGACCACGTTGGTCCGCGGCCCTCGGCGTTCGAGGTATAAGGAGTGGTTGGCAGGTTGCCGCCGTAGATCGACGAGCAGCCCGTGGCGTTGCCGATGTAGAGCCGGTCGCCAAACAACTGCGTCAGCAGTTTGATGTACGGCGTTTCGCCGCAACCCGAGCAGGCGCCGGAGAACTCAAACAACGGTTGCAGAAGCTGCAGGTCCTTGACTTGCGAATGCGAGAGTTTCGAGCGGTCCACCTCGGGCAGCGAGAGGAAATAGTCCCAATTCTCGCGCTCCGGCTCGCGCAGCGGCGTTTGTGGCGCCATGTTGATCGCTTTTTTGCCGGCGTCGCTCTTGTTCTTCACGGGGCACACTTCCACGCACAACGCGCAGCCAGTGCAATCCTCGGGCGCCACCTGCAACGTGTAGCGCTCCTGCTCCATGCCCTTCCACTTGGGCTTGGCCCACTTGAACGTAACGGGCGCCTTGTCGCCGAGATCGGCGCCGTAAATCTTGGCGCGGATCACAGCATGCGGGCATACCATCACGCATTTGCCGCACTGGATGCACAGATTCTCGTCCCACACGGGAATGAACTGCGCGATATTGCGCTTCTCCCACTGCGCCGTTCCCGAGGGATACGCGCCGCCGGCGGGAATTGCGCTCACCGGGATCTGGTCGCCCTTGCCCTCGGCAATCATGCCCAGCACGTCGTGCACGAACTTGGGCGCCTTCGAGGAGAACGCGCCAGTGAGATCGAACGTTGAGGATGCCGCCGATGGCAGCTCGACTTTCTCGAGATGCGCCAGCGCGTGATCCACGGCAGCAAAGTTCTTCTGCACGACCGATTCGCCACGCTTGCCATACGTCTTCTTGATCGCCTTCTTGATCTGCGCGATGGCATCTTCGCGCGGCAGCACGCCGCTGATGGCGAAGAAGCAGGTCTGCATGATGGTGTTGATGCGCGAGCCCATGCCGGCTTCGCGCGCCACCTTGTATCCGTCGATCACGTAGAACTCAATCTTCTTGCGCAGCATTTGTTCCTGCGTGCTGCGCGGCAGCTTGTCCCACACCTCGGCCGCGGAGTACTCCGAGTTGAGGAGGAAGACCGCGCCCGGCATGGCCGCTTCCAGCACGTTCATCTTCTCGAGGAAGCTGAAGTTGTGGCAGGCCACGAAACTCGCCTTGGTGATGAGGTACGTCGACCGGATCGGATTTGGTCCGAAGCGCAGGTGCGATGTGGTCATCGAGCCTGACTTCTTCGAGTCGTAAACGAAGTAACCCTGCGCGTAGTTCGGCGTCTCTGTGCCGATGATCTTGATGGAATTCTTGTTGGCGCCCACGGTGCCGTCTGAGCCAAGGCCGTAGAAAAGAGCACGCACAGTCTTCGGATCCTCGGTCGAGAATTCCGGATCGTAGTCGAGACTGGTGTGGCTCACGTCGTCGTTGATGCCGATGGTGAAGTGATTCTTGGGGGAGGGCTTGCTGAGTTCGTCGAACACGCCCTTGACCATGGCCGGCGTGAACTCTTTTGACGAGAGGCCGTAGCGGCCGCCGATCACGGACGTTGCCGCGAAGGGCAGCTTTCCGGTGTTTTCGGCCAGCACCGTCATAATGTCCTGATAGAGCGGCTCGCCGGCGCCGCCAGGTTCCTTGCAGCGATCGAGAATGGCCATCGACTTCAAGGTCGTGGGCAGCGCGGCCAGGAATGCCTTGCTATCAAATGGCCGATACAAGCGCACCTTCACCATGCCGACCTTTTCGCCGGCGCGCACCAGAGCATCCACAGCTTCTTCAGCCGCTTCGGCGCCCGAACCCATAATCACGATCACGCGCTCCGCATCCTTCGCGCCGTAATAATCGAACAGGCGATAGCTGCGGCCCGTCTGCACGGCGAAGCGATCCATCACCGACTGCACAATTGCGGGAACGGCCGCATGGAACGGCGTGCACGCCTCGCGCGCCTGGAAGAACACGTCGGGATTCTGCGCTGTGCCGCGAATGAAGGGGCGATCCGGCGACAGAGCGTTCTTGCGGAAGGCGATGAGGTACTTGTCGTCTACCAAGGCACGAATAGTTTCGTCGCTGATGGGCTCAATTTTGCCCACTTCGTGCGAGGTGCGGAAGCCATCGAAGAAATGGATGAAAGGAATGCGCGATTCCAGGGTGGCGATCTGCGCCACGGTCGCCATGTCCGCCACTTCCTGCACGGAATTCGAGGCCAGCATCGCCCAACCCGTGGCGCGGCAGGCCATGACGTCGGAGTGGTCGCCGAAGATCGACAGCGCATGCGTCGCCAGAGTGCGCGCCGTTACATGCATCGTGGCCGGGGTCAGTTCACCGGCAATCTTGAACATGTTGGGGATCATCAGCAGCAGGCCCTGCGAGGCCGTGAAAGTCGTCCCGAAGGCGCCGGCCTGCAACGCGCCGTGCAGCGCGCCCGCCGCGCCGCCCTCGCTCTGCATTTCTTCCACGATGGGCAATCCGCCCCAGATGTTTTTCTTCCCCTCCGAAAGCCATTGATCGGCCCACTCGGCCATAGGCGACGAGGGGGTAATGGGGTAGATGGCGACAACTTCAGAAAGTCGATAGGCTACGGACGCCGCAGCCTCGTTCCCGTCCATAATCACGGTGGGAATCACAGTCTTTGGTTCACTCATTCGCTTCGCTCCACAATGCGGCTGTTCGGAAGTTTGGCCGCTATGTTGAGTCTCTGCAATGAGGAGGTTAGTCGCAGTGATGTGAGGCACAAGGAAGGCGAAGAGTCCCACCTTATGAAACGATGTTCACAGGGTGCAACGGTGTGTGTGTGGGGTGGAGGAAACGGCCCCCCGTCAAACCTGAGGAAACTCGCCCCTCGCCGCGCCCGGTGGGGTTCCTGGGCTCCAAAGCAGCATTGCTGCGATCCCGGCGCCGAACAGAAGTTCAACTCGCCACGAGGGTGCGCCTAGGACATGCAAGACAAATCCAAATAAGATGCACGCTTCAAAGAACGCAAGGCTGATAATGCCTTTCGTTATCCAGCGCTTGAACGGGGGCAACGCCGGATTGCTTTGATACGTGATCTCTGCGGCCCGAAAAACAAATCGTGGTACCAAAAAGCCAACCGCAATGCATGTGAAAGCTACAATTGTGATCGCTAATTGGACCGCGCCTGTCACGGGTGTCTGCGCTTGACTTATGAACTTCATTGCCACATAGAAGTACAGAAACCCGGAGATGATAAACGTGATCTTCATGACGCGCATGACGAGCGCCGGTGATTGCGTCTTGGTTTCCATGTGAGATTTTCCTTGAGAAAGGTGTATCACATGAGCATCGCGTGCGCACAGGTTTGATCTCCTTCGCGCAGGAGTTCAGGTTGAGCCTACGGGCCACCGGCGTTTCTAATCCCTGCCGCAATTGGCTATTCCCTGCTCTTCACATCCCCGCGTACCACGCATATCCGTATTCGGGCGAGACCGAGCCAAGGCCTTTGCCGAACTTTTTGATGTCGTCGGTCGCCGTGATGTGGTTGACGTACTTCACGCTCTTGTAGCCGAGCTGGCGTGGCAAGCGCAGGCGCAGCGGTCCGCCAAACCCCACCGGCAAGTTGCCGTCATTCATGCCCATCGCCAGCAGCGTGTGCGGGTCCGACGCATCCTGCATGTCGATGCTCTCCCACATGCCTTCCTCGGTCGAGCTGTAGACGACATACTGCGTCTGCGGCAGCACACCCGCTTCGCGCAACACGCCGGAGAGCGGCGTCCCGATCCATTCCGCGATGTACGACCATCCCTCCTCGCAGGCAACCTCGGTGATCTGGCTGTGCAGCCCGAGACCCTTTAGATCGACCAGCGAAAACGACATCGGGTGCGCCACGGTTCCATCCACAACAAGCCTCCAGTCGCGGAACCCGCCCGCTTGCAGCTTTCTAAAGGCATCGTTGGGCGGCGCCACAGCGTTGGCGAAGGGATTCTTCGAGATCATGCTGCGCGAGAACTCGCGCGCCGGCGTGTTCCGAGTGAGTAAACGTTGGCAAGCGTAGGTCAGCGTCTCGCCGGGACCGTAGACCCCGCTACCGTCCGGCGGAATCAACCCGTAGCGCTTCGCCAGGCGGTCTGCCGCGTCCAATCCGCCTACGCCCGCGGCGGCGGCCCCACCTCCCAAGATCAGATTGCGCCGTGTGATCGGATTCATGGAGCCTCCTGTGAATCTCGCGTATAGCCGGTAATCATGCCCCGCATGCGGCTCCTGAATCCTGACAGCGCCACCATCGCCACATGCACAAACAGAAACAGCAGCAGCAACCCGGTGACGAAGAAGTGAATGGTGCGCGCCGACTGGCGCCCGCCCAACAGCTCCACGGTTAACGGAAACGCAGCGGTGAACGATGGCGACATAGCCAGGCCGGTCCAGATCATGAGCGGAAACAACACGAAAATCACGATCACATAGGCGGTCCGTTGCAGCACGTTATAGGAGCGCGCTTCGGCAGCATCGGGTGGCGCGCGGCGCAGATACTTTGCAATGCGATCGCGGTAAGCCTGCCAGTTCCAATCGCACCGCGCGGGAATCAGATTCTTGAAATGCCCGCTCCACAGCATGTAGATGCCGTACACCAGGCCCGCAAGCACCACGACCCACGCAGCTTCGAAATGCAGCGCCCGGCTCCAGCCATTCTCGTCGGGCATCTCGTAGTTGTATCCGTTAGGCACCGTGTCGCGGCTTGATGGAATGGGGATCACGAACAGCGGCTTGGTGTTGACGTTCCCCACCTCGCCCCAGTAAAAGCGCGGATGCGAAATCACGATTAAGCCGCCGGTGACGAAGAGCGCCACGAAGGCGATGAAGGTGAGCCAGTGCGTAACGCGCACCACTCCCGAGTGACGGAGAGTCCTCGTCCTTTCAGCTTGGGAAGCCGCTGGCACGCGGCCAGATTAGCACGCCTCGCCTGGAAAATGGCGATTTTTCTTGAAGCGAGCGACAGCGTCGAATTGCTGGCTCGCTGCCTCGCTATCCGCCCAGCAAAGCCTGCACCTTAGGCATCCAATCCGAGATCTGGATATGTTGCGGGCACAGTTCCTCGCACGTGTCGCAGTCGATGCATGCGCCTGCGCGCTGTTCTTCCTTGAGCACAAACTTGTAGCGGAATTGTGCCGCGCCCAGATCGTCGTAGGTGTGGGCGTAGTTAAAGAAATCAAAGTTGACCGGGATGTTTACGCCGTTGGGGCATGGCATGCAGTAACCGCATTGCGTGCAGGGAATCGTAACCCGTGCTTTGTACTGTTCGCGGATCTGCGCAATCAGCTCCTGGTCCGCTTCGCCGAGTTTGCCCACACGCGCCGCATCGGCGAAGCGCAGGTTCTCCGCGACCTGGTCCATCGTGCTCATGCCGCTTAGTACTACCGAGACCTCGGGCTGATCCCACACCCAGTCAAATGCAAGTTCTGCAGGACTCCATTGCGGCGAATGGCTCGCCATAATTTCGCGAATCGCCGGCGGCGGATCGGCCAGCCGGCCGCCCATCAGCGGCTCCATCACCACCACTGCCAGCCCCTTTTCCGCGGCCAGCCGGAGCCCGCGCGTGCCCGCCTGGTTCTCGGTATCCATGTAGTTGTATTGGATCTGGCAGAAGGTCCACAGGTCGCTCGCGTTCACGATCTCTTCAAAGCACTCGTAGTTGTCGTGGAACGAAAAGCCCAGATGCCCGATGCGTCCGTCGGCCAACGCGCGCTCTGCTTCGCCGAGCAGGTTGTGCTTCAAAACAATGTTGGCCCACCAGGCCTTGTTCAGTGAATGGATCAGGTAAAAGTCGATGTGGCCGGTCTGGAGCTTTGTGAGCTGCTCATCCAGAAACTGGTCGAAGTCCGACGGCTTCTGCACCATCCACGTGGGAAGCTTGGTCGCGAGCCGAACTTTTTCGCGATACCCGTCCTTGAGCGCCCGGCCAACCACGAGCTCGCTCTTGCCATCGTGATACGGATATGCAGTGTCGACGTAATTCACGCCTTCGTCGATGGCGCGCCGCAGCATACGAATCGATTCCGCTTCATCGATGTTCGCGCTGCCGCGCTTGCCGTCTGCACACGGAAACCGCATGCAGCCGAAGCCCAGCGCCGATGCCTTCCAATCCAGCTTTCCAAACGTGCGATATTGCATGGCCCGCCTCTCTCGCGCTGCTCACGTCAAACAGAGGATTTTACACCCGTGCGTGCGGCATCCCGTAAGATGAATTTGCCGCGCGCGGCCGAAACCCTGGCTCACGGGCGAGGGCCTCCATCCTACGAGAGGAAGAACGCAACACCTATGCGGAGCATTTCACGCATCATCTCTTGTTGTTCGAGTCTCTGTCTCGCGCTCGCAATTGCGCCGGCGGAACTGCTCGGGCAGGCTCCTGCCACGGCAAAGCCTGCTGCACCGCAGGCGCCGCCAGCCGCAGGACAGAATCCCTCGCCGATGGTGGAGCACACGCGTACTCATCCGCGCCTCACCGAGATTTCGCCGCCGGGCCAACACTATTCCTTGCCGCTGGGCACGCTCTTTGTACCGCAAGGCCTGCGATCCAACCGGCCGGCCACACTGCTTTTCTTCTTCCACGGAGGAGACTGGCTGCCCGAACTGGCGGCCAGCCAGCAGCACCAAATGGCAGTTGTACGCGTGCAGGCCGGCGCCGGTTCTGGATCGTACGTCGCGCTCTTCAAAGATCCAACGCGATTTCTCTCGCTGATCGCCGCAGCAGAATCGGCGAGTCACATGCACTTCAGCCAGATCGCGCTTGGCGGCTGGAGCGCCGGTTGCGGCGCGATCCGGCAAGTCCTGCTCGATCCTGCGTCCTTCGACCGCGTCAATCGCGTGCTCTGCATCGACGGCGTGCACACCGGTTACACTCACGACACGCCGGGGCCACTTGAGTCCGACATCGACGCGAGCAATCTGCAGGTGTGGCTTCACTTTGGCCGGGACGCAATGGCCGGGAAGAAACGGCTGATCATTACGCACTCGGAGATTTTTCCCGGCACTTTCGCCAGCACCACTGAAACCGCCGACTGGCTGCTGCGCGAGTGGCAACTGTCGCCGCATCCGGTGGCGCAATTTGGTCCCATGGGCACGCAGATGTTGAGCCGGGTGAGCGCGGGCGGGCTTACCGTGATTGGGTTTGCCGGAAACTCCGCGCCCGATCACGTCGACCAACTACACTCGCTGCCTGAATACTTGCACTGGCTGCAGCGGAACAAATAATGCACAGCACTTCCCTTTAGAGCAACCCCTCCACAAGCGCCAACCACTCCGCCTCGAGCGTGGGCCGGTGGAATTTACGGCCGGCGCGGCTGTACCAGTAATCCGCGTTCCACTCCACACCTTCTTTGCGGTGCAGGTAGGCATGCACAGCCATGGCATCGCGCGTCGAGAGGTCGTCGACCATGCCGTGGGCGCGAGCCCAGTCGCCTTTGGCGTCCCACCAGAGCGCGGCCAGCGGAGCCGGAAGCTCGACAGGCGGCTCAGGCTCACCCAAGGTCGACTTGAATTCCTCAACCGTCATAGTCCGCTTCTATCACCGACGCCAGCCCCGCGCAACCGGCTCGCGCCCTCGCTCCCTTGCTCCCTGCTCTTCTGTGATTCAGATCACTTTCAGGCAAAATAACCACTGCTAAAACTAAACCATCGTTCCGATGAAGTGAGCAGAGGGTCCGCCAGGGGGCTAGGGAGGGCTGGGGGATCCCAGCCAGAAATCCCCTTCCCGATTTCCCTTTCTGGAGGTCAATTCATGGGAATGCTCGATGCAACGATCCCCGAGAACCACGATTGCGGCCCATGGCATGTTCGCCGTATACTGAAATCCGACCATTCTGGTCGCATTTTCAAATTGCTGCCCTTTCGGCGGCATGAGGGGGCGAGGCACGTGAGCGCGCTGAGCGAATTGAAGGTGGGTGAACGCGGGATCCTGGTGGCTCTCGATCTCCCTGAATCCGTCCAGAACCACCTGATGCATATGGGCTTTGTGCCCGACTCATGCGTCCACGCCCTGCGCCGCGCCCCGGCCGGCGACCCCACCGTTTATTGCGTCGATGGCATGGAAATCGCGCTACGCCACGAGACCGCCGATGCCATTCGGGTGCGCCCGTGCACCGGCGTAACAGCCGCCGCAACGCCCGCCGAAGAAACACCCGAACTGGCTGAGGCTGCGCGATGAACGCTTGCTGTGAGACGCCGGCCTTTAAGCCGCCTACGATCTCCTCGCCGGAGAGCACTTTCAAAACAGTGCTTCTGATCGGCCCTCCCAACTCCGGCAAGTCCACGCTCTTTAACAAGCTGACCGGGCTACGCCAAAAGGTCGCCAACTATCCCGGCGTCACCGTGGAGCAGCGCAAGGGGCTGATGGCCGGCGTGGGGCGGGAAGATCTCACGCTCATCGATTTGCCGGGAATTTATTCGCTCACTCCGTACTCTGAAGACGCGCGTGTCGCCGTGGACGTGTTACGCGGCCGCATGCCCGGCACGCCCAAGCCCGACGCGGTTTTGCTGGTTTTGGACTCCCTTCATCTGACGCGCCAACTCATGCTCGCCCAGCCGGTGCTTGCTGTGGGACTTCCCACGCTGGTGCTGCTGAACATGTCGGACCTGATGGAGTCGCGCGGCGGCAAGATCGACGTGCTCAAGCTGGCGCGCGAACTCGATGCGCCGGTGGCGCAAATCAGCGCCGTCAACGGCACCGGGATCGATGCCGTTCCGCGCTTTCTCAATCAGCAGAATGGCCACGCGCAAGCCAAGCGCGTCGAACTGCCCGTCATCGGCAACGCGGCCAGCACGCACAACTGGGCCGCGCAGGTCAGCCGCCGCACCGGCTACCAGGCCCCGCTCTCGACCGCCAACACGCGCAAGATCGACAATGTTCTGCTGCATCGCATCTGGGGACCGCTGCTCTTTCTCCTCGTAGTCTTCGGCGTGTTCGAAGTGGTTTTTTCCGTCGGCCAGCCGCTCTCCGACGTCTTCGGCGACCTGCTTGCCCGCGCTGCCGATCTCGTCCGCCCGCTGCTGCCGATGGGTTGGCTACAATCGCTTCTGCTTGACGGCGTGTGGAAGGGCATTTCGTCGGTGCTGGTTTTCCTCCCCCAGATCCTTCTGCTCTTCCTGTTCATTGGCATCCTCGAAGACTCCGGCTATCTGGCACGCGCCGCTCTCATCGCCGACCGCGTCATGCGGACTATCGGTTTGAATGGCAAGGCCTTCATCCCGCTGCTCTCCGCTTACGCCTGCGCCATTCCCGCCATCATGGCCACGCGCACCATCGAGAACAAGCGCGACCGCCTCGCCACGATTCTTGTCGCACCCTTCATGACCTGCTCGGCGCGCCTGCCCGTGTATCTGCTGCTCATCGCCGCTTTCATTCCCAATATGTATTTCCTCCACGGGGTTGTCGGCCTGCGCACGCTCGTCATGCTCGGCCTCTATCTTGCGGGATTTGTCGCCGCCTTCACCACTGCGCGCCTGCTCAAGAGCTCCATCTTGAAATCCAGTGACACGCCCTTCATTCTGGAGCTGCCGCAGTACCGCATGCCCACGCTCTACTCGCTCGCGCTGCGCCTTCTCGATCGCGCGCGCATCTTCTTGAAGAACGCGGGAACCATCATCGTCCTCGTATCGCTTGCGCTTTGGGTGCTCGCGCAGATCCCGCCTATTCATCTCAACGGCGGTTCCTACGCGCCTCCGCAACTTGCCAACAGCGTCATCGGCCACATCGGTCACTTCATCGAGCCGGCTATCGCGCCTCTCGGCTTCAACTGGAAGATCGGCATCGGCCTCATTTGCAGCATATTCGCGCGCGAGGTCATGGTGAGCACCATGGGCACGCTCTACGGCGCCGATCCCGGCACCCAGGCCTTCAGCCTCCAGAACGCGCTGCACCACGACATGACCATCGGCGGCGCGCTCGCCCTCATGATCTTCTTCGCCTTTGCCATGCAGTGCACGTCGACCATCGCCGTGGTCAAGCGCGAAACCAATAGTTGGACGTGGCCCGCGGTGCAGTTCCTCTACATGCTCGTCCTCGCTTACGGCGCCGCGTTCGCCGTCAACCACATCGCAATGATATTCATTCACTGATCACGACCCGCGACCTACGATCCGCGGTCCACGATCCCTCGCTCCCTTGCTCCCTTGCTCCCTCGCGCCCTGTTCTCTGCTATCGTTTTCCCATGCGCGCCGCCGAACTCATCGCTCCCCTCACCTTCCGTCTCACCGAAATGCCCATCGAGGATCCCGGACCGGGCGAAGTGCAGTGCCGCATCGAATCCGTCGGCGTGTGCGGGTCCGATTTGCATGCCTACACCGAGGGCCAGGTCGGCGGCATGCCCAACGCTTATCCCATGGTGCTGGGGCACGAGCCCGCAGGCGTCATCGTCAAGACCGGCGCAGGAGTTACCGGACTCGCCGCAGGCGATCGCGGAGCGCTTGAACCTGCCCTCTACTGCTACCACTGTGAGTTCTGCTTGAGCGGCCACCACAACGTGTGCGCCAACATCCGCTTCCTATCGAACCCGCATCACCCAGGCTTTTTCCGCGAGCTGGTCAACCTGCCCGTCTCGAACTTCGCGCCCATCCCTGCAACGCTGTCGTTCGATGCAGCCACTCTGGCCGAGCCGCTCGCTATCGCGCTGCATTCCGTGCGTCTGGCGTCCATCGCCGCGGGCGAAACCGTCGCGGTCATCGGTACAGGACCGATCGGCCTGCTGACAATTGCCGCACTGCGCGCTGCCAACGCAGGCCGCATCTGGGCCATCGAGCCTCTGGCGCATCGCCGCGAGCTGGCGCGCGCCATGGGAGCCGACGTGGTGCTCGAGCCTGAGGAAGCGGTCGCCGAAATCCTGCGCGCCACCGGGCAGCGCGGCGTCGACTGCGCCATCGACTGCGCGGCCGGGGCAGACACCACGCCGCAAGCCATAAAACTCGCACGCAACGCAGGCCGCGTCGTGCTCACAGGCATTCACTCCACGCCAACGTTCTCGGTCGACGCCTCTGGCATGCGCCGCAAGGAGCTCACGCTTTTCAACGTGCGCCGCTCCAACCACGAGACCGAAGAGGCTCTGTCGCTCCTCGAGGCGCAGCCCAATTGGTTCGCGCCGCTGGTCACGCACACGCGAACGCTCGATCGCATCGATGAGGCCTTCGAACTCACCAGCAACTATCGCGATGGCGTGGGCAAGATGGTCATTCAACCGTAGAACCAGCTCCTGGCTCCCAGCTTCTAGCTGCAACCGATTCGCAGCGCGTGGTTCCTATTGCTCAGACAAATGCCTGCCTCGAGACTAGATTCAGGCATGTAAGGGTAGATAAATGATGGACCCTCTAAAGTAATGGGAAATCATGCACTGTCTCAACCCCTTATGTAGGCTGCTGTTGCCGGGTTGATCCTGACGGCGCCAAAGCATCCCACCCTAACCGCAGACACCTTAAGGGGGTCTCAGATGCGCGGAATCAAGATTCTATTCGGTACGACGGCACTGCTCGCCGGCCTGGCCCTGGCGCCAGCGGCTCAAGCACAGGTCTTTGTCAGCATTGGTGTGCAGCCGGTTTGTCAATATGGCTACTACGACTATGCGCCCTACGCCTGCTCGCCCTATGGCTATTACGGGCCAGGGTACTTCTACAACGGCATCTTCCTTGGCATGGGCCCGTGGGCCGGTTGGGGCTACGGCCACGGCTGGGGCGGCCATCGGTTCAGTGGGGATGGTGGCGGCAACTATCACGGCGGCGGCGGCGGGGCGGCCAATCGCAGCAGTTATGCACGTGGCGGCGGCGGCCAAGCCGGCGGGGCGCGTCCCAGTGCTGGTCGCGGTCAAACGGAGCGCACCAATGCTCCGCGGTCGAACCAGGCCCCTGCTTCCCGTGCACCGGCTTCGCACGCAGCGCCAGCTTCACACGCAGCTCCTAGCGGCGGTGGTGGTGGACATCAAGGCGGCGGTGGCGGCGGTGGACATCAAGGTGGTGGCGGCGGTGGACATCAAGGTGGTGGCGGCGGACATGAAGGCGGCGGACATTAATCTGTAGCTGCTGGATCGAACAGCAGTTTCGACAACAAGCGGCGGAGCATACCAGCTCCGTCGCTTTTTGTTGTAGCGCCGGTCTCCAGACCGGCCTGTCGTGCGGACGTCCACGTCCGCACTCTTCCCTAACTGAACAGCATTGGGACTAGACGGGCGGTCTTCCGGTTTCTCGGAGCAAGAGATCCCCAGACTCGACGGGCTCGGCCGCCGCATCGATGGCCTTCGACAGCTTTCGCGTCATCACCTGGAAGTGATAGCCCATGACCGCGAGGGTCATGGCCGCGCCGAAGCAGCGCCGGTACCTGGTCGCAGCAGACGCAAGAAACTTCCAGTAGCTCCACTGGTGCCGCCCGAAAATGCCCTGGCGCACAATGGAGTTGACCAGCGCGCGCAGGTTGTCCCGAGTCATCCAAGGCTCGGATGTCGGCCGTTTCTTCGCCGGCTCTCCCGCGGCCCGTTTGGCTGGTTTGGGGTGGGCGCGATTCAGGTAGAGCTTGACGCGCTCGTAGTACGCCTCGCAGTTGTAAATTCTCTTCATCACCCCGCGGTAGCCCTCCACCAGCTTGGCCGAATCCATGCGGGGCAAAAAGTTGAGCCGATCGCAAAACGTGTTGTTGCCGCCGCCCGCGTCCACAATCCGGCCCTCGCTGCGCAACCGCCTGAAGAGCTGCGTTCCCGGCATGGCCTGGAGCAGCCCCACCATCGCGATAGGAATACCGCTCTTCTCAATGAACTCAACCATGCGGTCGAAGATGTCTTCCTTATCGGTGTCGAAGCCGAGAATGAAGCCGCCCATCACCTCGACGCCGTAACTCTGAATCCTGGCCACGCTCTCGAGCAAACTACGCCGCGTATTCTGTAGCTTGTTGCTCGAAATCAGGCCCGACTCGTCCGGCGTTTCAATGCCCAGGAAGACGGACTTAAAGCCCGCGTCCTTCATCAACTGCATCAGCTCCGTGTCGTCGGCAAGGTTCAATGAGGCTTCGGTGATGAACTCAAAAGCCGTCCCGGTCTGCGCGCGCCACGCGACCAGCGCCCGCAGCAGTTCCTTGGCGCGCGCCTTGTTGCCGATGAAATTGTCGTCCACGATAAAGACGGAGTCGCGCCAGCCCGCGGCGCGCAACTGCTCCAACTCGGCCAGCACCTGGGCCACGGCCTTGGTGCGCGGACGCCGCCCGTAGATCTCAATGATGTCGCAGAATTCGCAGTTGAAAGGGCAGCCGCGCGAGTACTGCACGGTCATGGTCGAGTAGCGCTTCATCTTGATCAGGCTTAAATCCGGCAGGGGGCTGGTGCACATCTCCGGCCGATCCTCGGCTTGATACACCGGCTTGGCCGTTCCCGCTTCAAGCTCCCGCGCCAGACCGGCAATCAGGCTCTCCGCCTCGCCGATCACCACATGGTCCGCCTTGAGTTCGACCGCGGGCACGCTGCTGGCAATGGGGCCGCCCACCACGGTGCGCAGCCCGCGCGCACGGCAACGCTCCACAATGGCGAGGAGAGATTCGCTCTGAATGTGCATCCCACTTAACAGAACCACGTCCGCCCATGCCAGATCGCGGTCGCGCAAGAGTTCCACGTTGGTGTCTACCAGCCGTTTTTTCCAGGCGCTGGGTAACAGCGCGGCAATCGTCATCAAACCGAGAGGAGGCTGCGCCGCCCGCTTGCCCAAAAACTTGAGCGCGTGTTTGAAGCTCCAGAAGGTTTCGGGGAACTCGGGGTAGATCAGCAGGGCGTTCATCGGCCACCTTTCCGCGAAGAAGGACGTCCGGCGAACATATTGAGGGTGGCTCGGTGACTGGTTCGTGGGAATCGCGAGCCAATGCGGCTGCGCTCAGGCCGGCGCACTACTTCGTTAACAGATTACGCCGCGGCGCAAAAAGTGGACTGTACAAAAGAGATCATTTGCTTGGGGGAGGGATGAACTCTCGGGTCTGTCACATTCTTGGATGCAGGCGTCCGCTCACATTCCTTGCGCTCACGCTGCTTGAAACCTCTTCTGTTCCTGAGTTTCCGCCGGTTTGAATTCAGTCCGTGACACGTTGCTTGCCAATTCGCGGTCGCGCAGCATTAGACGCAGGCCACACCGCTTGCACCGCCATGGATAAAAGCCGAGCAATGGATAAACTCTTTCCTGAAAAAAGCCCTTACGGAAGATGCGATAGACCTCATCGCTGTTGCATTCATCGCAATGGATCCCCGCGTCCGCGACTTTCGTCTCGGCCATATTCACAGCCGGAGATCCGAGCACCATTCCCTCTGATGACATGCTTCATCTCCTGGAAAAAGCTTCGACTTGCCAGCATCCCAAACCGCCCCGCCACAAAATAGCAGTTATGTTCCGGCGGCTCTGCCGCGACTGCTCTCTAGGGACAGCACGGAATATCACTTTAGAATTCTGGCGCAACGAAAACTGTGCAATTATGATCATTTCTCTCTTGATCGGTTGCCTGGCGCTCAGGCCGCTTCACAAAGCGCGGCGTCCGGTGACCAGGTTGACGACCAGGACGATCAGAGCGATGACCAGCAGAATGTGAATCAGGCCGCCGGCGATGTGGAAGCTGAAGCCCAGAATCC
>Ga0302266_10000278_pt1 | contig 53022 bp, 52 predicted proteins | sample III_Bog_E1_2_FD_194559 | JGI IMG/M metagenome (GOLD analysis project Ga0302266, IMG submission 194559) | Peat permafrost microbial communities from Stordalen Mire near Abisko, Sweden - III_Bog_E1_2 | ecosystem: Environmental > Terrestrial > Soil > Wetlands > Peat | place: Sweden: Abisko...
CAATGCCTGGCTTCAGAACTTCCGCCGCATCCAGATCCGCTACGACCGCATCCTCGCTGTCTTCCAGGGCTTCTTCCACTTCACCTGCCTCCTCATCACATTGAGGCATTTATGCAACCAGCTCTAGGAATTTTTTGCACTGCGACAACAGATGCGGACGTTTTTCTGGCGGCGCTGACCCCAGACACAAACCTTATATTTCTTGACTTGATGATGCCGGGTATTGATGGCATCGAGCTGCTTCGTGTTCTAAGTCAGCGTGGCTGCAAGGTCCGCATCGTCCTCATCAGCGGGTCTGGCAAACGCATCATTGAAACAGCCGTGCAACTGGTCCGCTCCTTGGGGCTCTCCGTCATCGGGTTTCTACAGAAGCCATTCCGTCTTGCCGAACTCGAGATCTTCCTGAAAACGCATGCAACGCCGGCGGCAGCACCTGTTGCAAACCGTACCCCCCTCACTATTATCACGGACGACGAATTACGCCGTGCAATAGAACTTGATGAGTTCGTTCTCTACTATCAGCCGCAGATCGATTTGATATCGGGTTGCGTCAGTGGCATGGAGGCTCTTGTCCGTTGGCAGCATCCGACACGTGGGCTCATTTATCCCGATGACTTTATCGCTCATGTCGAATCTCTTGGCCTTATTGATCAACTTGGTTGGATCACCTTCAAATATGGCCTGCATGACGTGGGATCATTTGCCGATCATAACGGTATGGTGCCGATACTTTCACTGAATGTTTCGGTGGCTTCCTTGCAGGATCTGAAATTCCCGGACAAGTTCTTGTCACTGGTGACGCAATACGGAGTGTTAGCGGAGAACATTACCATTGAAATTACGGAAAGTGGCTTAATCAAAGAGTTGTCTAAGTCCCTGGACGTTCTGACCAGACTGCGCTTGAAACAAATTAAACTGTCCATTGACGATTTCGGCACCGGTTACTCAATGATGCAGCAACTCCGCAACGTACCAGCTACGGAATTGAAAATCGACAAATCATTTGTTCAGAATATCTATTCCAATGATGGGGATCGCGTCATGGTCCAGAAGACCATTGAAATAGGCAGAGAACTTGGTTTGCGCGTTGTTGGGGAAGGTGTGGAGACTCAAGAGCAACTCGATTTCTTGATTGCTAATCATTGCGATGCAGTGCAAGGCTATTTCTTCACACGGCCGCTTCCGACGTCCAAATTACTGGACTGGCTTAAGGAGTACCGGGCAAAGCCGCCCGCCATCTCCTCTGCCCTGTCGTTCCCCAATTAACAATGCACAGGGCTCTCCAACAGCGTCCTACCGTGACATCACACAATCACAATCCTTGCTCGTATAAATGAACTACTGCTTGCAGAGAAGATCATGAAGGATTTGAATCCCTATATAAGGTGAAACAACTCCCGAAAGACGGCCAACTCGGAAGTTTTAGGTTGGCTCCAGGAGGTGTAACGCAACCCACAGCTTCTGGAACAGCCGGATCGATGCCCATGAGCTTTTTATGCCGCGCTTGAGAATCGCTACGGGCGAGTATCGTCCTGTCCGCCCGCCTTTACCAGTTCAGCCTGCTTGGCATGGTCTTCCAGCGTCTGCGCTTCCGGTAGATAGCCTAGGCCCTTCTGGATCATCGGGTCCCACTCGGCGCGAACTTTGGCGCCTTCCATCTGCCCAAACTGCGACGTGAAGAGCTCGCTCTTGATGCTGGCCTTCACCCAGTCCAGCACCCCGTTGATGTCGGCATCGGTGTAGTCGATCTTCTCGCTCGTCAGAAATTCCTTGAACTGTTTCAGCACCGCATCGTCCACGGTGAAGTCCTTGGTCACGGGCTTCGTTGCGAGATAGTGCTTGCTGAAGTTGAAGAAAATGTAGTGCATCAGCAGTGTGTCCTGGAAGTGATTGGGTTTGGGTGCCTCAATCTTCTCATCGGGAGTAATGCCGCCGCCGCCATACACCGTGCGGCCGGAGTCCGTGAGCTTGACCTCGCGATTCTTGTTGTCTACCGGCTGCGTGGCAGAGTCGCGCACGTAGTAGTAGTCGTACAGCGAGACGTTGTCATAGTTGCGCTGGATCAGGCGTCCGCTGGGCGTGTAGTAGTGGTAGGTGGTTAGCGCCAGTCCGGTGTCTTCTGCAATCGGATACACCGTCTGCACCAGCCCCTTGCCGAAGGTGGTTTCACCCACCACCAGTGCGCGGTCATGGTCCTGCAGCGCGCCGGAGACGATCTCTGCCGCTGATGCCGTGTTGCGGTTCACCAGCACCACGATGGGATACTTCGGGCCCTCTTCGCCATGTGCTGCGCGATACACCTGGTCCGGCCCGCCCCGGCCATGCTGCGAAACCACCACCTGGCCCTTTTCCAGAAACTTGTCGGCCATGTTCACGGCTTCATTCAGCAGTCCGCCGGGGTTGCTGCGCAGATCGATCATCAGTCCCTTGATCGGGCCCAGCCGGTCCAGCGCTTCGCCCACTTCGTGGCTGGTGGTTTCCTGGAAGTTGGTGACATGGATGTACCCGATGCCCGGGCGGATCATGTACGCCAGGTCGACCGAGTAGCGCGGAATCTCGTCGCGGATCAGGTCAAAGACCAGCGGCTTGGCATTGCCTTCGCGCCCCATGGTCACGGAGACGTGGGTCCCCTTGGGTCCCTTCAGCAGCGACGCGACGGCGGCGGAATCCATGCCGTCCGTGGATTTGCCGTCGATGGAGATAATGACGTCGCCCGGACGGATGCCGGCCTTATAGGCGGGCGTGCCCTCAAACGGAGCGACCACCACGATCTTGTTATTCTGCGGCTGAATGGTCATGCCCACGCCGTAGTAGCGGCCGTGCTGCTCCTCCCGCATGTCGTGGAAGGCCTTTGGATCAAAGAAGTTGGAGTGCGGGTCCAGGGTGTGCAGCATGGCCGGAATGGCGCCGTCGTAGATGCTCTTGTCGATCGCGTCTGTATTCAGCGGGGTGGCGTAGTTCTGCTCCACCACGGCGTAAACATCCGTGAACTTGTGCAGGCTGTCCCGCAGCGTGGATTCGTCTGAGGCTGACTGTGCACGCAGCCGCTGGTTGGCTGCCATACCCGCAAGACCGCAGATGGCAAGGAAAAGCGTGGCGGAAAACAGAGAACGGCGAGTACGGGAAGACATGCGGTGGCAGAACCTCAGGGCGCAGCAGAAATCGCTGCTTAATAAGACGAAGTATACATCCGTCAGTGAGCCAATGAGGGGTTGCGGGCGCTCTGGCGCGGCGTGCCCGGGCTGAAATCCCCCAGCCAGCGCAGAATCAGCGCTGGAATCGCTCCCGCCGATTCGCAAGGCAGGCCCTTCGCCATTTAGAATGACCGTACCGGATCCCGCGAGTCCAAAGCCGCACAGCCGATAAGGCCGCCGCGGCAAGGGCACGGTATGACCGCGCGCGGGCGGGATAGATTAGAGACCTTTATACCCATGACTCTTCGTACATCGCAGCACCTGCCGCAGCTCCTAAGCCATCTCTCCACGAAGCGCCCGGCACAACCTCTGCAGCACCGCGCACTGTGCACACTGGCCGCCCTGGGTTGCCTGGTTCTCGCCATGGGAGCAACCGTGGCTCCTGCGCAAACGCCTGTGCCGCCGCCCGCGCCCTCTGCCTCCATGCCGCTGCCCACGCCCATTACCCCCAACGGCACCGTGGTAGAAGACGTCATTGCCCGCATCAACGACCAGATCATTACCCGGTCTGACGTCGAGCGCGCCCAGATGCAGTTTGACCAGGAGTCGCAGGGCCACGATATTCCGGCGGCAGATATGGCTGAGCATCAGCACAACCTGCTGCGCGACCTCATTGACCAGCAACTCCTGCTCTCCAAGGGCAAGGAGCTGAATATCAATGCCGATGCCCAGGTCATTACCCAGCTTGACGAGATCCGCAAGCAGAATCACTTTGCCAGCATGGAAGAGCTGGAGAAGGCGGCTGTTCAGCAGGGCGTCTCCTTTGAAGATTTCAAGGCGAACATCCGCAACAACATCATCACCCAGCAGGTGGTTCGCGATGAAGTGGGCCGCCGCCTGCAGTTGACGCACACTGATGTGCAGCAGTACTACGCGGATCACAAGGCGGATTTCACCCAGCCGGAGAGCGTCAAGCTGAGCGAAATTCTTATCGCCACTCCCGCTCCCGAAGGCCAGCTGCCCGATGATGTGACCGTTGCCGCAGCTAAGACGAAGGCAGACGATGCAGCCGCCAAACTAAAGGCGGGCAGCACGTTTGAAGATTTGGCGAAGCAGGTATCCAACGGGCCCACCGCGGCACAGGGCGGCGACCTTGGCGATTTCAAGCGCGGCGCGCTGGCCAAAGAACTGGAAGACCAGACATTTTCGCTGCCCGCGGGCGGCGTAACCGCCCCCATCCGTACCCGCCAGGGCTTTGTCCTGCTGAAGGTCATCGCGCACACCGCAGGTGGCGTGCAGTCCTTGGCTGACGTTGAGAACCAGGTGGAAGAAGCCGTCTACCTGGGCAAGATGCAGCCCGCCTTGCGCGCCTATCTCACGCAGTTGCGCGAACAGGCCTATATCGATATCAAGCCCGGCTTTGTGGATACCGGTGCCAGCTCCAAGCAAACCAAGCCGATCTTTACCGCCTACGCCGCACCCGCGGTGAAGAAGAAGCCGGTGGTAGAGAAGAAGCGGTTTGACCGCCACGGCCACATCATTCCCACCTCCGCGCCGGTAGCAACCGCCACGGCAACGCCCGCGGTAGCGACTGTTTCCACCAAGCCACAGACGGCCAAGGTCGTTCCCGGCAAGCGCGGCAAGGCGCCGCACATCAAGCGCGAGAAGGTCCGCTTTGGCCAGGCTCCGCGTGAGACGCTGCCTGAGGTTGCCGGTTCGCAGAAGACTCCCGTGCCCACTGAGACGGGTTCTGCGCAGGGCACCACCAGCATGATGTCTGAAGCGCTGCCGGACCAGACCGCCGCCACGCCTGAGAATGCTGATCCGCTCGCCCCGAAGGCTGCGCCGAAGTCGAAGTCGCGCTACGCCGCCCGCCCGCCGGAGCCGAAGAAGCCCAAGGTGAAACCCGTATTGCAGGTCGCCGCTGCGCCGACGGTGGAAGAGAGCGCCGCGGAGAAGACCCAGGCCGCACCGCTTGGCCTGAACGGCGACACCTCGAAGAAGAAGACCAGGACAAAGCACAAGGGGCCGAAGGCGCGCATTGAGCAAAAGCCCGCTGCTGCTGCCCCGGTCACCACCGTGCCTGATAACACCGTTGCTCCAAACGCAATTCCGCCGGTCGCACAGCCTCCGGTGGCGCAGCCCTCCGCCGTGCCGCCGCCTGCCGCGCCGCAGTCGTAATCGGCAGCACCTGTTCGCCGTTTTGCCCGTGCCGGGCTTTCATCCGTCTGGCGTGGCCGTAGTGCATGGGGACACCATGAAAGATTTCTTCATCATCGACGCGCCGAAGTTTGAGAACAAGAACGTTGACTCGTACTTCGTTCTCTCTTCCATTCAGCAGCGCGAGCGCAAGCAGGGCGGCGCCTACCTCGCACTGGTCCTGAGCGATAAGACGGGCAGCTTTGACGCGCGCATGTGGGAAGACTTCTCTGATGCGCTGGCCACCTGCGGCGCAGGCTGCTACGTGAAGGTGCGTGGTCAGGTCAGCAACTACCAGGGAAAATTTCAGATCACCCTGCAGCGCATGCGCATGGCAGCCGAGAGCGAGATTGAGCCGTCTGACTTTCTCGCCGTCACCACCCGCGATATTGAAGCGATGTGGGCAGAGCTGCGCGCGCACGTTGCCGGCTTTAAGAATGCTGACCTCAAGCGGCTGGTCAACGCCTTCCTCGACGACGAAGAAATTGCGGCGGCCTACAAAAAAGCGCCTGCGGCCAAGCTGCTGCATCATGCGTGGATTGGTGGTTTGCTGGAGCATGTAGTTGGTCTGCTCGCCGTAGCAAAGGCCGTGGCCCCCTGCTATCCGGAAGCTGATCTGGACCTCATCATGACCGGCTGTATCCTGCATGACATCGGCAAGACGCGCGAACTGGCGTGGAAGACCTCGTTCCGCTACACGCTCGAAGGCCTTCTCATCGGCCACATCAGCATTGCCATGGGCATGCTGCGCGAAAAGATCGAAGCGCTCGGTGATTTCCCTGACAAACTGCGCATCCTCGTCGAGCACATGATCCTTAGCCACCACGGCCAGTATGAGTTCGGCTCGCCCAAGCTGCCCATGCTGCCTGAAGCCATCATCTTCCACACCCTTGACGACCTGGAAGCCAAGCTGCAGGCCGTGCGCACGGAGTTTGCCTTGCAGGAGCGCAATGGCAGCGCCGCCGACGAGATGACGGAAAGAATGTGGGCGCTCGACAACCGCCAGATACTGAATACGAAGCGCTATCTCAACGACACGGAGAAGAAGTAACCATGCCTTTTCTGCTGAAGACTGAGCCCGACGTCTACTCCTTCGCTGACCTGGTGCGCGACAAGGAAACCATCTGGGATGGCGTCGCCAATCCTACTGCAGTGAAGTATCTGCGCGAGATGAAGAAGGGCGAGACCCTCATCATCTATCACACCGGCGATGAGAAGACGGCGATGGGCACGGCCACCGTGGTGAGCGTGGACGCGGCTGACCCGAAGGTGCCGCTGGTAAAGATCAGGGTGGGCAAGGCGATCGGGCAGCCGAAGACGCTGGCGCAGATCAAGGCGAATCCCATCTTCAAGACCTCGCCGCTGGTCATCATCGGGCGGCTGGGCGTAGTGCCGTTGACGGCTGCGCAATGGGAATGGCTGGTTGGCTGAAATGGCGGCCGCATGAATGTCCCAGTGATGCATTCGAGGTATTTGCTTTTTGGATTAAGCCCCCGGCTTCAGCCGGGGGGAGTGGGGCTTTAGCCCCACGGAAGAGCTCAGCACAGGGAACGGGGGCTTTAGCCCCGGAGCTTCGCAGCAACCCCTCTGTGGAGTGCAGCACTTGTTACAATTTTCCTTGCCGTGTGTCTTCCCCGGCAACAGTGTGAGGCGATAGAGATGCTCCGATTTTCGACAGCGGGCGAATCGCACGGCGAGAGCCTGGTGGCCCTGGTCTCCGGTATGCCGGCGGGCGTAGAAGTCAATCCCGAGTACATTGCGCGCGAGCTTTGGCGGCGGCAGCAGGGTTATGGCCGCGGCGGTCGCATGCGCATTGAGCAGGACCTCGCGCACATCCTCAGCGGCGTGCGCCACGGCAAGACCATCGGTTCGCCGGTGGCCATGGTGCTTGCCAATCGTGACTGGAAAAACTGGAACGAGATTCTGCCTGTGGAAGAGGGCGACCCGTCAAAGCACAAGGCTGTCGCCTCTCCGCGGCCCGGCCATGCTGACCTTGCCGGCAGCCTGAAGTATGACTTTGCTGATGCACGCTACGTCCTGGAGCGTGCCAGCGCCCGCGAATCTGCCGCCCGCGTTGCTGCGGGTGCTCTGGCCAAGCTGCTGCTGAAGGCTCTGGATATTGAAGTAGCCAGCCACGTAATACGCGTCGGCGCTGCGGAGCTCGCGCGCCCCGCGAAGTGGGACGAGATCTATGCTCTGCGCAGCAAGCCGGAAGTTCTGCTGGGCTGCGTCGACGAAAACAGCGAAGCCGCGATGAAGGCCGAAGTGGACAAGGCCCTGCGCACCGGCGATACTGTCGGCGGCGTCTTTGAAGTCGTGGCCCACGGCGTCCCCCCGGGCGTAGGTACCTATGCGAATTGGGATGAACGCCTCGACGGTCAGCTCGCCTGGGCGCTGATGTCGCTGCAGGCGGTGAAGGCGGTGGAGATTGGCCGCGGTGTCACCGCTGCAGAGTCCCTCGGCTCCGCGGTGCATGACGCCATCGAGTACCAGGACAATCCCGAAGGCTTCACCAGGTTCACCCGCGAGCAGAACAACGCAGGCGGCATCGAAGGCGGCGTCTCCAACGGCGAAGACATTGTGATTCGCGGCTACCTGAAGCCTATCTCGACGCTGCGTCGTCCGCTCGCTTCCGTCAGCTTTGCATCGCGCGAGCCGGTGAAGGCGGCGTATGAGCGTTCTGACGTCTGCGTGGTCCCGGCAGCAGGTGTGGCAGGCGAAGCCATGGTGGCGCTCACGCTGGCTAAGCTGGTGCTGGAAAAGTTTGGCGGCGATTCGCTCCGTGAACTGAAGCGCAACTTCGACGGCTACCGTGAGCAGATTCGCCGCTTCTAGCTGTAGAAAATTCCGTGATGTGAGATTGCGATGATCTACAAGATTCTGAAATATCCCGACCCGGTTCTCATGCAGAAGACTGAACCCATCACCGTCTTCGACAAGAAGCTGCGCACGCTCGTAGACGATATGTTTGAGACGATGTACGTGGAGCAGGGAATCGGCCTGGCTGCGCCGCAGATCGGCATCCTGCAGCAGCTTACGGTGGTTGACCTCAGCTTCAAAAAGCATCCCGAAGAGAAGATTGTCCTCATCAATCCGCAGATCGTGGAGCGCGAAGGCAAGCAGCTTGAAGAAGAAGGCTGCCTCAGCCTGCCGGAGATTCGCGAGAAAGTTCCGCGTGCCGCCTGGGTGAAGGTGCGCGCCCAGGACGAGCACGGCGAGTGGCAGGAGTACGAGGGCGAGGAGTTGCTGTCGCGCGCGTTTCAGCATGAGCTTGACCATCTCGATGGCGTGCTCTTCATTGACCGCATTAGCCAGTTGAAGCGCAACCTGGTGCTGCGCAAGATTAAGAAGCTGCAGCGGGCCGGCGAGTGGTAAAGCTGCGAGTGGTGGCGCGATGAAACTTGTCTTCTGCGGAACCCCGGAGTTTGCCGTGCCCGTCCTGCAGGTGGTGGTTGCCGCCGGGCATGATGTGCAACTGGTGGTGACGCAGCCTGACCGCGCCAGCGGACGCGGCCTGGAGCTCGCGCCGCCTCCGGTAAAGCGCACTGCCCTCGCCCTTGGCATCCCCGTCACCCAGCCTGAAAAGATCAGGCACAATGCCGAATTGCAGCAGCAGCTCACCGCCATTGCGCCAGATGCCATCCTCGTCGTCGCCTACGGTCGCATCATTCCGCAGTGGATGCTGGACCTTCCCCGCCACGGCAACCTGAATCTGCATGCCTCGCTCTTGCCCCGGTATCGCGGCGCGGCGCCCATCCAGTGGGCTGTGGCGCAGGGCGAGCGCGTCACCGGCAACACCACCATGCGGATTGACGCAGGGCTGGACACCGGCGACATCCTGCTGCAGAGCGAAGTCCCCATCGGCCCGGAGCAGACCTCGCAGGATCTCTTCAGCATTCTCGCCGCTGACGGCGCGCCTCTGATGGTTGAAACGCTGCGCCAGCTCGAAGCGGGCACCATCACCGCGAAAAAGCAGGATGATGCGCAGGCCACACTGGCGCCCATTCTCACCCGTGAAGATGGTCGTATTAGCTTCACCCGCGATGCCCAGGTCATCTTCAATCGCTGGCGCGGATTTCAACCGTGGCCCGGCGCTCATACAACATTTCGCGGAAAGAAATTTATCGTGCACGTCATGCACCTTGCCGATGGCGTCCAGCTTGAGCCCGGCATACTCGCGCTGCACGGCGGCCAACTGCATGTCGGTTGTGCCGCTGGAACCTCGTTGCGTTTAACCGAAGTGCAGTTGGAAGGGAAGAAACGGATGTCAGCAATGGATTTTGTACACGGCTATGCAGGCGCGCTGGGCCAGAAGCTGGGCGAGTGAAGACCGCAAAGCCATCGACAGTAAAGATTTCGCCCGCGCGGGCCGCGGCGTTCCGCATCCTGGTCAGCGTGGCAGGGGGCGCGCACAGCGACGATCTCATCTTCGCCCCCGCGGTCACTGCGCTCTCTGCGCCAGACCGCAACCTCACCATGGCGCTGGTCATGGGTGTGCTCCGCTGGCAGATTTCCCTCGATGCCGCGGCGGGCGCGCTGCTGGACCGTCCGCTGCAGAAGATGACTCCTGAAGTGATGGTGGCGCTACGCATGGGTCTCTTCCAGCTCTGGTATCTTGATCGCATTCCTGACCATGCTGCGATCTCTGAGAGCGTCGAACTGTGCCGCGCTGCGAACCATGCCTACGCAACCGGCATGGTAAACGCCGTGCTGCGCAAGCTCGCGCGCGCGGGCAAGCCGGAAGCGCCCAAACGCAAGCTCATACTCACGCCGCAATTTTTTGCCGAAGAGTATGCGCATCCTGAATGGATGGTGGCGCGCTGGATGAAGACTTACGGTGCCGCTGCGGCTGAAAAAATTCTTGCAGCGGACCAGGCCGCCGCCCTCTCTTCGGCCCACTGCGCCAGCGAAGAAGATGCTGCCGATGGTTCACAGGCCACGGGTTCCTTCTTCGTGGAACCGGCGCAGAAGCCGCAGTGGCCGGTGATTGATGAAGGCTCGCGTTTGATTGCCGAACTGGCGTCTGCCGGTGCGGCGCAGAAAATTCTCGACTGTTGTGCTGCGCCCGGCGGCAAGACGCTGGTCCTGGCATTGCGCCACGCAGACGCGGCGATCACCGCTGGCGACAACAGCGCCGAACGCCTCACCCGCATGCAGCAACGTGTGCGCAAATTCAACTATGCGGCAAAGGTGCACTGCGAACTGCTGGACGCGATGCACCTTGAGCTTGCGGAAAAGTACGATCGCATCCTGTGCGATGTGCCCTGCAGCGGAACCGGTACCTTGGCGCGCAATCCTGAGATCCGCCATCGCCTGCGCGCGGCAGACCTGTCCATTCAGGCAAAGCGGCAGCGCGCGATCCTTGCCTCTGCACTGGCTGCGCTTGCGCCCGGCGGACGCCTCATCTACTCCACCTGTTCGCTGGAGCCGGAAGAAAATGAGCAGGTAGTAGAAACGGTATTGGCCGCGACGCCGGATGCGCGTGTGTTGCCCATTGCGGATACGCTGCGCCAGCTTGCGGATACAGCTGTACTCACGCGCGAAGCAGAGGTGCTGCTATCGGCAACGGCAGTGCGCGGCAATTATCTGCGCACCCTGCCGGGTGTGCATCCCTGCGATGGATTCTTCGCAGCGGTGATTGAAAAATCCTAGCGGCGGGTGAACTGGACCGGCGAGTGTGACAACCGCGCCACGCGTCCGTCGGAGGCCTGCTGGAAGATTACGCTGGACGCGCAGAACTCAGCGTCGTGCGCGGAGCGGTGTTCCACGTGCGCCACGTTGGGCGGCGCTGCGCGGTTGTACAGCTTCACGCTGCCGTGGCAATCCTTGCAGCGGAATGCTGTATCGCCGTCTACAACAGCTTCTGCTACGTCTTTCACTTTCCAGAAAAATTCGTAACCGCCGGCGACGCGTACACGGCGGCGTTGCACATCACACTGATAGAGCTTTTCACGTACGGCTGCCATTGATGTTCCTTTTCGCGGCGGAGTGCGCCGCATGAAACGTGAGAGGTGCGCTTAGAGTTCTTTACGGTCGTGATGCAAATGGCCCTGCACGGGTGCGGGTGCCCCAGGTCTCGATTTTTCAGACCTGGGTTTCGTGCGAATCACTTTTCAGGCCCCGGTGCCGCCAACGGTCATGCGGTCAAGCTTGATCGTCGGCATGCCCACGCCCACCGGCACACTCTGCCCGTTTTTGCCGCAGGTGCCAATGCCTTCGTCCAGCGCGAGATCGTTGCCCACCATGGAGACGTATTTCAGCGCCTCCGGGCCGTTGCCGATGAGGGTTGCACCCTTCACTGGCGCGGTGACCTTGCCGTCTTCGATCAGGTAGGCTTCGCTGGCGGAGAAGACGAATTTTCCATTCGTGATATCCACCTGCCCGCCGCCAAAGTTCACTGCATACAGGCCGCGCTTCACGCTTTTGATGATGTCGCTGGGCACGTCGTCGCCGTTCAGCATGTAGGTGTTGGTCATGCGCGGCATGGTCAGTTGCGAATAGCTTTCGCGGCGTCCGCTGCCCGTGCTTGTGCCGCCCATCAGCCGCGCGGAAAGCTTGTCAGAGAGATAGCCCTTCAGGATGCCGTTCTCGATGAGCACGTTCTCCTGCGTCGGTGTGCCTTCGTCGTCTACGTTCAGTGATCCGCGGCGGCCCGGCATGGTGCCGTTGTCCACCACCGTCACCTTGGGCGATGCAACCTGCTGCCCGATCAATCCGGCAAACGCTGAGGTCTTCTTGCGATTGAAATCTGCTTCCAGCCCGTGGCCTACGGCTTCGTGCAGCAGCACGCCGGGCCAGCCTGGGCCCAGTACCACTTCCATCTCGCCTGCGGGCGCTGCTACCGCGCCCAGTTGCAGAATGGCGCCCCGCGCAGCTTCGCGGGCAAAGTGCTCCGGCGATTTATTGCCTTCAAAGAAATCCAGCATCACCCGCCCGCCGCCGCCGGAGGTGCCTCGCGCGGTATTGGTCCCGTCCTTGGCGATGACGAATACGTTCAGCCGCGCCAGCGGCTGGGTGTCGCTGGCAAAGGTGCCGTCGCTGGCCGCGATCAGGATGCGCCGCAACTCGTCATTGAAGCTGGCGCGGACCTGGTGAATCCGCGAATCGAATGCGCGGGCTGCCTTGTCTGCGCGCAGGATCAGCTCCAGCTTCGCGGCAATGTCCGCGTCGGTTCCGGCAATCGGATAGAGCGCCGGCGTCTTGGTCTCGGTAAAGCCCTGCACCGTCTGTTTGGCCGGTCCGTTCGCAATCAGTGCAGCGGTCCGCGCCGCCCGCAGCAGCCGGTCCGCACTCAGGTCGTCGGTGTAGGCAAATCCGGTACGTTCGCCGCTCACTACGCGGATGCCGCAACCCACGCTGATGCCCTGGCTGGCCGTTTTCACCAGCGATTCATCCACCCCGATGGAGGTAGATGTGACCGATTCGAAGTAGAGGTCCGCATAGTCGCCGCCGGCGGAGAGGGCTTCGCCCAGGCAGCGCTCCAGCAGCCGCTCGGAGATCCCGAGCTTATCCATGAAATAGCGCTTGTGGTCCGGAATGGGGGAAGGCGCGGTCAGCGTGGTCATTACCCCTATTCTAGGCTCTGCCGGGCACCCTGTCATGCTCCATTCACCGGCCCATGCTACGAACATGCGCCCTTATCTGCCGGTTGTGGCGTAATTTGTTTTTGGGATTGCCCCCTCTTGCCCTGGGATTGTCACCCCTCTTGCCCTGGGATTGTCACCCCGTCGCCTTTGGGGATTAAGCCCCCGGCTTTAGCCGGGGGAAGTGCGAGCTTTAGCTTGCACGAAAATCTGCGCACATGAGAAAAGGGGCTTTAGCCCCGGAAGTCATCGCCGAAAAGCTGCTATCGCCCGCCCGATGGGTCCGCCGAAGCAGCCGCGTTCAGGTCCACATCCAGCCTGGAAGCGCTGGCAACACGGCAGTTACCGTCACGCGCATAGGTCGCGGCGCAGGCGCGTGTAATCTCCGGCCGCCGGGGCGACTGGGCAAACTGCCACACCACCGCATCACTGGTGCCAGACTGGCTCAGCGGCGGCGCCTGCAGCGTGCAGCCGGGCGCGGGGGGGCAGGCGTCCTGCGCCACCCACAGCGCAATGGGAAACGGCTGCCGCGCGCGGATATCCGCCGCCGTCGTAATCGTGACGCCGTGGCCTTCATTCACCGGCTGGCCAGAGCAGTAAACGCCGGGCCGCATATCCGATTCCCGCACCGCGCTGGCCCACGCAAACAGATAGGCTGCCTGCTCCGGCAGCATGCGCCCACCCTCCTCCATGTCCAGAAAGATCACCGTGCCGCGCGGAAAGCCCTCAGTGTGCGCAGCTTTCACGGCTGCCGTTCCGTCGCGGGTGCCCAGCGCGGCAGCGTTCACATGCTGTAGCTGCCGGTCCAGTTTGCCGTTGAACAGCACCAGAAAGCCGAACCCGGCCTGCACCAGCGTGCTGCGGCGTCCATGCCAGCTATTGGCGGTCCCTCCCGGCGGATTGTTCAGCCAATATCCCGTATAGGCGAAGGTGGCATGCAGCGCGGGCCGCGCTGCATCGCCGGGGTAGCCGTTCCGATCAAAGCCCAGGTAGGATTGCTGCGCCGGTACGCTCACGCACATCAGCGCGAAGGCCAGCAGTGCGGCAGCGGTTTTCATCAGGTGGTGTGGCATGCGGTCACTCGTTTCCCTGCAAGTGTATCAACTGCGGCCGCGGCGCAGAGCGGTTGGCGGTAATGGTTGCAGCCGCCATGGACGCGGCTTTTTTTGAACGCATGAATCATTTCCTGCCGCTCGACCGCCCGCGAACTTGCTGTCAGGGCGGCTTCCTGTTAGTCTCCTGCCGATTGCAAATGACAGAGTATGCCATCGTCGAAAGTGCGCCACCGAGCGATGAATCCCGGCTCGCGTGGATGGCGCTGACCTTAACGCCGGGTCTTGGCCCAACCCGAATTCGCAAGGCCATCGAGCGTCTGCGCGCCGCCGGCGATGTCGCCCACTTGTTCGACGCGCCGCTCACTGAGCTGGAAGCCTGCGGCATGCCGGCTTCCTCGGCGCAGTTCATCTTTGACGGTCGCGCCCGCGCCGCGGCTGAGCAGGAAGTACAGCGGATCACCGAGCTCGGCGCACGGTTCCTAACCCAGGATTGCGCTGAGTATCCTGAGCGGCTGCTTGAGATCTACGATCCCCCCGCCGTCCTCTGGCTGCATGGCGATGCCGGCCTGCTGGCCCGTCCCGGCATTGCCGTAGTGGGCACGCGCCACCCCACGCCCTACGGCAGCGGCATGGCAAACGTACTCTCCCGCGACCTCAGCCTCCGTGGCCTCACCATCCTCAGCGGCATGGCCCGCGGGGTAGATACCGCGGCGCACAAGGCGGCCATTGAGGCCCACGGCAAGACGGTGGCCGTATGGGGCACCGGCGTAGACGTGATCTATCCCAAAGAAAACAAGAAGCTTGCTGAGCAGATTCTGGCCAGCGGCGGCGCCATCATCTCGGAATATCCCCTCGGCACCTTCCCTGCGGCGCAGAATTTCCCCGTCCGTAACCGCATCCTCAGCGGCATGTCCGTGGCTGTTTTGGTCATTGAGGCAGGCGAATACAGCGGCACCCGCATCACCGCACGTTGCGCTCTGGAGCAGAATCGCGACGTTTTTGCCGTCCCCGGCAACGTCACCAACAAAAACGCCTGGGGCCCGAACACTCTCATCAAGCAGGGTGCTCGCCTCACCGCCACCTGGGAGGACGTCTGGGAAGACCTGCCTTCGCAGGTCCGCCAGGATCTGGAGAGTGAGTTGGAGCAGAAGGCTGAAGCCCAGGGCCTCCTGCCCGTGCATGAATCCCCTAACCTGCCTGCTGCATCCTTATTAACGGACCAGCCCCTCCCGGAGCATGAACGCCAGGTTCTGGAGCAGCTTCGGCACGACGAATCCATCCAGCTTGACGAGCTGATTGAGAAGCTTGAGACCAAGCTTGGCTCCGCGGAGATTTTCACGGCATTGTTTGAACTCGAGCTCGCCGGGCGCATTAAACAGCTTCCCGGAAAAAATTATGTTCGCAGCTTTTAAAGGACGGTTTCCGCTCCTTCCATTGCAGGACCGTTCCCAGCCTGTGCAAATCTACCTAAACCGCTGAATCCTAAAGGCCATCGCCGCCTGCACAACGGGCCGCTCCGGCTTCATCGCGAGGGCCAGTCTGCACCGTTCCAGCGGCTGATTCGTCTAATTTTGGAAGCTGGACGAATTGACACGCTCCCGCCAATCCGTGTTAGGGTTCGACGAGTCTACTGCAAAAACGAAATTTCAGCAGAATGAAGTAAATGAGAACTTAGCAGGACAGGAAGTAATTAGGACACATGAGCAAATCTCTGGTTATCGTTGAATCGCCGGCCAAGGCCAAGACGATCAACAAATATCTCGGCAGCGAATACACGGTTGAGGCCTCGCTGGGCCACGTGATGGACCTGCCGAAGAACGACATCGGCGTGGAGCTGAAGAAGCGCACCTTTGCGCCCACGCTGATCGTGTCACCCGGTAAAGAAAAGATAGTAGACCGCTTGAAGAAGCTCGCCGCCAAGGCTGATGCCATCTACCTCGCGCCCGATCCTGACCGCGAAGGCGAGGCCATCGCGGAGCATCTCCGCATGCAGCTTCAGCCGGTCATGAAGAAGGGTGGCACCATCCAGCGCGTCACCTTTAACGAGATTACGAAGAAGGCTGTGCAGGCCGCCTTTGGCCACGCCCGCGCCGTTGACCAGAACCTGGTGGACGCGCAGCAGACCCGCCGCGTGCTCGACCGCCTGGTCGGCTACCAGATATCTCCGCTGCTCTGGGACAAGGTGCGCCGCGGACTCTCCGCCGGCCGCGTCCAGACGGTTGCGCTGCGCCTCATCGTGGAGCGCGAGCATGAGATCAACGGCTTCAAGCCGGTGGAGTACTGGAACATTGACGCCACCTTGCACGGCGAACACAGCACGCAGGAGTTTACCGCGCGCATGACCGGTATTGCCGGCGAAGCCATCCGCGTGGCTGACAAGAAAGACGCCGATGGCAAGGATCAGTTCATCGCCAACGCGCTTGCTGAGAAGAGCGTGGTTGAGCCCGTCATGGCCCAGCTCGAAAAAGCCACCTGGCGCGTTCGCACGGTAGAGAAGAAGGAGCGCCGCCAGAATCCCCGCGCCCCCTACACCACCAGCAAGTTGCAGCAGGATGCCAGCGGCCGCCTCGGCTTCAACGTGCGCCGCACCATGGGCGTCGCCCAGCGGCTCTATGAAGGCGTTGAGATTGGCCAGGAAGGCACCGTCGGTCTCATCACCTACATGCGTACTGATTCCACCCGCATGAGCCCCGATGCCGTCACCCATATCCGCCAGTATGTAGCGGAGCGTTTCGGTGATGCGTATCTGCCGAAAGCCGAGAACATCTACAAGACCAAGAGCAGCGCGCAGGATGCGCATGAAGCGATTCGCCCCACGGATGTATCGCTCGCTCCGGAGAAGATTCGCCGCTATCTCAGCGACGAGCAGTTCCGCCTCTACCAGATGATCTGGGAGCGCGCCGTTACCAGCCAGATGGCGTCCGCGCTCTTTGACCAGACCACGGTAGAGATTGATGCGAAGGCTGACAAGACCTACAACTTCCGCGCCTCGGGCAGCATTCTGAAGTTCGCCGGCTTCCTCTGGTTTGATGAAGAGAAGAAGAAGGCAAAGGCAGAGCGTCAGGCCGCCGTTGAAGACGATGAAGCAGGCGAAGACTCGTCCGTCGATCGCCGCCTCCCCGAGCTCAACGATGGCCAGTCGCTGGTGAAGACCGCGCTCGATGCGCAGCAGAAGTTCACCCAGCCGCCGCCGCGCTTCAACGAAGCCAGCCTGGTGAAGACGCTGGAAGAGAAGGGCATTGGCCGCCCCTCCACCTACGCGTCCATCATCAACACCATCCAGGACCGCGATTACGTCAAGAAGATCGCCAAGAAGTTTGTGCCCACTGAGATCGGCATGGTCGTCACGGAACTTCTGGTGAAGAACTTCCCCTACATCTTCAAGCTCGCCTACACCGCGCAGCTTGAGGGCGAGCTGGATGCTGTGGAAGCGGGGTCTGAGAAGTGGACTGACCTGCTCAGCGCCTTCTATGACCACTTTGAAGACGAACTGCATGCCGCTTCGCACACCATGGAAGACATCAAGCGCATGGAGCAGACCACCACTGAGGTTTGTGACAAGTGCGGCGCGCCGCTGGTCATGAAGTGGGGCAAGTTCGGCAGCTTCTACTCGTGTTCAAACTTCTCTAAGGCGAAGCCCATCACCATTGCCGCCGGCCCGTGGAAGAAGAACTCAAAGACCGCCATCAAGAAGGTGACCACCGCGTTCAAGTTCCCCGTCACCGTGAAGACCCTGACCGGCGATGTGACCGATTTCGAAAAAGAAGTCACTGATGTAAAGTCGATGACAGCCGCGATTGAACAGGCTTTCCCGCTGGGCAAGAAGGTCATCGTGGAGCCGTTCAGCTGCGACTTCACCAAAGAAAACTTCGCCGCGAAGCCCGACCTCAGCTCGCCCGAAGCAGCCGATGCAGAGCAGGAAGAAGAGTTCTGTGACAACTGCGGCCGCCAGATGGTGCTGAAGAACGGCCCCTGGGGCCCGTTCATGAGCTGTCCCGGCTACAACGAAGATCCACCCTGTAAAACCATCCGCAAGCTCACGCAGAAGGTGCAGCAGAAGCCGCCGGTCATTCTGGAAGAGAAGTGTCCCAGGTGCGGCAAGCACCTGCTGCAGCGCGAAGGCCAGTACGGCGAGTTCATCGCCTGCTCCGGCTTCCCCAAGTGCAAGTACGTCAAGCAGAATCTGCTGGACGTGAAGTGTCCCAAGTGCGGCGGCGACATCGCTGAACGCAAGGCGCGCACCGGCAACTACTTCTACGGCTGCACCAACTATCCCAAGTGCGATTTCACTTCGAACCAGAAGCTGATTGACCAGCATTGCCCCAAGTGCGACTCGCCCTACCTGCTGGAGCTGGTGAACAAGGAAGGCGTCTTCCTGGTCTGCCCCAACAACAAGGAAGCCCTGCCCAAGCGCCGCCCGAAGAAGGGCGCCAAGGTCGAGGAAGAGAATCCGCACAAGCCCTGCACCTTCGAGAAGCGCATCGGCGACGCCCCCGCGCCCGAAGAGGTGAAGGACCCCGTCCTGCCCGACCCGGAGAAGACCCGCCCGCTCGTGATCGCCTAAGCCGTTTCGTATGGCATAGCAATAAAAAGCGCCCGGAGTCAGTAACTCCGGGCGCTTTTCTTTATTACCTGTCATTCCGCTTTTGCTTATTACCTGTCATTCTGAGCGCAACGAAGAATCTGCTTCTCGCTTTTGTATTTGTTTGTCATCCTGCAGAGCAGCGAAGAATCTGCTTCTTCTTTTTGTATTTATTTGTCATCCCGCAGCGCAGCGGAGGGACCTGCTTCTCTACCCATGCTCTCTACGTCACAAGCCAAAGCCGGGTGCCCCATCTTCCTCCACTCCCCTCATCTCAACCGTGTCATTCTGAGCCGCAGGCGAAGAATCCCGACGCTCCCCACGTCACCCATACCGCCAGAGAGCTTCCGCTGCACAAATACCGTGCCCAGCCGACAAGGCCACGCGGATGCCGCTCTCGAAGCAACGCAACAAGCATATCCAGTGTGTGCTGGTGGAGGCTGCGAAGCTGGCTCCCCGGCGAAGTCCTGAACTGGCGATGCTCTATGACCGGGAGCGCCAACGAGGAAACAGGAACCGGGCGACGCTGGCCGTAGCCCGCAAGATGGTCGCCTATATGCTGGCGGTTGACCGACAGGCGCGTGACTTCATCCCTGCGGAAGAACGCAGGGTCGCGGCAGCTTAGAGGCTGCCGCGCCATAGATCAGAACGACCAAGGCGCAGACTGCCAGGTCCCGCAGATGACGGGCTGAGCGAAGGAGATCACACTCCCGAGGCTCTCTATAGTTTGTTTCGGGACTGGCAGAGAACACTAACTCAATCTTCTGTGACGCCTCCTGCGGAGCCTGAGACAGCGAATGGATGTCTGGTTCTGCCGAGTGCAGGAACCGATGCCGAGAGGCATATCGTGCGTGACGGGGAGTTCTGAGTAGTAGGAATGCGCGCTCTCCCGAGCGCGCCATGGACACCTGTGCCCCAGCTTGACAGATGACTTACATGGATGCCCGTCATTCAGGCATAGCCCTTCGCAGATGCCTGTCCTTCAAAATGAGCTAAGGCAGAGGTGTAACCTTGCGCACTACACCATTCATATAGTCTGCGATATACATGTTGTCACTGCTGTCGATGGTGATGCCATATGGGGCAATTAGTTCGGCATTTGTAGCCGGACCGCCATCGCCCGCATACCCGTATAGACCATTGCCAACTACAGTCTGAATGATACCGGTTGATACGTTTACTTTACGTATCCGATCATTTCCAGAATCTGATATATACACATTTCCTGCGCTGTCCAGAGCAATACCAATGGGACCATTTAACATTGCACTGGTAGCTGGTCCACCATCTCCGCTAAAACCGCCTTCGAAACTAAGAGTTCCAGGTATACCTGCCATACCTGCGATCGTTGTAATAATGCCGGTAGCAGCAGTTATCTTACGAACGTCATTCTCAGCCTCGTCGACGAAGTATACGTTCCCTGCGGAGTCAACAGTGAGACCTTCAGGGTAATATATCTTTGCATTAACGGCCAGACCGCCATCGCCACTATATCCACCGACACCAATGCCTGCGATAGTGGTGATTACACCTGTTGCCACTGATACTTTACGAATCCTGAAATTAAATGAATCTGATATGTAGATGTTTCCTGCAATATCTACAGCTACTCCAAACGGCTCGTACATTTGAGCCTGCAATGCGGGACCACCATCACCCGAGAAACCGCCGGTAGGTGTGTATGACCCTGCTCCGTATCCATTGCCTGCAACCGTGGTGATGATTCCGGTAGCGACGTTGACCTTACGAATAACGTTGTTAGCTTTGTCTGTGATGTATAGATTGCCAGAAATATCTGTTGCGCAATCGGATGGGCCAAGCATTGTTGCCAATGTCGCTGGGCCGGTGTCCCCGGTGTAGCCCGCAACCTGACTACCAGCGTATGTAGTGATGATGCCAGTGGATGCCGTAACTTTGCGTATGTCGAACTCCGGGGAATCTCCGATGAATAAATCGGACGCACTATCCAGTGCAATGCAAGCCGGGTCGTGCAACTTGGCATTAGTGGCAAGTCCACCGTTGCCGGAGAATCCATTAATGCCCGTCCCAGCAACGGTAGAGATTGTGCCGTAACTGGCAATTGCATTCGAAGTATTCGAACTGCATCCCGTCACACAGAACAGCAGTGCGCACGATATTAACAGCGTTGCGGAGCATGACAATGAAACCTGACTATGCCTGCCCACTAAACTATTGTGCAGCATGACGCACCCTACCTCCTGAGGAAGATGAATTCATGCTACGCGAAGGCCAACTTCCGGTTGGTCGGCAATCCGGAAGTTGCCTTCCCCGGACGGAGCAATGTCCAGTTTGCCCGTCAACCGCTCAGAGCGGATACAGGGACAGCATATAATTAAACGCTCTTACTTTCCCCATTCATCACAGCCCCCTCACGGAACTTACTCGCGCTCTATTTAGTGCCGACTGTTCCAAACAGAAATCGCCATTCCGGGATGTACCGCGGGTCTTTAATATTCGTGCCGTGATAGGCCATTGGATTGGACGCATCAGCGTTTGATGGCAGATCAAGATTATTGGTAATAACATGGTTGGTGGGAATTCCTAGAAGGGGATAGGTCTTTGTCAGCATTTGATTGAAGGGCTCGCGTACGTTGCGCACTGCGTACCAGCGCTCCGCCAGTGTAGCCGAGGGCCAGGTCAACCACGGAGCGAACTGGGCGTTCTCCTCTCCCTTTGTGAAGTCAATCGGGCTGGAAAAGAGGATGACGCGATAGATGCTTTCTTTCTTGGCGATGAAAGCGGCCATACCTGCGCCTTGCGATTGCCCGGCTATCGCGATTCTGGACCAGACGGGTTGATTGTCGGGTGTAAGGTACTCACCCCACTTCTCCGATGGATGCCGCTTCTCCAGTATCTGCAGTAGCGCCACCAGGCGTGCGACGATGCTCTCTTCAACAGGATTCGTAACGCCGGGAGCGCCTGCGCCAGTGCCCCATATCCGCATCTCGCGAAACTTTTCAGCGCAGGTGCGGTCCGGCAGTTTCGGGCAGACCTGATCAACAGCAGGACTGTCGTCATACTCGAGACCGAGCACGCGGTATCCCTGTTCTGCCGCTACCTGCAGCAATAGCTTAGGGTTCTCCGGCTTGCCGTTGGTTCCAGGCAAAAACACCAGAATGGGCGCGTCATTCATCTTCGCGGGACGCAGGATGACGTTTGTATCGTCGAAATTCTTAATAAGCGGATTCGCCTTCGATGGCCTAATCAGCTCCGACTCGACAGTCTGCGGATATGAATATGTGAATGCGGAGAGAAGCAGAATACAACTGACAAAGCTCGGGAGTTTAGGCGTGAACATATAGAAAACAATAATACATGTGACTGAGACCAGACCGGTGATTCCTCCAGCACGGACTACTCTCGGTTGGTCGGCATACGGTCAGTTTCAGGGGCAATGTCCGGTTTGCCCGTTAACCGGGAGTTACTGCATTACCGCTCAGCATTGCAGACGTAAATCATGTGATTTATGCCAATGCGATCCGGTGGAGAAGGAGGGCTTCTGCATGGCAATCTGCAAACCGGTGAAGTCCGCAGGACCAATATCAAGAATATTTTCTGTTTTGATATCGCCAGTACTGCTGACGGCACGGTGGCTTATACAGTGGCCCCCATGACAGGCAAAGGAGCTGAATTGGCAAGGATAATCCATGATGCGGCTGCTCAGATGGGCAAGACTTCCTCCACGCAGCGCCAGGCTAGGGGACAGGTTGGACACGAAAGGGGTCGGAAGGTGGAAAGGGAGGGACGTCACCAAAAGACTTGGGCCTTGAATAAGCACCAGAGTATTGCTCATATGGTCAACCCTAGTAGACGATTTTAGAACTTATTGCGCATAGTGGTAGGGTGATTCTCATGTCTGAATGGAGCCGAGTGATCGGAGAATGATATGGGAAAGCGTCTGATTTCAGAGAGCTTTGAGAAGCTAGGATCATTTTGGACCAAAGAAGACCCAAAATCGCTGCTCGCAGGTACGCTATCGTCCGACAAGGGCAAACTCTATCTCCAGAAAGCTCCTGCTGCTAGAGCTATGGATGAAAATGCGATGCGCGAGGCATTCTCGTGCTTTGAATGATCGTATCAACGTCAAAACATTTCCCTACTACATGGATTTCTGAAAGGCGAGCCTAGAATAGAGCTATGGCAACATCGAACCCCATGCTCACACCACGCGAAGCAGCCCGGATGCTCGGAATCAGCTATCCCACCATCAAGCAGTGGATATTGACTGGCAAGTTGAAGTCCACACAGACACCGGGCGGTCATCATCGCATAGCTCAAACCGCATTGAAACCTTTCCTAGCCAAAGATAAGGAAAAGCCGGCAGCAGCTTCACGAGAACGCTACCGCCAGGTAAGCGGCCGGAACCAGCTTGTGGGCAAGATCGTAAATGTGCGGATTGAGGGCCTTCTGGCACAGGTGGTCCTCTCCATCGGCGACCAGCAGGTTACTGCCATCATTACGGCAGATGGCGCACGGGAACTCCGACTGCAAAAAGGAGATACCGCAGCCGCGCTGGTGAAAGCCACTGAAGTCATGATCGAGCGAATCGGCTAACCCATAAACAGTGGCCCATTAAAATTTCTTGCCATATACGATTAGATTCGTATATATTCGATATAGCCTACTGAAAACGGGCTTGCATCACTATCCAAACACATAAAGAACAAATCACGTGCTCCCCCGGGCGCGGAGAGATTTCCTACACCTGGAGAGACTCGTGACCCGGACTACTCTACTTGTATCTCAATTCCTGCTCATCCTATTTGCCGCCACCGCAGCCAACGCCCAGATTGCAGGAGACCTTAAAGGCAGGATTACCGACCCATCTGGCGCAGCAGTCCACAATGCCCAGATTGTGCTGACTCAAACAGATACACAGGTCCGACAGCAGACCAACACAACAGTAGACGGCTATTTTGTTTTCACTCAACTGAATGCAGGACGCTACAGTATTCATGTTGCGACGCCTGGATTCGCCACATTGGATCGTTCGGGAATTACAGTGGCGCTCGGCCAAACAGGGAACCTGGAACTCTCACTGAGCATTGGCCCTGACACACGAAGTGTGAGTGTAGATGAAGACGTTCCGCTGCTGCAGGCACAAACCAGCAATATTGAAACAAATATTCCCGAACGCACCGTAACTGCCATGCCGCTGAATCAGCGTAACTTCATCAACCTAGCCCAGCTGGCACCTGGTGTTGAGCTACCGCCCGGACAGCTATTACCTCGCATCAATGGCGGCCGTCCACGAACGAACGAGTATCTATACGACGGCATTTCAGCGTTGCAGCCCGAGCCCGGACAGGTTGTTTACTTCCCCATTGTGGACAGCATCCAGGAGTTCGCGGTAGAAAGCAACAATGTATCAGCCGAATTCGGCCGCTTTAACGGCGGCGTGGTCAGCGTGGCCACACGTGCGGGCACAAATCAGTGGCACGGAAGTCTCTTCGAGTTCTTCCGGAACGAAGATCTGAACGCGCGCAATTACTTCTCGAATCTGCCTGCCCGCAAGCCAGAATATCGAAAGAATCTCTATGGAGCGACACTCGGTGCGCCGGTTCTGCGGGATCACCTTTTCTTCTTTGGCGACTACCAGGGAATCAAGCAGCTTGTTGGCATTACCCGCACTTCTACGGTGCCCACGTGTGCGGAGCGGCAAGGAAACTTCTCAGGCGTCGCAAAGATCTACGATCCCATTACCCGCGTCGAATTTCCAGGCGATACCATCAATCGCACCTTCGATACTGCGGCGCAGGCTCTGCTGGCGCGCATTCCTGCACCAACAAACTGCACTGCGCTTGCGAACAACTATTCGCGGACAGCAAATGATTCGGACCATGAAAATCAATTTGATGTGCGTGTCGATGGTGCACTTGGCTCGAGCGACAGGACTTTTGCACGCTACACCTACTATCACCAGGTTGAGTTGCCGGTCACTCCTTTTCCCGATGGCAGTGGTGCGATTACAGGCTCCGTATTGAACACCGGCAACGTGGCAGGCTTGTCAAATGTGCTGGGGCAACAAGCAGTCTTTAATGAGACACATACGTTCTCGGCATATCTGGTTAATAACTTCCGCGCCGGTTATACGCGGCGCGGCAATAGCATTGGGGGGCCGAGCCTCGGGGACACGGCCTCGGCGGCACTAGGCATTCCCGGGATCCCAACGAATGCAGCCTTTAACAACGCATTACCGCTATTCACCTTCAATAACGTGTACCAACAGATAGGTCCGTCAGCAAGTACGTTTGCGCAGTACCAGACAGGCGTATGGCAGATGGTCGATACGGTGCTATGGACACATGGAAAGCATGCGCTGAAGGCAGGGCTGGACTTCCGCTGGTATCAGCTCAACACCATCTCTCCGCCTAATCCTACTGGATCGTTTCTTTTCAGCACAACGGGAACCAACAACGCGAGCGTTAGTGGCAGCGGTAATGCCTTTGCCAGCTTTCTGCTTGGTCAGGTGGATACTTTCTCCATCGATCTGCAACAAAGCAAGATTCGGCCGCGTGATCAGATCCAGGAGTACTTCGTACAGGATGACTGGAGCCTCAGGCCACGATTGACACTGAACCTTGGCGCGCGCTGGACGCTGGCGCATCCTTCCACAGAGAAGAATAATCAGGGAGCGATCTTCAATCTGCAGACGCAGCAGTTGGACTATCTCGGGGTAAATGGGTATCCGACCACAGCGCGTGAACTGCACTGGGGTAATGTGGCTCCGCGTGTCGGATTTGCGTATCAACTCACGCCGAAGACAGTCATCCGCTCTGGTTTCGGTATTGTGTTCATCGATCAGTCTGGAATTACAACTCCGTTCACAACGCCCCAGTTCCCTTTTATCCAGAATGTCACTCAGGCAACGCTGGATAACGTCAATGCTGCCTTCACCTTGTCGAGCGGTCCCAGCGTAGCGCCCATCGCACATACGTCCGATGCTGGTCTTGGCCAGAGCGTCTATACAGCAAAGCGCACAGAAGGGTCAGGCTATGTGGAGCAGTGGAACCTTGCCGTGCAGCACGACATCACACGTAATCTCTCTGTGGACATTGCGTATGTTGGCTCGCGCATCATTCACGTCGGTATTCCAGACTCAAACCTGAATCAACTCACTGCCCAACAGCTCGCAGTGGGCCTTACGAATCCAACTGCTTTGACGGGGACAGTGGCCAATCCCTATTACGGGCAGTTACCGGTTTCGAGCTCGATCGGACGCACGACAATAACCAATGCACAACTCCTCAAGCCATATCCACGCTTTCTGAACGTTGCCGCCTATCGCAACAACAGCGGGACCACGAATTACAATGCTGGCGAAGTAAAAATTGAGCAGCGTCTCTCACATGGACTCACACTTCTGTTCGCGTATACACACTCCAAGCTCATTGACGATGCTTCGTCCGTCTTCTCTTCGACGGTGCTTTCATCGCCAGGATCGAACAGCATCGTCGCAGCAGATACGTACAATCCCCGGCTGGAGCGGGACTCATCCAGCGGGGATATGCCGAACGTCACCTCACTGAGCACAATCTACCAATTGCCGCTGGGCCGCAACCATCGCTTATTCTCCACTGGAGCAGGCAACATGCTATTGAGCGGCTGGGCATTCAACAGCATCATGCTTTTGCAGTCAGGCATGCCAGTCACGGTCACCCAGGCAACAAACAATAACTCTTTTGCGGGATTTGCCCTGCAGCGGCCGAACGTAGCAGGCAATCCGAACCTGCCACCAACATCTCGCATGGTGTCGCACTATTTCAACACAGCAGCATTCAGCGCGGCGCCAAAGTTTACGCTGGGCAATGCCTCGCGCAATCCGGTGCGGGGCCCGGCATATCGCGATCTGGATATTGCCCTGGTAAAACACACACTGCTAGCGGAGAAGATCGATATGGAGTTCCGTGCGGAGATATTCAACATCACCAATACTCCGGCATTCGCGCAGCCGAACGGCAGTTTTGGGGCAGCGGCTTTCGGCAGCATCACCAGCACGACCACCGATCCGAGGGTTGTGCAGTTTGCTGTAAGGCTGAGCCGGTAACATAACAGATAGCCAGACGAATAGCGGAGCTGATTGAGCTTTCAATCAGCTCCGTTGCTTATCTGAACTGGCTATCACAACGACTGCGGTTTGCCGGGAATGGTAAGCGAAACCAACGGTGCTTGCCTTTTGCGAACAGCGTCTTTCAGCACTTTGAAGACGCGCGCATCTAATGGCGATTGGTGAACGAAATCATCGTAGGCATCTGCGAGGCAGGCACGGAACTGAGCACGTGCTGATACTTCGTCTGTTTCCGCCGGCGCGTTCCGCAGGTTATCACCCATGCGCTTAAGAATGTGAAGGCGCGCAACATTCAATACAGCCGAATCGTATGGAACATCGAGAAACCGGAAGAACTCTTCAGCTGAGAATAGCTTTGACAGCTGTTCATGTACCTTCATGGTCTTACCTCCGGTGTCGCACCAGAACAATGTGGTGAGCGGTCCATCTCTGCATAGAACTCCAGCAGTTCCTCGGTACTGACCACACGCTTTGCCTGAATCGAGCGCGCCTGAATCTGATTTAGCAATATCCGTGTCTGCACAGTACTGGCAGAGAGGCCGAGGCAATGCAATGCACCTGTAACCGATGACGTTCCGGAATGTTTACCCAGCACGACCGTACGGGTACGCCCAAATATCTGGGGTGATAAATCTTCATAGGTTCTGGGATCTTTCATCAGACCATCCACGTGTATGCCGGATTCATGGGTAAACGCCGCCGCGCCAACAATGGACTTACCGGCCGGAATGGGCCGCCCCGCTGCGCTGGCAACCAGGTCTGCCAATCCCGGCAAATGTGATAGCGTCACGTTACTCTTACTTGGAGAAAACCTATCCAGACCCGCCACAACTTCTTCGAGCGCTGCATTACCTGCGCGCTCCCCAAGGCCAAGAACGCAGACGCTGGCATGGTTAGCGCCGCCGCGAATTGACGCCAGCGTATTGGCCGTAGCCAGCCCCAGGTCGTCATGGCCATGAAATTCAAGTTCGAGATCCGATGAGGCTCGCAGCTTGCGAAATGTTTCGTAGACGCCAAATGGCTCCATACTGCCGAGCGTATCCGCAAAGCGATAGCGATGGGCTCCGGCCTGGGCTGCCACTTCGATTGCAGCAAGAACATAGTCGAGATCGGCCCGGCTGGAATCTTCGCCTCCCATCGCTACACCCAAACCGCAATCGTATGCGTAGGAAATAACCTCACGGATACGACGAAGAACCTCCGCACGATCAGCCTTCAGCTTCGCCTGCATCTGAATATCGGAAAGCGGGATGGAAAGATTCACTCGCTGTAAGCCGGCTTTTCTTGCAGCATCTACATCTGCTCGTGTCATGCGGCACCATGCGATAGGAATCGACGCATGCAACACGTTGCGAATGGCTCCAAGTTCCTCGAGCTCCCGCACCCCCATAGCAGGGATTCCAGCCTCAATCTCATCGACACCGGCAGCCTCCAGCGCACGTGCAATGGCCAGCTTCTCCTCAAGTGTAAAGACAACGCCGGGAGCTTGTTCTCCATCTCTCAACGTTGAATCGTTGATCACGATTTTGCTTGTCTTAGGAATAAGCAGCCTCCATTGGCATTGTGGCAGTACGAAGATCGTTGACGACTTGAGGAAGTACTTCGAGAACGCGAGCCACATCCTCATCAGAGTTTTCGCGCGAGAAAGAAAACCGTATGGCACCCCGCACAAAAGCAAAAGGAACCTTCATCGCGCGTAGCACATGCGAAGGCTCGATGGAGCCCGCCGTGCAAGCTGAACCCGATGACACCGCAATGAAAGCGCGGTCCAGCAGCAGCAACACGGAGTCTGCTTCAACATCTTCGAAGGCAACGCACAGCGTATTCGGCAATCGATTGGCTTTTCCGCCAATCACGATGGCTCCGGGTATACGATACAAAATCTCGCGCTCCAGAAGATCGCGCAATGCAGCTACTCCAGACATCTCATGCGGCAGAGCGCGAGCAGCCAGTTCTGCGGCTACTCCAAAGCCAACGATGGCCACGGTGTTTTCTGTACCGGCACGCCGTCTCCGCTCCTGGTGTCCGCCATGAATCAACGGCTCAAAGGGGACGCCGTTACGGACATACAGCGCACCAATTCCCATGGGACCGTGTAGTTTGTGTGCGGAGATTGAGAGCATATCGACCGCAGTAGCCCGCACAGAGATATCCAATTTCCCAGCTGCCTGCACTGCATCGCAATGGAACAATGCACCCGTCCGATGCGCCATCGCTGCAAGCTTCTCAATGGGGAATAGTGCTCCAGTTTCATTGTTCGCCCATTGCATAGAGACAACAGCGGTCTTCTCGTTCAGAGCGCGCTGGTATGCGTCCAGATCGAGTTGACCCGACTCATCCACCGCAATTCGGCAAACCTTTGCTCTCCCCGCCCGCTCCAGATAGTCGCATACGGCAAGGACCGCAGGATGTTCGACTGTAGAGGTAATGATTTCGTTGCGCCCTTGCTGCGTTTCGAGCGCTGAGAGAATGGCGGTGTTGTTGGATTCGCTTCCCCCTGAGGTGAAGAGAATTTCCTTCTCGTGGGCAGCGCCGAGCAACGATTGAATCTGGCGGCGCGCAACGCGTATAGCGTCACTTGCAGCCGCCCCCAACGCGTGAGCCGAGGATGGATTGGCAGAAGGCCGTTGAAGGTACGGCAGCATAGCGTCTACAACGTGCGAGTCCACGCTCGTCGTAGCGTTGTTATCCAAATAGACCCATGAGCAATCAGAATGCATAGCTTCCTCACACCTCCTCGCCTGCTTTAGATCAGCAAAATGACTTGCCGCAGCCGCAGGTGGATTTTGCCTGGGGATTGTTGAAGGCAAAGCCGGTACCATCCAGGCTGTCAACAAAATCAATCGTGGTGCCGGCGATCAATGCAGCACTTGCTGGATCGATGAAGATCGCCAGTCCGTGGCTCTCACAGGGAAGGTCTCCCGGCTCGGCATTTTCCACCAGCCCCATCTCATACTGGTATCCGGAGCAGCCTCCTGCCTTCACCGTAAGACGGAACCCTGCAAGCGGCGCCGATGTACTGCTCACCGCGGAATGCAAAGCATGTGCTGCAGCTTCCGTTAGTTCAATCATGTCTAGCCCCCTTCTCGCTTGGAAGAGATATATGCACGTAGCGTGCCAAACACAACAGATTGCGTTTCAGAGAGATAGACCTCTGCGCGAGAGGCTGGTCGTGGAATTGTCGGATATGCAACCTGTCGTTTTCCGGTCAATCGACACGAAGTGTTCGATGGGAATCTAGTCCCGGTACATCCATCTGGAAGCGGATCCTGGCCAATAAGCTTTCGCCTGATTCATCCCCAAAGCATGCGTCGAAATCTCTACATTCTGCGCAACTGGGGGCAACGCACAGACGATAGCTTTCGTCGCTGCAAATCATCCGGTAAAAAAACTTCTTCCACTTCATATCTTGATGATTACGCCGGGCAAGCGGAGCAAAATGGCGTGACATCAGCGCCGATAGTTCGCCTCGGTTGGCAAGCCCGAGATCCTGCCAAAGATGGTTGGGCCGCGTGCATCTGCGGGCTACCATAGCCGACAACATTAAACTGAATGGCCCAGGCGTTGAGCGTGAACGCTGCAGGAGCCGACGCAAACACTGCTCTTCATCTCCAACTTTCACTTCGCGGTCAAGATCAGAGGATTCCAGATGATGAAGTGCAGCGGGAAAGTAAGCGGCGATTGATCTGCGCAACTCATCACCGGAGACTCCAAGCGCTTCTGCCAAGGAACTACCGGCGGAGGCTTCGGCCACACCCACTGCAATTAAACACGCCAGCACATGACCATCGAAGGAATCGCAGACGCCAGACGCCAGTGATTCGGTCAAGAGTATATACGTGGCGACAGGCGTCATTGGGTTGATCCTTATGCTGTTCCGTGAGTCTGGCAGTTTTTGGGGCAAACTCGCGAACACGCGGAGCAGCCAATGCATGCGCCGGCGTCAGCCACCGTCATAATCTTCCGTTCAATCTCATCGTCCGCATCCAGAGCCACAAACACACCATCTTCCGTAACTCCCTTCAGGTCCATCACTGAATTACCGCAGACCTTGAAGCAACGGCCGCAGCCGATACACTTCTCAGTATCTATCTCGAGGAGATACGAAGGATTCCAGCTTCTTCCATCGCGAGTTACCGATTGCACTACTACTTGCACCGCATCCATATATGTTCTGAGCTCCTCAATAAGTGGTATTGGACTTGAACTCTCGGCCGCCTTACATACGCACTAACTATAGCGGGCAACTTCAGGGTACTTCTCAATCCATTCAATCCCTGCAGCCACCAGCTTTTCGCCTTCTACTTCCATCTTTTCCAGACTGTCAAAACCGAATCGATGCACATCGCGCAAATGTTTGTTGCATATGATCAGCCGGCCAGCCGTAAGTACAAGACGGCCAAACCCCTCATGGTGCAGCTTGATCATGGGAGAGACCATCACGCCGGTGAATCGCTCGATCGTAAGCCCAATTGCGTTGTAATACAGCTCCATACGCCAGAGTGTGTCAGGATCAGGATCTGCCATCATCGGCAATTCACGACGCTTCTCTTTCGTCAGGATGTAGGGCTCCAGCAGATCGAGATCGCTCTTCCTGTCCCATGATCCGTGTGCATCCTGCGCGCGCCATTGCTTGATGAGCTCGCTGAGAAAGCCGAGGGTCGCAGGGGCAGCAGTCAATTGTTCGGTAGTTTCAGCCATGCACCACCTCGTCCTCAAAATCCAGAATCCGTTCCTTTCCCTTATTCAATGCCTTGCGTAGCCACGGTGGCGGCGTTCCGCGCAGCACAACCTGGAGGCGCTGCAGAATTTCCTCAATCAGTTCAGGCTCCGTTACTTTGATTGGGTGGACACGCCTGGCCACAACTCGTGCGGCACCGGAACCACCAATCGCTGCGACGTACAGGATGGCGCAATCCTGGATTGCCTCCAGCTTTGGGCCAAGCTTGTCTTCGCTGCCATCTTCCTGTAGGTTGCCGGTAAACGTAGTCGAGGTGACGAAGTGATAGCCCTCAGGCGTCACATCGTAAATTGCAATATTTCTGGCCCATCCAAAATGAGCATCTACATGTTGTAAATCCTCTGTTGCAAATGCGATTTTCATGTTCCTCCCAAGAGCTACTGCACTGGCTGCGAAATTTCTAAAGTTACGAGAGGGCTGGTATGCCGCTCGTGTGGTATCCAGGTCTCCGGTGTTGGCTCGTGCGCGTTCGCCATAAAAATATTTCCGATCTCGAAGACCAGGTCGCGAGTTCCCCGATAGCCTACTATCATCTGGTGGCCGGCTCCAAGGCGGTCAAAGAGTGGGAGCCCGATCCGAAAGAGAGGAATCCGTAACCGCTCTGCCGCTTGACGCCCGTGCGAATGCGTCACGATGAGATCGGCTCCGGCTGCACGAGCCTCAAGATCTTCCAGATCGCCCAGCAGAACTTCCTCGACGGGGATATCTTGCAGAATAGGCGACTTGGTTGTGGTTACTGCCGCTTGAACCTCACAACCCATCTCCCGTAGCCAGTGTGCCATTGTGGCCAGCAGATCCGGCTCAGCAGCCAGCGCAATCTTCTTCCCTCCAAAATAAAAGTGCCCGTCGAGCATGGCATCTACTAGCTGGCTCCGCTGACGCCGGTACTTCCGCGGTACAGGAACCTCGCTTATCTGCGACAGAAAGCTCATCAATTCATCATTGGCAGCCAGACCCGTAAGGCGTTCGAATAGTTTGTAAGGAACGCCCGTGCGATGTTCAAGCGTGATTGCTGCTCCGCGCATCTGCTCGCCTATAGCAATCGTCCAGCAGGACGAGCCCATTCTGCGTATATGTTCCAGACTGATACCGCCGAGCGTGGTTGGCGTGAATTCAGCCGGAATATGTCCATCCAGCGAACCGGAGAGATCCGGTAGAAAAAATGGGTCAAGACTGAATGCTTCGAATATATCTCTTAGCTCATCGATGTCGCCAGGGGTGATATGGCAGCCAGGAAGGACATTGACGCGACGCGAGAGTCTCGCCTCCAGCGGCGGAGTCTCCACCAGATCCTCCACCATGCGGGTAACTGCTACGGCCCAGCCATCCTGAAGCGAGCCATGAAAGTCCGGGGTGGATACATCAACCAACGCAATATGCCCAAGCTCGGGATGACTGGCGCGAATTAACTTCAGAAATCCCTGCGCGTCATCACCTTTAATCTCAGCAACCCCAGTGGAACAGATGCCGATCAAACCTGGCTTGGTACGATTGGCAATATTGATGATTGCCTGTTCTACGTTCTCAAAGCCTCCGAGCACGGTCGCTACCTCGCTCATCGCCGTGGTCTGCATGGGAATCGCTTCCCGAAAGTGGCGCACAAATAAGACAAGTCCAAAGGATGTACACCCTTGCGAGCCGTGAAGCAGGGGCATGGAATTTTCAATTCCCATGAAAGCAAGCGCAGCACCGATCGGCTGACTCATCTTCAGCGGATTCACTGTGCATTGCTTTTCACTTGTTGCGACTCGTGCCATGCGTTACCCCTAAGCAATCTGTATGGAAAGCGCTTCCATGCCGGCAGCAGATTCCCATGGCGCTGGATTGCGCACTAGCTCCCACATAGGATTCGAGAGTGCCTTATCTATCTCATGCACCAACGCCACCATTCCCTCGTAACCAGCGTAGGCGTGATGTCGTTCCTGGTTGATATCGAGCCATGGCATCTTTGCCTTAAGGGCGACAAATTGCGTACGGCCACCGGAGAGCATGATATCTGCCTGGGCTTCTTTCAACATCTTGTACATCTCGCGCGGCTTTAGATCGTCAAACATATGCGCGTCTTCCTTCACCAGCTCCTTGATGCGATCTTTGTCAGCCGGTGTGGACTTCTTTACGCTGGTACCGGTAATCACCATGCCTGCTTCCTGCAGTGCTGCTACCACGGACCAAGACTTGACCCCGCCGGTAAAAAGCAGCACACGCTTGCCCGCCAACCGCTCCCTGTAGGGAGCAATCCGTTGCCAGGCACGAGACTCTTCCCGCCGGATGACAACTTCGGTACGGTCGAGCAACTCCGCGGGCGCTCCGCGGCCCACGAGCAACTGCGCAATACTGCGAAGAGCTTCGCTCATGTCGCCAATTCCGTAGAACGATCCTTCAAAAAATGGGATGCCATAACGCTCTTCCATTTTGCGGGCGACGTTGATCATCGCTTTCGAGCAGACCATCATCGCTGCCCGCGCCCGGTGGGAACGCGCAACTTCGTGATACTTTGCATCGCCGGAGATGCAAGAAAGAATTCGAACTCCAAGCTCATCAAGCAACGGCTTGACCTGCCACAACTCGCCAGACAGGTTGTACTCGCCAATGATGTTGATGTCATAGGGAGTAGTCACTTCTGGCTCTTCCGTACCGATTACATATTCAAGCAACGCTTCGCCGGCCAACTTATTGCCCAGGTTCTTAGATCCGACAAATCCCGGCACATTAATCGGAATAACCGGCTTACAGAGCTTCTTGCTTGCCGCCTTGCACACGGCTTCCAGATCATCGCCAATCATGGACGGCACGCAGGTCTGATACACGAAGACTGCCGGCGGATCGTACTTCTCGACAATCTCTTTGATGGCTTTGTAGAGGTGCTTCTCCCCTCCAAAGATGATGTCCTGCTCATTCATGTTCGTGGTGAAACTTGTGCGATAGAGTTGTGGGCCGGAGGATCGAGCCCCACGGCTATCCCAGGAGTTGCCCTCGCAGGCGATGGGGCCATGAATGAGATGGGCCACATCCGTGATGGGCTGTAAGGTAATCTTGGCGCCATCAAAGGCGCAGCCGCCCGCCGCCGCACCGGGGGCGAGTTGCCGGTTGCATCCCTTCTTTCGCTCCTGGCTTGGCTTCGCCTGATTTGTGGCACAGGCTGGCTCTTCAAACACCTGCTGCAATTTTTTGCCACGCTGGTTCATCGCTTCCCCGCCCCTAACCGCAAGAAGTGCTCTACCGGATGATGTCGAAGCTGTAATCGTTCTTCGCCACATCGTTAGTGGTTTGATCCATCTGATCGAAGATCTTGTCTAGAATGGTTACCAGGACATTCAATCCTCCCTGATAGCCCCATACGGGATAGCGGTGATGGTGATGGCGATCGAAGATGGGAAAGCCGAGCCGGATCAGAGGAGTCTTGGTGTCACGCTCCAGAAACTTCCCATAGGTATTGCCGATCAGGAAGTCCACCGGCTCAGTGAAGAGCAGTGAGCGCATATGCCAGAGATCCTTGCCGGCATAGACGTGGCAGTTCTTGCCGAAGGGCGAGCTTGCCAGCAGCGCTTCCGCCTTTTCCTGCCAGGCCTTACCACCGTTCGTCGACAGGATGTGAGTTGGCTCCGCGCCCAGTTCCAGCAGAAAAGCAGCCAGCCCAAGCGTCAGGTCAGGATCACCGTACAGCGCAAACTTCTTGCCGTGAATATGCGCGCTGGAGTCAGCAATCGCGTCCACAAGCCGGCCGCGCTCCTTCGTGATTGCAGTAGGGATCGACTTGCCCGTAAGGCGCGAAACTTCCAGCAGAAATCTGTCAGTGCCTTCCACGCCGACCGGATGATTGAATGCAACCACCTCCTGCCCCTTGTTCTCAATCAACTCAAGCGTCTTTTCAGTGCAGAATTCCTGCATGGAGATTGTCGCCTTTGCATGCACGGCATTGGCAGCATCTTCCAGCGTAGTGCCGCCATCGTACATGCGGAACTCGCCATCGCCCGGCGTATCCCACACATCGCTGTTGTCACCGAGGATCGTATATTCGATGCCCATGAGATCAAACAGCCGCTTGATCTCGCGCATGTTGCCGACGGTATATCCGTCAAACCCACCAATGAAATTCAGTTTTCCGTTCGGCTTCCGCTCCAGCTTCGGTGCAGTGCCGGCCTTCCCGTCCCAGAAGTGCTCGATGATTCCCTTCAGGCTGTTGTCGTAACCAGTCACATGGCTGCCCACGAATGCCGGCGTATGGGCGAACGGAACGTCCAGGGTTTCTGGTACCGATCCTGCCTCTTTAGAATTCTTGATAAAGGCATTCAGATCGTCTCCAATAACCTCTGCCATACACGTCGTGGAGACAGCGATCATCTTCGGCTTATAGAGGGTGTAGCAGTTGGCGAGACCGTCAATCATATTCTTGAGTCCGCCAAAGACCGCTGCATCTTCCGTCATCGACGAAGAAACGGCTGAGGTTGGCTCTTTGAAATGACGGGAAAAGTGACTGCGGTAGTATGCAACGCAGCCTTGGGAGCCATGGACGAACGGCAGTGTTCCCTCAAATCCCAACGCAGCAAAGACCGCTCCGAGCGGCTGGCAGGCCTTGGCGGGATTGATGGTCAATGCCGCGCGAGCAAAATTTATCTTGCGATACTCATCGCTCTTGGTCCACTCGCTTACACGTTCCAACTCTTCAGCTGGCACCGGGTTCTCAAACATGCACTTCTTGTTCTCTAGCATCCCGGTGTATTCCGGGCCACGGAATAACTCGAAATGGTCGATCACCTTCTCCGCATTCTGACTCATCGCTCATCCTCCTCAAATAATCTTGTGTATTACCAGGGTGCCTTGGTAAGGCGCCATACCGGAGCGTTGATTGCCATGTCCATATCGCGCGCAAAGATGGCGAAGCCATCGTAGCCGTGATATGGACCCGAGTAGTCCCAGGAATGCATTTGCCGGAAAGGCACACCCATTTTCTGAAAGATGTATTTTTCCTTGATGCCCGAACCAACCAGATCGGGCTGCACCTTCTCAACGAACTTCTCGAATTCAAACGCCGTCACGTCGTCGTAGATCAACGTGCCATCTTTCACGTAGTGAGTTGTGCGTTGATAGTCGTCGTTGTGCCCGAACTCGTAGCCTGTGCCAACGACCTCCATGCCTAGATCCTCATAGGCTCCGATGACATGGCGGGGGCGAAGGCCGCCGACAAAAAGCATCACCTTCTTGCCCTCAAGCCGCGGACGGAACCTGGCAATGGTTGCGTCAGTCAGCGCCTGGTACTTGGCGATAACCCGCTCGGCGCCTTCCTTGATCGTGTCGTCAAAGTGGTTTGCAATTTCACGCAGAGAGGCCGCAACCTTACTTGGCCCGAAGAAGTTGTACTCCACCCAGGGAATTCCGTACTTCTCCTCCATGTGGCGCGAGATATAGCTCATGGAGCGGTAGCAATGAAGCAGGTTGAGTTTTGCTTTTGGCGTGGCTTCAAGCTCTGCCAGAGTTCCATCTCCCGACCATTGCGCAATGACGCGCAACCCCATCTCTTCCAGAAGAATGCGCGACGACCATGCATCGCCCCCAATATTGTAGTCGCCGATGATCGCCACATCATACGGTGTACTCTCAAACCGGGCAGGCTTACCAGTTTGCTTGTCGAAGACCCAATCACGGATCGCATCATTTGCAATGTGGTGTCCGAGAGACTGCGAAACGCCGCGGAATCCTTCGCAACGTACAGGCACAATCGTCTTGCTGTATTGCTTGCCCTTCGCCTTCGCGACTCCTTCGATATCGTCGCCGATCAGACCAACTGGACACTCGGACTGGATTGAAATTCCCTTGTTCAGCGGAAAGAGCAGTTCGATCTCGTCAATGATCGTTGCCAGCTTCTTGTCACCGCCAAAGACAATGTCCTTTTCCTGGAAGTCCGAGGTGAACTGCAGTGTAACAAAGGAGTCCACGCCGGTTGTTCCGACGTAGTAGTTACGACGCGCGGCCCAGGAGTACTGACCACAGCCCACCGGACCATGGCTGATGTGGACCATGTCCTTGATCGGTCCCCACACCACGCCTTTTGATCCCGCATAGGCACAACCGCGAATCGTCATCACACCGGGAATAGACTTAACGTTGGACTTGACTCCGCAGTCGGCTTTTCCCTCTTCAAAGACACCAAGATGCTTGGCGCGACGCTTCGCCGTCTTCTCCGGATACGCATCCAGAACTCCGTCGATCAGCTGCTTGTTTCGCGCTTTAATCTCTTCAACACCGACATTTTCACTCACAATGCACCTCACTCAAGCTGTATTGACACAAATGGCGCCGGTTTAATGGAACCGCCGGCGCCAGTAAAGAGTTACGCGTTACGCCACAGCCTCTGCGGCCTTCTTGCCAACCAGCGACTCGTCGATGTTCTGGATAATGCCATGCTCCATCAGCATCTCTTCAAGCTCATCCATTGAGATCGGGGTGGGAATCACGCCCTTGCCGACGTTTTCGTGAATCTTATGCGCCAGAGTGCGATAGTGCTGTGCCTGCTCAGAGTCTGGTGCGTACTCGATCACCGTCATACGGCGGAGCTCGGCATGTTGCACAATGTTGGCGCGCGGAACAAAGTAGATCAGCTTGCTTCCCAGCTTCTTCGCCATTGCCTCAGCCAGTTCGAGTTCCTTGTCAGTCTGGCGTTCGTTGCAGATCAGGCCGCCGAGGCGAACGCCGCCAGAATTGGCGTATTTCAAAATGCCCTTCGAGATATTGTTGGCGGCGTACATTGCCATCATCTCGCCTGACATCACGATGTAGATCTCCTGTGCCTTGTTCTCGCGAATTGGCATTGCGAAGCCGCCGCAGACAACGTCGCCAAGCACATCGTAGGAAACATAGTCGAGATCCTCGTACGCTCCGTTCTCTTCGAGGAAATTGATTGACGTGATTACGCCGCGCCCCGCGCAGCCGACGCCAGGTTCCGGTCCGCCCGATTCAACGCAACGAATATCCCTGTAGCCGGTCTTCATCACTTCATCCAGTTCGAGATCTTCCACGCTGCCTTTTTCTGCAGCCATACTCAGGATGGTGTCCTGCGCTTTGGCGTGCAGGATCAGGCGCGTGGAATCAGCCTTCGGATCGCAGCCAACGATAAGAATCTTCTGCCCCATCTCTGCCAACGCCGCCAGGGTGTTTTGCGAAGTGGTGGACTTACCGATTCCACCCTTGCCATAGAAAGCAATCTGCCGTAATGCTGCCATTGTTCCTCCTCATTGATTCGAATTTCGTTTTATTTGTACGCTTGCGGATCTGTTCCTCTGTCGCCTTTGCTTATTCATGTGCAATCGCCGGGCCAAACTTTTCAAGTCCGTCAATCCTTGCAGATTCAGCTGTTTGTACTTTGCCCACCAAAGAATGTGCTGTGTCGAACACGACAAAACTCGATTCCATCTGTAGTGAATGCGACGAATATTCAACCTTAGGCTGCTAAATTTACCCATTGTTTCTTCTGGAAGGCCGACACAAATTCATCCAGCGGCATGGCGATGCGCTCAATATTGTATTTCTCGAGGAAGCGCGCTTCATTGCGCGTCGGCTCTTCCGGCAATACCGCCCAGTGTTTCTCGGATGAGCGCTTGATGATCTGGCGTGCGAAGAGCCGTTCCAGTTGCGTTGAAAATCTGCAACCCAGGAAAAGAAAGCTCCTGCCCTTCCGCAACTGCTTCACGGACTCGGGGATCGGTGTCTGGATATCGATCTCGGTCAGCACCTCAACAAAGTCGGAGTCAGACACAAGAAAGTTCTGCGCTGGCCAGACCGACCCAAGCGGCTGATATAGCACGGTCTTCCAGCGATTTTGCCCTACTGTCGCATCAATATTCACAGGCATCCCCTTGGCATCAAAGTAATGAACCCAGTTGCCATAGTGTTCTGCCTGGCTTACGCCCTGCACCATACCCCACGCAGAGCGCGAGCGCAATGCCTTCTGCGGAAGGTCGTCATACCAGGCATGGACAACCAAGGGCAGCAAAGGCATTTTCATAAACAACTGGTGCAACGCCGTCGGTTGAGATTCTGCAGTGAAGGCTGCGGTCATTGCCCTGCTCACCGTACTGCGATGCTTGAAATTCTCAATGAACTGCGCAGCTGCGGTAAGGTTGGTTCTGATCTTGTATGGCACACTGGTCTTTGCTGTCAGATATCCGACCAGCTCAGCGTGCGATCCAGGCAACGGGTTCGTTGCGTTATCGAGACCCAACACGCCGGGTCCAATGTAGGGAATTGCATTGCCGGCGTGCATCGACAGTGAAATGGCTTCAATGGCAGATGTATTCATAGTTGAATCTCCTTTTCCCCAAGCTTCCGCGCTTCTACGGTGATTGGCAGAACTGTGGCCGGGTCCATCGCAGGTAGAGTTAGTTGCCAGCCATTTGCGAGATTGACAAATCCTCCCCACAGCTCTGGCTTCTCCATTCCTACGATGATTTCCTCAAGATCTTTCTTGGCGATATATGCTGAGAGCACGCCAGCCTGGTTTCTCCGAATACTTACTTTCAAAATGATTCCTCCCTGCAACATTGCGGCAGTAACTCCGGTTCCATGCACCCGACCACACAGTTCAATGCAAACTCCACCATGTAGACCACCGCGCCGGATTCAACATGCTTGCCTACCTGCACAATTTCACCCGGCGCTCCTTCACGCACCAGCAAAGCTCCAGCAGACTGTTCCGGATACGAGCCATCGTTGAATAGGTCGTTCGCCGCCTGCACACGCTGGCCCCATTTATAACGTGGTGTATCTACACACATCATGCTGTCTCCCCACAACATATTGCTTCCGCGGGCTCCAGTTCTCTCCGCTTCATACCGACGCGGTATCCCGTATCGAGAAACTCGACCCCGTAGATATAAAACTGCTGCAGAAAGGTTCCGATCGAGACGACATAACCCACTTCACCTTTCCGGGCAAGGACTTCTCCTATCTCTTTGCCAGGAAAGGTGCCGTCATTGCGAACCGACAAGCGTGCTCTAACCTTCTGCCCATACTCGAGGCTTGGTGGCCCATCCAGCTCTACAATCTCGCTGTCACGAACGATATTCTGCATCAGCTCTACCTTCCTTTTCGTGTTGCCGGGTGCATCTCGATCAGCACGTGTTCACCATCCGAGCTAGCGCGCCCTGTGGTGAGTCGCGCTTCCACTAGCTCACGCACCATCGGGTCCTCATCCTTGCGCATCGCCTCCAGCGCACTCAGTGGAACTCTTCCAGCGGCTTCGTAGCGAATACGAAAGTCCGTATGAAATCGCAGCGGCAATAGCTGCGTTGGAGTGAGCCGCTCGGCAACCGTCAGTCGAACCGCCGCGTCTGGATCGTCCATGAGATCAGGCAACCACTCCACAGCAATTCTTTTTGCTACGATCTGGCGCACTTCAGGATCGGGATCGTCCATCAAGTGCTTGAGTTGTGGCACCCCAATGCGGTGGGCCACTACCTGACGAACAAAATAGTCTGGGTCTGACATCATTGGTGCCAACTCTTCCCCTTCGAGATGGGAAGCAATCCGGATGCGCACCTCACGGTGAGGATCAGTACGCAAACGCAGCAGAAATCGCTGCGGTAGCCTGGACGCTGCACTCCAGCGAACGGATTCGTCTGCATCATTCAGTAGTGCAGTCAAATAGAAGACGTCAGCGTATCTGGCGGCAGCCGCACGTACTTCAAAGTACGAATGGGTGAGAAATTTATTCGCCAATCCCGGATTCGCTTTGAAGAATTGCTCAAACCGCGACGCCAAACTACGCTGCACACATATATGCTCGTGCCGACTGATATCTTCAACGGCCAGTTCGCGATATACACACCCCTCGCCGCAAGCTTCCTGTGACATCTGACTCGCTGCATCGTTGGAATTATCTGTCATCCGCAATTTTCCTTTGCTACCCTAGCGCCGCATGAGTGATTGGAGAGGAATCAGTTGTGAACTGGATGAACATGCTACAGAACTGGGCCCTTGAGTCTTTACTACAAGGCCTGTGTGAGTGAAGGATTCAGTGAAATCAACCGTCGCTCCCTCCAACAGCTCTCGGCTTTCCGGATCAAGGAAGATTCGTAATCCCTGATGTTCCCAGACCAGATCGTTCCCTTGGAGTTCGCCAGCCAGATCGAATTCCGTAGCCAGTCCGGAGCATCCTCCCGGTGACACCTTCAACTTGAATCCGGGCATCGGCCCAGCCGCGAAGCGCACCATCCGCCGGATAAAGGCTTCTGCTGCAAGCGTCAGTCGTGTGTTCATTTCGGCAGTCTTCATGCTCTACACCGCCGCCTGGAATCTTGGCACATCCGGGTTGATGATGCATGCCTTCGGCATTGGACAGATTGCTGCGCACTGCGGCTCATCAAAGAACCCAATGCACTCCGTACACTTCGTTGGATCGATGCGGAAGAGAAAGCTCTCCTCGAAGATTGCATCGTTAGGACACTCATTCACGCATGCCGAGCATCCCGTACATCTCGATTCCTGAATCATGTATGCCATTTTGTTCTTCTCCTTTAGCTTCGGTTAGCGACTTATGCAGTCAGCGCGCCCTGACGAATCTCTGCATCTCCATGCTGCCGGTGCTCAATCTCTCCCCGGCGCAGGCGCACCAGATACTCTTTGAAGTAGGCGATCGCCGACTGTTCAATGTATTCAAAAGAAAAAGTGTCTACCGGTTCAATTCCCGCCTGCTCTAGACCTTCGCGGGGGCAGCCGCCAATCTTGGCCACAAACACCGCCTGACAATCCTTGATGGCTCTGACCACGGTCTCCAGGCTATCGTCTTCGGCATATCCGCCCTGGCAGTATTGATCAACCCGACGATGCCCTACGAATTTTGTGCCCGCCGTGCTGACCTCGTAAATCTGGAACTCCTTGGCGTGTCCGAAGTGCTGATTAATGCGTCCGCCGCCCTTGGTGGCAACCGCAATCAGGATTGAAAGATTGCTTTGCTCACCATCCAGACTCTTCATCTCTGTAGCCTTTGCAACTGCGGCAGCCTGACGTTTTATCTCTACACTTTCCTGGTAAGCTTGGCGGCCAGCGAGATCATACTCAACGTCGGCCCTCATGATCTTCTCTGTCGTGAACTCAGCGCTGCGATCCTCACCCAACAGTCCAACAGCATCTGCGCGACATTGCCTGCAGTGCCGCATCATGTTCATCTCTCCCTCACAAGAGTCCTGCAGCAATTTCAGTTCCTGCGCAGTCGGACCGCGTTGCCCATTCAGCCCGAAGTGCGTGCCATGTTCGGGCGCGGAGATCAACGGCATGATGTTGTGCAGAAATGCGCCGCGCGATTTCACAGCCCGATTCACTTCAACCAGATGATGCTCGTTGATGCCGGGAATCATCACAGAATTGACCTTGCAGAGAATGCCCCGCTCAGTCAACATCTCCAGACCAAGCAACTGCCGCTCGCTCAGAATCTCCGAAGCCTCCACGCCCGTATACCGCTTGTGGTTATAGAAGATCCAGGGATAGATCTTTGCACCCACCCGAGGATCGATCATGTTGATCGTTATGGTCACATGATCGATATTCAATGCCTGAATACGGTCCACATACTCGGGAAGCATAAGACCATTTGTCGAAAGACACAGCTTGATATCCGGAGCCTTTTTCGCAACAAGCTCAAATGTCTTGAAGGTTTTCTCGGGATTCGCCAGTGGATCTCCAGGTCCAGCGATCCCCAGCACCGTCATCTGAGGAATCGTTGAAGCCACGGCAAGTACCTTTTTCTCAGCCTGCTCGGGTGTTAATCTCTCGCTTACTACACCGGGTCTTGATTCATTGCTGCAATCGTACTTCCGGTTGCAGAAATTGCACTGTATATTGCAGGCCGGGGCGACCGCCACATGCATGCGCGCATAGTGGTGATGCGCCTCTTCGCTATAGCAGGGATGGTTCTTGATCTTCTCCCATATCTCAGGAGAAAGATCACCTTTCCCTGCAGCCAAGCCGCAGCCGGACTTGCCCTGCCCGCCCTTTGAGCCGCAGCCACTATTTCCACCCGTCAGAGTTGATGGTTGTATCACCTGTAACTGCGCGATCTTTTTCCGTGTGTAGGATTCCATTGCGCCCCAGTGTGCCGTCATTCCCTGTGTGGGTCTGTAGAAGGTAATAGCAACTGGAGTGCCAAAGTGTAAGTAACTGAAAACTATGCCAACAGCACGCTCCATAGCACTGTCGGTATTACGACATGCAGGGACTAGCATGCCAGTTTTGTCTTGGAAGCGACCATACAACACGCAGAAGTGCTACCAATTTGTGCCAATCGGAACAGAGGAAGAAACTGTCGGAGAGAGTTATTCCTGTGAGTAGATCAGAAGCGTTTGATCTCGATGCCGTGCTTGCGCAGCGCATAGCCCATCTGCCGCGGTGTCAGGCCGAGTAGCCGCGCCGCTTTCGCCTGGACCCAGCCGGAGCGCTCCATGACTTCCACAAAGCGCTGGCGCTCAGTGAAATTCAACGTGTCTGCGCTGCCACCTTCCCTGGGCACGGAAATCTCACTACCTCTGGCGGCAACCTCTCCCGACGGTTCTACACCCCTTCGTGGCGGACTGGTGCGCGCTGCCGCGGGTGGGAGGATGGGAAGCGAAACATAGCCCGCTTTTCGCGTATGCGCTTTCTTCATTGACTTACCCAGCACCATCGAAAGACAGCTCCCGTTGCTGCACGAAAAGTCGTCCACAACGATGACGGAGTCCTTTGCCAGCGCGGCTGTGCGCCGCACGCAGCTTTCCAACTCACGAACGTTCCCAGGAAATTCGCACGTGCTCAGCACATCCAGCGAACGCTGCGAGAGTGTGAGTGAAACCCCATGCTCCTTGTTAAAGCGTTTCAGAAATTCATGCGCCAACAATGCTACATCCCCTCGGCGGTCGCGCAAGGGAGGGACGGAGATTGGCACCACGCTGATGCGATAGTAGAGATCGGCGCGGAAGTTACCTGCGAGCACGGCCTCTTCCAAGTTCCGATTGGTGGCAGCCACCACGCGTACATCCACTTTCATCGTGTGACTGCCGCCGACACGCTCAAATTCGCCTTCCTGCAACACGCGCAACAGCTTTGCCTGAAACGCAGCAGATATTTCGCCAATCTCATCCAGAAACAGGGTGCCCCCGTCGGCCAGTTCAAAGCGACCCTTGCGCAGGCCCACCGCCCCGGTGAATGATCCCCGTTCATGGCCGAAGAGTTCCGATTCTAAAACCGATTCCGCTAACGCTGCGCAGTTCAGCCGGATATAGGGCTTATCTTTGCGAGAGGAATATTCATGGATTGCCCGCGCAAACAATTCTTTGCCAGTGCCTGATTCGCCGCAAAGCAGTACCGGCAGATTGCATCGAGCTACCTGCTGTACCTTTTCCATCACTTCTCGGATCGCAGAGCTCTCTCCAATGATCCATGAGATCCCCTCATATTTATCGTTGGATCGTTGCTCCAATTCCTTTTCTATTCGGAAATGTTCGGTCATCAACCGCTCACGGTCTCTCGCCACCAATGACTGCAACGCCACTGTCTGGCCCACCAAATTTGCAACCATGCTCAGGAAGCGGACATCTTCATCCAGCGTATGCAGCGATGAAGCGTTGACGAGTCGCTCGATAACGATAGTGCCGATGGTGCGGCTTTCGCCTTTGATGGGAAGGCCCAAAAACGCAACTTGCTCCCACTGTGCGCCGGGATGCAGATCACTCCATCCGGTGAACAACTCGCTCTCGGCGATATTGCGCACGACCAGAGGCGTGCCGGAGATGACAATCTGCCCTACAGCCTGCTCCGGAAGCCGCTCAAAGTATTCCTTGGCGGTTGCTTCACTCCAGCCCGCACCAACAACAGTGGTGGTCTGGTCCATCTCATCCAGCAGGGCGATCAGCCCATGATGCATGTCCAGGAAGCCGGCCAGAAGATTGATGACTTTGGCGAGCGCCGCTTCAATCCGCGCCGGGCGCGTCAATACTTTTGAGATTTCATAGATGCCGACCAGTGCCGAATATGCGCGGCTGTCAGAGGGCATGGCTCGTTCTTGGCTGGAGGATTCAAATGGATTCGACACGTCATCCTCCTTCCATTTCGGGTGAGGATAGTGTGAGGGGAAGTACATAAAATCAGCACTATCAAGTGCGTACTTAGAAGTACCCTGGAAGCGCATGAATACCAAGCATAGGCATCTACGCAACACAAAAACCCCGTTTAATTCAAGGATTTTGACTAGTTTTTCAGAATGTCATAGAAAGGTCAATCGTAGGATCATCGCAATTGTGCAATGCTGACAGGTAAACCGCATGGAACGCGCAAACAGCTCCTCAGTATCTTGATCGTTGGCTGACATTCGCAGCGGAACTTTTGTTGAGATGAAGCAGGATATGGATGTCTTGAGCAATCCAGTAATCGAAGCGCGATCAAAAGAGTTCTTCGCCAGTAAGTATAGCTTTCCAATAGTCTTGCATAGCCAAGGCCACATGGGTTCCAACTCCACTTCTAGCTTAGAATTTTTCTGATTCACAGCATGGCATTGAGAGGACTTGTCGCGCTGGAAGTGTGATCCTAGCCACCCACCCCTGAACACTGCTTATCGACACTATAAATCTTTGCTATGTCATGGTGTGATGACCGCAGACCTCTTGATTGGCAAGTTCGCGTGATACTAATGCAAAGAGGGAACACTCATGAGAGTTAGTGCACGCAATGTATTCGAGGGAACCGTTAAGAGCGTTCTGAAGGGTCTTGTCAACGCACAAATCACCCTCGTCTTACAGGGCGGTGAAACCATCATCGCAGTCATCACAAACACCAGTGCGGACCTTCTGGAACTGAAGGAAGGCAAATCGGCGTATGCGATCATCAAGGCTTCCGAAGTAATGATTGGAAAAGACTTGGTCGAAGGCACACTGAGCGCCCGCAATATACTCGCCGGCAAAATTACGAACTTGCACCCGGGAGCAGTCAACAGCGAGATTGAGGTTACCCTGCAAGGCGGCGCTATTGTGATAGCAACGATCACTAATGAGAGCGTCAAGACACTCGGATTGGTGGTTGAAGACAAAGTAAGCGCTATCGTAAAGGCATCCAACGTACTGATCGGCGTGTAGTCTGCAATCAGCATCCTCCTGCGGTGTCATATTGCATAGCCTCAACCCATCATCTTCCCCTTGATCATGGAATGAATCAGTCAGCTGCTATCGCTGGGCTTGCGCTGGAATATTTTTACGTCGCGAAGTAGAGTTGATGCTCTGATAAACGCATTATTGGAGAGTAGACATGGATTTGCAGGCACTACTATTGACAGTGCGATTGGCCGTAGTGACCACGCTAATCTTGCTGGTAATTGCGCTGCCACTCGCCTGGTGGCTGGCACGCTCCAGAAGCCATCTACGACCGCTGGTAGAAGCATTGAGTTCTCTCCCGCTTCTACTCCCGCCAACGGTGCTTGGATTCTATCTACTGGTCATGCTCGGGCCAACTACCGCCTTCGGCCGCAGTTTGACCCTGCTCCTCGGCCACCCTCTGGCCTTTACCTTTAATGGTCTGGTCCTCGGCTCTGTTCTATACAGTTTCCCTTTCGCGGTGCAACCGCTGACATCTGGCTTTCGCGCGTTGGATACCGCAGTTCTGGAAGATGCAGCGCTCTTGGGCGCATCGCCTATACGCACATTCTGGACCGTGGCTCTCCCCATGACCGCTCCGGCGCTCCGAACCAGCGCAGTCCTTACGTTTATGCATACTGTCGGCGAATTCGGTGTGGTTCTGATGCTGGGCGGCAACATCCCTGGAGCCACACGTACCATCTCCATTGCACTCTACGATCAAGTGCAGGAGTTTGACTATGTTCAAGCTAATCGTACGGCGATGCTACTCATGCTTTGCGCATTTATAGCTTTGGTCACGATCAATTTGCGGCGCGGTTCACAGATTACAGATCCAGAGGCGATGCGGAACGGAGACCAGCTTGTGTAACGCTCTCCTTGCAGTGCGGCTGCGACATAACTTCAACGGCTCCAAACCTGCTCGGCACATCGCTGATCTTGATCTCCAATTTGCATTGACCAAACCCTGGTCAGTGCTCTTCGGACCTTCCGGAGTTGGCAAGAGTACAGTACTACGAGCCATCGCCGGCTTATTGCGTCCTCAGGAAGCGCGCATCCCTTGGGCGCAGAGGTAACGGTGCTAAACGGCGGCCGTGTAATCGCACAGGGCCACCCCTAATCGTATTAGCTGAGCAGCGCGATCAACTGCTGAAGTCTTTGGATGCGTAGCTGCTTCCGCTTCTTACGGGGCAACTCTGGCGAACTCTAATTCCACTACTTCTGAGCGTGTGTGCAACTCGGTGAATGGCCATCCGTAGTAGCTGTCAAGCAGGATTGCTTTTAGTTCCTCAATGAGCGGATAGCACGGATTCGCACCGGTACATTGATCATCGAAGGCATCGAGAGCAATAGCATCGACCCTGGAGAGAAAATCTTCTTCCGGTATGCCGAAATCGCGGATGGATACCGGGATGCCAAGCTGGTGCCTGAGCGAGTCGAACCAGTGAATCAAGTTCTCAACACTCGCATCACTGGATGCGCCGGCAAGATGAAGATGGGCGGCGATCTCAGCATAGCGGCACTTGGCCTTCTCACCATTGAATACGACGTACGTGAAGATCAGCCTGAAGGAAGCCGCGATTGACGGAGTCAGTCCGCAACGGATTGAGAAAACGAACTGTGCAGGTCGCCGCAGAACATCCTGCTTGTTCTGAGACAGGGTGAACTACTGAAATCATGGAGCTTTAGTCGTGCAGAATCACATTGAGCAGCGCTTTATGAACCCGGATGCGGCCGTTGTATTCAATTAAGCCCAGCTTGCGAAAGCGGTTCATGAAGAAGCTCACGCGAGAGCGGGTGGTGCCGATCATCTCCCCCAGAGTCTCCTGCGTAATCTCCGGAATCAGTGATTCTGGCTCTCCTGGCTTGCCATACTCCGCCAGCAACAACAGAACTCTCGCTAATCTCTTTTCGCTGGAGTTGAAAAGGTGATCAATAAGATCGGCCTGGGTTCGCATGCTGCGGGTCAGCAGAAATCTTAGAAACAGGTCGGAGAAAGATGGATCATCGTGCATCTCGCGGACCATCTCTGCGATCTCTATTTGCATAGCGGTGCAGGTGGTGATGGCCATGGCAGTCGCCATCCGCACTCCGCCAACGGTTGCGAGCGCCTCCTCTCCGATAAAGTCGCCTGCAGAGAGAAGTACAATGGTAGCCTCCTTACCGCTATGCGAAACGACAGTGAGATTTGCACGTCCGTTCTCAAGATAGAAGATGGAGTCAGCGGGCCCTCCCTGGGTGAAGAAGGCCTGCTTGGGCTTCAACTGGACGGTTCTTCGTCCCACTCCCGCCTTTGCCAGAAAGGCGGCGAGGTCAAAGGTCATACTGCTCTCCTCTGGATCATGAAATTGACCCAATACTATGTTTCAAATTGGAAGGCATCCAGCGCGTGCATCAGAACTGACTAGAGATGCCTTCGTCGGGAAACCCGCAATCAAAGAATAGAGAAGATTGGCGGACCGACCGACCGACAAAAAATTAGCCTACTCGCCTCGTCTCGCGATCTTTGTCCGATTTCGGACACAACTCAATCTTTGTCGGGCAGCGTGAGCTTGGCGCATACTGATGGGAATTATGTTTTTGTCTGAAAGTAGGGATTTATTGCGCACGAGCGACTTTACGAACACTCTTTTGAAGGCCCTAAACGAGGACATCATTGCACGCCTTCTTTTGCAGCCGGTCAATTTTGAGCTGAAATACGAAATCGAAAACGCTGGCGACCCGATTGACCGTCTCTATTTTCTCGAAGAGGGGATGGCGTCGATGACGACAACGTTCAAGGATGGGTCTCAGGTCGAGGTAGGGACGTTCGGTTATGAGTCGGTCATCGGTGTCTCAGCTCTTATGGGAACAAAAATGGGCCTGAATCGCGTCTACACCCAGATTGCTGGCCATGGTTATTCGTGCCGCATGGAGGACGCGAGAAGAGAGTTCCGCCTTGGCGGCGACTTTCAGTTTCTGGCTCTGCGCTATGTTCAGGCACAACTCGTTCAGGCAATGCAATCCGCTGGATGCAATGCGAAACACAATTTCGAACAGCGACTCGCCCGCTGGCTGCTCATCTGTGCGGACCGCGCGCACATCGACACGTTCAAGATTTCACATGAGTTTCTCGCAGACATGCTTGGAGGTGGCCGTCCCACTATTTCTACGACAGCCGGGATTCTCAAGCGAAAAGGACTTATCGAATACACCCGCGGAGAAATTCGCATCCTCGACGTCCCTGGGCTCACGAAGATCTCTTGCGAGTGCTATCTGACCATCAAAAATTATCTCGATAATTACACGAAGTTCGATACCGCAATCACAGCGTAGCCGCTTTACCCGCCGCCTCATAGTGCGGCAGTGGTGCTACTAATGGGATGGTCCGTCGCCTTCCGTCGCATATTTGTATCTGGTTGGCGGCAATGCCGGTGGAGGCACCAACTCTTCAATTGGCCTCCTTGCATCGTTGGGCACCTGCCCCGCCGCGGGCAATTTCGCCACCGCGACACCCTACGTCTTTATGGACGAGGTTTCCACCATCGCTGCCGCTTATGCTCTGGCCGGATTTGCCACGGATGCGACCCACGTCTCCAGCAGCGGCACCGTGCTGGCGCAGACCGGCGTGCAGAACGCCTTCGCCAACGCTGCCAACCTCTCCAGCCTCAGCACAGGCGTCGCCCTCGCAACCACTCCAGCAGTCAACGGTACGGTTCCTCAAGCCCAGATCAACACGCTCGCAAATATCCTTGCCGCCTGCATCAACTCGGCCAGCCCTAGCTTCACCACATGCTCCACCCTTTTCAGCAATGCGCTCTCTGCAGGCTCCTCCGGTACTACGGCAACAGATACTGCCACTGCCGCCATCAATATTGCGCACAACCCAGCGAGCAACATCGCCGCGCTCTTCGGTCTTGTGACCGGCACCCCGCCGTTCTCCCCCGCGCTCAGTTCCCAGCCCAACGATTTCACCATAGCGCTCAACTTTACAGGCGGCGGACTCAGTGGTTCAAATGCAATCGCCATAGACGGAAGCGGTAATGTCTGGGTCACAAATTACTCCAACAACAGCGTCACCAAGTTGACCAGCGCTGGCGCTATCGTCACGGGCTCACCATTTACGGGTGGCGGTGTCAGGCAGCCCAAAGGGATCGCCATCGACGGTACCGGGAATGCTTGGATTACGAATTATTACGACAATTCTGGAAATAGCGTCGCCAAACTCTCCAGCACTGGAACCGCTCTTTCCGGTTCTTCAGGGTTTACGGGCGGTGGGCTGGCCGGGCCCTATGGGATTGCGATTGACGGCTCCGATAATATCTGGGCCACTAATTATGCTTCCCCCTACAGTGTCACCAAACTATCCAGCACTGGCGCTGCCATATCCGGCTCCTCGGGCTTCACCGGCGTTTACATGCCTGTAGCAATCGCCATCGACAGCTCGGGTAACGCTTGGGTTGCCGAAGCTTACGGGGCCAACAAGTTCACTAGCGCCGGAGCCTTCACTGCCGGTTACAACGGCGGTGGCGTGTACTATCCCCAAGGAATCGCATTCGACTCCTTCGGTAATGTCTGGCTCCCGAATAGCGTCACGAAGTTCACTAGCGCGGGTGTTGCCGTGTCTGGCTCGCCTTTCAAAGGCGGCGGTCTGACATTCCCTTACGGGCTCGCTATCGATGGCACCGGAAATGCTTGGGTCGCAAATCCTAACAGCAACGGTCTCACTGAATTGACCAACTCTGGGGCCGCCGTCTCAGGCTCATCAGGGTTCACCGGTGGTGGTCTGAATGAGCCGTATGCGACTGCCATCGACGGGTCCGGCAACGTCTGGGTCCCGAACGAAACCGGCAACAGCGTCACCGAGTTCATCGGTGCAGCCACCCCGGTGGTTACGCCGCTCGTCGCCAACCTGATGACTCCCTACTCTGCTCCAGCCTCCAAACCGTAGTACAGCAATGTCAAACCAGGAAGTGGGTTTTCATTGACTTCATGTCTCCGCGTCCCGTCAAGACGTCCGAACGTTCCATCTGCAGCACTATCTGCATCTCTATTGAAGTGACCAATAGCAAACCAGCGATCATCTGCATTCCCATGCAGCTCAGCCATCCACAGAAATCTGCCCAACCAAACACTTGCGAAGAATGCTCGACAGACTCCATCACAAGCCCCTCGGAGGTCTCGCTCCTCCTGCTTGTACCAGACTCCATAGCCTACTTCTCATTCCCAATGTGCGAAATTTATCGTACGTTATCGATTTTGCCTGATATTCAAACCTTATGCGGCCGCTTTGAGCTTGTATGTGTAACCGCTTGAGACATGACATTAAAGGGCGCTTATGATTACAGCCTCAAAAGTGATGAAGAATATCAGCCGCCAATGCAAAAGCAAGGAGCTGGGGATCAACTCCGCCGCAGTGAAGAATTCGAGAGAAAAAAATACGCCGGGTCATCCTTCCACGGGTTGAAAACCTCCGCGCCGCTCTTCGCTACATCGGCAACATTGCGAGTTGCCAGGTACAGGCTGTGCTCAATAGCTGTTGCCGCCAACATCGTATCGATCACCGAAGGCGGATGACCGGTGAGGCGTTTTACCTCTCCGCTGATTGAGCCCCAGCGAAGAGCAATTTGGTCCGATACGGATAGAATGCGCCCAGAAAATCGTGTCTCCAAGGCAACAACTGCCTGCTGTAATCGTGGACGGAGTTTGTCGCCTGGAGATAGATGCTCAATGCCCTTCTGGTATTCAGCAATGGTTAGAATGCTCAGAAACAACGTGTGCTCCGGCTGGGAGTTGATCCACTTTTCGACCTTGCGGTCTGGCTTAGCTCCGCTAACCTCGGAAATGACGTTCGTATCCAGCAACCAGCCTTTCACAGAGCTACTTCCCTTCCCGTGTCCTTTTCCCGTTTGATCTCTATATTGTCGAGACCAAGACTTTGCAGGAAGCGCACTAGCGGCAGATGTCCCTTTGGCTTCGGCAAGAGTTGCTCATACGCTTCGGGCGCAATAATCACGGCGGCATCTTTGCCACGGATCGTAACCAGTTGCGGTCCGTGGGTGCCAGCTAGACGCACAACCTCACTAAATCTGGCCTTGGCATCTTCGAGCTTCCAGCGTTCCAACCCAGTCACGGACTGGGATCGTTTGGCACGTGTTAAAGATGGCGGCATGGTTTTTCGCTCCGAATCAATCTGACTATCTGACTAGATTATACACGACTGACTGTAGATAAAAATGTAGCTGTCATAACCCCAGGGTTCCACCAGTAGTCTTTGACTGGGGTCTTCCCCTCTGGATATGTAGTTAGTTCCAGGTTGATGATGCAGACATGGAACGCATGGACGGTGTAAGGCCGAAGCAGACGCAGCGCGTACATCGCAGCATTGCGGAGAAGCGCAGGATCGTGGAGTTGGTTCTTCAGCCAGGGGTGAGCGTGGCGCGTGTGGCGCAGGCCGAAGGCGTGAACGCTAACCAGGTGTTCAAGTGGCGGCGAGATTATCGCAGCGGTCAGTTGGTAGAAGGTAAGCGGGGGTCTTCCCCTGTTGACCATGGCATGTGTTCGCGCTTGGGGATTA
>Ga0302266_10000282_pt1 | contig 52633 bp, 49 predicted proteins | sample III_Bog_E1_2_FD_194559 | JGI IMG/M metagenome (GOLD analysis project Ga0302266, IMG submission 194559) | Peat permafrost microbial communities from Stordalen Mire near Abisko, Sweden - III_Bog_E1_2 | ecosystem: Environmental > Terrestrial > Soil > Wetlands > Peat | place: Sweden: Abisko...
CAAGGAACTGCGGAGGTTTATTTTCCCCTCGCACCTGTCGCCTAAGCGGTAACTTTTTTCTTGGGGCCGCGCTTGTGCGGATTCATATCGGATTCGCGCTTATGCTGCTCTATGCGCCTTTGGATCTCCGCCTTGGGGACAGACAGAACTCTGTCTACCAGCCCAGTGAACCTGTCGAAATCTGGGGACGTAGCCGCCTTCGTTTCCATGCGAATATGATAGCGCAGCGCGATCTCGCCTATCTGCAAAAATCCGGCATGGGCTTTTTCTGTACGAACGCCTCTAGAACGATTTTCATCTGCCCTGGCTCCAGTTCCATATCGTTTGGGTGAATCGGCCACCCCTGCTCGGCAGCAATCGCATCGCGCCAAGCTCGCTCCTGCTCAGAACTTTTAATTACGGCTTGAACTGTTCGATGCAGTTCTTCTTGCCGAGCCGCTTCGATTGCTGCGGCCTTTCGAGCCTTCATTCGCCTTTTGACTTCTCTATTGTGTTCATTTCTCTCTGTTGCAAGTTTCTCCGCATGGGCCCGAGCCCTAGCTTCCGCTACATTGTCCCTATCTGGCGGAGGCGGTAGTTCGTCTCTATCGGCTTTGTGAAATTCAACATCCCCCAGTCTGCTTACGGCATCTTTCAGTTTCTTTTCAACTTTTTCCAGCCTGTCCGATAGCTTGTGATTGGTCGTATCCTGTGTCCACATAGACCAGACGACAACTCCCCACAGAAAGAAAAGATCGAATTCGTCACGGGTAAGCCATCTCACGGCTTTGTCTCCTATAGGGGGAGTGTCCCCGATAGAGTACAGCCATGCTTGAGAGATGGCAACCGACATCTGCATCCTGCTTGGCCGCCGTATCCGGGCGCTGAGGCTGGCGAAAGGCTGGACGCAGACCTATCTATCGGTACACGCCGGAGTGGGCCGGAACTACATCTCGGATATTGAGTTAGGCAAGAAGGAGATAGGGTTGCGGAACCTGCAATTGCTGGCGCTCAGTCTTGAGGTTCCGCTGGAAAAACTGATACGGGGTTTGTAGCGTGATGCTAGGTGTTTACCTTGGCTGGCGGAAGTATACGAGTCAGAAACACCATAAAGTCTCGAACCCGGCTTAGTGCCTGAAGCGCGTCAGGCTCAATTGAAGGCTTCTGCGTATGGGACACGTTATTGCGCCAAATATCTTTCATAAATGCGCAATGGTCTGCGGCATCCGAATATTCGCTGAGATCGACTCGACGGCGTTTCGCCGTCTTTGGGAGCTGTCTGATTTCTTCGATCTTGTCGCGAATTGCTCGAATCATCATCTCCCAATCAGCCTCTTCGATAGGAACAATCTTTTTGCGGCATAGAGGCTTTACGCGGAGTTCTTTGGCAATAGCGCGAAGTCCATACTCGGCGACGCGCATCAAGTGAAATACGGCGGCCGTATAAAGTCCGGCAGATATGCAATTCCCGGCTTCCTTGGCATCCGGGCTGATCTCTGGGAAGCGTTCATGAACTTTTACGCCAAGCAGGTTAGTGCGCTCAAAATAGGCATCATTCGGCGGCGGGATATAGGCGAACTTGCGCTGGTCGAGTTCCACAATAAGGGAGTTGCGCAATGCGATGAGGTCGCGGAGCAACATTTCTGGAGACATGCGCAAGCCGCTCATTAGGTGGTCTTGCAGGGCATCAATTCGCAGTCCAATGTCCTTGCTTAGACCTAAGCGCCGTTGTTCCTGCCATAGCGAACTGAGCTTCATTTCTCCGGTTGTCCACTTGAAGTCTTCACTCAGATCGGCAGTTTGGTCTGGAATTGCCTTGAGTATCCCGATTTGCTCTTCGGTAGCGCGAAACAATTCGCACAGTAGCAGAACTGGGTAGTCAATCATGTCCCAAAGGCTCCAAAGACGCGGTGAGCCAGTGTCCCAAGGAAGAGGGCGAGAGTCTAGGGAAATCGGAGCGGAGGATGCTAATTCATTACCTATGTGACTCATTTAGAACCCCTCTCTCTGTCCGAGCCGGGACTTTGATGAGGGAAGTAAGTTATTACCTTTAGCAGAAATCATCGACGCTATATACCTGAAAACAAGATATTTAGCATTTCAGGTGGGGGAGGGGGTATCCCCTCCTGCCAAATTCACGCTGGAAAGGTCCCATGATGGAGAATGCCCGTAAAATCGCGCTTGGTTTCACCCTGTTCTTCGCCATCATCGCCGGCATCCGCGTCTACCTGATCCACCGCGAGCGCGTGGAAGCCGAACATCCCGCAGCCGCACCTGAAACCGCCCGCTACAAGATCTCTGACGACGACATCGTCCAGCTGCGCCAGCTCTATCCCTCCAGCATGAAAGATGTGAAGAGTCTCGTCGGCAAATCCATCTGGGTGAATGCAGGCGGCCAGATCCAGGCCTACCCGTACAATGGCCGCATTAGCTTCGCTCAGCCAGACAGTTATCTGCTCGGCGCGGATGAGCTGCAGGCGAAAGATTTCATAATCGCTGCCGCGCCGTCATCCGCGTCCATCCGCATTCCCCGCGGCAACCGCCAAGTCTATGTTGTGTTCACCCGGCCATCCGATCCCGCAAAGCAGCTCGCTGCGCCCATCGGCTACGTCGATGAGAGCGGCTACACCTTCTACCTCGACACCATGTTCTTCTACGACGCCCCACACACCCTTTACAAATGGCCCCAGCCGGTATGGGATGCAATTTCACGGCACGAAGCAATTCCAGGCATGGATGAGCGGCAGGCTGGGCTTGCGTTGGGACAAATTTCTTCCAGTAACACCATGGATTTGGGCAATCGCACGGTGAAATATTTCAACCTGGGCAAATCAGTTGCCGTCACGTTTGAACACAACAAAGCGACCACGATTACACCAACGCAATTTTGATTGCGATCAGCCGGTATTGCGCAGGCCCGCTGAAATGCCGTTGATCGTCGAAGCAATGGCGCGGTTCATTTCTTCCGTATCTTCGCCCGCCCGCTTGCGCCGTATCAGCTCTACCTGGATCAGGCTGAGCGGATCAACATAAGGATTGCGCAGGCGAATGGAACGCGCCAGCACCTGGTTGGTTTGCAGCAACTCCGTCTGCCCCGTAACCGCGAGCAGCATGATGCGGGTGCGGTCAAACTCCGTCTCCAGCTTGCTGAAGACGCGATCGCGCAGTGCTTCGTCTTCCACCAGCGAGGCATAGAGCCGCGCGATGCCGAAGTCGGATTTCGCCAGCGCCATCTCCACGTTGCGAATGATGTCCAGCATGAGCGGGAAATCCCTGGTCATGGCCCGCAGCTTTTCCAGCCCGCCGGGACGCGCGGCAAACCGTTCCAGCGCGTGCCCCACGCCGAACCACGCGGGCACCAGGTGACGGCTCTGCATCCAGCCAAACACCCACGGAATAGCGCGCAGGTCTGCAAAGGTACGCTTGCCGGTACGCCGTGCCGGTCGCGAGCCGATGCGCGCATGCTCCAGCTCCGCCACCGGCGTAGCCTGCTCGAAGTACACGAAGACTTCCGGGTCGTCGATGATCTGCTCGCGGTAGAACGCATAGGAGCTCTCTGACAACTCCTCCAGGGCCTCTTCCCACTCCGGCAGCAACTCGCCAGTCAGGTGTACAGGATTGTCGCTGCCGGCCAGCAGCTTCTGGTCGGGCCGTGCCATGGCATCGAGTGAGGCGGCAATCATCAGCTCCAGGTTGCGCTCAGCCAGCACCACGTCAGCATACTTCCAGTTCAGCACCTCGCCCTGCTCGGTAATGCGGATCTCGCCGTTGAAGGAGTCCAGCGGCTGCGCGAAGATGGCGCGGTGCGTGGGCCCGCCGCCGCGTCCCACCGTGCCGCCGCGCCCATGGAAGAGCCGCAGGTTCACATTGCACTCCCGTGCCACCGTATGCAACGCGCGGTGTGCCTTGTATATCTCCCATGTGCTGGCGATCATGCCGCCATCCTTGTTGGAGTCCGAGTAGCCGAGCATAACCTCCTGCTTCCGATCCCACGACTCCAGCAGCGGCTGATACGCCTTCGATGTCCACAGCGCGCGGCAGATACCGGGGGCATTGCGCAGGTCTTCGATGGACTCGAACAGGGGCGCCGGCATCAAGCCGGGATCGTCCCCCCCCCCCTCCACCTTCACCCCGCCAAGCCTCCCCAGCCACACCACAGCCAGCATGTCTTCCACGCAATTGGCACCGCTAATCACGTAATTACGAATCGCTTCCGGTGCATAGGTCTTCTTCAGCTCCACGATGGCGCGGAAGGTGTCGATGCACTCCTGCGTTTGTGGCGAAAGTGCTGCAGGCAGCTTCAGGTCGCCATTGCCAGGGGCCTGCCATGCGGAAATTTCTGCGACTGCCGCCGCATGCACGCGAGCATGTTGGCGAATATCCAGCGTCTGCAAATGCAGCCCGCAGGTGCGCGCTTCCAGCAGTACCGGATCAATCAGTAAGCGCGCCAGGCGAACGCCCTTATTCTCTGCCAGGCTATTGCGCAACAACTGCAGGTCCCCAATGAATTCTGCCGCCCTCTTGTACGGCGGCAAGGCGCTGTGCGCCAGAATCTCCACGCTACTGTGTGGCGTACCCCCCAGCCGCATGATGATGCAGGAGACCATCAGCCGTGAAGTCTCGTTCAGAAAGCGCTCTTCAAATGCCGTATCACCAGCGGCGCGAAGCTGCTCCATATACACTTCGACCTTGGCCTGCAGTGCAGGACCTACATTGGCTTGTTGGCACGAACTGCCGAGCTGCTCAAAAATATTCTGTAGCCGCTCGCGATAGTGCTTAAGCAGGTGTTGCCGTGAAACCTCCAGCGCGTCACGGGTCACTTCCGGGGTAACAAACGGATTACCATCGCGATCACCGCCAATCCACGAGCCGAAGCGCACCAGTGTGGACATGGTGGAGATGTCGCTGACTACCCCATATTCATGCGAGAACGCTGACTCCACTTCTGCATAGAGTCCGGGCAGCGTATCGAAGAGCGAGGCATCATAGTAGTCCAAACCCATGCGCACTTCATCCAGCACCTTGGGCCGCAGGCGGCGCACATCATCTGTCTGCCAAAGCATGGTGATCTCTGCTACCAATTCCTGCTCCAGTACTGCAAGCCGTTCAGAGGGAACTGGAATGCCATCGAGCTTCTCCAGAATCTCTGCGATGCGCCGCCGTTTGAACATCACGGTGCGCCTAGCCACTTCTGTAGGGTGCGCCGTGAAGACCGGCATCACGCAAACCTTCTCCAGCAGCGTCAGCGCCCCTTCAGCGCTGTAACCGGCTGTGCGCATGCTGCGTAGTGTTCCACGCAGCGAGCCGCGCTGCGGAGATGCATTTTCATCCAGTTGCAGACTTAGGCGGCGGCGTTTGCGGTGATTCGTCTCTGCCAGGTTGGTGAGTTCAAAGTAAAACGCAAAAGCGCGCACCAGAGGGTAAGCCTGGACCAAGTCAAGTGATTTCACGCGCAGCAGCGCCTGCTGCAGGCTGCTCTCAGCAGCCGCATCATCCGCCATAGCGTCAGCCTCGCGGCGCGCAATAGCAATGCGCCGCAACTCTTCCACGACTCCGTACAGTTGGTCGCCAGCCTGCTCACGAAGCACCTCACCCAGCAAAATGCCGAGTGAACGCACATCGCGCCGCAAGGGCGCATCTTTCATTGCATCGCTACGCGCTTCAAGTTCTGCAAGCCGATCAGGCCAGCCGGCAGGCTTCCAAAGTGAATTCACGTACAACTCCTGGGGGAAAACAGGGTGTGGTTCCGATGTACTTATTATTGCACTCGCCACGCTGCGTTCCAGCGTTGGTATTCAGGACACAGCCTCTTCCAGCGCCATCGCCAACTCTTCCCACTCAGCCAGCAAAACAGTGTGCCGCACGCGAAGGTCCTCCAACAGCGCACTCTGGCGTTGCGTCTCGGCAGCTGAGATGAAATTTCCCAGTGCCGTCTCTGTCTCCACAATAAGTGCTTCCAGCCGAGGAATCTCTTCCTCCACAAACGCATTGCGTTCCTGCATTTGCTTCAGCTTGATGGGATTCATCCGCTTTGTGCGGTTTTCCGACTCAGTTGTTTCCGCTGCAACGGATACACTTCGCGCTGCTGCAGTTTTCTCCACCGTGTTGGCAACCATACCCTGCTTGCGCCACAGATACTCTTCGTAGTTGCCGGGATAGATATGGACGTGGCCACCTTCAACCTCAAACACCTTGGTCGCCAGACCGTCAATAAAGTAGCGGTCATGTGAGACGAAGACAACTGTACCGGTGAAGTTTGCAATAGCTTCCAGCAGCACATCCTTGGCGCGTAGATCCAGATGATTGGTCGGCTCGTCCAGCAGAAGGAAGTTCGCCGGGCTCACCAGCAGCCGCGCAAGCGCATAGCGATTGCGCTCGCCGCCGGAGAGTACGCCGAGCCGCTTGAACGCATCATCGCCACTGAACAGAAAACATCCAAGTAAGCCGCGCAGCTCCACTTGTGGAATCTTCGGCGCGGACGCAGTAATATCGTCCAGCATCTTCGCATCGCCATCCAGCACCTTGTACTGATCCTGCGCAAAGTAATCTGCCGCCACATTATGGCCCAGCTTTACAACGCCTGCAGTAGGCTCATCCAGGCCAGCAAGCAGTCGAATCAGCGTAGATTTACCCGCGCCATTCGCACCCACCAAAGCAATGCGGTCGCCGCGTTCAATGGTGAAATTCACATCGCACAATACACTTTTCTCGCCATAGCTCCTGGCCAGGCCCTCTACTGCAATCACCGTACGGCCAGAGACTGGCGGCTGCGGGAAGCTGAAGTGGATCGTGGATTCCTCCTCTGGAATCTCAATGCGCTCAATCTTTTCCAGTTCCTTGATGCGGCTCTGCACCTGCTTCGCCTTCGTAGCCTGTGCGCGGAAGCGGTTGATGAACGCTTCGAGATGCTCAATTTTCAAGCGCTGATTCTTATACGCAGCCTCCAGTTGCGCGCGACGCTCGGTCTTCTGCTGAAGATACTTTTCATAGCCGCCGCTGTAGAAGTGCACCCGCTTGTTCCATATCTCTACCGTCTTGTTTACTGTCACGTCCAGAAAATAGCGGTCGTGCGAGATAAGGATGAAGGCCTGCGGATAGTTACGCAGGTAATCCTCCAGCCAGTTGCGTGTCTCCAGGTCGAGATGATTCGTAGGCTCGTCCAGCAGCAGCAGGCTCGGCTTCTGCAGCAGCAGCTTGGCCAGCGCAATGCGCATCTGCCAGCCGCCAGAGAACTCCTCCGTGTGCCGCGGCCAGTCTTCCTTGGTGAACCCAAGGCCACCCAACACCGCGCCCACCTGCGCATCGAGAGCATAGCCGTCATGTGCGCGCAGCAGTTCATCAATTTGCGAAAAACGCTTGGCCACGACAGCATACTCCTCACCATCGGATGGCAACTCTGCAAGTTGCGCGGAGCGCGTTTCCATCTCGCGCTCCATCTCCTGCGTAGCGTGGAAGACGCTGAGGCACTCCTCAAAGATGGTGCGGCCACTCAGTGCCAAGCCATCCTGCGGCAAATAACCCAGTGTCATACCCTTGGTGCGCTGCAATTCGCCGTAATCCAACTGTTCCAGCCCAGCCAGCACCTTTAGTAGGGTAGATTTTCCCGTACCATTGCCGCCGACCAGCCCGGTGCGCTCATCTGGCGTGATCAGCCAGTTTGCGTCTTCAAATAATGTTTTGGGGCCAAAGCGCTTTCCCGCGCCAGTAAGTTGCAGCATTCCTCTATTTTCTCATTCTCACAGCTCCACGCAGTAAACTTGCTCCACAAGGGGCAATCCATGCGGCGCAAGAAGGTTCTTCTCAGTTGGAGCGGCGGCAAAGACAGCGCCTGGGCGCTGCATCTGCTGCGGCAGGACCCCACCGTGGAAGTCGTCGCCCTGCTTACCACGCTCAATGAAGTCTTCCGCCGCGTGGCCGTACATGGCTTCCGCGAAGAACTACTGGACCAGCAGGCAACTGCCACCGGTCTACCCCTGTGGAAGATCGACCTGCCCTTTCCCTGCACCAATGAGATCTACGAAGAGAAGATGGCCGCAGCCTGCGCGCGCGCTGCGGCCGAGGGCATCGACGCCGTTGCCTTTGGCGATCTTTTTCTCGAAGATATCCGCGCCTACCGCATCGCCAAGCTCACCGGCACGGGTCTGGAGCCGCTTTTTCCCGTGTGGGGCATACCAACGGCAGAGCTCGCCCAGCAGATGCTCGAAGGAGGCCTGCGAGCGCGACTGACCACCGTCGATCCGCGCCACCTGGACGCAAGTTTCGCCGGTCGTGAATTCAACGCAGAGTTGCTCGCCGCGCTACCGCTGGAAGTTGATGCCTGCGGCGAACGCGGCGAGTTTCACTCTTTCTGCTTCGCCGGGCCCATGTTTGCCCACACGATCCCCGTCGAATACACCCACACCGTGCTGCGCGACGGTTTCGCCTATGCCGACCTTGTACCGTCTGCCGCCGTCTCCATTTAGTTGCCGTTTGTGAAATTGATCTGGATAGTCGTGTCCACTTCTGTTGGCTCACCATTCAGCAGGAATGGCCGGTAACGCCACGTCCGCACGCCATCCAGCGCTGCCTGGCGCAGCATGGGCGGACCGCTTTCTACAGTCAGGTTCTCAATGCTGCCGCTCTTCGAGATCATCGCGCGTAGCACCACGGTGCCGGAGATATGTGCGGCGCGGGCAATCACCGGATAGACAGGCTGCGTCTTAACGATCAGGTTGCCAGCGGCCACACCGGTCGAGATACGCATCGCAGTTGTGTTCCGCAGCGGCCTGGGCGCCACCACGATCACGGGCGGTGTGCCGAGCAGGGCCTGCAGGTCAGCACCCGGAACGCCGCTTCCTGGCCCGGCGGAATCACCAAACCGCACATTGCCTGCCGGGGCATTCGTCGTATCGACGGTGTACTTGATCTGCGTTGGCATCATCACCGGCGCCGTAATCCGGCCGCCCCCCTGCGAAGCCGCACTGTGGCTGGCGGCCGCCGTAGTGGCCATGGGAGGCGGAGCCGGTGGTGGTGGAGGCGCAATCAACATAGCGGAGATCGCGGTTTGCGGTAAAGCTTCTGGATAGAGGAGAGGAATCAGTATCAGAGTAGCCACCAATCCGGCATTCAGCCCGAAAGTGGCGATGGTCCAGTACTTCGACTGTGTCTTCAAACTACCGGTGGATTCGAGCAATGCATCAAACATACGCGCCTCCTGGTGTTGCTGGGTGCGCGAGCACTACAGCCATAGACACCGGAGGTTCCGCATTTGTTCAACTCCTGGCGAATACGCGTGGATAGCCCACAGATAGCGTGGCAAAGTAAAATTTGCACCATGTACTTCCATCGCCTTCAGCGCTCTCTTGCTACTTTCGCCCTTTTCACACTCATTGCCATCTGCTCCGTGTCCGGCCATGGGCAGATGCTGGCTCGTCCAGGCTGGTCCGGCTCTGGCATGGCGGCTGAACCCTGGTGGAAGCATGCCGTGATCTACGAGATCTATCCGCGCAGCTTTCAGGACAGTAACGGCGACGGCATAGGCGACCTAAAGGGCATTACTCAGCGATTGGACTATCTTCAATCACTCGGTATTGACGCCATATGGTTGACGCCTATCTATCCTTCTCCGCAGGTCGATTTCGGTTACGACATCTCCGATTACACCGCAATTGACCCCCAATACGGCACCTTGGATGACTTTGATGAGCTGGTGCGCGAAGCCGGCCGCCGTAATATCCGCATCCTGATGGATATGGTGATGAACCATACCTCGGACCAGCATCCGTGGTTCAAGGAATCGGCCTCGAACCGCACCAATCCAAAGCGCGACTGGTACATCTGGCGCGACGGCAGCAACGCAGCCGCCTGCGCCCAACCAAGTCCCTCATGCGCTGTGCATCCGCCGAATAACTGGCTCAGCCTCTTCGGTCATTCCGCCTGGCAGTATGACCAGACCACCAACCAGTTCTACTATCACCAGTTCTACCCGCAGCAGCCGGACCTGAACTGGCGCAATCCCGCCGTCGAAAAAGCGATGTTCGATGCAGTTCGCTTCTGGCTGAACCGCGGCGTAGCAGGTTTCCGGCTGGATGCCGTACTGCAGCTCTATGAAGATCCAAAGCTCCCCAACGCGCAGGAGTTGCCAGGCAAAAATTCCTTCGGCGATACCAATCAGGACGACTCGCTCTACACCAATCTGCCGGAGATTCATGGGCTGCTGCGCGATCTGCGCAAGGTGACGGACTCTGCCGTGGGCCAGCGCGTGCTGGTGGGTGAGACCTACGCGAATACGCCCGCGGAACTGGCTAAGATGTACGGCAGCCATGGTGACGAGCTGCAGTTACCGATGGATACCCAACTTGCCTTTATCAATAAACTCGACGCAACCACTTTTCGTACCCGAATCACCGAGGCGGAGACCCAGCTAAACGGCCACACTCCGCTCTTTCTCTTTGACAATCACGACAACGCCCGTAGCTGGGACCGTTATAGCGAAGGTGTAACGAACCCACAGGACAAGGAAGCGATTGCGCGCATCATTGCCACCATCCTGCTAACCACGCGCTCTGCGGCACAGATGTACTACGGCCAGGAGCTTGGCATGGTTACAACTGATCCTGTCCGCAAAGAAGATGTTAAAGATCCCATCGGGCTCATCGGCTGGCCGGCAAACAAAGGCCGTGACGGCGAGCGCACACCCATGCAGTGGACCGCGGCACACAACGCCGGATACAGCACCAGCACTACCCCCTGGCTGCCTGTCCCCTTCAGCGCCTCCACGATCAATGTTGCAACGGAAGACACCAGTCCCGATTCACTGCTGAACTGGTACCGCAAACTAATCGCCCTGCGCCGCAGCAATACCGCGCTGGCCAGCGGAAACAATATCATGCTCAATCACGACATGCAGAATGCGCTGGTCTGGCTGCGCAAGCCTGCCACTCCCACCCTCAACCACCCGGCGGTAGTTATTGCCTGCAACTTCTCCGGTCAGCCGATCACTCTGGCGCTGAAGACAGACATGAAGAGCAACGGAGTGAAGGGTAGCTTCCTCCGCACTATTGCCCGCACTGATCACGGCATGGGTCCAATGGACTTGGACGCGGTGCATTTGCCGCCCTATGGCGTCTATATTGGAGAAATTCGCTACTAAACTGACCCTCAGTACCGGATTCGGACCACCTTTCGGCGGTAACACCAAAGTTGTAGAGCTTTTCTCTTTGTGGGGATTCTGCGCCCTGAATGCCGGCGCTACAGTTTTCACATGGAACTGAAACTCTCAGCCGCGACGCCGATGAAGGTACGGATGGAAAAGATGCAAGCATCCCGTCGCCCCATCAGCAATGCCCGCCGGCAGGCGCGGTTGCAGAAGCAGCTCGGAGTCGCGCTCTTCCGCGATAACGTCTTTGAATTATTGCTGCGCTATGCTCTGGTCTGGCTGCTGCTGATCGCAGTGATCGCCGGCATTGCGGAAGCATCCGCTTCCCACGACAAATACTATCCCTATAATTTGGATACTCCGCGCAAGTTACTCTAGCGGTCCGCCCTACAGCACACGGCTGTGCTTATAACCCTCTGCTGTCAATGCCGCCAGCAATACCTCTACCTGCTCGCGTCCGCGAGTCTCCATCGTAATGTCAATCACCGTGTCACCCAGGTTCACGCCATAGTAAGCACGATTATGCAGCGTGTCCACGATGTTGGCGCGATGATCTGCGATTAGCCGCGAGAGATCAGCCAGTGCACCCGGCTTATCCAGCAGATGAATACGCAGACGGATCATACGGCCATCCTGCACCAAGCCGCGTTCAATGATGCGCGAAAGCAGGGTTACATCGATATTGCCCCCGCCAACCAGCACACCGGTATGTTTACCCCGCAAGGAAGTCTTCTTCTGCAGCAGAGCGGCCAGTGCGGCAGCACCCGCGCCTTCCGCCAGCGTCTTCTCGCGCTCCAGCAACACCAGGATGGCACTGGCAATCTCGTCTTCGTCGACGGTCACAATTTCATCGACATACTTCTCAACCAGCGGTAGCGTGATATCACCCGCACGGCGCACGGCAATGCCGTCTGCAATCGTCGTAGCAGCGTCGATCGTGACCGGATGATGGGCTGCTTCCGCCGCAATCATCGAGGGCAGTCGCGATGTCTGGACTCCCACAATGCGAATCTTGGGGTTCGTCTCCTTGATTGCACAGCCGATGCCGGCGATCAATCCCCCGCCGCCGATAGGTACCACCACAGCCTCAAGTTCCGGTACCTGCTCCATCATCTCTAATCCAATGGTGCCCTGTCCTGCTATTACCTCCAGGTCGTCGAAGGGGTGAATAAAGGTCATTCCCTCAATCGCACAGAGCCGCGTGGCTTCTTCACAGGCTGCATCGTAGTTCGCGCCATAGAGCACCACTTCCGCACCAAACTCCTTCGTCGCCGAGACCTTAACCAGCGGCGTAGTCAGCGGCATCACGATCACTGAACGAATGCCGTGGACTGTAGCATGGTGCGCCACCCCCTGCGCATGATTGCCCGCGCTTGCTGCCACTACTCCACGCCGTTTCTGATCCGGTGTGAGCTGCAGAATCTTATTCAGCGCACCGCGCTCCTTGAACGCACCGGTCATCTGCAGGTTGTCGAGCTTCAAATAAACCTGCTGCCCGGTCAGACTGGAGAGCATCTGCGAGTGCGGGCACGGCGAGAGGTAAATTGCCTTGTGGATGCGTTCGCGTGCCTGCTGTACGTCTTGCAATGTCAATATCGTTGCGTTGGTCATAGTTGTATTGGATGCTCCGATTAATCTTTCCGCATTTCGCTGTCTGCTCCGGAACGAAACCGGTTTGCCCGCGTGAACTCCTCGCGCAGCTCCGGTGTTTTCAAATTCTCACGCAGATGCGCCAGGCGCTGTTCCAATGCAAGCAGCGTATCTGCCAGCGGCACTGTGTTACTCATCGCCACATCGCGCCACATACTGTAGGGACTCGCGCCCAAGCGCGTCATCTCACGCAACGCACGCCCGCCAATGGCGCGCATATCTTCCGCCCCGCCAAACTCATCTTCCAGCAACGCGGAAAGGGCCGTGGAAACCATCTGCGGCAGGTGGCTTACCCATGCACACAACACGTCGTGTCGGGCCGCATCCAAATCCATCATGCGGCACCCAAACTTCGCCACCCAGGCACGCCACTCGATTTCCATTGAGGTATGCGCACCACTCGCCGGTGTGAATAGCCACATCGCGTTAGCAAAGAGAGTTGCTTCACCCAGTGCCGCACCACCTGACTCCTTACCCGCCATGGGGTGACCAGGAAGGAATGCCGCACCGCTACCATCAAAGTGTTTGGCTGCAGACTTTGTAATTTCCAGCTTGGTACTGCCGGTATCCGTCACCAACTGACCGCTCTTCATGGTCCTTGCCAACTTCGGCATCCAGTCCAGAATTGCGAAAACGGGTACGGCAAGCACCACAACATCAGATTCTGCCACAGCATCCAGTACCGCAGCCTCGTCACGCACTACATCGCTTAGTACGGCCATTCGCAGAGCTTTATCCGCTTCAACCGCACTTGCGTCATAGCCGAAGAGTTGGCCGGAAAATCCGTTGCTACGCAGCGCGAGGCCCACCGATGTACCGATGAGCCCCGTGCCGATAATGGTGATGCGTTTGATCAACGCTTCCTCGTTTCAATCTGTCTTGTACTCAGCACCTTACGCCACGGTGCGATCAACCGCCTGGGCTACCAACCGTAGCTTGCCCATCAACTTCTCCAGTTGCTCCGGGAAGAGCGACTGTGCGCCGTCCGACATCGCCTTGTCGGGATTAGGGTGCATCTCCATCAACAAGCCGTCAGCACCTGCAGCCACTGAAGCAAGCGCTAGAGGAGCCACCATATCGCGGCGTCCAACTCCGTGCGATGGATCTGCTACTACCGGCAGATGTGTCAGCTTCTTCAGCACCGGGATAGCTGAGATATCCATGGTGTTACGCGTGTAAGTCTCAAAGGTACGAATACCGCGCTCGCAGAGTATCAGGTCATAATTGCCACCGGCCAGGATGTACTCAGCTGAAAGCAGAACCTCTTCGAGGGTCGCCGCGATACCACGCTTCATCAGCACCGGTGTGCGTGCATGACCAAGTTCACGCAGCAGATTGAAATTCTGCATGTTGCGCGCACCAACCTGAAAGCAATCAATGTAAGGCAGCATCAGTTCGATCTGTGAAATCTCCATCACTTCCGTGATAACCAGCAGTCCGGTCTCGTCTGCCACTTCTCGCAGCAGCTTCAACCCCTCAAGACCCATGCCCTGGAAAGAGTACGGCGAGCTGCGCGGCTTGAATGCCCCTCCCCGCAGAAACTGTGCACCAGTAGCTGCAACCTGCTTGGCAGCGAGCAGAATCTGGTCGCGTGATTCCACGGAGCACGGCCCCGCCATCACCACGACGTTGTTCCCACCCACCACAACGCCATTCTTAAAGGTTACTGTAGTGCCTTCAGGGCGGAAGTTGCGACCGGCCAGCTTGTACGGCGACGAGATGCGGTGCGCCTCATGCACCCCGGATAGTACTTGAAATTCTGCGACATCAAAGTGCGATGGTGTGCCCACGCCGGCCAGAATGGTCTGCTCGGTCCCGGTCGTGCGGTGGACGTTGAAACCCAGTTCCACCATGCGTTCAATTACGTTCTGAATATCCTCTTCAGTTGCGCCGCTCTGCATTGCAACAATCATGTGCTTTCCTGTCCTGACGTCTCGCCCTTGGGCGGAAAATTTTACTCGTTGTGATGCATCACTACTTCTCGCTCCGTTGCAGGGCCCGCATCACGTCAATGATGCGTTCATAGATATCCTGTAACTGATCATTTGGCAGCGGTCCCGGGTTTACGGCGATAACGTGATCAAACACCGCCCGCTCGCGCCCGGGTTCGTAAATCGCCATTGCGGCTTTCTGCTTGAGCTTGCCAATCTCAAGAGCAGCCTTCGTCCGCTCGTTGAGCAAAAGCACAAGCTGTTCATCCACAGCATCGATCTTGCTCCGCCAATCTTCAATATCCATCGTTCAGCCTCGTGTGCCCACACACCACGGCCAGCTTGCGGCCCTGCTGTCCTTTGCACTGTATGCGTATAGCCCATGATACCGTTTCAGCCCCCAGCTATGCCCTCAATCCTGCAATGAACTCACCTACCGCTTTCGCGGCATCCTTAGACTCTGAACGCTCAATCAGTGCCACCAGCGCACTGCCGATTACCGCTGCATCGGCAAATTTCCCCACTGCCCGTACATGCTCCGCATTGGAGATGCCAAATCCCACAGCTATCGGCAGCGTGGTGAACTTCCGTAGCCGGCTGACTAGTTCCGATGCATCACCAGCCACCGCATCCTGTGTACCGGTGATACCCATGCGCGAAATGGCGTACACAAACCCCTCCGATGCCGCTGCAATCTTCTGCAACCGGGCATCTGGACTGGTGGGTGCAGCCAAAAAAATCGGCGCCAATTTGTTGGCATGCATGTACTCCAGATATTCTGCCGCTTCTTCTACGATCATGTCCGTTGCTAATACACCGTCTGCGTCCGCTTCAGACGCCTGCTCGCAGAAGTTCTTTAGCCCAATACGCAGCAGCGGATTCAAGTAAGAGAAGATCACCAGCCCTGCCGATGGTCTTGCTTTGTGCAGCTCTTTCGCTACACCCAGCACATCCACCAAGCGCACGCCACGCGCCACAGCACGTTCGCTGGCCCTCTGAATCACTGGGCCATCCGCCACCGGGTCACTGAATGGCACTCCCAACTCGATCACATCTGCGCCATTATCAATTGCCGCCAGCGCAATGTCGCGAGTTTCCGCCAGTCCGGGATCGCCTGCCGTCAGATATGCCACAATACCCGGCTTCTTCGCAAAATTAATCGGCACTGTCTGCCCCCTTCAAATTCAATTCTCGTGCCAGAATGCCGATGTCCTTATCGCCACGGCCGGAAAGGTTCACCATCAACACATCGCTCTTGGCTAGCTTGGGTGCCATCTTGATCGCTTCCGCTACCGCGTGCGCGCTTTCCAGTGCAGGCAGAATGCCTTCCGTCCGTGAAAGTGTCACCGTAGCTTGCAGCGCCTCTGCATCTGATGCCGACGTGTATGTGGCGCGACCAGAGTCGTGCAGCGCCGCATGTTCCGGTCCAACCGACGCATAATCGAGTCCAGCCGAAACCGAATGCGTCAGCGACACTTGCCCTGCATCATCCTGCAGCAAATAGCTGTATGTGCCTTGTAAAACGCCCGGTTTGCCGCCGCCTTCGCCGGTGAAGAAGCGTGCCGCATGCTCGCCCAGGCCAGTACCACGACCGCCGGCTTCGACGCCTACCAACCGCACATCTGCATCCGGAAGAAACTCGTAAAATGCGCCGATAGCGTTTGAGCCCCCGCCTACGCAGGCGATGATGGCGTTGGGCAGCTTGCCTTCCGCCTCCAGAATCTGTACCCGCGCTTCCTTGCTGATTACGCGATGAAAATCGCGCACCATCGTCGGATACGGATGCGCACCCAACACGCTGCCCAACAGATAGTGTGTTGTGCGGACATTTGTGACCCAGTCGCGCATCGCTTCATTGATGGCGTCCTTCAGCGTGCAAGAGCCGGAGTTGACGCCGCGCACCTTCGCACCCAGCAGGCGCATACGATACACGTTCAGTTCCTGCCGCCGCATATCTTCTTCGCCCATGTAGATCACGCATTCCATGCCGAAGAGTGAGCACACGGTAGCCGTGGCCACACCGTGCTGTCCCGCGCCCGTCTCCGCGATAATGCGGTGCTTACCCATGCGCCGCGCCAGCAGCCCCTGCCCCAGCGCATTGTTGATCTTGTGCGCACCGGTGTGCAACAGGTCTTCGCGCTTCAGGTAGATCTTCGCGCCGCCAAGCGTCTCTGAGAGCCGCTTGGCATAGTACAGCGGCGTGGGGCGGCCAACGTAGTGATGCAGCAGCCCGTCCAGCTCGGCATGGAACGCAGGGTCAGCCTGCGCCTCGGCATAAGCCTGCTCCAGCTCTTCCAGCGCAGCCATTAGCGTCTCCGGCACATAGCGCCCGCCATATGCGCCAAAGCGCCCAGGAATTGTTGCCTTCGGAGAAGTCGTCGTTGTACTCACTCATCACCTCGATGTACTGCATTACAGACAGACAATAAAAAACCGCGACTTTAGGGTCGCGGCTCGCTGGGTACTCCGAAATCGTCTTAGTGCCTATTCTGCAGACTTTACCGGGAACACTCCACCTGAGCCGCTACTGAACGCCAGTAGCGGATAATAAAGCCGAAGTGGAAGCGGTTTGTCATCTCTTTCAGGATATACAGACCGGCCAAATTCTGCAAATTTATCCGGAAATCACGTATGAAGGGTATTTCTGTGCCATCCTACGTCCGTGCTGCCTTAACGAAAGAAAGCACCTTCTTAGCGTCCTTCATCCCCTGCGCAAACTCCACCCCGCTGGCCACATCCACGCCCCAGGGCTTCAGCGCGGCAATCGCTTCGCCAACATTCTCCGGCGTCAGGCCGCCCGCGACGATCACCCGCGCACCATGCGCCTCTTCATCCAGCACCGCACGCGCGCGCTTCCAGTCAAAGCTCATGCCTGTGCCACCGCTGGCCTTGGACGTCTTGGCATCCAGCAAGATCGCATCCACGCCGCGTGCTTTCACCACCGTACGCAGCTGTTCGCGGAAAGTCTTCTCTGCCGCATCTGGATCTCCATCCACAATCCAGTGCAGCGTCTGCACAATGAAGAACTCCGGGCCAAACTCCGCACGCAGCTTTGCCACCACCTCCGGATCGAATGCGAAGTGCAATTGCACTCCGGTCAATCCCGCGCCATGCACGTCGTGGATAATCTCTGCCGCCGTTCGCGCGTGAAACACGCCAATCTTCTTGATTGCTGCGTGCAGCTCTGGAGTAATCACCGCAACCTGCGCAGCGGTCATCTGCCGCGAGCTCTTGGCAAAGACGAAGCCGACTGCATCCGCACCGGCATCCACCGCCAGCTGTGCGTCATGAAGATTCGTATTGGCACAGATTTTTACGAACATGCTTATGCCCTCACCGGTTCAGAACCGAGCAGTGCTCGCAAGGCATCACCCGGCACCGCTTGTCGCATCAACGACTCACCCACCAGAAAGGCATCGTACCCCGCCAAGCGAAGTTTTTGCAGGTCGGCTGCTGTATGGATCCCGCTTTCCGCCACCCGCACCGCATCTCCCGGCAGCATGGCCAGCAGCTCCAGGCTTACATCCAGGCTCACATCAAAGGTCTTCAGATTGCGCGCATTCACGCCATACGCATCGCAATCCAGGTTGAGTACACGTTCCAACTCTTCGCGATTGTGAACCTCGCACAGAATGTCCAGCTCCATAGCCCGCGCTGCATTGCGCAGTACTCGCAGCTCGCGGTCCGTAAGCGAAGCTGCGATCAGCAGAATCGCATCCGCGCCCGATGCACGCGCCTCCAACATCTGAAACTCGTCCACCATAAAGTCCTTGCGCAGGCACGGAATCTTTACAGCGGCAGAAGCGCGCTCCAGATTCTGCAGGCTGCCAAGAAAGAACTTCTCCTCCGTCAGCACAGACAGCGCTGAAGCCCCAGCTGCTTCCAGCTGCTGCGCCAGCACCGGCACATCCAGATCGTCGCGAATCATACCCTTCGAGGGGGATGCCTTCTTTAGTTCCGCAATAATCGCCGGCGCCGTGGCTGCGCGCTGCTTCAGCGCCCGCGCAAATCCACGCGGAGTATGTGCGCGCGCACTTCGTTCCATCGCGGCAATATCCGCAGCAGTTTTGCGTGCCGTCACTATCTCGCGCGTGTGCGCCACGATTTTGTCCAAGTGCGAAGCCATAACCAAAGTATATGCCGCCGTATTTCTCTAATTCCTGTTCTCTAACTCCCATTCCCTGTATTTTTGAGCATGTGGCCCCTCTGCTCGATGTCCGCGACCTCTCCATAGCCTTCCGTACGCAGGCGGACGCGCGGCCCGTGGTACACGGCATCAGCTTCAGCATTGCTCCGGGCGAAGTACTTGGTCTGGTCGGCGAATCTGGCTCAGGAAAATCAGCTACTTCACTCGCCATTATGCGGCTGCTCGCACCCAATGCACAGACCACCGGCGAGATCCGCTTCAACGACAGCAACCTGCTCACGCTAGCCGAACCGGCGATGCGCGCTCACCGTGGCCGCGATATAGGCATGATCTTTCAGGAGCCGATGACCGCACTCAATCCAGTAATGCGCGTCGGCGAACAAGTTGCCGAGGCAGTCCACGCCCACGATCCTGGCATTTCACGCAGCAATTTGCGCCAACGCGTACTGACGGCCATGCAGGAAGTCTCTCTTCCTGATGCGGAGCGCCGCATGCGTGATTATCCGCACCAATTCTCCGGTGGACAGCGCCAGCGCATCTTGATCGCCATGGCCATTGTGAACCGGCCGCGCCTGCTGATCGCAGATGAACCCACAACCGCACTCGATGTAACCGTGCAGGCGCAGATTTTGGCATTGCTGCGCAAACTGCGCCAACAGCATGGCCTAGCCATGCTGTTCATCTCCCATGACCTTGCCGTGATATCTGAAACGGTGGATCGTGTCGCCGTCATGCAACGTGGCCATATCGTAGAAGAAGCACCCGTTGCCAGGCTTTTCAGTGCGCCACAGCACCGCTATACGCGTAGCCTGCTAGCTGCTGTCCCCACGATGCAGACGCGCCGTGATCTTCCTCTGGCTACGGTTTCTGCGTGATAGATGAAATTTTCGGCTAAGATTGGTTGACCCGGCGTACCAACTGCGCCGACATGTTTCACACGGACCAATGCGCGCACTTATTCTCTCTGACATTCACGGCAACCTCGATGCACTGGAGTCTGTGCTGGCCACAGCCAATGGATACGACCAGGTATGGCATCTCGGCGATGCCGTCGGTTATGGCGCGTACCCAAACCAGGTCATCGATTGCCTTCGTGCGATCGGCACCCTGCATGTGCGGGGCAATCATGACCGTGTAAGCAGTGGTCTGCACTCCGATGAAGATTTCAATCCGATTGCGGCCTACGCCGCTCGCTGGACAGGCGCGCAGTTGACGGCGGAAAATCGCGACTGGTTGCGCAATATGCCGCAAGGCCCAATCTTTCCTGAAGGCAGCAAGGCAGAGTGTGTACACGGTTCGCCATTGGATGAAGATCAGTACCTCACCAGCATTCATGAGGCATTTGACGTTATGCGTTCACAGCAGGGTCTGGTCACGTTTTTTGGACACACCCATGTGCAGGGAGGATTTTCCAGCAACGGACGCAACTGGACCGAGATCACGCCACACTACGGCAATCAAACCCAGGCGGTCCACTGGAGAGTACCTTTGAAGATGGACGGCAGCATGCGCTACCTCATCAATCCCGGTTCTGTGGGTCAACCCCGTGACTTCGATTGGCGTGCAGCCTTCACCATATATGACGATGTGAACGGTGGTAGCGCGGAAGAGCTGGTCTTCCATCGTGTTCCGTATGATGTGGCAGCTGCACAAAAAGCAATTATTGAGGCCGGCCTGCCAGAGCGCCTGGCATCACGGCTAACTGAAGGCCGCTAGAACGCTCTTCCTAGCGTGAAGATCAACTTCCTGCGGCCCGCATCGCCAACCGCGCCGCCGAAGCTGACTACGCCAATTGGTGTTTCAGCCACCACACCCAGGTAAGCATCCTCTCGTGTAACTGTCGGTGTATACGGAGAGCGCATCTGCCCTGCCTCAAATGCACCGACAATATATATGCTCTGCCCTAGCGGTTGCGGCATCTGCGCAATTCGCCGCAGGTACGCCGGCGTCAGTAGAAAATAATCTGTTCCGCGATACTCATCCACAGCAGAGGCACCCAGCCGTACCGGACCACCAAGTGTATATAGAAATGGCTGCGACACGTTGCGATGCAGCATGGTTCCAGCATCCATGCTGAACTCAAGGATGTTCTTCTTGCGGAATGGAAGCGCCATATTAAGCTGCGTGCTGATCTGCGGCGCATTCGTGCTGCTCACTGCGCTATATAGATAACCCGCCTGGGTTACGCTGCGCACACCGAAGTGCGGCACTAGCGCCCGGTCCTGATTATCAAACACATAGCGTACCCGTGCCGCCTGCCAGCTTCCACTGTAGTTAGGCATGTCGTCCGTGCCGATGATCTTCTCCCAGTCGCGATAACCGCTCGTCCACCCCATGCGAAGCTCCTGAAACTTTCCGGTGGACCACCCAATATCCACACCACCACCTGCGTTCTGATTGATGCGCTCGGAGACGCGCGTCTGATCGCTATAGATGTTGTAGGGAAAACGGGAAAATTCAATCTTCGGTGCGACAAAAACACCGCTGCTCGTCAACTTGCGGTAGTACTCACTGGAGAACTGCGTCTGCGCACCACCTGCAATCATCGTGCGCAGTTCTGAGCCGTAACCCCCAAAATCCTGGTCCAGGATGCGACCCTGCATGGTGAATCGCGTGAGCGATCCCGTCTCTGTAATAAAGTTTGATCCCAGCAGCAGGAACGGTGGCCCGGTAGTCTTATCCTTCACCGTCACGCGCACCACCGGACGAGTCTCATCTCCGTCGATATAGTTGACACTGTAGTCCGCGGTATAGCGCCCATCGCTGCGCACATAGTCCAGCAACGACTCAATCCTCGCAGGCTCCAGCGTTGTGCCCGGCACACTTTGAAAGCGCTTCTCTACCGCGTGTTTCACACCGGAAGCGGGAGCATCCACGACGACCGAAACCACTTTGCCGGGAACACCGCGCATCCGCAACTGCCGTACGGCGAGGTATTGCCGCCAGTCCGCATCGTTGAGTGCATACTTCAGTAAAGATGCCTTCTGCTTCTCTGCCGCGACATAGCCGGCCTTCGCCAACTCGTCTGTCTTCAGATAATCGGTTGCGCCAAACCCTAAAACATCTGGCATGATAACCACGTCCGCCTGCTTGCGGGAAAGGCGCTCATTGCCTTCAAATCCGACAGAGATGCTGCGCTGCAGCACGCCCGGTAACGATGTCAAAGACGTCTTGCTGGCCGGTACCAGAGGCAGCGATACCGCAATCACCACGTCAGCCTGCATATCGCGAACCGCCTGCACGGGAAGATTCTGCAGCACCGCGCCATCCACATAGCGATGCCCATTGATCTCAACCGGCTGAAAAACTCCGGCAATGGAAACCGATGCACGGACCGCATCCGGCAGTGACCCCTGGGAGAAGACCACGGTGCGCGCATCATCCAGGTCCGTGGTCAGACAGCGGAAGGGAATCGGCAACGAATCGAAGCTTATCCGGTCCCCATAGCCGATGAATTCGCGGTCCAGAAACTGATTCAAACCGGCATCAGAAAAGACGCCGCTGCGCAATGAGATTCCGTGCCTCAGACCAATCGTAAAACTGTTCGGAAGGTCGTGTGCATCTTCCCGGCGACGATAATTGAGTGATTTGTAGGATGAACCGAAGCTGAAGACCTGCGTGAACACCGTCTCCGTCATCACCGATTTAAGCTGGGGAATGGTTTGCCCGATGGCGTAAAACCCGCCGACCATGGAACCCATGCTTGTGCCAGCAACGCGGTCTACTGGAATATGATGCTCTTCAAACCACTCCAGCACGCCGATCTCGCTCAGCGCCGGCGCACCACCGCCGCCGAGTGCCACGCCTATCTGAGGCCGTGTCCGCGGCGGCCGCAGCGAGGGATCGCCGTCGGCCGATCCATTAGTCTCCGCGTAAGTCCGCGCTGTAGATGAACCACTAATCACGCCGACCGTGCCAGCATTGTTACCCTGCTGGGCAGGCAAGGGCCTGCAGAGTGCTGACACCAGCAGAAACAGGGCGATCCTACTTGAAGTATTGCGCACGTCTCATCGTAATCCAGCCAGCCCCTTCACAAGCAAGCCAGTGGCGCATACCAAAAAACGCTCGCCACTGCATCCATGTGGATGCAGTGGTGAGCGCCATGTTGTGGTTGAATACTGGGTGAAGACCTATTCGTCGTCGAACTTGCCGGCGTAAGTGCCGCGGACCTCTTCGTCCTCGACCTTTGCCACGGGAACCACCGGCTCAGTGCCATCGCTCTTCACGATGACCTTAACCCGTGCGGTCACTTCGCGATGCAGCTTAACCGGCACCTCGAACTCTCCAAGCTGCTTGAGCGGCTCAGAGAGTGAGATCTTGCGGCGCTCAATCTTGAAGCCCTTTGCCTCTAGCGCGTGCGCCACATCTGCGGATGTGACTGAGCCGAAGATGTGATCGTTCTCGCCAACCTTCCGCTCGAACTCCAGTTCGACTGCCTGGATCTGCGCGACCAAAAGCTCGGCCTCGCCCTTCTCCTTAGCGGACTTACGCACAGCTGACGCCTTCATCTGCTCGATGACGGCCTTGTTCGCCACGGTCGCTTCCATCGCAAGCCGCTGTGGCAGCAGGTAGTTACGACCGTAGCCGTCCGCCACCTTCACCACGTCGCCGCGATTTCCCAGCTTTTCAATGTCTTCCTTCAGAATGACTTCCATTGCAATTCTCCGATCCTGTGTGCGTGCAGGGCTTAAGCCGCTCACGCGAAAATGTGTACGAACTAGAAGCGTGCGGCAAACGGCAGCAGCGCGATGTTGCGAGCCTGCTTGATGGCAACACTCAACTGGCGCTGGTGCGTGGTGCAGACGCCGGTCAGACGGCGCGGCACGATCTTGCCACGCTCGGCCACAAAGCCCTGCAGTAAACGCACATCGCGGTACGGAATGGCGTCAATCTTTTCCGTGCAGAACTTGCAGACCTTCTTGCGGCGGAAGAACTTGCGTCCGCCGGGACCGCCTGCGCCAGGACCACCGGGGCGCGGACCACGCGGGCCGGAAGATGGGCCGCCCGTGCTGTGCGGCGCTGCTGCGGCAGGAGTTGCGGGTGTTGCTGTTGTTTCGTCAGCCATGATGTTTCCCTCTCTCTATTTCTCTCTGCAACCCGCGCCCCAGAACTGCGGTGAGTTCTCTGAATACTGTGCGATCACTTGCGATGCGCAATAGAGGCGTGTGCTGCGGTTGTGTTTCCCTATGCGGCGCCGGAAGTGCGCGCCGCAAATCTCTAGACGGCGGCCGGTGCTGCGGCTTCCGCAGGCACTGCTTCTGCCGGTACTGCTGCAGGCGTGGCTACTTCAGCCGACGCTACCGCTTCCACTGCCGGGGCAGGCACTGCTGCCGGCGCGAACGTTGGCTGTGCACTGCGCTTCACCTTGGAGTCACGCAGGGCCTTCTTCTTTGCCAAGCGTTTTTGCTCCTCGTCCATGCGGACGGTGATGAACTTGATTACCGACTCGGTTACACGGAGGCGGCGCTCGACTTCAGCGATCAGCTTACCGTCTGCGCCGATGGTGAGCAGAACATAGATGCCATCGTTGAATTTGCGCACTGTATAGGCCAAGCGCCGGCGGCCGAGCTTCTCAACTGACTGCACTTCGCCATTGCCTGCCGTCACGTTAGCGGAGAAACCCTCGATCAGCTTGTCCAGGTCCTCTTCGGTTGCGTCCGGACGGACGATAAACATAACTTCATAAACGCGATTCATGTGTTTCTCTTTCTGCGAACTTTCCGGTTCGCACCATGTGAGCGTCTGTTCTGCACACACAGCATGGAAGATAATGCGATTTAGATACCCTTTTGCTTCTCTTCTTGCCTTACTCCGGCTGGTCTTTCGGCCCGCCATTAAACTCATTCATTGCGGCTCGGACGCCCTTGCCCAGCACCACCTCTACCGCCTGTGCTGCACGGTCGAGCACTTCATCTATCACTGCCAACTCCTGCTTGCGCATGGGAGCGAGCAGGTAATCCTTGCCGCCGGCCCTTACCGGCTCACCTGCCGGCGTCTGCTTGCCGACGCCGATGCGGATGCGAATCCATTCTTCCGTACTCAGCACGCCGGAGATGGATTTCACTCCGTTGTGCCCGCCTGAGCTGCCGCGTTCCCTGATACGAATACTTCCCATTGGGAGCGCCAGATCGTCATAGAGCACGATCAGGTCGCTTGACGCGTCCAGTTCAAACTCGTTCAGCAGCGCCGCCACCGAATTCCCGCTCAGGTTCATGAACGTCTCCGGCTTCGCCAGTAGAACCTCATGCCCTGCAATACGCGCGGTTGCGGTCAACGCTTTGCATCGCCGGTTGGCGAGCTGCACTCCACTGCGTTCCGCGATGCGATCCACCGCGAGAAAGCCTGCATTGTGCGGCGTGAACTGGTACTCGATTCCGGGGTTTCCAAGACCGACTACCAGTTTCACGTGCTCGTCCTTCCGCTCTACTTCTTCGCCGCGTCAGCAGCAGGAGCTTCCGCATCCTGCTTGCCCTTCTTCGCCACTTCCGGCTCGGCCGGTGTTGCAGCTGCGGCAGCGGCCTCGTCCGGGGTCTCAACGACCTCTTCCTTGACCGCGGTGATGTGCGCAACCGTTGCATCCTCGTCACCGAGGAACTTGATGGAACCGGAGTGCGGCAGATCCGAGACGTGGATGGAGCCGTACAGCTCCAGGTTGCTGATGTCGACATCGAGATGGCTCGGAATGTCCGCGGGGAGGCACTCGACTTCGATCTCGCGCAGAATGTGCTCCAGAATGCCGCCCTGGTTCTTCACGCCAACGGCGCTGCCAACCAGCTGAATCGGCACGTGCACGCGCATCGCCTTGTCCATCGCGATCCGCTTCAGATCGATGTGCAGCAGAGAGCTCTTGATGGGCTCATACTGCCAGTCCACGATCATCACCTTGCTGGAGCCGCTGCCGGTCACGTCGAGATCAAAAATGGTATTGTGTCCGCTCTCAGAGTGGAGAATCTTGGTGATCGCCTTGGGGTCGACGGTTACGGCAATTGCATCCTTGCCCGCGCCGTAAACAACGGCAGGAATCTTGCCGGTAACGCGTACACGCCGCGCAGCGTTCTTATTGAACCTGCCCTCACGCGGAGTTGCGGTGATGATTATTGCGTCTGTTGATGCCATTGTTCTTCTTCCTTTCGGGCACGGGGCCTAAGCCTTCGCTCCCTTTGCAGATGCGTTGAGCGCATGACTGCTGTACTGCGATGGACCCGGTGACTGCCGCTCTAGTTGAAGAGCGTGCTGACGCTGGTCTCCATATGGATGCTCTCAATCGCCCTGCCCAAAAGACCGGCGATGGAAAGCACCTTGATCTTGTCCAATTTCCTTGCTTCTTCCTGCAAGGGAATTGTGTTCGTAACTACCAACTGCTCCAGCGGTGAGGCCGCAATACGTTCAATGGCCGGACCCGAAAGCACCGGATGGCTGGCGCATGCATACACCTTCAGCGCACCTTCCGCCAGCAGGGCATCGACGGTCTTCACCAGCGTGCCTGCCGTGTCAATAATGTCGTCGAGGATGAGACATGTGCGGCCCTTTACATCGCCGATCACGTTCATCACTTCGCTGACGTTCATCTCCTCGCGCCGTTTGTCGACGATGGCAAGCGGAGCTTCCATCTTCTTGGCGAAGAAGCGAGCACGCTCCACGCCACCGGCATCGGGTGAGACCACCGTCAGGTTAGGCAGCTTCATCTCCCGGAAGTGACCCACCAGCACCGGGCTGGCAAACAGATGGTCAACCGGAATATTGAAGAACCCCTGAATCTGCGCTGCATGTAGATCAACCAGCAGGGCGCGATTGGCCCCCGCAGTGGTCAGCAGATCTGCAACCAGCTTTGCACTAATAGCCACACGCGGGCGGTCTTTTCTATCTTGCCGCGCATAACCGTAGTACGGCATCACCACTGTGATGCGCCCGGCGGAGGCACGCTTGAGCGCATCGATCATGATGAGCAACTCAACCAGGTGCTGATCCACCGGAAAACATGTTGGCTGAATCACGAAGACGTCCGCACCGCGAACGTTCTCGAGCAGCTGGAAATAAACTTCTCCGTCCGCAAAGCGCTGCAGGCGGGTCTCGCCTACCGGCACTCCAACGAACTTACAGACCTCCTCGCATAGGGCGATGTTGGAGGTTCCGCAGAAAATCTTGAAGCGTTTTGGATCTGTCATGCGTCCGGTACGCTTCTTGTCCGGGGCAGGCTTGCCTGATTTATCCGCGGCAAGCTTCGCGGTCTGCATCGCAGCATCTTGAGTCGGCTGCGCTTCCGTTGTGGAAGCGGCAGCCGGATCTGAAATAGGGGAAAGAACTGCAGTCGTGTCGTTGTTGTTCACGTGAAACCCTCCAAGCTGGTTGGCTTTGGTAGTTCCTGCTGCGGTCTTACCGGGGCGGTCGTACTGTCCCGGCGCGGTGTTCCTTCAAAACATCTATCCGCTTCATTCGCGGCGTTTCTAATCTTCTTCCTGCACGTTGCTGCAAAAATCCAAGATCCCTAAGTGCTCGCGCTCTCGTCTGCAATCCAACCACAGCATCACGCGTCGACATAATGGCTGGGCGACTAGGATTCGAACCTAGACAAAGTGCGTCAAAGGCACTTGACCTACCATTAGTCGATCGCCCAGTGTCCGTGCCGGCTCTTGCCGGTCGCGAAGCCTATGCGAAGATGCTGCTCCAGTATGCGGCGCGGGGCAAGGTCTTTGTTATAAAAGCCTGTGCATCCGGCGCACTACCTAGAACGCGCTGTTGAGCCGCTTCTGCATCTTCCAACGAGCCATATAGCCCGAAGAGTGCCGAACCTGATCCGGAGAGCGCGGCATACAATGCCGGGCTGCCGGATTCACTACCCACTAATTGACGCTTGATTTCACGCAGAGAGGGATACTGAGGAAAGACGACCTGTTCAAAGTCGTTTTCTATCCCGGTGCGGACAAGCGCGAGGAGGGTATCCCCGGCGAGGTCTTCACGCAAATCGCTTCCATTGCGAAAGACACCGGATGTGTCAGACTCAGCATACGAGGATGCCAGAGCTCGACTCAACACCTTCAGTCTATCAGAAGCCTCGTTCGCGGTCGATGCTGCACCCGTAAATTGCACGTCCCAGTCGCGAAATGCCTGCGGCGTTGACACCCCCAGCGCCGGTGCGATCACCAGGCACACCGTCTCTGCAAAGTCCGGCAACGGGTATACCTCTTCACCCCGGTTCAGCCCTAAAACCGCCCCGCCCAGCAGAAAAAGCGGCACATCCGACCCCACCTGCGCCGCCAGCCCCAGCCGCTGATCCCCACTAAGTTCTTTCCCTAGTTCACGTTCCAATCCAATAAGGGCTGCAGCCGCATTACCTGACCCGGCTCCCAGCCCGCCCTGCACCGGCAGATTCTTCTGGATATGGATCTCGACTTTGGCAGTCAACCCCAGTAAATCCAGCGCTCCCATAGCTATTTTCCACGCAGTATTACGGTCATCCGGGGGCACGCCCTGGTGATTCGAGCTCAAATTAATGGATGTCTGTGGCGCTGGTCTAGCCACCACGGTAACCACATCGTGTAGCGCCAACGTCTGGTAAAGCGTGGTCAGCGCGTGAAAGCCATCCGGGCGCGGCGGCCCAATGGCCAGTCCGAGGTTAATCTTGCAATAGGAATGAACACGCGTAGACATGGCATGGACGATTGTAGCGGCATTGCACGACAGGTTGAACCGGCAAATACACTATCTCCAATTCGCTGCAACGTTTATCCTGACCTGATGCGGCATAGTTTTTCTACTCACGTGTTTCTGCGGCACCGTTTGCACCCCGGCCACCTGGAAGCCATGCGCAATGGCGGCGCGGAATCCATTGAGCTTTTCGCCGCCCGGCCCCACTTTGACTACACTGACCGCAGCGCCGTCCGCGACATTGGCAGTTGGTTCCGCTCCAATGCAGTCGCCGCTACCCTGCACCAGCCGCTAAATGCAGATAACGAATGGAGCCGACAGCCCGGCCCATCTGTGAATCTGATTGACGTTGAGAAGTCGCACCGCATTGACGCCATGGATGAGGTGAAGCGCGCGCTGGAAGTGGCCGAGCAGATTCCGGTGGAATCCATGGTGATCCACCTGGGCAGCAAGAATGCCACTTGGAGCGTCCGCGAACTGGAACACTCGCTCACAGCCATCGAACATCTGAAGGCATTCGCCGGCCCGCTCGGCGTGAAACTGCATCTGGAAAACTTGCAGAACGACGTCGCCACCCCCCCCAATCTGCTGGAGATTCTTCGCGTCGGCCACTTCAATACCGTCGGCGTTTGTCTGGACGTGGGCCATGCGAACCTGACCGACGAAGGTGTAGCCGCCGCCATTGAGATTCTTGGCCCGCGTATCTGGCAACTGCATCTGCATGACAATCACGGCACCAAGGATGGGACAGCGAAGGATGAGCACCTGTGGCCGCTCGCTACACCGGAAACCGGCAGTGTGGATTGGGCAGGCATTGTCGGCAAGCTCTATGCCCTACCTGCAAATGTAACCGGCACCCTGGAGATCGCTTACGAGTTGGAAGAGACCACCGAAAGCGCAAATACCAAGGCAGCAGCGACGTTTGCCATGCTGAAGCAGTGCGCAGCAAAGGCTGCCGCAGAATTGTGAAGACGATGAAGAAGTTGAAAGTAGCACTCCTGTTTGGCGGCAAGAGCGGTGAGCATGAAGTCTCATTGCTCTCGGCTGCGTCCGTGCTGAAAGCCATTGATAAGGCGCGATACGACGTCACCTTGATCGGCATTGGCAAGGATGGCCACTGGCTGCTGGGTCCGGATGCGAAGGCCCTGCTGGGGGGGGCGGGGGGGGCGTCGCGCAAGCTGCTGGGAACCAGCACGGCGTTGGCACAGAACCCTGCCGCCGCGCTGAAGGTGGACGTGGTATTTCCCGTGCTCCACGGCACGTTCGGCGAGGACGGGACAATCCAGGGGCTCTTTGAGCTGGCGGATATTGCATACGTTGGTTCCGGGGTGCTGGGTTCCTCCGCCGGCATGGACAAGGACGCGGCGAAGCGCCTGTTCACCGCCGCCAAACTGCCTATCCCGATGCACGTCACGCTATTGCGTTCGGAGTGGCGTGAGAATCCGAAGCGCTGCACGAAGCTGATCGAGAGCAAGCTGAAGTATCCGGTGTTTGTGAAGCCGGCGAACATGGGCTCGTCAGTTGGCATCAGCAAGGTGCATAACCGCGCCGAGGTGGAGGCCGCGATGAACCTCGCAGCGGAGTTCGACCGGAAGATCGTGGTTGAGCAAGGCATCGGCGGGAAGCGTGGGCGCGCGCGCGAGCTGGAAGTGGCGGTGCTGGGCAACGATGCGCCGCAAGCCAGCGTGGTGGGGGAGATTGTCCCCGGCAAAGAGTTCTACGACTACGAAGACAAGTACCTCAGCGCCGGTTCTGTGCCGATCATTCCGGCGAAGATCACGAAGGCTGAGAGCAAGAGCCTGCGCGAGATGGCGGTGGCGGCATTCAAGGCGTGCGAGTGCGCCGGACTGGCGCGGGTAGATTTCCTGATGGAGCCGGCGCGCAAAGGCCGCGCTGCACGCATCTATCTGAATGAGATCAATACGATGCCCGGGTTCACGGCGATCAGCATGTATCCCAAGCTGTGGGCTGCGAGCGGCGTACCGTATGTGAAGCTGATTGACCGGCTGATTGAGCTTGCGCTGGAGCGCCACGCGGAGAAACAGCAGACGCAGTTCAGCAGAGATTAAGCGAAGGAGAACGCCATGGCACTGTTGGATGCACCAGAGTACGACGCGAAAAAAGAAGCACGCACCAAAAACATTTTCATCGGCTCACTGGTAGCGGTGGTGCTGATTATCGCCATCGCACTCAGCGGATTCTTCATGGGCCACGGCTGGTTCTTCAGTAATCTTCCGGCCGAGATGCGCGTGAATAAATTTCTCAACACGGTGGAAGCGGGCGACTTCAACAAGGCCTACGGCCTATGGATGAACGACACCAACTGGCAGCAGCATCCGCAGCAGTATGACTACACGCTGCAGCGCTTCACGGAAGACTGGTCCACGAAGAGTGACTACGGCATCATCCGCAGCCACCACGTGAAGTTCTCGCACCGCGACCACTCCAGCATCATCGTGGGCGTGATGATCAACGACAATCCGGACCTGTGCTTTCTGCTGTACGAGACGAAACACGACACGCTGAGCTACTCGCCGGTGAAGCTGGCGTACTAAGAATCTCCCTGCGAAAGTGGGTCGATGGCTGCCAAGCCTTCGACCCCCTACCCCTCCCCCACCTGTTTTGCTAAATATCTTGTTTGCAACACTTAGCACAGTTGATTTCCGCTAAATATTTGAAAACAAAATATTTACTTGTAAATATTTCATTCGCAAAGGGTTACGGGGAGTAGCCCGGTGCGGAAGGAGATTTACTCTCTGTAGTTAATTGTAGTGATTTGGGTGGGAAAGTACGCCAAACTGGCGGGAGAAATGTTGGTTTTTCGTGTTAATTCGTGGACGAATTACGGACAGTTCACGGATGGAGCACGGTGAATGCATGGACAGATTTGGGAGGCTTGCGGGCGCCATGGGGTCCGTGGGTGCGAGTGGAGAGTAAGGCTCGCTGCGCCTGCGGCTCCGCTCAGGCCTGTGCTCACCCCAGCGAACAAAATGCCGTTCGCCGGGGACCCCGATCTGAAGCCGGGGGCTTAACGAAAGATAAAAGCGGTTGAGTTGGACGGGCGGATGTTCAGTAAGGGGGAATGTGTATGCTGTCCCCGGATTCCCCTCGGTTAAGATTTTTTGCGAGGTTGATCGGCGTCCTCAATTGAAATAGGTGGCTCTTCGGAAAAAGGCAGCAATTCCTGGTCAACTGGTGACTCTCGGGAACCAGGTGGTGAGTCCTTGAGATAGCCGTGGTCAAACGCATATTTCCACCCGCGGCCATGCGCGTGGCTGTCACACCGCTTGCATTGACAAGACCCCGAGCGCTCAAGCTTTCCGTTCTTATAGCATTGGGGCGTGCAATAGGCTTGATACGGGATCGGACCAGCCGGTCCGGTTGCAGAGGGAAGCAGATTCTCTCCTTCCAACATGTTCGCTGCCATAGCTAAGGAGATATACCATCATCCAGTGCTGTGCGAAAGTGGCATTTATTGTGGCTGACGCCTCTATAGAACAGAGGTTTAGTAACGACAAGCTTCTCCCTTAATGAATGGACCACCCGTCCCCCACGGTGAACGCACGGACGTCACAGATGCTATTTGAAAGCTACGCGCGTTTGTGCAGCGGGAGCTTGCGAGTGTATGGGTGACGCGGGCGGCTGCACATGCAGGTTCCTCCACTGCGCATCGCAACATGCCGCGATGCTTCGGTCGGAATGACGGCAGTGGAGAGTGGTGATGGAGGGAGGATGGGCGGGAGCGATTCACGCGTAGCGCGCGAATATCCCACTCATCCCGCGATGAAGCTGCGTGATGAATGGGGCACCCAGATTCATAGCGGACGAGCGGTGCGGTAGAGAAGCAGGTCCCTCGGCTTCGCTCGGGATGACAAACAAAAACAAGAGCGAGAAGCAGATTCTTCGCTTCGCTCAGAATGACAGCTCTATGGTGTGGTTTGACTAGCCAGCCAGCGCGGTGAGGGTCTTCTCCAGGCTGGCGGAGTCTTCGACGTTGAGGCAGGTCTGGGTGCGGTCAATCTGGCGCATGAGGCCGCAGAGGACTTTGCCGGGACCGACTTCAACGTAATGCGTGACGCCTTGCGCAGCGAGCAACTGCATGCACTCAACCCAGCGCACTGAACCGGTGACCTGGCGGATGAGGGCGTCGCGGGCGGCAGCGGCATTCTGCACTAACGCGGCGTCTACGTTGACGGCAACGGGGATCTTAGGGGCGTTGAACTGCAAGGCGTGCAGGTCAGCGGCGAGAGCATCCTGCGCGGGCTGCATGAGGGCGCAGTGGAAAGGGGCGCTGACCGCAAGCATGACGGCGCGGCGGGCACCGGCGGCTTTGGCGAGTTCGGCGGCGAGTTCGACAGCCTTTACGGAACCGGAGATGACGGTCTGGTCAGGCGAGTTGAGATTGGCGGCGGAGACGATGCCACCGGTCTGCTGCGCGGCCTGGGCGCAGGCCTCGGCGATCTTATCAGCGGGCAGAGAGAGGATGGCGGCCATTGCACCCTGGCCTGCAGGGACGGCCTGCTGCATGTAGCGTCCGCGGTTGCGCACGGTCTTGACCGCATCAGCAAAGGTGAGCGTGCCGGCGGCGACGTGGGCGGAGTATTCGCCAAGAGAATGACCGGCGGCAAATGACGCGGTGATGCCATGCTCTGCGAGCACGCGCGCGGCGGCGACGGAGACGGTGAGGATGGCGGGCTGAGTATGCTCCGTGAGTTTCAATGTCTCTTCAGGGCCTGCGAAACAGAGCTGCGAGAGGGAGAAGCCGAGAGTTGAGTCAGCTTCATCAAAGACGGCGCGGGCGGCGGGAAATTTCTCATAGAGTTCGCGGCCCATGCCTACGGTTTGTGAGCCCTGACCGGGGAAGAGGAATGCGATCTTTTGAGACATGTGGCCGTCCTTTTGTGTTTTCTTAGTTGTCAGTTTTCAGTTGCCAGTTTTCAGGAATACCAACGTATTCCCGATGATGTTTCGCTGCCAAGGCCGCTTGAGTATTTTCGCCAAAAATTTCGGGCGTTCATGCTTATATTCGCTTCTTCGGGATTCTTCGCCTACGGCTCAGAATGACAGTGGTTGATGGTTTTGACCGAGCGTAGTTAGTTCAGTGGTGCGTTGTGGTCGGCGGCAAGGCCGGGGGCTGCCGGCAGGGGCGTGGCGGCAATCTGCGCAAGCTGCGCTTCAATCTGGGTATTAATTTCAGCCTGGGCATACTCTGCCGCGACGCGAATGGCGTTCATGATGGCGCGCTCGTTGGAGGAGCCGTGGCCGACGATGCAGACGCCGCGCACGCCAAGCAGGGGCGCGCCGCCGTACTCAGAGTAATCAAGCCGCTTCTTGAATTCGTTGAACGCCTGGCGGGAGAGCATGGCGCCGACCTTGGCGGTGACGGTGGACATGAGCGATTCGCGGAGGGATTCGCGCACCAGGCGGGCAAGGCCTTCAGAGGTCTTCAGCGCCACGTTGCCGACGAAGCCGTCGCAGACGATGACGTCTGCGTGACCGTTGAAGAGGTCGCGGCCCTCGACGTTGCCGATGAAGTTCAGGCCAATGGATTGCAGCAGGGGAAAGGTCTGGTGGGTGAGCGCGTTGCCCTTGGTCTCTTCTTCGCCGATGGAGAGCAGGCCGACGCGGGGGGCTGCGAGCTTGAGGATGTTGTGGGCGTACATGTGGCCCATGACGGCGAACTGCTGCAGATTTTCAGGCGAGCAATCGACGTTGGCGCCAACATCAAGCAGGAAGCAGGGCTGGCCGGTGATAGTGGGCAGAACGGTGCCGAGGGCGGGGCGGTCAACACCCTGCAGAGCGCCGAGCACCATCTTGGCCGTGGCCATGGCGGCGCCGGTGTTGCCGGCGGTGATGAAGCCCGCGGCCTTCTTCTCGCGCACGAGCTTGAGGCCAACGCGCATGGAAGAGTCGCGCTTGGTGCGGACGGACTTCGCCGCTTTGTCATCCATGCTGATCCATTCACTGGCATGGACGACTTCAATGGGGAGATGTTCGCCGCGCAGCCTGGCGGCCAGCGCCGGACGCACAACATCCTCAGGCCCGACGAGAAGGACGCGGACGGGGAGGAGTTTGCATGCAAGGATGGCGCCCGCGATCTCAGGGTCGGGAGACTTGTCAGAGCCCATTGCATCGAGAACGATGGCAATGCGCTCTGGGCTGTCAACCGGAAGATTTGCCGGGGCCGCCTGCTGCTGGCCCAAATGGGCCAGGCGAGAGCGAACCGATCTATGCTTGGTGCCCGTACCTGGGATCATGGAGCGACCGGAGAGTGAAGCTTACTGCGCTTCCTTGACCGCGGTGACTTCGCGGCCCTTGTAGGTGCCGCACTTGGCGCAGGCACGATGGGGCAGCTTGCGCTCATGGCAGTTGGGGCACTCAGAGGTGCCGGTGGGGGTCAGGAAGTCGTGGGAGCGGCGCTTGGCGGTGCGCTGTTTGGAGTGGCGCCGTTTCGGGTTAGGCATTGCAGTTTCCTCTCAAATCTGGACCCAATCGCAATCACCAGATACCGCCATGGTTCGGCGGCCGGTGCGAAATGAGGTTCAGCTTTACTTTTTAATCCTGTCAGCCAGATCCGCGAGCGCATTCCAGCGGTGATCCGCAGGAGCAGCTGCGCAGGAGCAAGCCTCCTGGTTCAGATTCTGGCCGCAGCGCGGGCAAAGTCCTTTGCAGTCCGGCCGGCATAGAACGCGATCAGGGAGGGACAAAAGCACCTGTTCCCGAATCACATCTTCCAGCAGCAAACCGCTCTGTTCATAATACCCGATTTCGGTGTCATCCGGCGTAATAGAGTGCTCGCCGGTGACGGCATCAGCGGAGGCGGGGCGGAAGATGAGGTCAAACTGCTGATTCAGCGGCTGGATGACGGGTTCGACGCAACGGGCGCAGAGCAGCTCAAAATTACCCACGTATCCGGCGCGGAGGCGGATGTCGTAAACCACTTCCTTGGGGCCGCGGTGCTCGGTGATGAGGTCAGCCTCGCCGTGGACAGGCAATTTGCCCGTCTGGCGCACAATTTCGCCGAAATCGATGTCACCGGGGGCAAAGCTGGCGTCTATCTTGAGCGATTCGTCCTGAAGCTGGATGGGGGTGATGAGCATGGTTGTTCTCTTCTAAGCGTATGGAGTGCGCGGGGGCGCGTCAACTATTTAGACGTAAACAAGCGGATTCCGGCGATGCCGGCGGCTCCAGCGGCGAGGCAGGCGGGGGTATTTTCGGCGGTGACGCCGCCGAGGACGAGAACGGGGACGGCTCCGGCGGCGAGACAGGCGGCGCGGAGTGCTTCCAAACCGGCGGCGGGGGTGACCAGCTCACCAGCGACGGTTTTGCCGAAGACGGGGCCGAAGAGGATCAAATCGGCCTGCTGGTCGCGGGCGCGGGCTATGTCTTCCAAGGTGTGGCAGGAGACGCTGACCACTGGGCGGGGGCGGTCTTCGCGGGCAAAGAGGGCGCGGATATGGGTGGGAGTGGGGGCATCCGGGGCGGCGGTGAGGTGGACGCCGTCAGCGCGGACAGCGAGGGCTATATCGGCGCGGGAGTTGATGAGAAGGCGGGTATTGGCTCCTGTGGAGCGGATCACGCCGGAGACGGCACGGCTCAAGTATTCCAGTTCAGATGACGAAAGATCCTTTTCCCGCATCTGAATATACGCAACGTCCTGTATGGCCCACCGTGCGGCCTGCGCAAGCAGGGCCTGGCGGCGCTCTGTTTCAGTACCGGCAAGGGTGGAGCGTTCGGTAATGGCATAACGCAGCATGAGGATAGTTTAGATGGCAGAGGCAGGGAGAAGCAGGTTCTTCCCCTTCGCTTCGCTCGAGGGTCAGAATGACAGGATTTGGGGGGACGGAATGACAAGATTAGAGGGCCAAGGGGAGGGGCTGTGGTAATTTTTAGGCAGCGCATGCTTCTGCGGCTAACCCCGGTTGCCGTTCTTCCTCTTCCCCCCATCAACGCACACAGGATTCGGTAGACATCTGCATGAACGCTGTTGCTGTTTACGACCTTATCGTTCTCGGTTCCGGTCCAGCGGGACAACGCGCGGCTATCTTTGCCGCGAAGATGGGCAAGTCTGTCGCGCTGGTTGAAATGCGCGAAGTGGTGGGCGGTGCCTGCATCAACACCGGGACCATCCCATCGAAGACGATGCGCGAAGCGGTGCTGCATCTCTCCGGCTACAACTACAAGTCAATCTACGGCATGAACTACCGGGTGAAGGAACGCATCACCATGGCGGACCTTGCATTCCGGGTGCAGCACGTGATCAAGACCGAGATCGATGTGACGGAGGCGCAGCTCTCGCGCAACAACATCGACATGCTGGTGGGCGTGGCGAGCTTTGACGACCCCCACCACATCCGCGTGACGAACTCGCGCGGCGCCAATGTGTACGAGGGCAAGAACATCCTGATCGCGACGGGCACCAAGCCCGCCACCTCACCCAAAGTCCCGCTGAACGGGCACAGCATTATCAACTCAGACATGATCATGGAACTGGATACGCTGCCGAAGACGATGATCGTGGTGGGCGGCGGCGTGATCGGCGTGGAGTACACGTGCATGTTCTCTGCGCTGGGGGTGCGGGTGACGCTGATCGAGCGGCGGCCGAAACTGCTGGAGTTTGCTGACCAGGAGATCGTGGAAGCGTTGAGCTACCATCTGCGCGATTCACGCGTGACCATGCGGCTGAATGAAGAAGTGGAGAGCGTGGAGGAGTTGCCGGACGGGACGGTGGTGGCGAACCTGGAGAGCAAGAAGCGCGTCTCAGGCGATGCCCTGCTCTACGCCGTGGGACGCCAGGGCAACGTGGATGAGCTGCACCTGGAAAACTCCGGCGGCATTGAAGCCGATGCGCGCGGACGCATCCCGGTGGACAAGGATTTCCGCACCAAGGTGCCCCACATTTTCGCGGTGGGCGATGTGATCGGATTCCCATCGCTTGCATCCGTCTCCATGGAGCAGGGGCGCGTGGCGGCGGCGCGGGCGTTTGGTGACATGAGCATTCTCTCCAACCCGAGCTACTATCCATACGGCATCTACACCATTCCGGAGATATCCTTCATCGGCAAGACGGAGGAGCAGTTGACGGAAGAGGATGTGCCATACGAGGTGGGGGTGGCGTACTATCGCGAGATTGCGCGGGGACAGATCCGCGGCGATACGACGGGGCGGCTGAAGCTGATCTTCCATCGCGAGACCTACGCGATCCTGGGCGTACACATCATTGGCGAAAGCGCGAGCGAGCTGCTGCACATTGGGCAGGCGGTGATGCTGCTGGGCGGCAAGTTGAATTATTTCATCGACACGGTGTTTAACTATCCAACGCTGGCGGAGTGCTACAAGACGGCAGCATTTAATGGTTTGAATCGCTTGAGCAAGTTTGAGTAGATTTTCCCGGACTGAAATGCATCACAGTGCAAGAGTGGCAGTGAGGCAACAATGGAAACTGATACAAATAGCACCGCCGGCGAGACGATCGGCGTAACCCTGTCTGGCCGCATGGTGGCCGGGTTAATTGCAGACAACAAGCTTGCGGGCCCGCTGCACTATTTTCCGGAAGACCCGGAAGACGATGCTTTGGTCGAGCTGCCGACGGATGGCCTGGTGGAGCACCTCTGCAAAGAGATCATTGCGGCAGCAGCGGGCAGTACCGCGATAGCCGCAGTGGGCGTGGCGCTGCCGGGGTTCATCCGCAACGGCGTGGTGGAAGAAGCGCCCAACCTGCCGCAGCTGAAGGGCACACGCATCCAGGACCTGCTCTCTTACGCGCTGAAGAGTGAGGGATTCAACACGCAGGTGGTGGTGATGAATGATGCGGACGCTATCGCATCAGGACTGGCGGCGACGCGCGGGCAGCTGGACCGGCTGATACGGGTGTGGACGCTGGGTATCGGCATTGGCTACGGACGCTACCCCATGACCGAGGGCGTATGGGAAGGCGGGCACACGGTGGTAACGCTGGAAGACAAGGAAAACTACTGCGGCTGCGGCGGACGCGGACACCTGGAAGGCGTGATGGGCCAGCGCGCCATGCGACTGCGGTTCCTGGACATGGAGCCGGAAGAGGTGTTTGAGGCGGCGAAGCAGGGCGATCCACGGTGCCTGGAATTTAAAAAGCTGTGGCACAAGGCACTGGCAGCAGCGACGGCGACGACCTTCCACATGGCAGGGCCGGGCAAGGTCTACCTGACGGGAATGAATGTGCGGTTTGTGGATCTGCCGATGCTGAAGGACTACGTGCACCAGATGGTGACGATGAGTCCGCTGCAGAACTATTCGCTGGAGGTGATTGCGGCTACGGAAGAGATGGCCGAGGTGGCGGTGATTGGAGCGGGCGTGACGGCGCTGCAGATGGGGAAGTAGGGACGAGAGCTTGCAAGTTGCAGACAATCCGTAACCACTAGGGGTCGACTCGAAAAGAGTCAGTTGCTACCATAGCGAAACAATCCATAAGTATAAAAAGAGGTTGGAACCATTTGCCGACTGAAGGCCAGCATCGGGAATTGACCGAGCGATTCATGGCTCCATTTGCAAAGCAGGGGCCGGGAAACAAGGTCATCGGCATTGATGCAGAGGGCCTGATTCAACGCCTCCTATTATTCGATCACTGTATAGTTCCAACGATCTGGCTGGAAGATATTCAACTTCTATTGAGGATCGTCGAGCCGGAAGCACTGTGCGAGTTAATGGATGAAGGAGCCATCAGCTTCTACATCGACAGTTCCACCGCCGCTGAGACTGGCCAAGCAAGAAGCAGCCTAAACCTTACAGGCAATGTGACGCGCCTTAATGACAATGAATTCTCGTTTTCAACGATCAGAAGCGCCAATGAGGCGCAGAGTGTCAAGGCCGCGATTAGCAACTTAGCCAGGACCGAAGGGGTGTCAAAGGCTAGCGCTTTCTCTGTTGCAGAACGTGTTGAAGCGAGCATGCTCGAACCGAAGGGGCTTCAGATTCTTGCCGAGTCCTTTAAGGCCTTCCGCGGGGATTTACGTACCGAGGATCCGACGCTCATTCGCAACCTAATCGCTCGACGACTTCAACTGCTGGGAGCAAAACCGACACGTCTGGAAGTGAAAGTCGAGGAGTTCGTACAAGAAGATTTCCGTATCACCTCCAATCTCACAACATTCTTTGGCTTATCATCCCTAAAAGCCCGCGAAATTAGCCTTCGCGCTCTTTTGGATCTTTCATCGATACACATTAGATTGGCGCACATGCGCGAGTTTTCTTGTCTTTTGGGAATGAATGAGGATGAGCAAAATCCATGGGAGATGAAGGTGGATGCCTTGGTGCGGACGTTCGCCCACGAGAGCCAGCGGGATCGCCAATTCTTTCGGGTTGCGAAAATAGCTGGCTTAGGTGAAAGACAACTACTCGCAGGCGGAACTTTAGACCTCCGCCGCCTAATCAAACTTCGCCATTCAGAGGACATCGCACGATTCAAAGATTGGTTGAAGCGATCGGATGGAAAATCCGATGAGGAAATTCGTGACCAGGTTTCGAGTATTCGCGGAAAAATCGGAAATGCTGTTCAATCAACTACAGGGAAATCTGTTCGGCTAATGATTTCTACGCTAATTGGCGCGATCCCGATTCCGCAGATTGCATTTCCGTCAGGGCTGATGTTCGGAGCACTTGACTCGTTCTTGCTCGAGCGGATTCTTCCCCGAGATGCAATTGTGTCTGTTCTCGGACGCGAGTACCCTGGCATTTTTCAGAAATAGCATTCAACTATGGAGAGATAACGGACAATCCGAAAGTTGCTCACCGATTCAATCTGACTGAACTCTAGCCTGCCTCAGAGATTCGTGAAAGAGTGAGCAGAGTTTGCCTGGATGCAAATTCTTGAGCAGCAGATCCCTCCGCTGCGCTGCGGGATGACAAACAAATAAATCGGTGCAGAGGGAGCTTGCGAAGGTCTGGGTGGCGCGAGCGGCTGTACATGCGGGTTTCTCCGCTGCACATCGCAAGGTGCCGCGATGCTTCGGTCGGAATGACGGCGGTGGGGAGTGGGTGGTGGTGGGGAGAGAGAGTGATGTTGGGGCGATAGGCGGGAGCGGTTCGCGCTTTGCGCGAATAACCCACCCTTTGCGATGAAGCTGCAAAGGATGGGCCACCTGGCAAACGCAAAGACAAAAGCAGATTCCTCCGCTGCACTGCGGAATGACAAAACGATGGGTTTGACTCAACCCATCTGCCTATAGGAAATTGCTTTGATCGCTACAGAAAATTCGCGCTAGTAGCTGCGCTGGTAGGTGCGGGTCATGCGGTCGTGCCAGCCGAGGCGGTCCACATCAAACCAGGCCCACAGCAGGCCGAGGCCCATGGGACAGGCGGCGAGCAGGGTGGCGCCGACGCGGCGGCGGAGTTCGGCGCGCGTGGGATTGTCGTCACTGAAGGTGCAGACACCGATGCGCGCCATGCGCATGCCGGGCGTGGAATCGTTCAGGGTGAAGAAGAGAAACTGATAGATGAGCTTGAGCAGGAAGAAGACCGCGACCACGGCGATGGCGGCTACTTTCTTCTCAGGCAGCAGGCCGATGTGCCGCGCCATGGCGGCACATACCGCGGCAAAAGCGGCGGTAGCGACGGCGACAATCGCGGTGTCTGCCGCGAAAGCGCAAACGCGCGGCTGGATGGCGGCGGCCTGGATGGGGATGGTGTAGGCCGGGGATGGGTTTTCTGCATGCTCTGCCGCGTCGGGGCGAACCACGGCATCAAGGCGGATGGAAGACCACTCCGGCAGCGAAGAGGGTTGCGCGGGGGCAGGTGAGATGGCCTCCACCTCAAAGATGCGGAGCTGGGCGGCGGCTTCATCTGCCTCTTCGCGCAGCGGGCCCTCAGCCAGGCGGGGACGCGCCTTGCGCGCGGCGACCAGCACACGGGGAAACTCAATCAGGTTGGCGGGCAGCGGCATGGGCGGAACGACTTCTGCCAGCGAGAGAAAATCTTCCAGCTGCTCGGTAAAGCTGTGTGCTGCGGGCTGCGGCGCGGAATAAGCTGAGGCGGAAGCTGCTTCCAGCGGGGCGGGAGTAGAAAATATTTCTTCCGGCTGCAGGGAAAATTCTTCGGCGGCTTCGGCGGGGGCTATGGAGGCGGACGATTCAGCAGGGGCGGTCCACTGCTCCAGCTCGGCAAGGAGCTGCTGGCGCTCGACGGCGATGGCTTCAGCATTGCGCGCGGCGACTTCGGCGGCGGCTTCGGCGCGGCGGAGGGCCTCTTCGGCTTCAGCTGCGAGAAAATCACGATAACTCTGGGCGCGAGCATAACGCGCGGCCACGGCAGCGGCGACGGAGGCGGATTTTCCGCGGGGCGCGGCGGGGCGGGTGGGGGCGGATTTGGCGGCGGACGCGGGGGCGGCGTGGCGGGAGCGGTGCGCGGCGAGGCGCATGGCGGCTTGCTCGCGCAGCGCGGAGGAGGCAGAGGAGTGCTGCTCCGTTGCACCGGAAAGTGCGTTCGCGGGTTCAAATGAGAGCTGCGGTGCCGGCTGTGTGCTCAATTACGGTCTCGCTCTATTGAAAAATCGTTTAGCCTCAGAGAGTGAAGCAAGGCAGGGCCAATACGCCAACCGGAGTGCAGCGCCGGTTGAAAAGACGAGAAGACCGCAAGCGCCGAGGAATCCATTTCCTTTCGGCGTTGCTGCCAAAATCGCTGCTTGATGCAAAGACTCATGCCTACATCTCATGGTGTATCACGCTGATGGTGCTATGTCAGCCACAGATGCGTGCACAGAGGTTGTCTCTTGAGGCACCACCCCCTGCGACAGCCGCAGATTCATCGGCGGCAGGCAGCGCGCTGGATCTGCCAGACGCGCCGGCACCCAGCACGAACTACCCAACAGCAGAGCCGCTGGAACCGCAGCAGGAGAGTGACAGCGTCAGCATTCTCTCAGACAAGCAGACCAAGACCGGCACGCTGTATGCGGCGGAAGGCAACGTGGTGCTGACATATAAAAATTACGTACTGCATGCAGACCGCCTGACGTACGACGCAGTCAGCGGCCGCATTACAGCAGAAGGCCACCTGTTGCTTACAGGCGGAACCGACCACGAAGTGATCCATGCCAGCCACGGCGAGCTGAATATGCAGGCTGAAACCGGGCACTTCTACGATGTGGCAGGCACGGCGGGCATTCGAGAAGCCAGTATGCACACGGTGCACACCACGGCGAATTCATTTTTCTTCACCGGGCGCGAGGTGATCAAGCACGGCCCGGAACACTACGAGGTGTACGGCGGCAGCATTACATCGTGCCAACTGCCGCATCCTGACTGGATACTCTCAGCCGGGAAGATGGAAGTGAACGAAGGACAGGCACGCAGTAAGAACACGCTTTTCCGGGTGCAGGGTGTGCCATTGTTCTACCTGCCGTATGCCACGCATCCGGTGGACGCAGAGGGGCGGCAGAGCGGATTGCTGATTCCGGTACTGGGAGAATCTTCTACCAAGGGCTTCATCATCGGCGAAGAGATGTACTGGGCCATCAATCGCAGCACGGACCTGACCGTGGGGCTGCAGTACTACTCCCGCCGCGGCTGGGCGCAGAGCGCGGACTTCCGCTACCTGGGGCTGGGGAATGACTTCTTCAACGCGCACTATCGCGGGCTGCTGGATCGCGGATTGCCGCAGGTGGGCGCACCGCCCATCAACCAGGGCGGCGAAGATATATCGCTGGATACGCGCCGTGATTTCGGCGAGCAGACGCGCGTAGTGGCGGACATTGAATACCTGAGCAGCTACATCTACCGTCAGGCGTTTACGGAAAACTTCAACCAGGCGGTTTCGTCAGACGTGAAGTCCATTCTATTTGCAACGCACACTATGAACGGCATGGCTGTGAGCCTGATGGCAGACCGCTACCAGAGCTTTGAGAGCACAACGCCCGGCAACGAGATTCGTAATTTCCATGTGCCGCAGCTGCAGTTTGACGCGGTGGAGCACCGGCTGGGAAAGAGCGGCCTGGTGTGGAAGGCGAGCAGCTCCGTGGCGCTGCTGCGCCGGGTGGAGGGCACGCCTGATCCGGTGGTGACGACGCAGATCGATACCTTCCGCACCCAGGGCATGGTGAGCCGCTTTGACGTGCATCCAGAGCTGAGCTTTCCGCTGCATGGGTGGGGATGGGGAATCGTGCCGCACGTTGGCGTGCGCGAGACCTCGTATTCGCAGAGCCGCTATGCGCAGCCTGACGCCGACGGGTTGCCGCAGGAGACGGGCAACGGTCTGAGCCGCATTGGGCTGGAAGGCGGCGTGGAGGTGAACGCGCCGGTGATGGAGCGCGACTTCTCTACCCCGTGGGTAGAACACCTGCTGCGCCGCGATCTGCGCCACACGATCGAGCCCAGCGTGCAGTACCGCTACGTGGGCGGCATCGACAACGTGCAGAACGTGCTGCGCTTTGACGCAACCGACATCGTAAGCAATACCAATGAGCTGGAGTACAGCCTGACGCAGCGGCTGTTCCTGCGGCAATTGAAGACGCATGCGTGCGCTACGGGGGAGACACCGGCGCCGGGAGCGACCGAGTGTGGGGGAGGCAGCAGCGAGTGGATCCGGTGGCGGGTCTCACAGAAGTACTTTTTTGACCCGACCTTCGGCAATGCGGTGCAGACCGGGCTGAGGAATGTGCTGGAGTCTACGCTGGACTTTTCCGGAGTAGCCTTTCTGACGGCGCCGCGCAATATCTCGCCCGTCATCTCGCGGGTTCGGGTGCGGACGACCAAGCATACGGACCTGGAGTGGGACCTGGACTATGACACGGTGGCCGGGCGCATTGCATCAAGCAACCTGTATGTGGATGTGCACGCGGGCAACTGGTTTGGCGGGCTGAGCCATGCCCGTCTGGATGCGCCAGGAGAAATCGGCTCTGTTCCAGTCTCCAATTTCAGCCAGTTCCGCTACCTGATCGGCTATGGGCGGCCGGACAAGAGCGGCTTCAGCGCAGCGGCGAATACCGGGCTGGACCTGCTGGCGGGGCAGGTGCAATTTGGCAGCATCCAGGCCAGTTACAACTGGAACTGCTGCGGCCTGAACGTGGAGTACAGCAAGTTCGAGCTGGGCTCAGTGCGCAACGAAAATGTGTACCGGTTCAACTTCACACTGGCGGGCGTAGGCACGGCCGGCAACCTGCGGCGCGCCGAACAAGTCTTCTAAGGGGTGGGCCGGGATGGTTCCCCGGCAGGGCCCGCGGCCTGTTTGCGTGCGATAATGAACTGTGCGCACCCTGCTTCGGAACCGCTCATTCAGCGGCCTTTTATTTTGTCTGGTAGCCATAAGCGGCTTCGGCTGCCGTGCCCAGACGCCGCCCGCCGCGGCCCCCCTGACCCAAGCCCAGATCAACGCCCGCATTGAAACCATTGTGCGGTCGCGGTTCAACCTGCCCACGGATGTGGTGGTGCACATTGGCCCGAAGATCGCCAGCGAACTGCCTGGGTTCCACCAGATTCCGATTGCTTTCACCCAGGGCGCGGTCACGTCGCCGCCGTATTTTTTCATCATCTCCGACGACAATAAGATACTGGCGCGCTATGACAAGTACGACCTGACCAAGTCGCCGCGGGAGATGGTTCCAACGAGCGGACGGCCCGGTCGCGGCCCGGAAGACGCGCCGGTGGTCATCGTCTCATTCGACGACCTGGAGTGCCCGTACTGCTCCAAGATGCACAACCAGCTCTTTCCAGACGCCATGAAGCGCTATCCGAATAAGCTGCGCATCGTTTACAAGGATTTTCCGCTGACGGACATCCATCCGTGGGCAATGCACGCGGCGGTGGATTCAAACTGCCTGGCTGCGCAGAGTGAAACGGGATACTGGAACTTCGTAGACTTCATCCACGCGCATGGGGACACGATAGGCGGGCCGGACCGCAAGCCGGAGACCATGGCAACCACGCTGGACCAGCTGGCCACAGACGAGGGAGCACGGCAGAAGGTAAACTTGGACACATTGAAGGCGTGTGTCGCCAAGCAGGATACGACGCCCATTCAGGCTTCGATGAACGAGGGCACCGCACTGCACGTTGAGGCGACGCCGACGTTGTTTATCAACGGCGAAAAGATAGACGGGGCCCAGCCGGAAGAAGTGCTTTGGAAGGTAATTGATCGCGCGTTGGCAGCCACAAGCTTGCCACCCGCGAAATAGCAGGAAGAGGGTACAACGATGCGCTCATACACGCGCAATGCAACGTTCATGACGATAGGAACAGCCGCAGCGGCAGCAATCGTAGCGGTAACACTGCTCTCCGGCTGCAAGGCTCCACACAGCGCCGATGTAGTGGCCACCGTGAACGGCCACACGCTGATGAAGGCTGACCTGGAGAAGTACTACACCAATCAGCTGGGTGATGCACAACAGCAGCCGAGCCTGGAGCAGGCAGACAATCTGCGCCTGAACATCCTGCACCAGATGATTGATGACGAGATCATGCAGCAGCGCGCCGCCAAGCTGAACCTGCTGGCGACCGACGAAGAAGTGGACGCGAAGCTGGCGGAGTTGAAGGCGCCCTATACGCAGGAGGAGTTTGACGCGCGGCTGAAGGCGAAGAACCTGACGCTGGACGACCTGAAACACGACCTGCGGCGCACGCTGACCAACGACAAGGTGCTGAACAAGGAGATCAACTCCAAGATCAACGTTACGGACGCTGACATATCGAGCTACTACGGCGCACACAAGTCAGAGTTCAACCTGATTGAGACCGAGTATCACCTGGCCCAGATCGTGGTGACCTCCATACCGGCCCAGCAGGCAGGCAATCTGCAAAACAGCAAGGCCACGAATGATGCAGATGCCAAGAAGAAGATACAGGCACTGCACAACCGGCTGGAAAGCGGCGAAGACTTTGGCGCGATCGCGATGAACTTCTCAGAGCAGGCACAGACCGCCAGCAATGGCGGCGACATGGGCTTTGTACCTGAGTCGCAGCTGCGCAGCGACCCCAACGTGTATGGCAGCGTGACCAAGCTGAAGGCCGGACAGATCACGGATATCCTGCCCATCTACGATCCTTCGAAGAAGGTGGTCGGCTACGCTATCTTCAAGCTGATCTCACGCGAGCCCGCGGGACAGCGCGATGTGAACGATCCGCGGGTACAGGCTGCCATTCGGCAGGAGCTTCGCGATGGGCGTTCGCAGTTGCTGAAGAATGCCTACTTCGAGATGCTGCGCGATCAGGCACGGGTGGAAAACTTCCTGGCGGAAGAAATCCTGAAGAACGACACACACTAGATTTTCGATCACGAGACGGTTTCAAAAACAGGAGCACTGCCAGTCAACAGGATGGCAGTGCTTTTGTGTTGCGGCTATTCCACGATGGCGAGGACCTGCCCGGCGGTAACAGTATCACCCTCGGCCACGTGGATGCGGACGACGGTGCCCGCCTTCGGCGCCTTCATCTCATTCTGCATCTTCATAGCCTCAATGACCAGGATGCCCTGAAGCGCTTCAACGACATCACCGGGCGCGGCCAGCACGCGCGCTACGCGACCGGGCATGGGTGACTTGATGGGCACGGGGCCGTTCTCATCCGCGCCTGCGCTGCGCCGGGCACGGAGGGAACGCGGATTCTCCAGCGCATACGCAAGCCGCTTGCCCTCAAGCAGCACCGCACGGCCCGTCGGGCCTTCATCCAGAATGCAGCGGTAGGCGCGGCCACCAATGAGCAGCGACAGCACACCGGGCTGCAGCAGTTGCACGTCAACCTGCGTGGTCTCGCCGTCAATAATGCAGGGCAGCGGGCCACCGGGTTGGGTGCTTGCTCCCGGCTGGAAGCTAGAGAGCAGTTCCGGAGGGAGGATGATGCGGCAGGTGCGGCCGGCAATCTGAATATCCAGCGTCATGCGCGCAAAGCCTCGTTCCGGGCCGCGGATTTCCATGCGCCGCTGGGAGTGGAAACCGGCTGCGCGGTGGGCTGGGGCGCGCTGGTTGCTTCAAAGATAGCCGCCGCCAGCGCAGCGATGGAAGCTACACCGGCAGCTGCCGATTCGGATTCCTGCGGCTTGGGCTTTGCCAGCAAACGGTCAAGAAAGCTGGTATCAATGCGCGCGGCGCGGAACTCTGCGTCAGTAAGAATCTCGCGGAAGAGGCTGACGTTGGTGGCGATGCCGCCGATCACATATTCGTCCAGCGCGCGCAGCATGCGGTCAATCGCTACTTCGCGCGTGGGCGCAAAGGCAATCAGCTTGGAGAGCATGGGGTCGTAATCCAGGGGCACGCGCCAGCCGCTGTAAACGGCGCAATCCTCACGGATGCCGGGGCCGGCAGGCTGAATGAGCTGGGTAATGAGACCGGGCGAGGGGAAGAAATTGTTAGCAGGATCTTCCGCATAGATGCGGCACTCGATGGCATGTCCGCGGAGGTGCACGTCCTGTTGCGCGATGGGCAGGGGCCAGCCCTGTGCAACGAGCAGCTGTAGATGGACAAGGTCGAGGCCGGTCACCATCTCAGTGACGGGATGCTCAACCTGCAGGCGGGTATTCATCTCAAGGAAGTAGAAGTTCTGGGCGGCGTCGACCAGAAACTCTACGGTGCCGGCATTGGTGTATCCGGCGGCAACGGCGAGCTTGACGGCGGCTTCGCCCATGCGGCGGCGCAGGTCTTCACCGACGACGGGTGAGGGAGATTCTTCAATGACCTTCTGATGGCGGCGCTGCACGGAACATTCGCGCTCGCCCAGGTAGAGGCAGTGGCCGTGATGGTCCGCCATGATCTGCATTTCGATGTGGCGCGGTTGCTGGATGAGCTTCTCCAGATAGAGTTCGCCGGAGCCGAAGGCGCGCTCGGCTTCGCTGCTGGCACCAGCGTAAGCCGAAGACAACTCCGTTTCTGACGCGATGGCACGGATGCCCTTACCACCGCCGCCGGCGGCAGCTTTGAGCATGACCGGGTAACCGATGTCGCGGGCTACAGCGTAGGCCTGCTGGAGCGACGCAAGCCCCTTCACCGAGCCGGGAACACGCGGCATGCCAACATCGCCAGCGACCTGGCGCGCCATGGTTTTGGAGCCAAGCATGCGCATGGCTGCGGCAGGTGGGCCGATGAAGATAATCTTTGCCGCGGCGCATGCCTCAGCAAATTCAGCATTCTCGGAGAGGAAGCCGTAGCCGGGATGAATTGCGTCAGCGCTGGTGCGTTTTGCGATCTCGATGATGAGGTCGCCGCGCAGGTAGGATTCGCTTGCCGGTGCAGGGCCCAGACGGTGCGCTTCATCAGCATGGAGCACGTGGAGCGCAGCGCGATCCACATCAGAGTAGACCGCGACCGTGGCGATGCCCTTCTCACGGCAGGCGCGGATGATGCGCACCGCGATCTCACCACGATTGGCGATGAGCACTTTGCGGATGGGATGACCGGCGGATTGGGCGAGCTTGGGCAAGTTGCGATTCTATCCGATACAGCATGCGGTGAGGAGTGGGGTGGCAGGTGCGTGTAGCCGAGACAGAAAAGGTCTCCCTTGCGGGAGACCTTTCTGGAAATCAGATTGCGATGCGGCTACTGCGGAGGCATTTCCACGCCGGCCGGGGCTGCATTGTTCTTCTTTTCTTCGTTGGCCTTGCGTGCGCCCATAGCCTTATCAACCCAGCTCTTGGCCTGGTCCAGATCGGCCTTGCGAGCGGCATCGTTGCCGCACTCAAGGTCAGCCTTGCGGCGGTAGGTCAGGTTGATGTACGACATGGCATCGTCGTAGTTGGGGCGGATGTCCGCGGCATGCAGAAGGTACTTCAGGCCTTCGTCAGTGAGCGTGGTATTGGCAGCCTGCAGCTTGGCGCAGGTTGCCTTATCCTTCTTCACGTTGCCTTCGCCGTCATCCTTCATGCCGGCTGCGGCCAGGATGTTGATTGCGGCCTTGTAGGTCTGCGTCCAGTCGATAACGCCGATGGTGTAGTTGGCTTCCGCGTCGCTGGGATCCTTCGCGATAACCTTCTGCTGATATTCCTTCGCGACATCGAACTTCTGGATGTTGAAGTTGATGGAAGCGATCTGCTTCAGCGCGGTAATGTCGTCAGGATCGTGCTGCAACACAGCCTGGAAGTTATCGAGCGCGCTCTGCGCGATTTTCAGATTGTCTGGCGTGAGCACGTTGGGAACAACCTGCTGGGCATAGGCGGTAGCAAGATAGAGACGGGCCTGGGGATAGGTCGGATCCAGTTCAAGCGACTTCTGGAAGTGGTCAATCGCCTCTTCATACTGTGCGCCCTTGTAGGCCTGCACACCCTTGTTCAGCTGGTCGCGAGACGCGAGACGCTTGCAGCCAGTAGCGCTGAGTAAGGTAAGGGCTGCGACGGCAAGGACGGGAATACGGGCGTTCCATTTCATGCGCTTCATGTCTCCTAAGATTGCCGCCCGGCGAGACTGTAATGGAAACAAATGCGTTTGCAGTCTTCCAATGACGAACTCCAAAACCGGCAACCAAATCTTTCGCGAATCAAATTTACTTCCGGTCGCCGCCTGATGTATAATCCGGCGGTTTCCGGCAACCCAGAAGCAGGGCTACTGCCCAGCTTCAATCTTCGGGGTAATCAAACCAATATTGTCGACGCCGGCCTGATGGCCCATGTCAATGACTTCAGCGACATTAGCAAAATCCAGCGCCGCATCGCCCTTGATGAACATAACCTTCTGGGCACGGGTGGAGAAGATCTCCAGCAGCTTAGGCTCCAGGGCTTCCTTGGAGAAGTCCGTGTCGTTGATCTTGTAGCCGGGTACGCCGCCACCGGGGCGACCGGTGATCTGCACCACGATGGTGTCATTGTCACTTTGCGTCGTATCCGCGTGCTTGGGCGGTTGGGGCACGAGGGCGTTAAGGCCCTTGGGCGAAACCGGCGTGATCGCCATAAAGGTGATCAGAAGCACGAGCAGAATGTCGATCATCGGTGTGACATTGATGTCGGAGTTGAGGCCACTTGAATTACCGCCGCCGCCCATTGCCATAGTGCAATCTCCTTGAAGCTTAAGTCCTGAAGGCTAAACCTTCTGCGAGCCAAAAAATGGATACTTTTCGTTGCAAAAATTATTGCTAAAAACTAAAGGCTTTTTGTTGCCGCTTGCCAAAAACTAAATGCTTTTTATTGCAAAAACCGCTTGAAACTAAAGGCTTTTCGTTGCAAAACCTTTTACTGCTTTTTATCCGTCAGCAGGCCAAGCTGCTCCACACCGGCGGTACGGATAGCGTCAATCGCGTCCATCACCTTGCCGTAGGGGGCGCGCGCATCGGCGCGCATATACACTTCTTTGTTGGTTTTGTTGGCCAGCTTGTCTGTAACCTTGGGGCCAATGTCGTCCAGCGCGATCTGTTCGGCGCCGAGATAGGTGTGGCCGTCGCGAGTGACCGCGACCACGATGGAATCTTCCTTGTCAGCGTCAGGCATGACCTCAGGAGCCGTCACCTTGGGCAGGTCCACAGCGACCTTGTTCTGCACCATAGGAGTGATGACCATGAAGATGATCAGAAGCACCAGCATCACGTCGACCATGGGGGTCACGTTGATGTTGGAGTTGACCTTACCGCCTTCGTTGCGTTTCGCCATTGACATAATCTGACTCCGTAATCCGAACTGCGCTCATCCCGGGGGATGACTGCGCCTAAAACATGAAACCTGTCATGCGCTGCGCCGGGGGCTTTGCGGCCCGGATGCCGTTCGCTATCGGCATCCGGGCGCTAAAGCAGGAGTAATGATCCAGTGCAGTGCAGTTAGAAGCAGGTCGCGGTTAGCGGCCGGCCTGGCTGCGCTTGATGAAGTAGTCCAGGAGCTCGCTCGAGGAGTTGTCCATTTCCACGTCGAAGGACTCAACCTTGTTGGTGAAGTAGTTGAAGCACATAACGGCAGGGATGGCGACGACGAGGCCGAAGGCGGTGGTAACGAGCGCTTCAGAGATACCACCCGCGATGGCGCCGATACCGGCGGTCTTCTGGGTTGCAATCTGCTGGAAGGCGTTCAAGATGCCGACGACGGTGCCGAACAGGCCGATAAACGGTGCGGTGGAACCGATCGTGGCCAGGCCGCCGAGACCGCGCTTCAGCTTGGCGTGAACGATCGACTCAGAGCGCTCAAGTGCGCGCTTGGAGGACTCAATCTGCTCGTCGGTGATGTTGCCGCCGGAACCATAGCTGCGGAACTCCTGCAGGCCGGAGGTAACAACCTCAGCCAGATGCGACTTTTTGCTGCGATCGGCGACCTTGATGGCCTCGTCGAGCTTGCCGTCCTTGAGCGCGCCTGCAACCTTGGGCGCGAACTCACGGGACTGCTTGCGGGCAGCCGAGAAGTAGAGTGCGCGGTCAATGATGACAGCCAGCGACCAGATGGACATGACGAAAAGCAGGATAACGACAGCGCGGGCAAGGTTGCCCATGTTGTGCCAGAGCGAAAGGGGATCGAAACCTACGGTCGGCTCCTGAAAGAACATACCGATGGCGGCGGGTGCGGAAGCGAAGTTTGCGAGATGAGCGAGAATCACTTGGATCTTTCCTCCTGATGACTAAATCTGTTGCTGAAGAACGGATTGTGTTTCAAAAAACTACAAAACACCTTACTTTTGATGCTCCCTGTGCACCGTGGCACACAGGGACGATGATACATAAGCGAGGTGAAAACTACCCGCCGGTGGTGAAGTTGACTGTGATGGTGGTGTCGACTTCCGTCGGCTCACCGTTCAGAAGATAGGGCTTGTACCGCCACTGGCGAACACCATCGATCGCGGCCTGGCGCAACATCGGGGGACCACTCTCCACCGTGAGATTTTCAATCGTACCAGCCTTGGAGATGATGGCGTGGAGGATTACCGTGCCCTGGACATGCGCCGCCTTGGCGATGGCCGGGTAGATGGGCTGAATCTTGTTGATCAGGTTACCGGTAGCAACGCCGCTGGAGACGCGGACCGGGCCAGCAGGCTTCGCCTTGATTACGGCGATTGCGGGGCCGGTGCCGATGGCACCCATAATACCGCTCATACCGGCTACACCACCACCGCCACCCATACCGCTCATACCGGCTACACCGCTCGAGGGTGCGGCTTCTGTGGTGATTTCGTGGATCTCATGCGGGATCTTGGTAGGCGCATGGAAGCTGTTATCCATGGAGACGATCTTGACCGCGGCAGCGTGGACCGCAGCAGCCGGAGGCGGGGGAGGAGGAGGAGGAGGAGGAGGCGGC
>Ga0302266_10000283_pt1 | contig 52610 bp, 47 predicted proteins | sample III_Bog_E1_2_FD_194559 | JGI IMG/M metagenome (GOLD analysis project Ga0302266, IMG submission 194559) | Peat permafrost microbial communities from Stordalen Mire near Abisko, Sweden - III_Bog_E1_2 | ecosystem: Environmental > Terrestrial > Soil > Wetlands > Peat | place: Sweden: Abisko...
CCGCGCCCTTGGCTTCGCGTCCACGAGGACGCGGGGCCGCCGTCGCGGCCCGATACCGGCAGTGTGTCATCGTTATAGCTCGCCGGTATGATACCATCGGGCCTTGATAGTGACTCATCAAGGCTGCCCTCAGACGCCGGGCGGGCGCATCCGCGCCCGCCCGGCCCCGCTTCAAAAAGGCCGCAAAAGCCGGTCGATGTAATCGAGTTCTTGGTGAGATCGCTCGCGCTGGCCGGCCCGACGGCGCAATTCATCCAGGATTTCCCGTGACTTTTGCAGCTCCGAGGCCTCGGGAACGCTGGTTTCTGCCGAATCCATGATCCCGGCAGCAGGGCGGAGCCGGCCCAACGGATCCTGAGCCGCGCTTAACCCGCTCAATTGGGCCGCCAGACCACGCACGCCTTGCTGAAGCTTATCCACGGCGTCGCTTTCGGCGGCGATGGCTGCGGCGGTGTCATTTTGCTGAAGCGCCCGTTCAGCGGCACGCATGGATAGGTTGGCATCGCCCAACGACGCGGGAACATCGTTGTCAATTTCTCCCATCTGCTGCATCAAGGCGCCCAGTTGATGCCGCATCTGTTCCTGATCCGAAGCACGCGGCGGCGCCCCGGTGTGGGCGTCGGGCTGTTTTGACGGGCTTTGGGGGGAGGCCTGACCCTGATTTTGGGATTGGCGAAACGTCCGATCCAATAGGTTCCGTTGTTGAGCGGTCAGATCTTGCAGTTTCCGGAGGATTTCGGCATGGGCCTGTTGGTTGGGATCGGGAGACTCTGCCCCGGACTTCAGGCCATCCAGCAGTCGACTGAGATTGGCGAGAGCCTGTTGGGCTTGGTCGTGTGCGCCGGTTTCGGTCATGTCTCGGAGCGTGTGCAGCATGGCCTCCAGGTCGGTGCGCTCCAGCACCGTGGGGGCGGTGGGCGGCGACGCGGGCGGCTGGTGAGCGGCTTCGAGGGGGGTGGGCTGGGTTTCCAAACTGTCCAAGAGTCGGTCGACGGCAGCTTGGAGATCATCCATGCGGCGGCGCAGTTCCTCTTCACTGGCATTATGAGCCAGCGCCTCGGCCAGAGCGGCCTCGGCGGCGCGAACGTCCCGCTCGGCCAAAGACGACTCGCCATCCTCCAGGCGAAGGGCGCTTTCCCACAGCAAATCCCGGACAGCCGGAATTATTCCTGGCGTGTGATCCCGGATCAATTGCCCAACCGCCACCCGCAACGCCAAAAACACCACGGGGTCACCGTGATAGCGATCGGGGTGAACAGACACAGTGTCCAAGGCTTGGGCAACCGCTTCCCGTGCGGACTCGCCGCCTAGGGCCAGCGCCTTTCGTTCGGCGATGATCTGTCGGGCTACCGGATTTCGGAACGCGCGTTCGGGCAGAACCAGCGGAACTTCGTCCGAATGGGTCGTCTGTCCTGCGCCGTTGGTGGCGGTCAGCCCGATCAACACCGGCAGCCCGGCCCAGGGGCTGGCGCTCAAGTCATGATCGCTGGTGCCATGAGCCGTCTTGGGGCGTGCGCCTGGCAACGGCAGCGAAAGTGTCATACCATCGAGCCTTGATGGTGACACATCAAGGCTGCCCTCAGACGCCGGGCGGGCGCCTCCGCGCCCTTGGCTTCGCGTCCACGAGGACGCGGGGCCACCGTCGCGGCCCGATACCGGCGATGTGTCAGTATCAGGGCTCGCCGGTATCAGAGGGGAGGTCGGCTCGGTGCCGCCGGAGGTCTCGACGCCCGGCGCGGCCCTGACCGTCGCCACAACCGAAGCGAGCCCGTACTCGTCGTCGGCGATGTATGCGAGGCGGAGGGTTCCGTGGTCGGACAGTGAGGGGGGCGCTGCAAAACGGATTCCTGGCGGTTGGTTGGGGTGGACCGAGATCGCCCAACGGCCAAGGTCGCGTCCCCCTTGCTCCACGGCAATTTCGGAACCGGCGGCAATCGTCTGTTGAATTTGGAAATGGCTATCGTCAGGGGCCGAGAAGCGTTGCTCGGTCCCATTCACGGTCAGGGTGGGTGTTCCCCATCCACCGCTGACTCGGGCCAGAATCACGCTACCGGCGGGAACCGAAATCGGCGCTCCGGTGGCGGCGTCGACAGGCTGAGGATTCGGCGTTGCATCCGCCCGATGCAGAATGACCGGCGGCAGGCTGGTGTAGGGGGGCGGTGTCAGCCAAACGTCGAGAGCCGCTGGCCCCATTCCGCCCGGACGGCTCCAATGGGGTTGCAAGGCTGCCGCCAGTCTGGGGCCCCAGTCGCCCCAGGCCCCGACTCCCGTCACCACCAGCGCCAACCCGACCACCGCTCGGAGGCCGAGTGGATCCAGAGTGGCCAGACCAGGATTGGGCCAGAGCACCTGCAACCGGCCCAGTTGGCGCATCAACGCTTGGCGGTGATGGTGCCATAGGGCGACTTGCTGGGGGTCATCGGTGGCTAGTCGGTCGTGTAGGGCGGACAGGGGCCGGTGACGCAGCCCATTATCGCGTTCCAGCCGCCGCATGGCCTCGGCTGCGGTGGGCCAGCGGAATCCGCGAAATCCCCGCCAGAGCAGTAGCCCCAGAGTCAAAGCCGTTACGGTCAGCACCAGCCCATGGAGCCAGCCCGGCAAGCGGGGTAGCACATCCAACAGCGCTAAAGCGACCCACCCGCCCACAACGCAGATCGCGATCCATGCGGCCTGCCACAGCCGCTCCCACCCCAACGCCAATCGGGCGGCGCTCACCGCCCGGCGGACAGACGCCGGAATCAGCACGCCGCCTTCGTCCATGGGTCGCCTCTATCCTGTTGCCTAGGGCCGTTCGGTACCGACACGCGGAACCGAACGGGGGGCGTCCTCACTTATGGATGATCAGAAAACCGCGTTTGGCGCCGGAGTCAGGATCATCCGTATTCATCGCGGCCCACATATCGGCGGCGCTCACCCAAACCGGCGGCAGGCGATAACGGGCCACGTCCAGCAGCAGGAAGCGGTCGCTGACGGCATCATAAGCCCCCAGCGGCGAATGATGGCCTTCGCCGGTTTCACCCAGCAATTTGCGTTGGAAATTGACGATGACTCGCGCCTCGGGATCCGCCAATGCCGCCGCAACCATGGGGCGGAAGGTCTCGAGGGTCAATGGCGCATCGGCGTGATGAGTGGTGACTTGAACACCGAAACTTCCGATCACCTTCGCCAATTCGTCGAGAGTCAACCCGCCCAGATGAACCGCTTTGGGCGCCTTGATGGCAAGCACAGAGTCAGTAAAGATATTCGATTCGTCAAATCGACGATAAGGATAAATGGCTGGAGAGGCTGGGGCGGCAATGTCTAGGGAGTTCAGGACCGTCACTGCCGAAGCAACTCCGCAATAAGTTTGGTCTGTCTGCGACTGGAAATGCTGCATCAGCTTCCAGAATCCGGCCTTAGCTTTGGCTTGGTCGAAGATCTGCTCGGCTGCCGCATCATCAGCTGGAACGACTTCGGTCGCATAGACCGGCGTGGCGATCAGACAGCCCAACAGGAGGACGACGCCGATGCGAAAACAGATGGACATTGGAATGACTCTCCAAAGGGGTTGGGCCGAAGGCGAGTAGGGAGGGGCCTAAACCACCCGCCCGGCCCGCATCAAAGAAGTAACGGCCTGGGACAAGGCGTCCAGGGCTTCGACAACGTCGTGGCCCTGATAAAGGGTCAGAGGGATCAGATAATCGGCACACATGCAGATGGTGATGGGGTTGGTCGGGCGACCGAGTAGCCCCAGAAATGTGACGTCCGGGACTCGTTCGTTGGCGTCGAGGATCGCCGTCAGCAGTCGATCATGTGCCACGGACGGAGCCTCCATCGAAAAAAGGGCGTGAGTGTGACAAGGCGCGTGTCGCTCATCACCAGACAGAACCAGGGGCAGCCGTCAAGGATGACGTTGGAACAGATTGCTCTTGTCATAGCTGGAGGTCAATCGGGAGCGAAGGGTTTCGCGTTATACCAACGGGCCTTGATTGGTGACTCATCAAGGCTGCCCTCAGACGCCGGGCGGGCGCATCCGCTGAGGGCGGCCTCGATGTGCCAACATCAAGGTTCGACGGTATGGCCCATGGCTCCGACGCCCGGCTCTCTTTGCCTGTTCTTTTTCATCCGAATTGGGCATGGTGCGAGCAGTTCTGTTGGGGCCGAGGCGAAAGTTCGGGTCCGCGTTGCCTAGGGAGGTCATGGTGTCCACCGCAACAATTCGGCTCGGCTGGGCGCAGCGCCGGCTGGCGCCGGTCCTGAAGGTTGTCTTGGCAACGCTGTTTCGCTGGCTCTACCGGGTCGAAGTGCGCGGCCTTGAACATTATCGGGCGGCAGGGGATCGGGCAATCGTGGTGGTCAACCATGTTTCGCTGATCGATGCGCCCTTGCTGGCGAGCTTTCTGCCCGGTCGGCCGAGTTTGGCGGTGGTCGAAGCCATGGAGCAATGCCGGTGGTTGCGGCCTTGGCTGTTGCTGGTGGATGCTTTTCGGATCGATCCCAATAGCCCCTTGGCCATGATCTCGGTGGTACGGGCGTTGAAACGGGGGGGGCGGTGCGTGATGTTCCCCGAGGGTCGAGTTAGTGTCACCGGCGCCTTGATGAAGGTTTACGACGGCCCGGCGGTGGTTGCGGCCCGGTCTCGGTCGCCGATTGTGCCAGTTTGGATCGAGGGCACGGAAGCCTCGCCCTTTTCGCTGTCGCGGGGGTTGGTGCCAACTCGCTGGTTTCCGCGCGTGACCATCACCATTGGGCCGGCGCGGCGGATCGAATTGCCGCGTGGTGTTGTCGGTCGTCGCCGCCGCCAACTGGCTGGTGAGAAGCTTTACGATCTGATGACTGAAGCCGCGTTCGAAGCCCATAATCTGGATCGGACGTTATTTGAAGCGATTCTCGATACCCGCGCCCGTTATGGGGGCGCTCGGTTGGTGTTCGAGGACATGGAACGCAAGCCCATCAGCTATAACCGGCTGGTGGTGGCGGCGATGGTGTTGGGGCCACGGTTGGCTCGAGTCGCCCCGCCGGGGGCGGCGGTGGGTGTGCTGATGCCCAACGCGGTGGGGACTGCCGTTGTGTTCACTGCGCTTCAGGCAGCGGGCCGAGTTCCGGCAATGCTTAACTTTACCGTGGGGCCGACCCAGGCCGCCCAGGCGTGCCGGGCCGCCAATCTGACGGTGGTGATTACGGCGCGTCGTTTTATTACGGTTGCCAAGCTCGAAGCCCTGACCGAGGCGCTCTCTGGGGTTGCCGAAATCCTCTATCTGGAAGACGTGCGGGCCAGTTTGACCATCTTTGAGCGGCTCGCCGGGCTGTGGCGAGCGCGCCATGCGCGGTCCTGGCACCAACAGCACAGAGGCGATCCAGGGGCCGGAGCGGTGATCCTGTTCACGTCGGGATCAGAAAATCTGCCGAAGGGGGTTGTGCTCAGTCATCGGAATCTGATCGCCAACTGCCGCCAGCTTCGTGCCAGAGTTGATTTCAGCCCATCTGATATCTTGTTTAACGCCCTGCCCGTCTTCCATTCCTTCGGCTTGACCGGGGGGTTGGCGTTGCCGCTGCTGTCGGGTTTCAAAGCGTTTTTGTATCCGTCGCCCCTGCACTATCGAGCGGTGCCCGAAGCCGTCTATGCCTGCGGTGCCACCATGATGTTCGGGACCGATACCTTCTTGCATGCTTATGGACGGGTTGCTCATCCTTACGATTTCCGATCGGTTCGCTATATCTTCTCGGGAGCCGAGAAGCTGCGCGAAGAGACTCGGCGAGTCTGGGCCGACCGTTTCGGGGTGCGGGTTCTGGAAGGATATGGTGCCACCGAGACCGGGCCGGTATTGGCCGTGAATACCCCGATGTTTGCAATTCCGGGTGCGGTCGGGCGGTTACTACCGGGCATCCGCTATCGCTTGGAGCCCGTGGACGGAATCCCCGAAGGAGGCCGGTTGCTGGTGTCCGGTCCCAACATTATGGCGGGTTATCTGAAAACCGACGGCTCTGGCGGGATCGAGCCGCCACCGGATGGGTGGCATGATACCGGCGACATCGCAACGGTTGATGAGCATGGTTTTGTCCGTATCGTTGGTCGGTTGAAGCGGTTCGCCAAGGTGGCCGGCGAAATGGTCTCGCTGGGGGCTGCCGAGGCACTGGTGTTGTCCTTATGGCCGGAATATCGGCACGCAGTGGTTGCGGCCCCAGACCCCCGTAAGGGCGAGCATTTGGTCCTAGTCACAGAGCATAAAGGAGCCGAGCGCACCGCTCTTGTTGAGCAGGCCCATCGCCAGGGGGTTTCAGAATTGCTGGTGCCCCGGACGGTGATGGTGGTTGAGGAGATTCCGATTTTCGGCACTGGTAAGGCCGACTATGTGCGTATCCAGGCCATGGTCGCCGAACGACGAGCCGGGCGGCGGGCGGCGTGAATTAGGGCTTTGCGCCGCGCGATAAAGGACATAAAATTCAACCAGCTGTGGGCTACCCCGGCGGTGACGCTCTGACCAGCCCAGGAGCGGCGGCACCCCGAATCGCCCAGGGGCGGTAACGCTCCGATCAGTTAAGGTGAGGCAGCCACTCCCAGGTGAGGATAAGAGTCAATGAACGTCGCGGAAATACTGCGTGCCAAGGGCGCCGGCGTGATTACCATCGTCCAGACCGAATCCATCGAGTCCGCGGCCAAGGTCTTGAAGGAAAAGAAGTTCGGCTCGCTGGCCGTTCGTGACCGCTCGGGTAAACTGGCCGGGATCATTACCGAGCGTGATATCATTCGCGGTATCGCTGATCGGGGCGCGGCTTGTCTCGCCTACAAGGTCGAAGACATGATGACTCGCGAGGTCAAGACCTGCAAGACCTCCGATTCGCTGAAGGATGTCATGCTATTGATGGCGCGCCGTCGGGTTCGTCACGTCCCTGTGGTTGAAAACGGGGAGCTTCTGGGCATCATCAGCTCTACCGACGTGGTGAAGTACCGCCTAGAAGAGCAGGCCGGTGAGTTGGCCATTTTGCGCGACGTAACCCGGAGCCGGTAAGCGCCGCTCGGGGGCCAGGGGCGGTGCTCACCCCTGGCCATTGCGGTCGGTGGTTGTGCCCCCCGCGCCTGCACGCATGAGCGCGCGGGGCGGCGGTCCCGGCCAGAGGCTCGACAATCGGTGCGTCATTGTTATAGCTCGCCGGCATTACAGCCGTTTTGCCGTTTCCAGGAAGGCCCGGATCAACGCCGGGTCTTTGCGTCCTGGTTGGCTTTCGACTCCCGACGACACGTCGACCATCCGGGCTCCGGTTGCGGCAACCGCTTCGCTCAGATTGGCCGGAGACAAGCCCCCCGATAGCATCCAGGGCCGGGACCAGTGGCGCTCTTGCAGCAAATGCCAATCAAATCGGCGTCCATTGCCACCCGGAAGCGCGTTTTCGTCGGTTGGGGGTTTGGCATCGAACAACAGAATATCGACCACATCGGTGTAGGCCGGGACGGGCTCGAGGTCGGCGGCGCTGTCGATTCGGAACGCCTTGATGATCGGTAGGGCAAATCGCTGCCGAATCTGCCGAACCCGCTCTGGCGGTTGGTCATCATGGAGTTGCAGGAGATCTAGGGGAACCTGTCCCACCACGTCGTCGATGAAGGCGTCATCGGGAGATACGAAAAGCCCAACAGTACGGACGCCGGTCGGAACCATTCGCGCCAGTTCCGCCGCGAGGGCCGGTGAGATCGCGCGCGGTGAACGCGGGTAAAACACAAAGCCCACGAACCGAACGCCACCGTCCAGAGCGGCGGTCAAGGCTTCGGGATGTGTGATGCCGCAGATTTTGACCTGAACGCCCATCAAAGACCCTCATGGTTGGTGCTTGGACGGGCTGTTTTCGTGGACTGTGCCCACACACACCCGCAAAAAGCCGGTCGGCCCTTTGAATCCTGAACGTATTGATGAAAGCCCCAGACCATCAAGTTCCGTCGTCAAAAGTAACAGCAACCTCAGAGACAATCCCAGGATCACGCTCAACCGAACGGAACGTTGCAATAGAACCCGGCGCCAAGTGGGATTGCGTCACCGGGATGCGCCACTTATGGACCGGCTGGTGATCCGGCCCGATGGACATGGCCAGTAAGGGTGGAACCTCGCGTTCCTGGTCCGAGGCATTAAAAATTTGCCCTTCGACCACCAACATCGCGGCTCCATCTTCAACTCGCTGTTCGGATTTGACACTCTGAAGCTGTAACCCAGCCCCGGAAACGTCTACCGGCAGGCCGATGGCCTCGTAAAAACGGGCCGCCGGAGGCCACAGACCGACCAAAGCATCTCGGTTCATCACTGTCATGACCGCGACGGCCCCGACGACGACGGCAAAGGCAACCCAACGCGAGGCCTTCTTCAGCTTGGCCCACAAACCCTGTCGGGTTCGCCAGGACTGTTCTTCAGACTCGGCTCCGAAAGGATGGTCGTACCCGAACGAGTCTTCGTCCAAGTCGTCATGCCCCAGTGCATCTCGACCTGTTGCATCATGGCCGACTCCAAAGGAGGGAAAGCGCGTGGGGCGGGCATCCGCCCCGGTCCCTGCTCCGCCTCCTGTTGCTGACGAGGAGCCGGCATCAGGAATCCACTCGGTCGCCTCGTGCAGGGCGGCACCGAATGTTGGATTGGAGTCGACGCCGGAAAAGGGCGAGGCGAATGGACTGGAATTAGGATTGGTGGGTGGGGCGAGCGTGGGTGTATCGAACGCGGGGACCGGCTTCGCCTTCGGTTTTGCGCCGGGTTTGGCCTTCGGACTTGGCTTTGGGTTTGCTTCGGCCTCGGTGGGCGGCGGCTGAACCCAGTCCTGACCGCACTTGGAACAACGCACTCTCCGCCCCGCACCGCCAAGAGCGATCGGCTGGAGAGTGTACCGCGTCGAACAAGACGGACAGGTGACGATCATCGGCTGGCGATTATCTCTGGCGGAAATCTCGGATTTTCCGATAGGAATGATCTTATAGGAAGTGGCGGGCCATTAAGCAAGGCACGGGGCGGGGCCGCCGGTCCACCGGAAAAAATCTGGGAGAGCGATCGCCGGTGATACGTTTTGAAGACATCGGGTTACGCTACGGTTCGGGGCCGGAGGTGTTATCTCGAATCAACTTCACCCTGAAACCAGGCTCCTTCCATTTTTTGACCGGCGCCAGCGGTGCAGGCAAGTCGTCGCTGTTGCGGTTAATGTATCTGGGATTACGTCCAACCAGCGGCACCATCACGGTGTTTGGCCGAGATGTGGCAAGTCTCAAGCGCGCCGAACTGCCGGCATTGCGGCGGCGCATTGGCGTGGTGTTTCAGGATTTCCGGCTGTTGGACCATTTATCGGCCCTGGATAACGTCGCCTTGCCTTTGCGCATGGCGGGGGCTGCCGAAGCCGAGATTCGCGAGCATGTGGTGGAGCTGTTGGATTGGGTTGGCCTTGGGGATCACCTGGATGCCAAACCGCCCACCCTGTCGGGCGGACAGCAGCAGCGTGTGGCCATCGCTCGGTCGGTGATCAGCCGGCCTCGCTTGTTGCTGGCGGACGAGCCAACCGGCAATGTCGACGACAGTATCGGCATGCGGTTGCTGTACCTGTTCGAGGAGTTGAACAAGCTGGGGACCACGGTGATGATCGCAACTCATAACGAGGGCTTGATCGGGCGTTTTCCCCATCCGCGCTTGCACCTGGATCGGGGCACGTTGAACCTGACGCCTGCGGGCATTGGGCCGTCGGTGGCGGTCGCGACCATGGCCCCGCCCACGCCATCCGCCGGACTGGCTGGCGGCGTGCTCGGTGCCGGCTGGTCACGGTGAAGAGGGCAGGATGATGTTTCATCATCGTCTGGATTTGCCCCTGGTGGAAGACGCGACCGGACGCTTCATGGTCTGGATCATGGCCGTGATGGTTTATCTTGGCATCATCGCTCTGGCTGGGGCGTTGGTGCTGTCTGGAATGGCCGAGCGTTGGGAAAATGGCTTGACCGGGCGCCTGACGGTTCAGATTTCGCCGCAACCCGACGATTTGGGCACCGGAACAGGGACCGAGGTCGATTCGGTGGCACCCTTGGTCCAGCGAACCGAGGTGGCGCTGGCCTTGCTGCGGGCTACGCCCGGTGTGGCGCGGGCCGAGCCGATTACGCTGGCCGCCGCTCACAAATTGCTGGAGCCATGGCTGGGCTCGGCCCTGCCCGACGACTTGCCGCTGCCGGCCCTGATTGACGTTGAAGTGGCTGATGGTGGTGGGCTGGAGGTTCCGGCCCTGGCCGACCGACTCGCCCGATCGGTGCCCGGTGCCCGCCTAGACAACCACGCGGCATGGCTTGATGATCTGCGCCGCTTGGCGCGAACGGCCCAATTGGTGGCGCTGGCCGTGGTGATTCTGGTGGGAGCGGCCACTCTCGCCGCCGTGGTGTTTGCGGTTCGTACTGGTCTCGCCATTCATTCGCCGGTGGTTGAATTGCTTCACTTGATGGGCGCATCAGACCAGTATGTTGCGCGCCAATTTCAAGCCCACATCGTCGGTTTAGCGCTGCGCGGGGGGGCCGTCGGACTCGGGCTGGGGTTGGTGACGCTGGCTGTTCTGGCTCATGCTGCCGGGGATGTGAGTTCGGACATGCTGCCGTCGATGGCTCTTACGCCCCGCCAATGGTTGGCCTTGGGCGCCGTGCCGTTGGTTGCGGCGGGGTTGGCAGCGATCACGGCTCGTTGGACTGTGCTGCGCGTCTTGGCGGCTCTGCCATGAGACCGGCGAGTCTTGGCTATGGCGGCACATCGTCGGTTGTTGGGCCGCGACTCCCCGCGCGCCTCCGGCTTCGCGTCCACGAGGACGCGGGGTTGCCGTTGCGGCCCGATACCGGCAGGGTGTCCGTGTTAGGGCTCGCCGGTATAATACCATCGAGCCTTGATGGTGACTCATCAAGGCTGCCCTCAGACGCCGGGCGGGCGCATCCGCGCCCTTGGCTTCGTGCGCATGGGCGCGCGGGGCCGCCGTCGCGGCCCGATACCGGCGATGTGCCAGTATCAGGGCTCGCCGGTATAACATCAAGGCTCGATACGAGGCCGCGATCATGACCGTCCGTCGCTTCCTTCGGTGGCTTCGTGGGTTGGCCGCAGCGGCGGGCGCCGTGGCTGTGATCTGGTTCGCGGGCTTGGTGTGGTTCGCCGAGACCATTCCCCGCGATCCGCCCGCCGCCGGCAGTCCTGAAGCGGAACGCCACACCGACGCGATCGTTGTTCTGACCGGCGGCAGTGAGCGGCTGGTGGTCGGTCTGGAGTTGCTGGCAGCGGGCCGCGCCGATAAGTTATTTATTTCCGGAGTCTATCATAGCGTTGATATTCGCTCTTTACTGCGGATAACCCGACAAAAAAATACCGATAAGGGATGCTGTATCGTTCTTGGCTATGCCGCCGATAACACTGTCGGTAACGCCGCCGAAACGGCGGCTTGGATGCGTGCCGAACATTTCACTTCGTTGCGTCTGGTGACAGCCAATTATCATCTTCGACGCAGCCTATTGGAATTCCGCCAGGTTCTGCCCGAAGCGCTCATTATCCCTCATCCGGTCGCTCCGGCCAATGTGCGGGTCGCTGACTGGTGGATGTGGCGGAATACGACTGGATTGATCATCGTCGAATATGATAAATACTTGGCAGCCTTGGTTCGATCAGTCCTTTTTCCCGTCAGTTCTGCCCCGGAGTCGTCATGATTATCGTCCGTTCTTTGATTTTCAATATCGCATTCTATGGTTGGACGGCGTTTTTGTGCCTAGCCTTGGTCTGGGCGCCGTTGCTGCCTCGTCCGAAAATGATGGCGGTGGTTTTGTGGTATCTGGGGACCGTGGCTTGGCTGGAGCGAACTCTATTGGGGTTGCGTTATGAAGTGCGCGGACGGGAACATCTGCCCGCCGGACCCTATTTGGTCGCGGCCAAGCACCAATCCGCCTGGGAAACCCTCAAACTGCATTTGTTGCTATCGGATCCGGCAGTGGTTCTGAAGCGTGAACTGATCAAGATTCCCATCTGGGGGTGGTTTGCGGTTAAGGCCGAGATGATTCCCGTGGATCGGGCTGCACGGGGGCGCGCCATGGCTTCGCTGCTGGACGGGGCCCGGCGTGTGGCGGAACGTGGGCGTCCTATTGTGATTTTCCCCCAGGGCACCCGAACGGCTCCCGGCGCCCGCCACCCTTACCGAATTGGCGTCGGTATGCTTTACGAGCAATTGAAGGTGCCAATGGTGCCGATGGCGCTGAATTCGGGGGTGTATTGGCCCCGGCGCTCGTTTCGGAAGCGCCCTGGAACCATTATTGTCGAATTCCTCCCCGCTATTGCTCCTGGCCTTGACCGCCATCAGGCTATGCGGGAATTGGAGACGCGACTGGAAGCCGCCACTGACCGGCTGGTCGCCTCCGCAGCATAGCGCCGTTTTTGGGCTTTCGTAGGGCTTTGCCCTACGAAAAGTCCTATTCTTGCGCCCATGGGGCAAAGCCCCTCAAAAAGGGGTCGCACGGCATGACTCGAGCCCGCCTGATCGCCGCACAACTAACGGTTCTCACTCTGGCCCTGGCCCTTTCTGCCGGAATGCTGGTGCTCTGGGCCGGAAAACCACCCGATGGCTATACTCTGACGGCGCTTAATGCTTGGGCGCCGGTCAAGGAAGCCGGCCCTAGCGCCCGGCTGCTGGCCGAGGGCGTCGCTCGACTCGTTGGCCCAAGCCAACAGCCTCCTCCCGACTGGTTCACCGCCGAAGATCGAGCGGTCTTGGACCAGGCCGAAGCGGCTTTACGAGCCAACCATCTTCAAGAGGGGCTTGGCCACCTTATGGTCTTGAGTGGTCATCTCGAGCAGCGCGGCAAAACCCTGTCCGACTTCCTGCCCCTGGTCGCGCCCGACCTTGCTGCTTGGCTGGTGGCAGCCTATTTCGCGCCGCTGCTTCTTGGGATGCTGGTGGTCACGGCGACGCTGCTGATTTTTGCACCCTGGCTGGTCCGCCGCCTGATCGATACCCTGAAGATGTTGATGGGCCTTGTGGTGGCGGTGGGGTCAACCGCTGTTGCCGTCAGCCTGTGCGTTTCTCTGGCCGACAAGCCGGCCTTGGTCTTTACCGCCATCGAGGGTTTGACCTCGGCGGTGATTCTTACCCTCTTGGGAAATATCGCCTTGGCCGCCCGAAATCGTCGCCGACGCCACCGACTGCGGCTGGAGGCTCAGGCCAGGACTCAGGTCAAGGCTTTGGCCCTTGCCGCATCCCCCCGGCAACCGGAGGTTTCGCCTCCGGTTGCCGTCAAGAGACTCACCTGATCCCCATATGAAGAGGGTATGATCCCGGCGGCCCATAACCATGACACATCGCCGGTCCTCGGGCCGCGACGGCGGCCTCGCGTCCTCGTGGACGCGGAGCCGCCGTCTGACTTTAGGGGGGCGCGGATGCGCCCGCCCGGCGTTTGAGGGCAGCCTTGATGTGTCAACATCAAGGCCCAATGGTGTGAGTTAGGCGGCCCGTCCAACCCGCACGGGTCCATATCCGCCGCCATACTGGAAGCGGGCGAGATAACCGGGCAACACGACTTCGAGCGGCGTTGGTGTGATTCCCAAGGCGTCCAAGCCAAGGGCCCCTTCGCTGACCACATTGTCGGTCTTGAGCAGTTCCACCTGATCCCGAGTCAACATCGGGTTGGGCAGTTTTTCCAGGAAGGCCGCCTGAAATTTGGCGGCACTCCATGAAACGTTTAGCAGCAGACGGCACCGCTTGATCTGAACCAGTAATAGCTCCAGCAGCTCCCGGAAGCTGTAAACTTTGGGGCCGCCCAGCTCGTAGATCCGGCCCGTGGTCGGCGGTTCGCCGGTGGCCCCGGCGCCATCGAGAATCGCGACGATCGCGGCGGCCACGTCACCGACATAAACCGGCTGGAACCGCGTCACGCCACCGCCGATCAAGGGCAGGAACGGCGACTTCAGCGCCATGGAACCGAATCGGTTAAAGAAGCTATCCTCGGGGCCAAAAATGATGCTGGGCCGCAGAATCGTGGCCTCGGGGAAGGCTTCCAACACCTTGTGCTCGCCAATGGCTTTACTTTGAGCGTAGGCTGAAGCTGAATGACGGTCGGCGCCTAGGGCCGACAGATGCACCAATCGCCGAACGCCGGCTTGCTTGGCAAGACGGGCGATTCGCCCGGCAGCCTCGCCATGAACCGCCGGAAAGGTCCAACGACCGCTTTCGTAGAGCACGCCGATCAGGTTGACCACCTCGTCGGAACCGGCCAGGACCGTCGCTACCGACTGATCGTCCAGCACGTTCACGGCCATTGGCACGACCCGACCGATCTCTCCCATGGTGGTCACAAAGGCCGCGTCCCGAGGATGCCGACACGCAACCCGGATCGACACCCCATCCAGCCGCGCCAAACGTGCCACCACATGCCGACCGACAAAGCCACTGCCCCCGAACACGGTGATGATCCGGTTCTGCTTCCCCATTACAGTTCCCCCCCAAGCCCACAAGCCTAGCGATGCTCCCAATGGCGTCCGCGCCACGGGCCGGCATCTTAGCCTCATCGCGGTGGTTTAGCCACATCGCCGTGGCATCGTTCGCGCGAAGCCAAGGGCGGAGATGCGCCCGCCCGGCGTCTGGGCTGATGGGGCCGCATCAAGGCTCGATGGTATTTCCGAATTCTGTCATGAAACCTATTGACAGGTTCGGATCAGAGGCGTAGGAACTCGCCCCACGCAAGACCCCACACGGCCCAGGTGGCGGAATTGGTAGACGCGCAGGTTTCAGGTACCTGTGGCAGAAATGTCGTGGAAGTTCGAGTCTTCTCCTGGGCACCATCTTCTTGGCGACGATCCGGTCGGGGGTTAGCGATCCGGGTTGTCGGGGCGGGCCTCACGATACAATATCGCTCGTCGCTGATTTTGCGGAGACCGGACCATGCCGATCGATCTGCATGACGGCGATTTACCTGATGGCCTCAGCTGGGGTGACGCGGTCGCCATTGACACCGAGACTATGGGGCTGAATCCCCATCGTGACCGGCTGTGTCTGGTCCAATTGTCTGCTGGCGATGGCACCTGTCATATCGTTCAGTTCCGAGACGGAGAGTATCGCGCCCCTAATCTGCGGCGCTTATTGACCGACCCGGCCATCGTTAAGATATTCCATTTTGCACGTTTCGATCTGGCGGCGATCAGCGCCTATATGGGCGTGATGGTGGGGCCGGTTTATTGCACTAAAATTGCGTCGCGGCTGGTCCGAACTTTCACCGATCGCCACGGCCTCAAGGATTTGTGCCGGGATCTGTTGGGAGTCGACCTGTCCAAACAACAGCAGATGTCTGACTGGGGCGCCGCCGAACTGACACCCGAACAACTGAAATACGCCGCCTCCGATGTGCTACACCTCCACGCTCTCCGCGCCCGGCTTCAGGCCATGCTGGAACGCGAGGGGCGGGTGGCGTTGGCCGAGGCGTGCTTTCACTTCCTCCCGACTCGAGCTGCCCTTGACCTTGGCGGCTGGATCGAGCCCGACATTCTGTCCCACTGAAATTTCCACCGGACTCGTGCATCCTTGCCGCCCGCACTGAGCGGTGCGTCGTAGTTATGGCTCGCCGGTCTGATCTGCAAGGATGTTTAATGCCGTAGAACCAGCCGATGTTTGACCGCCATCGGTGGTAGAGGCATAGTGCCGGGCGACGGCGCGTAGCGGCCCCCTGACGACGGACGCACATGACGTCACCGCGCGGGTGTTGTGATGTTGTCCTTAGCCACGGCAACAACGGAAACAAGGCGTTGGGACCACAGGCCGTGCATAGCGACCACGCATCAAACCATCGGTTTATCTTGAGCGAAGCGCCCCCCACCCCCACCCCCACCCCCACCCTGTCCCGCCCGATCGGCGAAGATCCCGGTCGTGCCATCGCCGCTCGGGTTCTGAGTATGGAGGCGGAGGCGTTGGCCCGGTTGGCCAGTACTCTTGACGGCGCCATCGAACAGGCGCTTGCCCTCCTCAAGGCCGTCACGGGCCGGGTGGTGGTGACTGGAATGGGCAAAAGCGGCCATATTGCCCGAAAAATCGCCGCCACTTTGTCGTCAACCGGCACACCGGCCCTGTATGTCCATCCTGGCGAGGCTAGCCACGGCGATCTTGGCATGATCGCGCGCCATGACGGCGTGATCGCCCTGTCCAATTCCGGGGAAACCAGCGAACTCAGCGATATCGTGGCTTATACCCGGCGCTTCCGCATTCCGCTGATCGCGGTCACTCGGAACCCCCGCTCGACGTTGGCCGAACAGGCCGACGTTTCGCTGTTGCTGCCCGTCACCCCTGAAGCCTGCCCGCTAGGCCTCGCGCCGACCACCTCCACCACCATGATGCTGGGACTCGGTGATGCGCTGGCCATTGCCCTGTTCGAGAGTCGCGGCTTTTCTGCCGCCGACTTTTACAATCTTCATCCTGGTGGCCAGTTGGGGCGAACGCTGCTCAAGGTCTCGGATGTGATGCATGCCGGCGATGGCGTGCCGTTGGCCCATGTCCGGGACGCCATGGCCAGCGTAATTCTGGTCATCACCGCCAAAAGATTGGGTTGTGTCGGGATCGTCGACGACCAGCACCAGTTGGTGGGCGTGATCACCGACGGCGATTTGCGTCGGCATATGAATCCCGGCCTCTTGGCGACTCAGGCTGGCGACGTCATGACCTGCCGCCCCAAAACCATCCGGCCTAACGCCCTGGTTGCCGAGGCCATCGGGCAGATGAACGAACTTTCGATCACGAGTCTGTTCGTTACCGAAGGCGACCGACCGTTGGGCGTGATCCATATTCATGACTGCCTACGTTCAGGAGTGGCGTGACCTATGACCGAATCCCCCGTGCAGGAGCCGGTTGCCACCGTCAAGCCAAGCCGCCATTCGGTCATGCCCAATTGGATGCGCCGGGGCCGGGGACTCGAGGGCTCCCGCACGGTCAGCCGCCGTTACAGCCGGTTGGTGGTGGCCCTCAAGGTGGGGTTGCCGGTGCTTTCACTGGTGATGGTCGCCCTGATCGCGGCTTGGCCGTATCTGCGCGATGCTCAACGGGTCAATGGCAAGATTGATAAATCCCAAACGGCCATGGTCAATGCCCGTTATTTTAGCCATGACCGCCAGGATCGCCCCTTTTCCATGACCTCGAAAAGCGCCCTGGAAGTGCCGGGTCAAACCAATCTGGTGGATTTGGTCGAACCGGAAGCCGAAATGACCCAAACCAACGGCAGTTGGGTGACCATTACCTCTGATCGTGGCCGTTACAATCAGGATGATGGGCGGCTGCTGATGCTGGACACTGTTCATTTCTTGCGCGATGACGGTTTTGAGTTTGTCACCGACCAAGCCGAGGTCGACACCAAATCCGGTAACGCCTGGGGTGATCATAAAATCGTGGGGCAGGGGCCGTCCGGCGAGATTCATGCCGATGGCTTTGTTGCGGTGGATCATGGCAAAACCATCACCTTCACCCATTCGGGGAATGCGACCATGCTGAACGGCGCGGGCTCTAGGTCTGCCCCTTCCCCGGCTGGCCCGGCCTCCTCTGTCGACTCTGCCCCTCCCAAGGGGCACCCCGCTCCAGACCACTCTGCTTCGGACCATTCGGCCTCAAACCACCCCGACAAGGATCACGTGGCCGGCAAAAACCAGACCACCGGCAAGGGAACCGAGAGATGATGACCGCGCCCTCCCCATTCCGTCACCGGCCCACCCCCTCGACCATCGCCCTTGTCGCTGCGACGGTGACGGTGGTGCTGCTCGCGGCCTCCAGCGTCCGCGCCGAATCCCCCTCCTCACCAGCCGCCATCGCCGCCCCCGCCCCCGCCCCTGCCGTCACGCCGGCCAAACCGGCCAAGCCCCCCAAAAACGGCGCCGCCGCGCCGACAACCGGAGCCGCCGCCGGAACCAGCAGCGGGCCGACTCTCCCCGGCGGCGCTGGAACCGGCAAGTTGCCCGTGGACGTTCAGGCCGATAACGCCATTGAGTGGCACCAGGATGAGAAGGCGTATGTGGCGCGCGGCAATGCCAGCGCGGTTCGCGGAACAACTACGGTTTATGGTGATGTCCTGACTGCCTATTACCGCGAGAGCAAGGACAAGGGGACCGATGTTTATCGTATGACCGCCGAGGGGAATGTTCATGTGGTCTCGCCCTCTCAGCAGATTTTCGGCGAGCACGGTACCTATGATAACGACAAGCAGTTCGGCGTGATGACCGGGGCCGGCTTGAAGCTGGTCACACAGAGCGATGTGGTGACGGCCCGCGATAGCCTGGAGTATTACGATAATACCAAGCTTGCTGTGGCGCGGGGAGACGCGATCGCCGTTCGGAATCAAAGCCGGATGCGCGCCGATACCATGGTGGCGCAGTTCAAAAACGACGCCAACGGCAATCTGGTGATGGAGCGACTCGACGGCATTGGCAATGTCCTGATTACCACGCCAACCGATGTGGCCTTATGCGACCGTGTCATGTATTCGATCAGCACAGACGTTGCCGTGCTGGTCGGAGATGTCAAGATTACGCGTGGTGATGATCAGGTGAATGGTGATGCTGCCGAAATGAATATGAAGACTCACGTTAATCGTGTTCTCAGTGGTGGGCGCCGGGTTGAGGGGCTGTTAACGCCCCAGCAGGCCGACCAGTCCCAGAAACCGGGCACGGACCCCAAAGCCGGCAAACCACCCAAGAACAGCTCGGGTTCGACGGCTCCCGCTCCGGCCCCTGCTTCGGCTTCGACGACTTCGGCGTCTGTGACTCCGAGTCCTTCGGCCTTGGCCACTCCGGCAGCGGCTTCGTCTGCGACGGTCGCCCGTTCGACGCCCCCGGCGCCAGCCCCTCATCCGGCGGCCAGCCCCGTCACCCCTTCGACGCCCTATTAAGCCTCACCACCCTGCCAGGGGAGTTCGCAAGAGAGCATGGCCAAACGCCCTACCCCCAGCGCGCCCAACCTGGATGGCGCCCCCGATGCCGGTGTGCCGGCTGGGGTCGATGGATCCGTGCCGCTGCACATGACCACGGGCCTGGTTGCTCACAACCTAGGCAAAAGTTTTAAACAACGCCCTGTTGTCCGGGGCGTCAGCGTCTCGGTCCAGCGGGGCGAGGCGGTGGGTCTGTTGGGTCCGAACGGAGCCGGCAAGACAACCTGTTTTTACATGATCACGGGCCTAATCTCGGCAGATTACGGAACCATCGTCCTGGATGGCCAAGACATCACAGCCTTGCCCATGTATCGGCGGGCCCGGCTGGGAATCGGCTATCTGCCCCAGGAAGCTTCGATTTTTCGCGGCCTGTCCGTGGAAAATAATATTCGATCGGTTCTCGAAGTGGTGGAGAAGAATCGGGATGTTCGCGAGGCCATGCTTGACGAACTCCTCGCTGAATTTTCCATCACGCACTTGCGCCGGGCGCCTGCTCTGGCCCTGTCCGGTGGTGAACGCCGCCGGGTTGAAATTTCCCGCGCCCTGGCCACTCAGCCTCACTTCATCCTTCTGGATGAACCTTTGGCCGGCATTGATCCCATCGCCGTCAATGAAATTCGCGAATTGATCAGCCATCTTCGGGATCGCGGCATCGGTGTTCTTATCACTGATCATAACGTCCGAGAAACCCTCGACATCGTCGACCGGGCATACATCATGCATGAAGGTGTGGTATTAATGGCTGGGGCGCCCGCCGATATTGTGGTGCATGAAGATGTCCGAAGAGTCTATCTGGGTGAGCGGTTCAGCCTATAGACGCCTCCCATAGGCACAACACACGCTATGACGCTTTCGCAACGACTTGACTTAAGACAGTCCCAGACTCTTGTGATGACGCCGCAGTTGCAGCAGGCGATCAAGCTGTTGCAACTGTCGAATCTGGAATTAGTCGAGTACATCGATCGCGAGATTGAGCAAAATCCGCTTTTAGATCGCATGGACGGCCCCGGCGGCAGCGGCGAGAATGAGGGCGAGAGCGATGGTTTTGATCGTCCCGCCGGTGATGACGGCGAGCGAAGCCGTCCTGTCGACTTTGATCCGCCGCCACGGGATACCGTAGAGCTGACCTCAGCGGACACCTTGCCCGGAGCCGGCGACAGTCCCCTGGATACCGATTTTGAGAATGTCTGGGATCCCAGCAGCCCCGCCGAAAATGCCCTGGGCGACGGCGAAACGCTCGGACAATGGTCGAATGGCTCCGGCGGCACCGGCTTTGAGGACAGCGAAGCCAACCTGGAACAAACCTTATCCAGCGATATGAGCCTGCGGGATCATCTTCACAGCCAACTGAATATCGACCTCTTCGACCCCGCCGACCGCCTGATCGGCGCGGCGCTGATTGACTTGCTGGACGATGCCGGCTACCTGACCGCCGACTTGAAGGAGCTGGCCGAGCAATTCGGCTGCGAGCCGGCGCGAGTCGAACGGGTTCTTCAGACGCTCCAGCGTTTTGATCCGACCGGCATCTTCGCCCGCTCTCTCAAGGAATGTTTGGCGCTTCAGCTCCGCGAACGGGACCGACTCGATCCGGCGATGCAGGCTCTGCTTGACCATCTGGATCTGTTGGCGGCCCGCAATTTGCCAGCTCTGATCAAGGTGTGCGGCGTGGACGCCGAAGATATCTCGGACATGCTGGCCGAGATCAAAACCCTCAATCCCAAGCCCGCCCTGGCGTTTGACCATGCCCCGGCCCAACCCGTCACCCCGGACATTCTGATGCGGGCCCAACCGGGCGGCGGCTGGTTCATCGAACTCAATCCAGACACGCTGCCCCGTGTGCTGGTTAACCAAAGGTACTTTACCCGAATCAGTCGCGAGGTCCGTCAGAAGGCCGAACGAGAATATCTGACCGAACGCATGAACTCGGCGAACTGGTTGGTGAAGTCGCTGCACCAGCGTGCGACCACCATCCTCAAGGTCGCAACCGAACTGGTTCGTCAACAGGATGCTTTTTTCCTCCACGGCGTCCAGTTCCTCAAGCCCTTGATCCTGCGCGATATCGCCGAAGCCATCGGCATGCACGAGTCGACGGTCAGTCGGGTCACCAGCAACAAGTTCATGGTCACGCCACGCGGGCTGTTCGAGCTAAAATATTTCTTCACCTCCTCAATCTCCGGCGCCGATGGCCAAGCCGACCATTCCGCCGAGGCGGTGCGCTTCCGCATCAAAGCCTTGATTGATCAGGAAACAGCCGATACGGTGCTTTCCGACGACCGGATTGTCGATGTCCTGCGTGAAGACGGGATTGACATTGCCCGGCGAACAGTTGCCAAATATCGCGAAGCCATGCGTATTCCCTCTTCTGTGCAGCGGCGCCGTGATAAGTCTCTTCGTTTTTGATCAACCGGGTTCGGCGAACCGGAGGCGGGTTGGTGCCTCCGGGTTAGGCTGTCGGGGCCGGGTCAGGTTGGTTGAGGACCGGGCAGCCGGTGCAAGACGAACCTGCACAGTAAGGCGGGAACCATGGCCCTGGGATCGCCTGGGCGTTTCTTGACAATTGGCGGCGCGCGCTACTATTTCTCAGGTCCGCCCCCGGTGCCGCGTCGTTTCTTCAATACTCGGCGGATCGCTTAGTTCGGACAAAGTCACACATGCACCTATCCGTTAAAGGCAAGCAGCTTGACGTCGGAGATGCCTTGCGCAGCCATGTCGCCGAGACTCTCAACGGCGTGGTCGGTAAGTATTTCGGTCGACCGATCGAGGCGAACGTGGTCTTCTCTCGTGAAGCCCACCTCTTCCGCGCTGATATTTCCGTCCATGTTGGACGCGGCATCCTGGTTCAGACCATCGGCGAAGCCGACGAGCCTTACCCCGCGTTTGACACGGCGTGCGATAAAATCGCCAAGCGCCTGCGTCGCTACAAAAGCCGGCTCAAGGATCATCACAGCGCCAGCGAAAGCACCAGCGAGCCCGTTGCCGCGAAGAAGTATATTCTTCAGGCCGAAGACCACGGCGCCGATGGCCATGACGGAGAGGTCGTCGAAAGTCACCAGCCGGTTGTGATCGCCGAAATGACCACGCCCATCGCGACGCTGACCGTCAGTGAAGCCGTGATGCGCATGGAGTTGGCTGAACTTCCGGCGATTCTATTCCGTAATCGTGGCCACGGCGGCCTCAACATGGTTTATCGTCGGACTGACGGCCATGTCGGCTGGGTGGATCCCCAGGGCAGCACCGCGCCAAGCGCCTGAGCCCATGCTCCGGGACCGGTCAACTATGTCAGCCCATCATGATTGAATTGATCACGCCTGCCAGCATCATCGCGAACCTTCGGGCCAGCAACAAAAAGCAGGCCCTACAGGAGTTGGCTCGCAAGGCGTCGGAACTCACTGGGCAGCACGAGCGAATGATCTTCGACGTGCTGCTCGAGCGGGAGCGACTCGGGACGACCGGCGTCGGTCAAGGCATCGCCATTCCCCACGGGAAACTGGCGAACCTTGATCGCGTCTACGGCCTGTTCGCCCGACTAGAGCGGCCAATTGACTTCGACGCCATCGACGAACAGCCGGTGGATTTGATGTTTCTGCTACTGGCTCCAGAGCAAGCCGGGGCCGACCACCTCAAGGCTTTGGCCCGAGTGTCTCGGTTACTCCGGGATCATGCGGTCTGCGAGAAGTTGCGCGGCTCCACCAGTGCCGATGCTCTTTACGCCTTGCTCACCCAGACTGAGGCCAGTCACGCCGCGTAGGCCGGATCGGCTGGCCACCCATGGGGCACGGCTTCACATGCGCTGAAGCCGTGTCGCCTTTGGCGTTGTAGCGGAGAGAGACCAGAGACCGGCGCGCTTTAATGGGGACGCATCGCCGGCATTGGGCGCGACCCCGTGCGCCCATGCGCGCGAAGCCAAGGGCGCGGATGCGCCCGCCCGGCGTCTGAGGGCAGCCTTGATGAGTCACCATCAAGGCTCGAGGGTGTAACCCCGGATATGTACCGATCTCAGCCGAACCAGCCTAAAAACTGGACCAGAGCACGGGTTCTCGGGCCGAAGAGAGTCGGCGTAAAGAACCCGCCTGCGACCCGCTTGTTGATTTCACCCAAAGTCGGATAAGGGGCGATCATCCCGGCCAACGCACTGACCTTAAGGCGTGCAGACATGGCCAAAGCCCAAGCCTGGATCAACTCACCCGCCTGAGGGCCGACGATGGTGCATCCCAGAATCTCACCTCGCGTCGTCACCAGAGCTTTGACAAAGCCAGAAGGGGTGCCTTCGGCGATGGCGCGGTCATTATCGGCAAAATCGGCACGCAAGACCCGGAGATTATCGCCCTGTTGGGCACGGGCGGCGGTTTCGGTCAGTCCGACTTGGGCCAATTCGGGTTCGGTGTAGGTCACCCAAGGCAAAGCCCGTAGATTGACCTTGGCGGGCAGCCGAAATAGAGCGTTACGCAACACGATGCCGGCGTGATATCCGGCCAAATGGGTAAATTGCGGGCCACCGATCACATCTCCTGCGGCAAAAACCCGGCGATTGCTGGTCCGCAAGCGATCGTCAACCGTAATGCCCTTGGGGGTGTAACGGATGCCGGCCTGTTCCAGTCCCAACGCCTCGACAACGGGCTGCCGTCCCGTGGCCACCAACAGATGTGATCCTTCGATCCGTTTTTCGTGACCACCGTCGTTCAGCACCACGGCGAGCCCTTGGGGCGTCTTTTCGATGCGTAACAGGGTGACCGTTTCGGCCAAGGTCACGCCGTCGCGGATCAAAGCCTGGCGGACGACATCGGCGGCTTCTGGATCGTCCTTGGGCAACAGCGGCCCTTGGTCAAGGACCGTCACCCGAGACCCGAACCGGCGGTGGGCTAACGCCATTTCACAGCCAATGGGGCCGGCTCCGATCACCACCAGGGACTCGGGTAACGTCGTGATCTCAAAGAGCGTTTCGTTGGTGAAATAGGGCACGGTGTCCAGACCGGGAATCGGTGGAATCGCGGCCCGACCTCCCGTTGCAATGACGAACCGCCGAGCCTGGATTCGCTGCCCGCCGGCTTCGACGGTGCGCTCATCCACGAACCGTCCTGGGGCCTGGATCACTTGACAGCCCAATTTGGTGAAACGCTCGACGGAATCATGGGGCGCGATGGCGGCAATCACCCCATGGACATGGCGGTTGATCGCTGCGAAGTCGATGTGCGGTGGCTCGCTGGTGACGCCAAACCTCTGGCCATCCCGAATCCGAGCCGCCGCCTTGGCAGCGGCCAGCAGGGATTTCGAGGGCACGCACCCTGTATTGAGACAGTCGCCGCCCATGCGGTGGGCTTCGATCAGAACCGTGCGCGCGCCCATTTGAGCAGCCCCAGCGGCCACCGACAACCCCGCCGATCCCCCGCCCAGAATACAGAGATCGGCCTGGCGCGTTGGTTTCATGGGGTTTTGCTCCCGTGAGGATTGCAGCAGGCTCCGCCCAGCACACAGAAGTTGGTGCAATGATGATGCTTTAAGGCGACGGGCTGGGAGGCGGTTGCTAGGCTGTCGCCCAACTCAAACGCCGGGTCATAGGGAATCAGGGTGCAAGCCACGACGACCGGATATTGGGCTCCCTTGCGCTTGACCACCATCCGCGACGAGGCGCACATCACCGAATCCGGGCTTTTTCCCAGAAGATCCCAGCATTTTTCGGTGATTTCGGGAACCTCCCGATCGTTGGTCATTTCGGGGAACAGCACCAGTTGCGCTGGATCCTGAGCGTCGATGGCAATGTCATGGATGGCAAACAGCTCTCGAAAGCAAATGCGCATCACGGACTCGCTCAAACCCCAAACCATCCGGGCGGCCACCGCAACCGTAAAGCCCTCGCGAACCAGCCAAATCAGGCCGTCGAGGGCCGGCTGCCACGTCCGTTGACCGCGCAACCGCTCGTGCTCTTCGGCCTGATAATGGTCCAGGGAGACCCGCAGCGTCAGGCGCCCCGGATAACGCCGGTTTAAGGCCGTCAGGGCCGCCCCAAACCGCTGCATCGGACGCATGGCGTTGGTCAGGACCAGTACCCGAAACCCTGCCTCCAAGGCATCTTCAATCATGCCCAGACACTCGGGGTTCATGAAGGGCTCGCCGCCCGTCAAGCCGATTTCCTGGGTTCCGCACTCGGCGGCCTGTTCCAAAAAGGTCCGCACTTCGGCGCGCGTCAGGTGAACCAGCCGGTCATTATGGGGACCGGACTGAATATAACAGTTATCGCATGTTATATTGCATAGAGTTCCGGTGTTGATCCACACGGTTTCCAATCGACGCAGCGGCACCTTCGCCCGGACCTCACCATTGGCGGTCAAGGTCGGGTGTTCGAATTTCCCAAATGGAGGATGGTTGATGATCGTCATGGGTCTCTCATCCCGCAATCCGGTAGGGTGATCGCGCCGTAATAGGTGATTGAAGGTTCCTGAGTTTGATCATTATCACTGAAAAGGGCGATATGGCGTAGGTGAGTTTTGGGAGGCCGACCGAAAGCGGCCTGATAGTCGGCGCGCAAGTCGCGGGTCTCTTCGCGCCAGACGCCGATGGTGGTGGGGCCCTCCACCTTGATCGTGACCAGGGTTTCGGGGTGGCGAGGATTGCGGATCAGGCTGCCGACCGGAACCGGGGTTGCGGTCCAGGCGTAAGCCAGAGTTGGGACATGAGGATGAAGTAGGGTGGGCTCGCCGAAGACAAAGAACACCACCCCTGAAAAATCCTCGGTTTCGGTGGCACGCAGATCCGCCGATGGTTGCAGGCGGTCGGATCGCCAGCGCCAGCGCACCGTTGGACAGGCCAGGACATCGACGTCGACGCCAGTATAAAGGCCCGACGCCCCATCTGGCGTGGCCTTGATCACCGGAACGCCATCAAGGACGGTGTTGGTAAACTGCGAATGGCCAACATAATCGTGACGCTCCCAGAGCTGATCGATCGGCACGCCCGGATCGATCAACATCATGGCAGCCAGCGCCAAGACAGACCCCGCGAATTCACTCACCGAGGACGGTCTTTCGTGGGCTCGGTCCCTGCATTATGTTCGCCGAAAATGACTTATCACCACCGGCAGCAGCGCCAGCAAACCGAGCCCGGTCAGGGCTGCCAGCAAGGTTGGGCTGAAAACGCCTGCAAGAGTGATTGTCCCTCCGTTGTCAAAGACCGTGCCCAAGCCAGCACCAAGCGCGGCATAAGCCAAAGAGCCGGGAATGATGCCGATGGCTGTGGCCACCACGAAGGGAGTCAAACCGACATTCAGCAATCCTGGCACCAAATTGACCGCCCAAAAGGGAAAGGCTGGCACGAGGCGCAAAAACAGCAGGTAGTTGAAGGCATTGCGTTGAAAACCGGCGGCCATCCGGTCCAAAAATGGCCCGCCCCGACGGCGCAGACCGTCGCCAACGGCGGACCGCGCGGCGATGAACAGCAGAGTCGCGCCGATGGTGGCACCAATCATACTCAATCCACCGCCCAACCAGGAACCGAACAGAAACCCGCCGCTGATGGTCATCACGGCGCCTCCCGGTAACGACAGCGCGACCACGACGGCGTAAAGCGCCACAAAGCCCAGCCCGCCCAACACACCGTAGGCCGCGACCCCATCACGCAGGGCCTCGCGATGGGCACGCAGGGTTTCCAAGCTCAGATACTGGTCGAGATGGAGGTAAAAGACCGCCGCGACCAGAACCACCAGAAAACCAACCGGCAGATATCGCTTTATCGTCATCAGGGCCTCGGGGCTGGGGCTGTCAGACGCGATCACCGCGCAGGGATGTCATACCAGCGAGCCTTGACGGGTGACTCATCAAGACTGTCCTCAGACGCCGGGGGGCCGCCGCAGTCGCGGCCCGAGGACCGGCCCTGTGTCATGGTTAGGGCCCGCCGGTATCATTCAAACGCCAATCATAGTCGAGAAATGCAATCGGCACGGTGCCGGCCTGAATGGCGGTGCGGGCAACGGGATCGTCGGTGAGCCGGTCGGCGTATTTGGCCAAGGCGGCCGCCACCGATGTCAAGCCGTGTGGGCCGTTGGTAAAATCGCCTTGGTACCAGTCGAACAGATGGGAGACTTCCAAGCGTCCGGTGGCCGGGTTAAAGCGGTTGCGTGAGCGATCGGACAGGAAGCGACGGAGGCCGTCTTCCAGTTGAGCCTCCAAGCGATCTGCCACATAAGCCTCATCGCGCAGCATCGGGCAGCCGATGGAAGCACAAACCACTGAAAAATGGATCCGGGGCTCATGAAAGGCGCCAGGGGCCCGGATCATTTTGTGTTCAATGTCATCCAGGCTGTGCTGTTCTCCGCGCAAGGTAAAGAAGCTTTTGCGCCAGGGAGAGCTGAACAGTGACCCTAAATCCTTGATCGACGTCACATCGGGATATCGGGTTAGAATCAACGAGACCGTGAATGCGTTGTAGGCGTTGATCAGGAAAGCCAAGCGTTGAGGAGCGGTCCAATGGGTATACTCATCGTCACTGACGGCGGAAAGTGTGGCCAGATAGGCCGACAGGGCGACTTGGTCGGTTTTGAAGCCGGCGTAGTCGACTCGCGACGACGTCCCATCGGCAGCCACCACCACATGCGCTTTCAAAAGCGCACTCCAGGCAGCATGCTGGTGATCAAAAGGGGCGGCCCAAGCTGGGGTGGTCAGCAGAAGACCCAAAAGCGCCCCCAAAAGCTGTCGGATCAGGCCATCGAGCTTGACTCTTGACGCCCTAAAGCTGCCCTCAGACGCTGGGTGGGCGCGTCCGCGCTCTTGGCTCGATACCGGCACTGTGTCATTGCTACGGCTCGCCGGTTTCATGGCCGAGGCTCCTTACAGGATAGAAAGGGCTCAAGGGGCCCCAGAGGGCCCTGCCCCATAGGCGCCAGGATAGGGCTTTTCGTGGGCTCTGCCCACACATTCGGAAGGGCCTGCGTGCCGGTCCTGTGAGCCTTTTGTGGTTCGCCTTCACAGCCAAGCTGGAACCGGCAGTCCGTTTTTCCGCAAAAAGGTCGGATTAAACAGCTTAGACTGATAACGGGTTCCGGAATCGCACAGGATGGTGACAACGGTGTGTCCCGGTCCCAATTTTTGAGCCAGCTTGATAGCGCCCACCACATTGACCCCCGAAGAGGTTCCCAGCACCAAGCCCTCTTCCTTGAGCAAGCGAAACAGCTCGGTCACGGTTTCCAGGTCCGAAACCTGTTGCGCCCAATCGATGGGGGCGCCTTCCAGATTGGCGGTGATTCGCCCTTGACCGATCCCTTCGGTGATTGAGCTGCCTTCGGCCTTTAATGTGCCGTGGGTGTAGTAGTGATAGAGCGCCGCCCCCGGCGGATCCGAGAGGACAATTTTAACATTAGGATTGCGTTGCTTGAGGGCGATGCCGACACCGGCCAAAGTCCCGCCAGTCCCGACTGCGCAGGTAAAGCCATCGACTCGACCGTCGGTTTGTTCCCAAATCTCCGGCCCAGTGGTGCGGGTGTGGCCGTCGCGATTGGCGGTGTTGTCGAACTGATTGGCCCAAATGGCGCCGTTGGGTTCGGTGCGGGCTAGATCTTCGGCCAGACGGCCGGAATAGCGGACATAATTATCGGGATTGCTGTAGGGCACTGCCGGCACCAAGATCAGCTCGGCACCGACCAGCCGCAGCATGTCTTTCTTTTCCTGGCTTTGGGTGTCGGGCATGACGATCACGGTTCTATAGCCGCGCGCATTGCCCACTAGCGCCAGTCCGATGCCGGTATTCCCGGCGGTTCCTTCGACAATAACGCCGCCCGGACGCAGCAAACCCCGCTGCTCGGCGTCTTGGATGATGGCCAGGGCCGCCCGGTCCTTGACCGATCCGCCCGGATTCAGAAACTCGGCTTTGCCCAGAATCTCGCAGCCGGTCAGAGCCGACGGCCCAGCCAAGCGGATCAGCGGCGTATTGCCGACGGTTTCCACGAACCCGTTGCGAATCGAAGACACGGTGACACCCCCTCTGTTTTGCGAAAATTTATCCGACGTTCGCAGCCAGTTCAATCTTCCGCCGCAGCAGTGATAAGGGCGTTCCTTCGGTCACGTCGGCCTGATAGGCGATGTCGATTTCGGTCAAGGCGTGTTGCCAGCTTGCGAGGTTGGCATCATCGGGCACTGCCACCGTGGAGAAGCCGGTGCGGAGGAGGAACTGGTACTGATCGGGCAAAAGATGGCCAATCGCCCGGATTTCGCCAGTATAGCTATGGCGTTCGCGCAATTCCCGAGCGGTTGAAAAGGCGCGGCCATCCCGGAATTTGGGGAACTCCAGAGCCACCAGGGCGAACTGGTCCAGATCGGCGGCAATCTCTCCGGTTCGGTGGTGGCTACCCAAGCGGACGCCAAGCCTCCCCCCCCGCGCCACCAGTGCCGCACGATCCCGGCGCCATCGGTCCAAACTGACGATCACCGATCCTTCGGGAATCGTTTCCACGGTGTCGTCGAGATTGACCCAGGAATCTTCGGTCGGTTGGCCGTCTTTAAGCAGTAGCGCCATAAACCTTCTCCTTGAACGGAGCCACACCGATCCGGGCGACAGTATCGATAAAACGCTCACCCTCAGTGCGCCGCTCCAGATACAGCGCAATCAACGACTCGACAACGCCTGGAACCCGTTCAGCTCCGACCGCCGGGCCGACCACCTGTCCGAGCGTGGCGGCTTCGGTGGCGTTGCCGCCGATCGTAATCTGATAGGTTTCGACGCCGTGCTTGTCGACTCCCAGAATTCCGATATGTCCGACATGATGGTGACCGCAAGCATTAATGCAGCCGCTCATTTTGATTTTCAGCTCGCCGATCCGATGCTGAAGGTCCAGGTCGGCGAACCGCCGGGAAATCTCCTGGGCCAAGGGAATCGAGCGGGCGTTGGCGAGGGCGCAATAGTCCAGACCCGGACAGGCGATGATATCGCCAACCAAGCCGGCATTGGCGGTCTCCAGGCCGTGCCGTCCCAGATCCTGCCACAACGCCGGCAGGTCATCCTGTCGGACATGGGCCAGCACCAGATTCTGCTCGTGGCTGACCCGAATCTCGCCAAAGCTGTAGCGATCCGCCAGAGCGGCCACCGCGTCCATCTGGTCCGACGTGGCGTCGCCGGGGATGCCGCCGGTTGGCTTCAGCGACACCGTGACCGCAGCGTAACCGGGCCGTTGGTGAGGTGTCAGGTTCGATCGGGTCCAGCGGGCAAAAGCGGGGTTTGCGCTCTTGGCCTGTTCCAGCACCACCGAGTCTGCTGGCAACTCCGCAAAAGGCGGTTGGGCAAAATGCTTGTGGATGGCGTCGACAATCGCCGGATCCAGCCGATACTTGGGCCCTCGAATCCGCTCGAATTCGGCGACAACCTGCTCGCGCAAGCGGTCGATTCCGATTTCATGGACCAGAATCTTGATTCGCGCCTTGTAGATGTTATCTCGCCGACCGTATTGATTGTAGACGCGCAAAATCGCTTCGAGATAGGCTAACAGGTCGGATTCGGCCACCCAATCGGCCAGCCGCCGCCCCAGAAAGGGCGACCGACCCAGGCCGCCGCCGACAAAAATCTCAAAGCCCACCGCTCCATCCAGCCCGCGCTTGGCGCGGATGCCGATGTCGTGAATGGCGATGGCAGCCCGATCATGTTCGCCGCCGATGATGGCGATCTTGAATTTGCGGGGCAGAAAACTGAATTCCGGGTGCAAGGTTGACCACTGCCGAAGGATTTCGGCGTAGACTCTGGGGTCGACGACCTCGTCAGCCGCCGCTCCGACGAATTGGTCGGTGGTGACGTTGCGGATGCAGTTGCCACTGGTCTGGATGCCGTGCATGTCGACGGCGGCCAGATCGGCGAGAATTTGGGGCATATCAACCAGTTTGATCCAGTTGAATTGCAGATTCTGGCGAGTGGTGAAGTGACCATAGCCACGGTCGTAACGCCGACCGATGGCGGCGAGGCCGCGCAACTGGTTGGAACTGAGCACGCCATAAGGAATGGCAACCCGCAGCATATAAGCGTGGAGCTGAAGATAAAGGCCATTCATGAGCCGAATCGGCTTGAATTCGTCTTCGGTCAGTTCCCCGGCCAACCGGCGCGCCACTTGGCGCGAGAACTGCTCGACTCTTTCAGCCAGAAAGCGGCGGTCGGTCTCATCGTAATGATAGATGCCAGCGGCGAGGGCAGGGGCGGGGGGCACGGCGGTGGATGACGGGTCAGTCATGAAGCAATCCTCCGGACCAAGGCCGGACAGTTGGAGAAAAAGGCGCTCGACACTTGGGGCTATTCAGACGATTGGTGATACCCATACCATCGGGCCTTGATCTTGATATGACACATCAAGGCCGTCCTTAGACGCCGGGCGGGCGCGTCCGCACTTTGGTTCCGCGCGCACGAGCACGCGGGGTTGCGGTCGCAGCCCGATACCGGCACTGTGTCATTGTTATGGCTCGCCGGTATCATGGACCGCCGGTATAAAGGGGATCGGACCCCGCCTGAACCCCCAGGTCTGGACGTACACTCGGGCCTCGGGCCCGGATTTGCTCGCGGGGCCGCAGCGGACCCCCGCCCGCTTCGTCCACATCCACCAAATAGGGGTCGACCACGACGCCAGCCGCGACGGCCATTTTGGTCCGCGCCAGCGCCGCCTCGGCCGCTGGACCCCGCAGCAGCGCCGCCACCGCCACTCGTTCGACCCAAAGATCATCATCTCCCAGCCAGACCACCTCGCCGGTGTCGAGCCGGTTCGCCGAGACCACCTTCGCCCCTTCGCTGGCCTGTGCCATACTCGTTCTCTCCCTATGCGTTACCATCATGTAAACCACGTTGTAACGCTGGACAAGTCAAAATTTATCCGCCATAATCAACGTTATTTTTCTGTTGTTAGGCTTTGCCCTCCACGGGCTTTTTGTCACTCTCCGATGTTTTTGCCGCCGTCTTTGCCTTGCGCCCCTCCGACAACGGATGGTGATCAACCACCGCTTGTTTGAGGCGTGTGGATGTCACATGGGTATAAATTTCGGTGGTGGCAATATCGGCATGTCCTAGCAAGGTTTGAACACTGCGCAAATCGGCGCCATGATCAAGGAGGTGGGTTGCGAAGGCGTGGCGCAAGACGTGCGGACTCAGTTGGGTCGGATCAATCTGTGCATTTGGTGCCAATTCTTTCAGCAATTGGCCGAGCCGTTGTCGTGTTAAGTGGCCTTCGTTGGCACTGGAGGATGGGAACAGATACCGTTTGGCCCGCTTGATCCGAGCGATAGGCCCCGTTGGCAGGAAGGTTTCCCGAACGGCCAGCCAGTCCCGCACCGCCGCTTGAGCCATCGGCGACAACGGAACCATCCGCTCCTTGTCGCCTTTGCCCCGGACCAACAGCCACTCCCCCTCCCTGGGCAGCGACGATAACGGCAGCTCAACCAGTTCCGAAACGCGCAACCCGGTCGCGTATAACAGCTCCAACACGGCCACCAGCCGCGCGCGCTCCGGCCCCTCCAACCGATGAGCCGCCGCAACCAAGTCTATTACGCCCTGCTCGTCCAGTAATTTAGGCAAGGGTCGTTCCCGGACGGGGCTGTCTAAAACGGCGGTGGGATCCTCGGCGCGTCGCTCTTCGGAGCATAAAAATCGGAAAAACTGCCGCAGCGATGCCCGCCGTCGGGCTACGGTTGCCGGAGTCGAGCCCAGCTCGTGAAGATGCTCGAGATAGTCCCGCAAATCGTCCGAACTGGCGCTTACCAGGGCGGCTTTCCGGTTTGCGGTCAGCCACGCAACCGCATCGGCCAGATCCCGCCGGTAGGCTTGCAGCGTATTCTTGGCGGCGGCCCGTTCGGCCGCCAGCATGTCCAGAAAAGCATCCAGTTCGGGGGGCAGGCCGATTGTGGGAATTCGTGCAGGTCGCCCCATGAGGGTTCTATCCTATCCTCGAGCCTTGACGTTGACTCATCAAGGCTGTCCTCATACCATTGAGCCTTGATGGTGACTCATCAAGGCTGCCCTCAGACGCCGGGCGGGCGCATCCGCGCCCTTGGCTTCGCGCGCATGGGCGCGCGGGGCCGCCGTCGCGGCCCGATACCGGCGATGTGTCAGTATCAGGGCTCGCCGGTATCAGACGCCGGGCGGGCGCATCCGCGCCCTTGGTTTTGCGTCCACGAGGACGCGGGGCCGCCGTCGCGGCCCGAGGAGGCGATGTGTCAGTATCAGGGCCCTCGCCGGTATCACTCGAGCACTGCCGCCACGGCTTCCCGAGCCAATCCGCGTGCCTCGGCGGAGAGTCCCATGGCCCGCAGACTGGTGACGACCTGGGCCAGAATCACCGGAGGCAAGGCTTGTGGCCCTCCGTTCCCCAGCAGAGTCAACGCCGCCAGCACGACTTCACCCACCCGATGGCCAGCCGTTGCGGCATTCAGGGTTTGCCATAAGGCCGGAGAGGGCATGGCTGTTGCGGTTGGAGCCCCGTTGCCCGCCGTTTTGTCTGCCGTCTCGACCCAGGCTTCTTCTTTGACGGGCTCCCCGGCGGCTTGAAGCAACGCCAGCACCCCCGCCACCCGCGCCCGGCGCCCGGCATCGGTATCGGCCAGCGCCGCCGTCAGCCAAGCGTCAAATCCATTGGATCCGCCGATTTTTGTCGTCTGATCTTCGGCCAGGACCGTCAGGGGCCATAGCCGCAACAAGGCTCCGGCTTCAACGGGCGTGGCCGGCCCTTTCAGCCAAGGTGCTGCTCCTTCTGGTTGTCCGGCCGCCCGGAACGCCCGCACCGCCGTCGGCGCCAACCAAACCGTCGTCGCCTCGATTGGCAAGCGGGCCAACACCGCCAAGGGCACAGCCGCCACCGGCCCCACCGCCTGGGCTGGCTCTAACAAATGAAACCAATGCTCGATCAGTTCAGCCCGCACCGCCGGTTGAGATTCGGCGATGGTGGCCTGATACACCAACGCCCGCGCGCGCGCGCCGGGCTCGCTGGCGCTCAAGGGTCGGGCCAGCGCCGCCGGAGCAAACTGTACCGAGGCATAAGCGGCGGCCAGATCGACCCCGGATAACGCCCCTGTCGCCGCCGCCCGCTCGGCGGCCTCAATCCGGGCGGTGGGTTCCGTTCCCTCGGAACGGGCCAGGGCCGCCAGTCCTGCCGGGTCTCCAGGAGCCGGAGCCGTCGCCAAGACCGTCGCTAAAACCGGATTGTCTCGCCCGCCGGGCATCACGGCTAGCAGCCGCTCCAGATCCGTCGTCGCGCCGAGCGCCGCCACTTTGGCCACGCGCAAGGGCGCCAGACTTGTTCCGGACTCATCGCCAGCGGGTGGTTCTGCCGCCGACAGCAGCAAGCGTAGGGTCAATCGGCGCTGGCTGGGCGACGGCGCCGCCACCGGCACATCCGCCAACAATCGCCGAACCAGTTCCACTGACGAACCGGCCCACAGAGTCGGCCCCAATCCGCCCTTGTCCGGCGTCAGGATGCCCACGGCATCCAGAGACGGCGAAGGCGGTGACGACGAGGAGGGGGACGGTGGCAATGAAGAGGCTGGCGGGACCGCGATGATCGAGAGAGGCGGAGGCGGCGATGCGTCCTGAGCCCTCGCGCCGCCACCGGCTATCACGGCCAATGCGCAGGCCATGCCGCTCAACCACACCGCCGCCGAACGCGCCCGCCCGGCACCGAAATCTCTAGTGCTGGAAACGCTCATCCGGGATGACCTTTTCCAGCGTTTTAAGCGGTGGCGACAGGTCGGTGGTGGCCAGAAAGGCGATGCCGCCGCCGACCAAGATCAAAATCAGCAGGGCCAAGGCCGAGGTCAGCCGCTTTGACGGCCTCGTCGTCGAAGAACTGCTCAGGGAACGCGTTCGTAATCGAAACACTGTCAGATCCGCTCCGGTTGGCGAGAGAACGCCGACGCCAAGGGCGTGCGCTCTAGGGCTTGTTCTATCCCTCCCCATGCGGCAGCGCAACCCGGACCCCGAAAGAGTATCCCTGATTTTCCAGCATCCGCCGCCGGTGATGCCTATCTCTTTGATTCCGCGCTGCCAACTCATCTCCTCAGACAAACCCGGTGGTTCTCTCTACTGCTTGACTTACGGCCCCGGTTGAGGCAAGTCGACCGGGCTCCTGGCGGTAGGCCCCTGGTGGCGGTCGGCGTCGTCAGGGTTCGCGCTGGGATTGGCTCTGCATCGAGATTGGATGTCATAGAATGTCGTCGCCGATTTTACCGCCGGATTACCGCCCGTCGGAAGACGAACCGTTCATGAGCCCGATCATGAAGGAGTATTTCCGCCAGAAGCTGCTCCACTGGAAGCATGAATTGCTTCAGGAGTCGTCCGAAACGCTCCACACGCTCCAGGAAGGTGGGACTCTGGAGCCGGATCTGGCCGACAGAGCGTCCGCCGAATCGGAGCGGGCCTTGGAGCTTCGCACCCGTGATCGCGAGCGCAAGCTGATCGCCAAAATTGACGCCGCCCTTGAGCGGATTCAGGACGACAGCTACGGGTATTGTGAAGACAGTGGCGAGCCGATCGGGGTCCGTCGACTCGACGCCCGCCCCATCGCCACCCTCAGCCTAGAAGCCCAAGAGCGCCACGAGCGTTTGGAACGCACCCAGCGCGACGAATAACGGAATCGCCGAGGTTAGGATATCGCCGGGGTCAGGATAGGGCGTGGCCAAGGCAACGTTCGAGGGTTGTCTTCAATTCGTCGGTTTCGAACGGTTTGGGGAGGATTTCAACGATCCCCAGGCCCCTGGCGTGCTCCAAGATCCGCTCCCGCGTGACCGGATTGGCGAGTTTGGCGTCGGCGGTCATAAACAGCACGGGAATCGCCCGCTCTTGCAGCGTCGGTATGGTTCGCACCTTGGAACAGAAGGTTAATCCGTCCATCGGGTGCATGTGCCAATCGCAAAGAATCAGGTCGAAGTCCGGTTGCTGCCACAGCATACCTAGCGCCTCTTCGCCGTCCGTCGCCATCCACAGGCTGGTAATGCCGAGGCCAATCAGTTGATGCCGAAGAATAGCCCGGAAAGTGGCGGTGTCTTCGACGATAAGAATTTTAGTCATGGAAAAATCGCAACCCCAAACCACTCTTGATCTTAACGGCATGGAACGCCGACGTCACCAGGAAATCAATTAACGGGCGGATTATGGCGTTGCCCATCGACTGGGATCAAGCCACCTTCCTCTCGTCGCGCCCTCCCTTTGCCCCCGCCCGCTGGCTTGATCCGGTTTCGCCGTGCTACATCTTTCAGGGTCGGTACCGGCTTCCTCCTCCATTCCAAATTCTGTCCAAAGGCACCATGACCGAGCATTTGACCCGTCTTGATAATGGCTTTCGGATCGTCGTGGACCCGGTGCCCCATGTGGCCATCGTCACCGCCGGGGTTTGGGTGGGGGTTGGCGCCCGGAACGAACCCGAAGACCGGAACGGCCTTTCGCATTTCCTGGAGCATCTGCTGTTCAAGGGCACCGCCACCAAGACGGCTTTTGAGGTCGCCGCTGAAATCGAAAATCGCGGCGGCAGTATCGATGCCTATACCGATTATGAAAGCACCGCCTACTATGTTCAGACCGGGGCGCGCCACTGGCCGGTGGCGCTCCGTCTGCTCGCCGAGGTTTTGACCGAATCCGTGTTCCCGGAAGAAGAGGTCGAGCGCGACCGCTCGGTGGTGCTTCAGGAAATCGACCAATACGCCGATGAACCCGAAGCGGTGTTGGGGGATGCTCTCCACGCCACACTCTATCCCGACCAGCCTTTGGGCCGCCCGATTCTGGGGACTGCGGCCCATGTTGCCAGTTTCACCCGCCAACATCTGTTGGATCATCTGGCGCGTTACTACCGACCGGAACGGATGGTGCTGGTGGTGAGTGGCCGGGTTGATTCTGGCGAAGTCACAGCCCTGGGGACTCAGCTCTTCGAAGGTCAACCCAATGGCCCAGTCCCGATTCTTCAACCCGCCCGGTATGGCGGCGGGCACCGGACGATCGCCCGCGATATTGAACAGGCCCACCACGCCTTGGCCTTTAACGGCCTGAGCCTCGATCACCCCGAGCTTCCAGCCCTGCGCCACCTAGCGAATATTCTTGGGGGCGGTATGACTTCGCGGTTGTTTCAGGAAATTCGCGAGCGGCGCGGGTTGGCTTACGATGTTCACGCCGATCTGGATTCCTACACCGACACCGGCTTCATTCTGTTCGAGGCGGCGACCGCGCCCGAGCAGTTGGATGAGATGGCGGCGATTTTGCTTCGGGAATTGGAGCAGGCCCAACGGGACGGTTTCACCGCCGAAGAGTTGGCGCGATCACGGGAACAGTTGCGTTTTGCGCTCGGCAGCGCCCAGGATTCGACCTTTGGGCGCGCCCAACGGCTGGCTCGGGATATTCTGATTCGCGATCACATTCGCAGCATCGACGACATTGAAGCCGAAATCGATGGCGTCACCCTCGACGGCTTGGCCCAGGTTGCCGGGCGGATTTTGTCCGGCCCGCCGACCTCGTGCGTGGTCGGCCCGCCGCCCGCTCGCCCGCGTCGCCTCAACCGGCGCCGAAGCTTTCTATAATCCCGGCAGGCCATCCCGACGAAGCCTGTTGTTAGGCTTCGCCACCCTCCTTTGCCAGAAACAACGCCTTTCAGTCACATCACTAGGCTCGCCATGTCCCAGCCCAAGCCGATCTTTTCCTATCGCCCCTATTGGGCACACCGGCTCGGGCCGGCGCCCTTTCTGCCCATGTCACGGGCCGAGATGGACCTGTTGGGCTGGGAGTGCTGCGATGTCGTGTTGGTGACGGGTGACGCTTATGTCGACCATCCCAGCTTTGGCATGGCGATCATCGGGCGTTTGCTGGAGGCTCAGGGGTTCCGGGTCGGCATTATCGCTCAACCCGACTGGAGCGCGCCCGCCGCCTTCGAGGCGCTTGGGCGGCCCAACCTGTTCTTCGGTGTGACCTCGGGCAATATGGACTCGATGGTCAATCGCTACACCGCTGATCGTCGTCTGCGCCACAACGACAGCTACACGCCCAATGACGAAGGCGGGCGGCGCCCCGATCGGGCCGTGATCGTCTATGCCCAACGCTGCCGAGAAGCCTTCCGCGATGTGCCGATCGTGATTGGCGGCATCGAGGCGTCGTTACGCCGGGTCGCTCATTATGACTATTGGTCGGACAAGGTGCGTCGCTCGATCCTGGTCGACAGTAAGGCCGATCTGCTGGTGTATGGCAACGGCGAGCGCGCGATCGTCGAGATTGCCCATCGTTTGGCGAAAGGGGAAGCCGCTCGCGAGATCACCGATATTCGCGGAACGGCTCTGTTGCGGAGCGATGTCCCCGAGGGGTGGGCGGTGCTTGAGCCGGGCGAAAGCGTCACCGATCCCGCTGCGCGCGACCACACCGTGATCCGGCTTCCGGGCTGGGAACGGGTGGCCAACGATCCGCAGCTCTATGCCGAAGCCTCCCGAACCCTGCATCTGGAGAATAACCCCGGCAACGCTCGCGCCCTGGTGCAGCGCCACGGTGACAAAGAGGTGTGGCTCAATCCGCCGCCCGTGCCGCTGTCGACCCCTGAGTTCGACGGAGTCTTTGCCTTGCCTTACGCGCGCGCGCCGCATCCGGCCTATGCCGGGGCCAAGATTCCCGCCTGGGATATGATCCGCTTCTCCATCACCATTCTGCGCGGCTGCTTTGGTGGCTGCTCCTTCTGTTCCATCACCGAACACGAGGGGCGGATCATCCAGAATCGTTCCGAAGCCTCGATCCTGCGCGAAATCGAAACCATCCGGGACAGCGGCGCCGGTTTCACTGGCATTATCTCAGACCTGGGCGGCCCCACCGCCAATATGTACCGGCTGGCCTGCAAGGATGCCGCTACGCAAGCCTTGTGTCGACGTTGGTCTTGTGTCTATCCCGATATCTGCAAAAACCTGAACACCGACCACACGCCGCTGATCCAGCTTTACCGTTCGGCGCGAACTCTGCCCGGCATCAAGAAAATCCTGATCGGTTCGGGGGTGCGTTATGATCTGGCTTTGCGCAGCCCGGCCTATGTTCGAGAGTTGGTCACACATCATGTGGGGGGCTATCTTAAGATCGCCCCCGAGCACACCGAAGCCGGGCCGTTGGCTTTGATGATGAAACCGGGAATCGCCAGTTTCGACCGCTTCAAGGCCTTGTTCGATCGCTTTGCTCGTGAAGCCGGCAAAGAGCTGTATCTAATCCCCTATTTTATCGCCGCCCACCCCGGAACCACCGACCAAGACATGCTCAATCTGGCCTTATGGTTGAAACGCAAGGGGTTTCGGCTGGATCAGGTCCAAACCTTTCTTCCGTCGCCTTTGGCCCTTGCCACCACCATGTATCACGCCGAACGGAACCCGCTTCGGCCACTCGGCCATAACCGGGCCGAAACCGTCACCACCGCTAAGGGCCTGCGTCAACGCCGGCTCCACAAGGCCTTTTTGCGCTATCACGACGCCGAGAACTGGCCGATGTTGCGGGACGCCCTCAAGCAGATGGGGCGGGCCGATTTAATCGGTCCCGGCAAACATCACCTGATCCCCGCTTGGCAGCCCGCCGGTACCGGACGGGTCGGCGGTGAAGGCGCGCGGAGTGGACGCAAGCATGGCCCGCAGAACGGAAAGCCGGGATTTCGCGCTAAATCTTCCTGAGATCCAATGGGATCGCAACCAAGGGCCGGATCGCAGCCAAGGGTGCAAGTTTCGGGTATCTTTTGACGATAATGCAATCTTTAGTCACAAAAAACACGAAAAGGCCGGTTGGCTCATCGCCCATCGCACCCTACCTTAACGCAGAGCCTGTTTGGTTCGTTCACCATCGGTATGATAGCATCGCCTTGCCGATACCGGGAGCGTTCCAGGTGACGGGTCAACGACGCAGCGATACGACGCAAGTCAACGCAAACCACAGGGCAGGACGGAAGCGCCAATATGGACTACGAGGCATTTTTCCGCGACCGGATCGCGGACCTTCATCAAGAGGGCCGTTACCGGGTGTTCGCCGATCTCGAACGTCACGCCGGTCGTTTTCCTCACGCCACCCATCACACCAAAGCCGGACCACGGCAGGTCGTGGTCTGGTGCTCCAATGACTATCTTGGCATGGGGCAACATCCCGTCGTGCTTCAAGCCATGCACGAAGCGCTTGATCAGTGCGGCGCGGGCGCGGGTGGTACCCGCAACATTTCCGGAACCAACCACTACCATGTGCTGTTGGAACAGGAATTGGCCAGTCTGCACAATCAGGAAGCCGGGCTTTTGTTCAATTCCGGCTATACATCGAATTTAGCGACTCTTGGGACATTGGCCCGGCTTCTGCCGCACTGTGTTGTTTTTTCGGATGCCTATAATCACAACTCGATCATCGTCGGCATTCGTGACAGCGGCGCTGAAAAGCAAATCTTCCGCCATAATGATCCGAGCGACCTGGATCGCCTGCTTTCGCTCTATCCTCGGGATCGGGCCAAATTGGTGGTGTTTGAATCGGTCTATTCCATGGACGGTGACATTGCACCGATCCGGGAAATTCTGGACGTGGCCGAAAAGCACGGCGCCATGACCTATATCGACGAGGTTCACGCCGTGGGCATGTATGGCCCCCGAGGCGGCGGTGTGACCGAGCGCGACGGCTGCGCCCACCGCCTGACCGTCATTGAAGGAACCCTGGCCAAGGCCATCGGAACCCAGGGCGGCTACATCACCGGCTCGACGGCACTGGTGGACTGCGTCCGCAGCTTTGCCGCATCCTTCATCTTCAGCTCGTCTTTGGCACCGACCGTGGCCGCCGGGGCGCTGGCGGCCGTTCGCCACCTGAAGGTCAGCCCCGAAATTCGAGACAGCCACCAGGAACGTGCAGCTACCCTCAAGCAAAAGTTGAGGGCCGCTGGCCTGCCGGTCATGCCCTCGATCAGCCACATCGTACCGCTGTTCGTGGGTGATGCCCGCTTATGCAAGCGCGCCAGCGATGAATTGTTAGAGCATCACGGCATCTATGTGCAGCCCATTAACTATCCAACGGTGCCGCGCGGAACTGAACGGCTGCGCCTGACGCCAACCCCTTTGCATGGCGATAGCGAAATGGCGGCGTTGGTGGATGCCTTGTTGGATGTCTGGAACCGGCTGGGTTTGCCGCGACAGGGGGCTTAGGCGCTCAATCCCCGAAGAGTCCAGTCGCAGAGAACTAGGCCCCGAAAGGCTGCGTTCATGAAATATGTTGACGAATTCCGCTGTCCCCACCAAGCCCAAGCCCTGGCGGCAGCGATTCAAGCTGAGGTTCAACCGGGTCGCCGTTACCACCTGATGGAATTCTGCGGCGGCCACACGCACGCGATCTCGCGCTACGGCATCCCGGACCTCTTGCCCGAGGCGGTTCGGATGATCCATGGTCCGGGCTGCCCGGTGTGTGTGTTGCCCATCGGTCGAATCGACGATGCTGTAGCCATAGCCCGTCATCCGGGCGTCATTTTGGCAAGTTACGGCGACGTGCTGCGGGTGCCGGGTTCGGGGCAGGTCAGCCTGTTAAAGGCCAAGGCCCAAGGGACCGATATTCGTATGGTCTATTCGACTCTCGATGCCCTACGCTTGGCCGAGGCCCATCCTGACCGCCCGGTGGTGTTCTTCGCCATCGGTTTTGAAACTACGACGCCTCCGACCGCTGTTGCCCTGCGCGAGGCCAAGCGACTCGGCCTTACCAATTTTTCGGTCTTTTGCAATCACGTCCTTACGCCGGCGGCAATCCAGGGCATCCTGGACAGTCCCGAAGTGCAGACGGCGGGAGCGGTTCCACTTGATGGCTTTATCGGCCCGGCCCATGTCTCGACGGTGATCGGCAGCCGACCCTATGAACCCTTTGCCGCGCGTTACCACAAGCCAGTGGTGGTGGCCGGCTTCGAGCCTCTCGACGTGATGCAGGCGATCTTGATGTTGATCCGCCAGCTCAACGAGGGGCGCGCCGAGGTGGAAAATCAATTTACTCGCGCCGTGACCCGAGACGGCAATACCAAGGCCCAGGCCATTGTTGCCGAAGTCTTCGAAATTCGCCCATCCTTCGAATGGCGCGGACTGGGCGCAGTTCCCCAGAGCGCCCTTCGGATTCGGGAGAATTACCGGGATTGGGATGCTGAAGCGCGATACACCATTCCAGGTCGTTCAGTTGCCGACAACCCGGCCTGTGCTTGTGGCGCAATCCTGCGGGGCCTGAACAAGCCGCTGGATTGCCGGCTGTTCGGGAGCATCTGTACCCCCGAAACCCCGATGGGAAGTTGCATGGTCTCCGCCGAGGGGGCTTGCGCGGCCTACTATAGCTATGGCCGGTTCCGCGACGTAGAGGCCTGATACCGGCGAGCCCTGACACTGACACATCGCCGGTCCTCGGGCCGCGACGGCGACCCCGCGCACCCATGCACGCGAAGCTCCCATGTGACTCTAGGAGGGGCGCGTCCGCGCCCGCCCGGCGCCTGAGGGCTGCTTTGACGGGTCAACATCAAAGCTCGATGGTATGGCGGGCGTGCTCGGCTGCGGCCCGGCACCGCGCCTTGTTGGCGATGCCGGGTCTGCGGTTAGGCGTGGTCGTAGGCCGAGCTGGGCGGGCTGTCATTCTGAAGAGATTCGCGGTGATGATGAACCCTTGCGATCACCGGCGACAACTCTTGAAGCTCAATAAAATTGTCAGCCTGACGGCGCAACTCGTCTGCAACCATCGACGGTTGTGACCGGACGGTGCTGACGACGCTCACCCGAACTCCCTTCCGTTGGACGGCTTCGACCAAACGTCGGAAGTCACCATCACCAGAAAACAACAAGATATGATCAACATGCTCGGCCATTTCCATAACGTCGATGGCCAGTTCAATATCCATGTTGCCTTTTATCTTGCGACGTCCAGAGGCATCAGTAAATTCTTTGGTTGGCTTAGTGACCATTGTATAACCATTGTAGTCAAGCCAATCAACCAATGGCCTAATCGGTGAGTACTCCTGGTCCTCAACCAAAGCAGTATAATAAAAAGCTCGAATAAGACGCCCCTTGGACGCAAACATATCCAAAAGTCTTTTATAGTCTATGTCAAAGCCAAGAGCGCGCGCCGCCGCATAGAGATTCGCGCCATCTATAAACAAGGCTAGACGTTCTTGTTGGTAGAAGATCATGGTTCAGCCTTTTTATGACAATGATGTTGGAGTTCGTTCCAATTCCGTAATCCGTTGGAGCGACTAATTTTCTCCACCCGTAATGGGCCGGAGGTCTGCCATACAGATAGGGTAATCGCTCGTCAAGGGCAAGGCGGACGGTGCCCCGATATAACCAGCGCACCGTGGCAATCTGTGCCAACTCTAAAAGACAACGCTCTCAGGGGCGTTATCTCTGATCACCCGCCGGGGCTCCGATGGCCTCAGAAAGTCTGTCAATATAAAGAGAGTCTTAATGAAGCGGGTCGCAATTAAAAATCTCGGAAAGTGGCTTTCCGTCAATTAACTGTTCGCTCCATTCATCCAATTGATCCCGATCAGCCACTCGAACAGAGAGCTCAATCTGCGAAGATAGGGCGCCAAAGCGCCGTTTTAATTGCCGAAGGAGCATATTGGCCTTTCCTTCGGTTTCACCCTCGGCCTTCCCTTCGGCCTTTCCTTCAGCCTTCCCTTCAGCCAGCCCTTCGGCTCTGGCTTCGGCCTTCCACCGCTCGACCCATTCTTGGACTCGTGTCTGCAACATGGTTTTAACTCCCCCTATATTTTCGGGAATAGCGAGTGTTGCGCCTTGATCTCTTAAGCCTTGGGCCGCCTGCTGGACAATCTCGGTGAACAAGGTCCGCAAGGTTTCGTAATCGGGATGGTGTCGAAACCAGAGCGTAGCCTGATCGATCAGGCCCATCAGCTCGGTGGTTTCGTGGCAATGTTCCAGCCGGAACAGCAATGCTGTCAAGCTCTCCCGTCGCGCCAAGTCTTCCCGAGAAAAAGCGCCCTCATCCAATAGATGGTAGCGAAGTCTTGGCTGCCAACGCCAGAGCGTCGAGTCTGTCGGCAGGGCGATCAGGTCCGTCAGTTCGGTTGGGGCATTCCAGGGCCGATCCCCATTATAAAGGACGATGGACAGCACCGGCGGTAAGCGGTCATGGCGCGATCGTTTCTGTTCCTTGATGATCTGCTGCCACAGCAAGCCGACATAGACCAGCATCCGCACCGCCATCCAGCGGTCGATGGTCGATTGGAATTCCAACAGGATGTAGAGATAAATATCCGAGCCATCGTGGGTCGGTAGGCGCCAGATCACATCGCCGTCTCGTCTTTTGCCCCGGCGGCCATGGAATTTGGCGTTGACCCGTTCCATGCGGGTGAAATCGATCCCGACCGCCATGGCGTCGGGCACAAACTCGCGCACCAACCCCTCCACCATCAGCGGGTGAGAGAACAGTCGGTGATAGAGGGAGTCGGAGTCGGTCATGGTTTCGCCCGCCCAAGGCGAAGCGCCCCTTCCCTGAAGGAAGGGGCGAACAGGTCGCTTAGAGAACGGTCTTTGGAACGCTCATTAATTCGGCGCGAATTCGCCGGAGATTGGGCTTATTCTCGGAGCTGAAGCCAACCGGTCGGCACAGCGTCATCGCAGCAATACCGATTCGGGCGGTGAGCAGGCCGTTGATCATACCTTGGCCCAAGCGGGTTGAAATGGCCGCAGCCAAAGACCCGCCAAGGGCATCGATGGCCACATGTCCCACGCTATCGGTGACGCCGGCCACCGCTAAATTGGCCAGCATGCGGCGCATTAACCGCCAAGAGCCAAGCTGACCGGGACGGGCGCCATAAAGCGTCGCCACTTCGCGCACCAGCTTAAGATTCCGCCACAACACGATGACCACGTCCAACGCCGCCGACGGGCTTAATGCGGTGGCGATGGCCGTGTCGCGGGACGCCACGAGCACGCAACGATAGGCCCGTTGATCGAGAGCCGACAACACCTGACGGTCGATTAGGGCAATGACCTCGCCATCGCTGTGGGCGTCGTTAACGGTATGGCCGAGGGCATGAAGCGCCGGTGCCAGATCAGGACGACCGGCGTAGAAATCGCCAAGGGTATCGGCAAAAACCAGGGCTTCGCCATGACCATTGGCCTTAAGCAGACGGTCGGCTTCGGCGCGCAGGCTATCAATATGCCGCAACCGGCGGATTGAGACCATTTCGTCAAGGGCTAGCTTGATCGCGGTGCCGACGGTCACGGCCAGAATCACCGTGACCAGCGTGCCCAAGGCATAGCTGGCGGCAAAGGAGCGGCCCATCAGGTCGGCGGCGTCAAAGGCTAGGGCCAAAACCACCAAGGCCGCGATCCCGCCGAGGAAGGCGGGGACCGTCCAGGATCCCTGTGGCCACGCGGCCAAGGCCGCTAACCCCAAGCTTTCGGTTTTCCGGGCGCTGGCGCCGGCTGTGGCCGTAGCCGAGGCGGCAGCCGAATCGGTATCGGTATGGTGAACATCCAATTCGATAGGAGGCAGCCAAGCCGAAGCCGGGTGATTCGCGTTACTCATGCCAGATGATCCCCCAGGAGGAAATTAAGGGCCTGGTCCAACCGGATATTGGGCAGGCCGCGACCGTCGCGGCCCACTCCGGCCGGCGGTTCGAAGTCGAGGAAACGGTAGGGTTGAGAGACATTCTCGGGAAACAGATCAGGACCGTCGGGAATGCTGCCGGGAAAGAGTACGGTTGCCCGCTGGCGGCCAAGCGGTGTGCCCTGAATGCAGGCGAGTTTCCGCCCCTGATGTTCGGTGGCAACGGTCTCGGTGCATTTCACTGCGGCCAAGGCCATGGTCTCCACCGTGGCGCCTTCGAATCGGATGGCGTTGCGCGCCTCGGAAACCAGCATATCCAGGAGGTTCCGCATGTGGGTGTGCTGGCTGGCGGCCACATGGTCGGCCTTGGTCGCGGCAAACAAGACGCGATCAATTTGGTGGCCGGTCAAGCGACTGAGCCAACCGCCCCGGCCATGATGGAACGCCTCCAGGCATGCCGTCAGGGCCATGCGCATATCGTAAAGCGCTGCGGGTCCGGCATTCAGCATCCCCAACACATCGACCAACACGATTTGACGGTCGAGTCGGGCGAAATGTTCGACGAAAAACCGCCGAACCACGGTGCTTTTATAGGCTTCGAACCGCTCATTCATCAACCCCCAGAGGGAGTGAGCGCGCGGCTCACCGCTGCCGGCGGGCAGGGGGCAGAAGGTCAGGAGCGGCGTTCCGGCCAAATCCCCCGGCTCGATGAAACGGCCAGGCTGAACCAAGCTTAGATTGGACTGTGAGCGGCGGCAGGCGTGAAGATAATCGGTGTAAAGGGCCGCACCTTCACGCGCCAGACTTTCGTCGGGCCGCAGGTCGGGGGTTATGGTTCCCAGCCAGTGCAGCCAACGGGCGGCCAATTGGCGGCGCGGTTGGTGTTCGGTCAGTTCCAGCGTATGCGCGGACCAGTCATGGTAGCTCTGATTGAGCATCGGCAGATCCATCAGCCACTCGCCCGGATAGTCGATCACGTCGAGATTCAACGTGGCCATGGGCTGAATCGAGCGGCGCAGACCCGAACTTGGCAGATAGCGAATCGCCAACCGAAGTTGACTGACCCCCGTGGTCGCGGCGGGCCAATGGGGCGGACTGGCGGTCAAAGCGGCCAGATATTTCTCGTAAGAAAAGCGGGGCGATACACGATCTGGACTGGAACGCAAACGGGCCGCCAGAAACCGATTGGCGGCGATCACGTCCATGAACGGCAAGCGCCCGCCCCGGATTAGATTGTCGATCAACGACGTGACAAAAACGGTTTTTCCGGCGCGCCGGAGTCCGGTGACGCCCAGCCGAAGATTGCCTTCCAGCACCCGACCGGCGATGACATTGACATGCCCGAGCGCCTGACCCAGGGCCTGCTCTCCGACATGGGCTAGCTGGTTCCAATCGAGGAGTTTCAAGGACCGCCTACCGGACTCTGAGGTGACACACTCCCTGTTATATCCGTCCTTGACGCTGAACGCGAGCATGCCGGTTGTCGCGGATCGGCCTCAGGCCAGATTTCACGACTCCGGCTCTCCCCGTTTGGTGCGCCCCCAGAAGGGTTTGGCGCTTCGAAAATCGTCCCACTCGTCAATCAGCCGTTGCTCGCACGCCGCCAGCTCGCGACCATGCCAGCCGATGACAACCCCCATGGCTCGATCCAGGCTGGCCCCTGCCACCGGATCAATCCCCAGCCTTGGCGCCAGACGGGCCGCAGTGGCCACATCATTCAACCGGCCAAGACTGTCCTGGAAATGGCCAAGCCGGTCAAGATACCGCCCGATGGGCCGATCGTCATACAGGGTTCGGAAGAAATCGATAGCGTAACGCAGTTTTTTAAGGGCAATGCGCAAAACATGGCGGCTGGGGTAGGGGAGTTCGGCAAAATGGGCACCAACCCGGCGTGCTTTGCGATGGCGGCGATTCAAAAGAACGGTGGCGGCTTCGTCTAGGGGGCGGAACAACCGGGCCGAGGTCGGCGTGACCGGCTGCGAGCGCCACCCATGCCCTTCCAACCACGCGCCAAATTGGAGATGAAAAGTGGTGTGCCGCCGGGACAAGAGGGCGTCCCGGGCCACTTCCCAGGCCCGTTGGCGTTGGGCGCGGGCGGCACTTTCCAATGCCAACAGGTCTGCGTGCAATTCGGGATGGACCATAAAGGCGGCGCAAACCGGGGCCAATAACTCGCTGATAAAGACGTCCCAATCTCGAGCCGGGCCGAGGCTTCCTGCCAGCCACCGGGTTTCGGTTTGTAGCCAATCTAACTGGCTTGCCGGCAACAGCGAGCGAAACAGGCTGAGGGCCGAGCGCAACCGCCGTAGTCCGACTCGCGCTTGATGGATGCCCTCCGGATCTTCTCCGGCCAACACGCAGGGCACATTGGCCGTGAACTGAACAAAGCAGGTTCCAAAAATGGCCGTCATGGCGGAGTCGACGCTGCCGGTCGGCTCGAGGACAATCCGTTCGGACTTGACGGCGCGGGGCGGCTGTTGGGCGGCCATCGCGAAGCCCCGCGCGGCCTTGCTCCTTGGTTCGACCCACAGCGGTACGGCGTCGGCCAATTCCAGGGCCACCCGATACAGGTCGGCAGGCTCTCCGGCCTTCAATTCCAGCTCGATTTCCGAGATCCGATCAGACGTACCATCCGGCCCAACGATTTCGCCCTGGTCCAGGGCCAATTCAATCGCTCCGTGATCCAACAGCACCGCCCGGCGCTCGAATCGGGTCTCGAAAACCGGCACCCACTCTGCCGAAGCGCACTCGGCCATCACCGCCCGCGCATCGGGCTCGGTGATGACGGACAGGTCGGGCACCAAGCCGGCCACCGGCCATTCCCATTCGCCACGACACAGGCCAGCCCCGACCTTCAGAGTTTGGATCGGTCCCTGGGGGGTTAACCGCACCCGCAACACCGCCCGTTGCGCCACCAACTGGCGATTCGGGGTGTCGTAATAGATGGAGCGCAAATGCCCAACAACGGCCTCGCCGCTGCGACGGCGTGTGACCACCGATGTTTCGGTCACAGCATCAAGCCGATCAGGAGCGATGGCCAGCTTGAGTTCGGTCTCGGTATGGCGCGACAGAGGAGCCTCGTCAGACGATTCAACCCAGGACTCAAGCTGGCATACCCAGGTGGCAGGGTCAAGAGCTCGGTGTTTGAGTCCGCTATGAAAGGGACGTTGAGTATAGTCGCCGATCACCCAAAGCCCATCCTCTTCTTCTGGGCCAAGAGGCGATATTCCGAAATAAGTTATTTATGACATAAACATGACATTTTTCCTACGGGCGCGTTGGTACGCTGTGGACGATTCTTTTTAAAGCCTCGTTTGATCGATCGCGAGGACAGAGTCTTGGGTCACCTTCACCCGCATTGGCGGGGGCTTTCTGAAGGCGTGGGGGGGGGCGCGGAAGGGCTCGCTCGCCCTATTTTGATGGGTCTGAACAAAAAAAGAACATCGGTGGCTCTTGCCAAGCCGAAAAAAATCTGCTACTTCAAAGCCTTCTGGGAAGAGTGTTCCCCGCACACGCGGGGATGAACCGTACGTTCTCCCTGTGAATATTTTTTGTTTGTGGTGTTCCCCGCACACGCGGGGATGAACCGGCCTCGGCGCGATAATGTCAGGGTCTTAACCCGTGTTCCCCGCACACGCGGGGATGAACCGGCCAAGGGCTTGACCGCTCCGCGTATCACGCCGTGTTCCCCGCACACGCGGGGATGAACCGGTCTATGGCAGTGCTGGCCGAACTGCACACCAGTGTTCCCCGCACACGCGGGGATGAACCGCCTCAGTGATCCTTCGGCGTACCGAAGGACAAGTGTTCCCCGCACACGCGGGGATGAACCGACGGAATTGCGAACAGCAAGCTCCGCGCCCGGGTGTTCCCCGCACACGCGGGGATGAACCGTAATTGATGTTACAAGCCAACCTATCGATATTGTGTTCCCCGCACACGCGGGGATGAACCGGCGGATGCCTCGTCGAACACCACGACGATGCGGTGTTCCCCGCACACGCGGGGATGAACCGCAGCGGGCAAGCGCGGCTATGACGAGGATGGGGTGTTCCCCGCACACGCGGGGATGAACCGACGTTGAGCGTGCCGTTGACCTCGATCTTGTCGTGTTCCCCGCACACGCGGGGATGAACCGTCGTCCAACTTGAAATCGACGATCAGCCACGGGTGTTCCCCGCACACGCGGGGATGAACCGACATCGCTAAATGCGAATTTGCTCCCTGTTGTGTGTTCCCCGCACACGCGGGGATGAACCGTCCCAGTGGGTTTTGACGCGGCACATTCTCTTGTGTTCCCCGCACACGCGGGGATGAACCGTTGTCGGTGCCGACGACCTGGAACAGAGAACCGTGTTCCCCGCACACGCGGGGATGAACCGGACGAGGTGCGCGACGTGGGCGCGGCTGCCGTGTGTTCCCCGCACACGCGGGGATGAACCGTTTTTCATCCACCATAGGTAGGTGTTAAATCTGTGTTCCCCGCACACGCGGGGATGAACCGTTGTCGGTGCCGACGACCTGGAACAGAGAACCGTGTTCCCCGCACACGCGGGGATGAACCTCAAATTGTCGGAGTTCTGACCGCGATTGTTGGGTGTTCCCCGCACACGCGGGGATGAACCGGACGAGGTGCGCGACGTGGGCGCGGCTGCCGTGTGTTCCCCGCACACGCGGGGATGAACCGGCCACGGTGTGCTCTTCCTTCCACACGTCCTTGTGTTCCCCGCACACGCGGGGATGAACCGCGACTGGGGTCAAATCGGGGGACACTAACCGGGTGTTCCCCGCACACGCGGGGATGAACCGTATCATAGTACCCGAGTCTTCCGCTTGTTGGAGTGTTCCCCGCACACGCGGGGATGAACCGCCGTCTGTCCGTGGCTGAGTGTGCGGACGCGGGTGTTCCCCGCACACGCGGGGATGAACCGGAACCTGCGGGGGTAGCGGCCGCCGACCAGGCGTGTTCCCCGCACACGCGGGGATGAACCGTTGGTGTCATTTGGGAACCGTCTCGCGCCGATGTGTTCCCCGCACACGCGGGGATGAACCGTATCAGGTCTTGGCCCTAAAAATGTTACAACTGTGTTCCCCGCACACGCGGGGATGAACCGAGAGATGGATTCAAAATTAATTGAACGTTACCGTGTTCCCCGCACACGCGGGGATGAACCGGAACCGGATCTGCTCGTGTACCCGCCCACCCTGTGTTCCCCGCACACGCGGGGATGAATTGCCAGTAGGGCCAACACCTTGAAACGGGCAACCCTGTTCCCCGTGCATGCGGCGGGCCTTCGAGCTTTGGCGTCTCGTCATTGGCGAGCGGGGCGGACTCGGTTATGATCCACGGGATGATACCGGCGAAGACTGCCGAAACGGCGAAGGTTCCAGGCCATGCCTAAAGAGTTTTCCCGCTTTGTAAGCGATTTATGGTCGTTAACCCGGCCCTATTGGGTTTCGGAAGAACGATGGTCGGCCTTGGCGCTGTTGTCGATCATCGTTACTATGGATTTTGGCTTAATTTATATCAGTATTATTCTCAATGATTGGCATCGTCTATTCTTTAATGCCTTACAACATCATGATTATGCAGAGTATACGCATCAATTAATTCGGTTCTGTGAACTCGCGGCGATCCATATTGTTGTCACGGTTTATCAATTTTACCTCAATCAGATGCTCCAAATCCGGTGGCGGCGCTGGTTGACCCGGAGGTATTTGGAAGAATGGTTGGCCGGGCAGGCTTATTATCGCCTGCAACTCAGTCATCCTGAGATTGACAATCCCGATCAGCGGATTGCCGAAGATGTGAGTGGGTTTATTCGGTTGACATTGGGGCTGACTCTTGGATTTCTCAATAATTTGGTCACGCTGATCTCATTTTGTACCATTCTTTGGGGATTATCTGGGGCTCTTACACTGCCTTGGTGGGGAGGCGGCAGCCTGGAGATTCCCGGCTACATGCTATGGATTGCGCTCATCTACGCCGTCGGTGGCACATGGCTGAATCACCGGATCGGTCGCCCCTTGGCCCGGCTGAACTTTGAGCAACAGCATTACGAAGCCGATTTCCGTTTTTCCCTAGTCCGACTTCGCGAGAATGCCGAGGGTGTTGCCCTATATGGCGGTGAAACCCAAGAAAAGCAGGGACTTCATCAGCGTTTTGATAAAATTTTTAGCAACTGGTGGTCCATTATGCTCTGCCAGAAACGCCTGAACTGGTTTTCTTCGGGATATGATCAATTGGCGATCATTTTTCCCTATGTGGTTTCGGCCCCTCGCTACTTTTCGGGAAGTCTGGAAATTGGCGACTTGATGCAGACGGCTTCGGCCTTTGGCCGGGTTCAGGGCGCTTTGAGCTGGTTTATCGTCGCCTATGTCAATTTGGCCAACTGGCGTGCGGCGGTTCAACGGCTTACCAGCTTTCGCGGCGCCATCGCCGCCATTCACGCCACGGTTGATTCGGGTCTTGTCCGAGCCCCAGAACCAGGGGGTGTTGATCTGTCCGTGGACGGGCTGACGCTCACTTGTCCTCAGAACGCGCAGCCGCTGATTCAGGCCGACCTTGTGTTTGCTCCTGGAGAGTCGGTGCTGATCTCTGGTCGCTCGGGTTCCGGGAAAAGCACGCTGTTTCGGGCGCTGGCGGGTCTTTGGCCCTATGGCCAGGGTCGGATCCGGCTGCCCGAAAAGGCCCGCCTCTTGTTCTTGCCGCAAAAACCCTATCTGCCGATCGGGGCGCTGCGCGATGTGGTCGCCTATCCGGCCTCGGCGGCGTCCTTTTCCGATGCCACCTTGCGCGAGGCCCTCACCGCTTGCGGAGCGGAAGCCTTGGCGGCGTGCTTGGATAGGGTCGACCATTGGGGACAACGCCTGTCTCCCGGCGAACAACAACGGGTTGCCATCGCTCGCGCTCTCTTGAATCAACCCGACTGGCTGTTTCTAGACGAGGCCACCTCGGCTTGTGATCCCGGAAGTGAGAGCCTGCTGTACGACGTTCTTCGCCAGCGACTGCCCAGGACGACGGTGATCAGTATCGGCCACCGTGTTTCTTTGCATTCCTTCCACCGCCGCCGCCTGCTGATCACTCCCGATGCCAATGGCATTGGCCACCTACTGTCCCTGCCGGCCTGATTCACGATGTCTGATACCATCGGGCCTTGATGGTGACTCATCAAGGCTGCCCTCAGACGCCGGGCGGGCGCATCCGCGCCCTTGGCTTCGCGCGCATGGGCGCGCGGGGCCG
>Ga0302266_10000304_pt1 | contig 50893 bp, 47 predicted proteins | sample III_Bog_E1_2_FD_194559 | JGI IMG/M metagenome (GOLD analysis project Ga0302266, IMG submission 194559) | Peat permafrost microbial communities from Stordalen Mire near Abisko, Sweden - III_Bog_E1_2 | ecosystem: Environmental > Terrestrial > Soil > Wetlands > Peat | place: Sweden: Abisko...
AGCCGGCCACGAAACCAGCCTCAGTGAAGCAGAAATCCAGCGTCAAACCTACCTATGCGTAGGTTTGAGCAAGTCTGGAAGAACGGTTTGCTCTTTCTGTTCGTTTGGTCCGTGCTTCCGTACATTAGAGAAATACGATACACAGAACGCCCGAGTCTCCGAGTTGCTAACCATGACCGATCTGCGTCCCGAGTTCTGTTGCGCCGACCGGCGCCGTCCCAATCGCTTCGGCCATTCGACCAATCTGTTTGGGGTTCCGACCGGGTGGTTGGGCTCCTTGGGGTTCAATGACGAGCCAGTGGCTTTACATCTCACCGGGGTTCGCTCTACCAGCAATAGCCTGTTTCGGATGCTCGAAGAGTCTGACGGTCCTGAAGATGCGGCCTTGGCTTTCGAAACCTATATGGTGGCGCTGTATGGGTTGGACCCCGAGCAACGCTCGCGTCGTGTCGAGGAGGGGCCGCGCCGCTATCGCTCGAGCTATTACCGTTTGCTGCGCGGTTGGGGGTATGACAGCAACAGCCCAGAGGGAGCGGTATTGAAGGGGTGGGTGGAAAGTCGGTTCGGTTTATTTCCAACTTTCCATAAAGAAGCTTTGAATACTTTGCTTGATGAGCCATGGATGGCTTATGTTTGTGAGAAAATGTCAAGCAGATTTCACAATAATGCAATTTTGTCACAATTGGATTTGCTTTATGAGTTTGCTCAATGGTCGCTTTCTCATTATTTTGCAGTCGGTCAACGTCATCTGACGCTGTATCGAGGTGTAAATGATTTTAAGGAGCATCAAGTTATCGAACGTCTTGATCGTCGCACTGTGGTCATGCGCTTAAATAATTTGATGTCGTTTTCTTCGGATCGGGATGCTGCCGGTTGCTTTGGCGATACCATTCTGACGGCGGACGTACCGTTGGCCAAAATACTGTTTTTCAATACGCTGTTGCCTCGGCATGGGCTGAAAGGCGAGGGCGAATTTCTGGTCATCGGGGGGACGTATCGTGTTCAGGCGACTTACCTTTAGGCCCAGGCTGACGGCGTCTCCCGATTTGGGTGAGCGGGCGCTGGGTGCTTATTTGGGCTTGGCCGTGGGGGATGCTCTTGGCGCTACCGTTGAATTTCTGACCCGGAGCGAGATCAAGGCGAAATATGGCACCCATCGCCGCCTGACCGGCGGGGGCTGGCTCAATCTGCGCCCAGGCCAGATCACCGACGATACCGAAATGGCGTTGTGCCTGGGGCGAGTCCTGGTTCGCAATCGCTCTTGGGACGTGACTGAAGCGTGCGAGGGCTTTGCCCAGTGGTTGCGCGGTCATCCCGTTGACGTCGGCAACACCTGCCGGCGAGGCATTCGCCGCTACATCACCCAGCATACCACCGCTGGTTTGTATAACGATGGCGATGCCGGCAATGGTGCCTGTATGCGCAATCTGCCGGTGGCTTTGGCCACATTGGGGCACAGCTCGGCTTTTGAAGCCTGGACGCTGTCCCAGTGCCACATTACCCACACTCACCCATTGTCCGATGATGCCACTTTGGCCTTGGGGCGGATGGTGCAGATGGTGCTAGACGGCGGCGGCGTCAGAGCGTGCCGTGAAGAGGCCAATCGGTTGATTGAGAAGCATCGGGTCTTTGGCTTTAAGGTCTATAAAGGTCAGAGTTCAGCCTATATCGTCGATACGGTTCAAACCGTACTGAATTTCTTTTTCACCACCGATAACTTTAATGATTGCTTGATTGAAACCGTGAATCAAGGCGGAGATGCTGACACGACCGGGGCCCTGGTCGGCATGCTGGCCGGTGCTTTGTATGGCGTTCGTGGGATTCCCGAAGAGTGGCTGATTCGCTTGGATCCGGTGGTTGCCGCCGAAATCCGGGAGCAGGTGCCGACGTTGTTGGAGATCAGAGGGAACGGATACGGCTCACCGTCGCCCCTCAGTGCCCAATCAGTTTAATCAGCGTCACAATCATTGCCGTTTGAGCAACCATGGCGCCGAACATCCAGCGCAGAATATCAGCCTTAGTGGCTTCAATTTTTGTTTCCACATGGGCAATGTCATTTTTTAGTTCAGCCTTCACGGCGGCGATATCGCTTTTCAGTTCAGCCTTCACGGCGGCGATATCGCCTTTCAGTTCAGCCTTTGTGTCCGCCAATTCGGCTCTGACGGCGGCGATATCGCCTTTCAGTTCAGCCTTCACGGCGGCGATATCGCTTTTCAGTTCAGCCCTTGTATCCGCCAATTCGGCTCTGACGGCGGCGATATCGCCTTTCAGTTCAGCCTTTGTGTCCGCCAATTCGGCTCTGACGGCGGCGATATCACCTTTCAGTTCGGCCTTTGTGTCCGCCAATTCGGTTCTGACGGCGGTGATATCACCTTTCAGTTCGGCCTTTGTGTCCGCCAATTCGGTTTTGACGGCGGCGATATCACCTTTCAGTTCGGCCTTTGTGTCCGCCAATTCGGTTTTGACGGCGGCGATATCGCCTTTCAGTTCGGCCTTTGTGTCCGCCAATTCGGCTTTGACGGCGGCGATATCGCCTTTCAGTTCAGCCTTTGTGTCCGCCAATTCGGCTTTGACGGCGGCGATATCGCCTTTCAGCTCGGCCTTGGTTTCCAGGAGGTCGGCTTTACTGACCGTTTGAGTGTCCATGAAATCGGCCAAGGCTTCGACCTGATCAATGGTGAAGCCAACTTTCTGAAGTTTAAGAATCGCCGATGCGCCCACGATCGTGTCGTCCTTGCCAAGAAAGCGCCTCCCCGCGCGCAGGGCCTATTCTACCATGCCGGGTTTTGAATGTCCTATAGCTGGGGCGATGGGTTTCATCACCAGGGCGGCAAATGCGGCGGCGGCGCGGCTGATGTGGCGGGCTGGGTGGTGGAGGAGATGGAAGGGGCGGGGCGGGCATGGGGTTGGGATGGCATGCAAAAGGCCAAGGGCGATTTCGTGAACCACAATCCGATCCGACAGAACAGCGGCTCCAGCTCCGGCACTGACAGCCCGCTTGATGGCTTCGCCGCTGGGAAGGACCAGTGGTGCCGGTAAGCTGTCAGGGTCAACCCCGTGGCGGCGGAGGCAGTCTTCGAAAAGCCGCCGGGTGCCCGACCCCAGTTCCCGTGACACCCAGGGCGTTGTGACGAGAGACTCGAGGTCGATCCGAGGTTGCCCGAACCAGGGGTGATTGCGCCCGACCACCAGCACCAGCCGATCGCCTGGCACGGAACCAATGATCAGGCTTGGGTCGGTGACGGTGCCTTCTACCAGGGCCAAATCCGTTGCGCTGGCTTGGATCGCCGAGAGGGCCTGTTCGGTGTTGCCAATGGTGAGGGAGACAGCAACGCCGGGATGATCGATCCGAAAGCGGTGCATGAAGGGGGGGAGCCAATAATTGGCAACGGTGTTGCTGCCAAACAGGCACAGATCGCCCGACAGCAGATCGGACAGTTCGGCGAGCCGACGCACGGCATCGTCGGCACGCCGTAGGATTGCTCGGGCTTCGGTCAAAAGAACCAAGCCGGCTCGGGTCAGTTCGACGCGTCGCCCGATTCGGTCAAACAGCGGTTGGGCCAAATTCCGCTCCAGTGTCGCGATGGCGGCGCTGACGGCGGACTGAGTCAAGCATAGGTCTTGGGCGGCTTGGGTGAAGTGGCGGCGCTCGGCCACCGCCACGAAGATGCGCAATTGCTCCAGGGTCATCGTTGGTCCTCGTGAACCGGGGGTGAGGCTACGGAACCCATCAAGGCTACCCTAGAGGCTGGGCGGGCGCGGCCCGAGGCCCGGCGATGTATCCGTGTCGTGGCTCGTCGGTATCACGAGTCGAACAGGACGACCAAGGCCAGGCTGAAGCCCGAGATCAAGAGCCATGCTCCGGCTCCCACCAGGAGGGGCCGGAACCCCTGGGAACGCAGGCGGTCAAACCGGGCTTCCAGGCCTAACGCTCCTAACGCCGCCGCGAACAGCCAGGGGGTCGTTGCGGTTAAGGGATGGGCTAGGGATTCGGGAATGAGTCCCAGGCTGTTGATCGTCACCACCAGAATAAAGCCAACGATGAATCCCGGAACCAACGGCGGGCGAGGCATGGCCGAGGCTTCGCCAATGAGCGCCGCCGGGTTGGCATCGCTTCGGCGGGCGGCCCAGGCCATGGCTACGATCACCGGGGCCAGCAAAAGCACGCGGGCTAGCTTGCTGACGGTGGCCACGTCGCCGCTGACCGGGCCGGCAGCGTAACCGGCGCCGATCACTTGAGCGACTTCATGGATCGAGGTGCCGGCCCACAGTCCGTAAGCGTGGGGGGAAAGGCCCAGCAAATCATCCAGGGTTGGATACAGCAGCATCGAGATCGAGCCAAAAATCGTTACCGAGGCCAGGGCATAAGCCACATGCTCCTGCCGGGCGCGGACCACGCCGTTCGCTGCCGCCACTGCCGCCGCGCCACAGATGGCGGTGCCGGTTGCAATCAGGCGGGTCAGGTCTGGATCAACTTTTAGCCAGTGGCCCAGCGCGAGAGTGGTGCCGAACGACGTAATCAGGACCAGGGCGACCAGTGCCAAGTCGCCGGCTCCGATTGCTGCGAGCTGGCCGAAGGTCAGTTGCAGCCCCAGCAGCACCACGCCGCCTCGCAGTAAATAGCGCAGAGCAAAGCCCAATCCTGGTCGGAAGCGTTCGGACAGGGGCCGCAGATTGCCAATCAGCATGCCCAGACCCAACGCCAAGATCAAAGGGCTGAGGAGAGCAAGGCCGGGCAGTTGGCGTAAGGTCGCCGCCGAGGCAGCGATCAGGGCCGCAAGTGCTAAACCAGGAAACAGAATCCCCGCCATCCGGATAAAGCCGGGAACGGGAAGGCGCCTGAAGCCGAACAGGCCGGCGGTTGGAGGCGGGAGAGCCAGGGCGATCGGGTCTTGGTCCATTTGGGGCAGTCCTCCGAAGGGGAGGTCAGACCCTAACCGCCGGAAATCAATAAGAAAAACTCATAATAATTGTTGATTCGATCAGAAAAATCGATCAATTAGCCACGGACATCCTCGACCATGCGGTGCAATTTGCGTAGATCGCGGATCACCAGGGCGGTATCGCCTCGCTCAACCAAGCCGTCACGAGCCAAGTCACTGAGGACACGGGCCACAGTTTCGCGGGTGGTGCTGACGCGGCTGGCAATATCGGCATGAACCGGAATCGGGCAGATGGTCGCAGTGTTGGTCTTGGTGCGGTCGCGGCCATCGGCGGGTTTGGCTAGGCGCAGCAATTCGGCATGGACTCGGTTGTTGGCGCCAAGGGTGCTGAGGTCCATGATTCGCTCGGTTGAGCGCCGCACCATGCCGGCCATCCGGCGCATTACGGCCAACCCGATTTTGGGGTTGGTTAGAACCAGCTCTTCGAAACGGCGCGGAGATAAGAAGGCGACCTGGGTTGGGGCTTCGGCGATGACCGAGGCCGAGCGGGGTTCGTGGTCGATGGCCGAAAGTTCCCCGAAAAAGCCGCCGGCGACCACATCGTCAAAACTGATCTCCCGACCATTCAGAGAGTGGTTGACGATTCGTACCCGTCCTTCCACCACAAAGCAAATGTCCTGGGTATCGCTCAGACGGTCGACAATCTGTTCGCCCTGTTCAAAGCGTCGCCACCGGCATTGGCGGGTGAGGTGAGCGCGTTCGGTCGGATTGAGAGTTGACAGCAGTTCAATACCGTCAAGAGTCGCACGGTCTGAGGGCAACAGAGTCGGGGCGGCAGCGGTTGCGGTTGGGGAACGGGATTCCGACACGGCAGGGCTCCTCGGAGCGGTCCTCTGGGGTGGGCGGCGGGTGGAACTGGCTAGGAGTATGACTCGTTGACACCCGTAGGGTCCAGAGATCATGGCCCATAGAGCGCGAGCGCATTGTCGCGGCCTCCAAAATGATGTTATATCACAGAATGCCTTTCCGGTGATAGCCGGGCGCCCAGCAGCGAGTTTCCATGCCATGGAGAAAGAATCGCCGTCTCCCGTGCCTAACGGTTCGGAAAAGCCTGTGCCGTCTCACAAGTTGAGTCTGACCGCTCGGTTTCGTGCCTATTTTTTAGCCGGAGTGTTGGTAACCGCTCCGGCTGGGATTACGATTTATTTGGCTTGGCTGTTCATCAATTTTATCGATGGCACCATCGGAACGCTGATTCCGGTTCAGTACAATCCTGAGCAGTTTATGCCCTTCAGCATTCCCGGTTTGGGGTTGCTGGCGGTGCTGGCACTACTGACTTTAGTTGGTGCCTTCGCAGCGGGGTATGTCGGGCGCCTCGTGGTGCGGTTGGGCGAAGGCATTGTTGATAAGATGCCGGTGGTTCGGCACATTTATGGTGCGCTCAAGCAGATTTTCGAGACTGTGCTGGCCCAGCAGTCCACCGCTTTTCGCGAGGTGGTGGTGCTGGAGTATCCTCGTTTAGGTATCTGGTCCATGGGCTTCATCACCGGGCCGCCTCATAGCGACATTCAGCGGGTCTCGGAGGACGAGCTGATTACGGTGGTGGTGCCAACCAGCCCGATTCCCACCGCTGGTTATCTGCTGTTCGTGCCGCGCAAGGATGTGTTGGTGCTGGATATGACCGTCGAAGAGGGGCTTAAGGTCGTAATGTCCGGGGGCATCGTCAGCCCGCCGGATCGTCGCAAGCGCAGCGGAGCCGTAATCCCTGCGCTCTCCCGTTCATCTGATGAGGGCAGCGGGGCCTGAGTTGAGGTCTGAGGCTTGGTCGCTTCGCGTTCCTCTTCAACCCCGTCATCGGAAACAGTGGCGCGACAGTCGTGCGATGCGTTGGCGGGGTGACGGGTGGTCGCTGGGGGGGCGCGTCCAGGGGAGGGTGAGGGCCGGGGGCGGCTGTTCCCGTCCGTCAATACGCCTTAGGGCCGCGATTAGGCCGATCGGATCCTCGGTGAGGCGGATGGCGTTCAGATCGGCAGCGAATTCTTGATTGCGAGCTAACGCCAGTCGAAGCAGCGACGCCAGCGGGACGGCGACGATGAAGAGAAGAGTCTGGAACCATGAGAGAGGTGAACTGCCCGAAGCGAGACCGATCGCCAGCCCGGAAAAGAGGGATATTTGGGCGGCACTGCGGGTCAGCTCGGTGATCAGGTGGGTGAGGGCGAAAAGCCGGGTGTCGCCAGCCTCTAGGTGAGCAATTTCGTGAGCCAAGATCGCCCGAACTTCCCGAGCGGAGAGCGCGTTCAGAGATTCGTCGGATAGGGCGATGGCGGTGTGGTCGGCACAGCCTGCCGCCAGAGCGTTGATGCCGTGGTCGGGGAGCCGGTAAAGAACGGGCGCTTGCCCCAGTCCTGCGCGGGCGGCCAAACTTGACACGGTTGCGGCCAAATCCGGATGGGGGAAGGCGGGGATACCATCGAGTTTTGATGTCGACAGATTCAAGCTGCCCTCAAACGCCGGGCCGCAGTCGTGGCCCGATACCGGCGATGCATTATGGCTATGGCTCGCATGTATCAGGGGAATTGCATGGCGACGAATCATAATGACGTGAGCCGGAAGGTGGCAGATACCGCCAAAGCCCATCAGCACCAGGGCCAGAGCGACCACCGTCAATGGCCCTCCGCCTAAGGTCCAGGCGCATCCCACCAGTAACCCCGTGATGGCCACGAACAGCGCGACCATGCGTTGTCGCGATCGGTGGTGGGCGCGTTCGAGCCTTTGGAGAGAGGGGGGGGATAGCGGTGGTGCGCGCCCATGCGCGCGAAGCCAAGGACGCGGATGCGCCCACTCGGCGTCTGAGGGCAGCCTTGATGTGTTACCATCAAGGCTCGACGGCATGCTGCCCATAACAGACTTCCTTCCTCATGACGAGCAGTGAGGAAAAAAGATCTGGGCCATTCCTCCTTGTCCTCAAGGCCACCCCTGCGAAGGCGTTGGAAGCTGGAATGCCAAGCAGCTTCACGGGCTTTGGCCGCATCCGCAAAGGGCAAGCGACTCGGGGAGAAGGGGCCAGCTTTCGAAGCTAGCCCCCGACTATAGGACAACAGTCCTAGAAGACCGATTCGGACACCTTTCGCACTAGAAAATCGCGGAAGACCGAAATGCGCTTGGAATGCCGAAGCTCCTCGGCATAGACAAAATACGCCTCCAGCTTAGGAGTCTCAACTTCTGGTAGAAGTTTAACGATATCAGGTCGCCCTTCGACCATATAATCAGGCAGGACAGCAATACCGAGTCCGCTCTCGACAGCCCGGAAGATGCCATACATGTTGTTGATGCGCAGGATCGGTTTGGGGGCGGTCTGCCCAGTGCCGCCGAGGGTCAGGAGCATGTTGATGTCAGCGATTCCCGTCCGGGTATCGTCGGGGAGGGCGATGATGTCATGGTTTTCGATGTCTGCCGGCGTTTTCGGGGTTCCGCGCCGCTTCAGGTAGCTGATATGGGCGAAGATGTGAAAGCGCAGGGTCATCAAATGGCGTTGGATGAGGTCGGGTTGGCGCGGCGTATTCATGCGGATCGCCACATCGGCTTCCCGCATTGCTAGGTCCAGTTCGCTGTCGTCCACCAACAGGGTGAGTTGGATATCGGGGTAGAGGCTGAGGAACTCGCGGACGCGCGGGGTGAGCCATGTGGTTCCGAACGCGACCGTGGTTGTAATTTTAAGGGGCCCCTTCGGGTGCTCGCGGCTTTCCAGAAGGAGCGCCTCGGTCATTGATAGTTTGGCGAAGACCTCGCGAGCCGTGCGATATAAGAGTTCGCCTTGCTCAGTCAAAATCAGGCCGCGCGCGTGTCTGTGAAAGAGCGGCACGTTAAGGCTTTCCTCGAGCGCGCTGATCTGTCGGCTGACCGCCGATTGGCTGAGATTAAGGGTCTCGCCGGCGTGCGTGAAACTTCCCGCTTCGGCAACAGCGTGGAAGACTCGCAGCTTGTCCCAATCCATTGTGCCCCCATTGATATCCCGCTGACCCGTTCAGCCAATTTGGGCAAGAAAGCATCATCCGGCAATAAGAAACCTTCAGAAAACTTAACCAGACGGTAATCGAGGGCGGAGGGAGCCTCTCGGTGGTGATCGATGGCCAGGGACGGGGCTCTTGTTCCGGGGGGCTGGGTTTGCGACAGTTGTTACCATCTGCGGTTCCGACCGCAGATGGGGTCGCGAGGCGGTGGGGGCGAGTGGTGTCAAAAATCGAGCGAGTCGGCGTGGTCGGCGGTGGGGCGTGGGGAACCGCGATGGCGGTGGCGGCGGCGTGGGCCGGACGTCAGGTGGTGTTGTGGGCGCGCGAGCCCGATGTGGTGGTGGCGATCAACCAGCATCACGAAAACACGCGGTTTCTACCCGGCATTGCGCTGCCGCCGGTCGTGCGGGCCACGCCGGATTTGGCCGAAGCCGGAGCGGTTGATGTTGTGCTGCTGGTGGCGCCGGCCCAGCATTTGCGGGCGGTGTGCCGTGACCTAGGGCCCGCACTGGCCGCAGGGGTGCCTCTGGTGGTGTGTGCCAAGGGGATTGAGACCGGCAGCGCGGCGTTGATGAGTGAGGTGGTTGCGGCGGTTCTGCCCGGCGCACCCCAGGCGGTGCTATCCGGCCCGACCTTTGCCGCCGAGGTGGCACGCGGCTTGCCGACAGCGGTGACGTTGGCGGCGGCGGATGCCGGCTTGGGGGCGCGGTTGGTGGCGGCGCTGGGCAGTCGGCTGTTCCGGCCTTATCTATCCGATGACCCGGTGGGGGCTCAAATCGGCGGAGCGGTTAAAAATGTGCTGGCCATCGCCTGTGGCGTGGTTGAGGGGCGGCGTTTCGGAGATAACGCGCGGGCGGCCTTGATCACCCGAGGGTTGGCCGAAATGGCACGGCTCGGCGGCGCGTTGGGGGCGCGGGCCGAGACCTTGATGGGGTTGTCAGGATTGGGCGACCTGACCTTAACCTGCACCAGTCGGCAGTCGCGCAACATGTCGTTGGGCTTTGCCCTTGGCGAGGGGCGCGGGCTGGCCGATATTCTGGCCGAGCGGCAATCGGTGGCCGAAGGCGTTCACAGCGCCGCCGCCGTGGTGGCGCTGGCGGCGCGCTGGGGAGTTGAGATGCCGATTTGTCGGGCGGTGGATGCCATCTTGAATCACGGTGCGGCCATTGAAGAAACCATTGACGGTTTGCTGGCCCGGCCTTTTCGGGGGGAGACAGCGCGGCCCTATGATACCCTCGAGCCTTGATGTTGACTCATCAAGGCTGCCCTCAGACGCCGGGCGGGCGCATCCGCGCCCTTGGCTTCGCGCGCATGGGCGCGCGGGGCCGTCGTCGCGGCCCGATACCGGCAGTGTGTCATCGTTATAGCTCGCCGGTATGATACCATCGAACCTTGATGCTGACTCATCAAGGCTGTCCATGGGCCGCGCCCTCGGCTTTGCACGCGCGTCCTCGTGGGCCGGTCGCGCGGACACCGGCCTTGTGTCACGATCAGGGCTCGCCGGTACGACATCGAGACGTTGGGTTAGAGTCGGGACTCCAGGGGGTATCGGCGTGAGGTGACGATTCGAGGTGGATGATGGTTTGGCGGGCAGGTTTGGGGTTGGTGCTGCTGGCGATCCTGCCGGGTTGTGCCGTCGGGCCGATGGCCGAACCGCCCGAGCGGGCGGTGATCGAGCCGTCCTATGCCTTTACCCTGGGGGCGCACCAGGATGATATCATCGCCGCGTTGGGCTATCCCGCCGAAGGTCAGCGATTCGATCCGGTCAGTCAGACCTTGGAATTGGTCTATAGCTATCCATTTCCAGCGATTCAGGCCGAGTCGCACTTTCCCAACGGCGTCACTCGCAGCGAAATGGTCGATACCATCCATCTGTTCTTTGATCGCAAGGGGTTGCTGATCAAGATGGGAAGCTGGGTGAATCGCTGGTATTCGTCGGTGATCGATGTGCCGGTTCAGCGCGTGACGGTCCTGCCGCGCGTGGTGCACCATCCCTCGGGAGCTATCACGGCGCCGAGGTTCAGTCAGTAAGGCTTGGGGGCCGTAGGCAGGAGCGACCCCACGTCGATGCAAGGAGGCCGAGGGGTGGCGCGTTGGATGCTGGCCGGTCTTGGCCTCGTCTTGGTTGGGTGTGGGGATCCGCTGCCGATGGCGGTGACGGTGGGGCATAGCCCGATCGCCTATACCCAACCCAAAGCGGTGATCCCGGTTTTCGTTCCGGTGGTTCCGGCGCCCCCGCCGTCGTCAGGTGTTGGGGCTGCACCAACGGGAGCCGGGCCGATGCCGGCGCCGTCGTCCATTACCGGCCCGGCTTCGCAGCCCCATGACCCTTGCGCTCCTGGCGCGGTTCAACGACCGGGAGTTCGCTGTGAAGACCCGGTGGTCACGGTGCCTGCCTATACGTTGCCGGTGTATGGTTCGGTGGGGGCCCGGACGAGCAGGTAGAAGGGGGCAGAGCCCACGAAAAGCCTGAGCCTAGCGCCTATGGAAGCCCGGACCCCCTTCATGAGAATGGTCGCATGGTCTTATACCAATGGCCTTGGACGTTGACACGTCTGCGGCGTCCTCAGACGCCGGGCGGGCGCATCCGCGCCCTTGGCTTCGCGTCCACGAGGACGCGGGGCCGCCGTCGCGGCCCGAGGACCGGCGATGTGTCAGTATCAGGGCTCGCCGGTCTTATATGGCCTTGGACGTTGACACGTCTGCGGCGCCCTCAGACGCCGGGCGGGCGCATCCGCGCCCTTGGCTTCGCGCCATGGGGGGCGCGGCGGCGGTCGCCGCCGGATACCAACGGCACGGATCATTGTCTAGGGCCGTTGGTCTTAGGCCGTGCCGGCTCACCAAAGACAAAGGGTTCCTCTTGATGCGCGATAATCTCCTGAAACAGCGGTTGGCGGCAGGTGGGCGGGCGTTAGGCTGTTGGCTGGACATGGTCTCGCCGCTGGCCGCCGAGATCGTGGCGTTGGCCGGTTATGACTGTGTGATGATCGATCACGAACATGGTCCGGGGAGCCTGATGGACGCCGTCGGGCAGATTCATGCCATCTCGGGAACCCCGACCACGCCGCTGATGCGTGTGCCCTGGAACGATTCTGTGATGATCAAGCGGGCCTTGGATATCGGCGTCGAAGGCCTGATGATTCCGGCGGTCAGTTCGGCGGAAGAGGCGCGGGCGGCGGTGGCGGCGTGCCGGTATCCGCCGGCTGGCGGGCGCGGCGCGGCTTACGGGGCGATTCGGGCATCCCGTTATGGGCTTGATCGCGAGGACTACCGCAACCGGGTCAACGATCAACTGCTGCTGATCTGTCAAATCGAAACGCTCGAGGGCGTCGAGGCGATTCCCGATATTGCTCGAGTTCCCGGAGTCGATGTCCTGTTCATCGGCCCTTATGACCTGTCCGGCAGTGTTGGCAAGCTGGGCGGCTATGACGATCCCGAAGTGCGGTGGGTGATTGATCGGGCCGAGCAGGCCATTCTCGAGAGTGGCGTTTGCTACGGCGGAATCCCGTCGCCGGTTCGCACCATGGCCCAGTTGCTCGATGTCGGCTGCCGGCTGGTGATTGCGGGCAGTGATGTGGGCTTTGTTCGCAATGGGGCCTTGCAAGAGGTTCAGACGTTTCGGGCGCTGGCCGGGGAACGGTAAAGGCCGGGCTTCCAGAAAACCAGGACAGGGCGGGAGCGTAGAGCCAATGGAGAGGACGCCAGTGGATGAGGCGAGAGGCGCAGCTCTTCTTTCGGTAGCCGAGATGGGGCAAGCCGATGCCTTAGCGATTGCCAGCGGTGTTCCCGGCATCGCGTTGATGGAGGCCGCCGGAGCCGGGGTGGCTCAGGCGATTCAGGGGCGTTGGTCCCGGCGTCCGGTGGTGGTGCTGTGCGGGCCGGGCAATAATGGCGGCGACGGTTTTGTGGTGGCGCGCCATTTGGCTGAGGCGGGCTGGCCGGTGCGCTTGGCGTTACTGGGGACGCGGGAGGGGATGCGGGGGGATGCCGCGTGGGCTGCCAGCCATTGGTCGGGGGCGGTCGAATCGCTGGCGACGGTGCTGGATGGAGGTGGGTCAGATGGCGGCGAGCAGGCGCCGCTGGTGGTGGATGCCCTGTTCGGTGCTGGCTTGACCCGGCCCTTGGACGGTGTCGCCCGTGCTGTGGTCGAAACGGTGGCGACTCGTGGATTGCCGGTGGTGGCGGTGGACGTCCCAAGCGGGGTTCATGGCGACACTGGCCAGGTGTTGGGAGCCGCGCTTCGTGCCGATCTGACGGTGACGTTTTTTCGCAAAAAACCTGGCCATCTGTTGTTGCCAGGCCGGCTTCATTGCGGCGCGTTGCAGGTGGTGGAGATCGGAATTCCAGCGACGGTGCTGGATCAAATCGATCCGATCGCGGTTGAAAATGGTCCTGAAGGCTGGTTGAGCTGCTTCCCCTGGCCGCATTTGGAGGGGCACAAGTTCCAACGCGGCCATGTGTTGGTGGCCGGCGGAGGGCGGATGACCGGCGCCGCACGGTTGGCGGCACGGGCGGCACTGCGAGTCGGGGCCGGATTGGTGACGCTGGCTTGTCCTGTCGAGGCCTTTCCCCTCTATGCCGCTGCGCTGACGGCGGTCATGGTGGAGCCGGTGAGCGATGTTGCCGGGTTTGCGGCTCTTTTGGCTGATCCCCGGCGGAATGCGGTGTTGCTGGGGCCGGGAGCCGGGGTAACGCCGGCTTTGCGGCGGCGTGTGTTGGCGGTGCTGAAGGCAGGACGAGCCACCGTTCTGGATGCCGACGCGCTGACGGTGTTCGCCGGGGCCGCCGAGGCGTTATTCCAGCGGTTGACCCCGCGCTGCCTGTTGACGCCCCATGGTGGCGAATTTGCCCGGCTGTTTCCGGTCGAGGTGGCCGAGAGTCCGACTCGGGATGACAAACTCGCTCGGGCACGAGCGGCGGCCGTGCGGGCAGGTGCCGTGATGGTGCTTAAGGGTGCCGATACCGTCATTGCCGCTCCCGATGGCCGGGCCGCCATCAACACCAACGCGCCCGCCCATTTGGCGACCGCTGGTGCCGGTGATGTGCTGGCTGGCTTGGCGGTCGGCCTGATGGCTCAAGGCATGCCGACATTCGAAGCCGCCTGCGCCGCCGTTTGGATGCATGGCGAGGTCGCCGCTGGTTTTGGTCCGGGTTTGATCGCTGAAGACCTGCCCGAGGGGCTGCCATCGGTGTTGATCCGGTTGCAAAACTGGACTCGGGACCGGATTCGTGGGCCCGTCAACGGGGGGGAGTGATCGTCCGGGCTCGGATTTTTTGGTAATTGGCCTATTTGCGGCGGAATTGTTATGCTATAGACACCGTCGCGCCGACCGACCGGTGGGCGAGACGTCGTGTGTGCCGCGATTGCCATCGCGGGTGTGGCGGAATTGGTAGACGCGCTGGATTTAGGTTCCAGTGACGCGAGTCGTGGGGGTTCGAGTCCCTTCACCCGCACCATGGCGGTTTCGCTTGCGGTCCCGGTCGGGAACGGGTGTTCTTTTCGGATAGGCTTTCAGTCACATGCAAATTACCGAGACCAGCGTCGACGGCTTGAAGCGCGAATTCAAAGTTGTTGTTGCCGCCCAGGAGATCGACGCCAAAATCCAGGCCAAGCTCCAGGAATTGACCCGGACGCTCAAGTTGCCAGGCTTTAGGCCGGGCAAGGTGCCGTTGGCGGTGGTGAGCCAGCGGTTTGGGGGCTCGGTTGCCCACGAAGTGGTGGAAGCTGAGGTTGGCGCCGTCTCTCGGCAGGCCATTAGCGATCGCGGATTACGCATCGCGGTGCAGCCGGAGTTTGAAGTATCTCCCTACGAGCCGGGGCAGGATCTGGATTTTATTCTTCGGGTTGAGACGCTGCCGGATATCGAGCCCGTCGACTTCGGGACCATCGAGTTGGAACGTTTGGTGGCCGAGGTTGACGATGCCGCCGTCGAGACCATGGTGACCAGTCTGGCGGAGTACTCCCGGAGCAGCGAGCCTGTGACCGAGGATCGGGGGGCCGTTTCTGGAGATATTCTGGTGATTGATTTCGCCGGGACCGTCGACGGCAAGGCCGAGGAAGGCATGAGCGCCATCGGTCACGAGCTGCCGTTGGGACAGGGAACCTTCCTGCCAGATTTTGAGCAGGGGTTGGATGGCGTCCGGGCCGGCGAGCATCGCCAAGTGCGGGTCACCTTCCCCGAAGGCTACAGCGCCAGTCATTTGGCCGGACGCGAGGCGGTGTTTGAAATCGATGTCAAGGAGCTGCGCCGTTCGGTGCCGGCCGTGGTCGATGACGCGTTGGCCAAGCGATTCGGTCTGGAGGATGTGGCGGCGTTGCGGGCTTCGGCTCGGGATCGCTTGACCAAGGAATATGAGAACCTCAGCCGTCGCCGTCTAAAGCGGGCTTTGCTTGACCGTTTGGCCGAGCTGCATACCTTCCCAGTGCCGCCATCCATGGTGGATGTGGAGTTCGAAGGCGCCTGGGCCATGTGGGAGCAGGAAAAGGAAGCCGGGCGTTTGCCCGCCGCCGAGCTGGAGCGCGATCTGGAGACCAACAAGGCCGAATATCGGGGGATCGCCGAACGGCGCGTCCGTCTTGGCTTGTTGCTGTCTGAAATCGGGCGCCGAAATGCCATCAAGGTCACGCAGGAAGAACTGAATCGGGCGGTGATCGCCGAGGCTCGGCGCTATCCCGGTCACGAGCGCGAGGTGGTGGACCTGTTCCGGAAAAACGAGCAGGCGGTGGAGCGGTTGCGGGCGCCTTTGTACGAGGACAAGACCGTTGACTTCATTTTGGAGCTGGTCCGTCTGACCGATCGCAACATATCCATCGAGGACTTGCGCCGCGAGCCTGACGAAGAGGGGCAGGCGGCGTAACCATCTCGTGTTTTTAAGAGACTCTGACCGGGGAACGGGGAGAGCGATCAGCGATGGATCCCTTTGAGACGCACATGAATGCTCTGGTGCCGATGGTCGTCGAACAGACCAATCGGGGCGAACGGGCTTTCGATATCTACTCCCGGCTGCTTAAGGAGCGTATTATCTTCCTGGTCGGCGGCGTCAATGACGCCGTGGCCAGCGTGATCTGCGCCCAGTTGCTATTCCTCGAGTCCGAGAATCCGAGCAAGGATATCTCGTTCTACATCAATTCGCCCGGCGGAGTCGTGACCTCCGGCTTGGCGATTTATGACACCATGCAGTATATCCGCCCCGATGTTTCGACGGTCTGTATTGGTCAGGCGGCATCCATGGGCTCTTTGCTGCTGGGGGCCGGTGCCAAGGGCAAGCGGTTCTGCTTGCCCAATGCCCGGATCATGCTGCATCAGCCATCGGGCGGAACTCAGGGCCAGGCTGCCGACATCGAGATTCAGGCCCGAGAAATCCTGAATCTGCGTCAGCAGTTGAATGAGATTTACGCTCATCATACCGGACAAACGCTGGACGTCATTGAAGCGACCATGGAACGGGATAAGTTCATGTCGCCGGATCAAGCCAAGAGTTTTGGCTTGATCGATGAGGTGGTGAGCAAGCGTCCGAGTCCGTCCAATGATGTGTAAACGGTCGTTGGGCTCGCCCCAAGACCGGGGCTCGCGTTGCGGGCGTCGGCCTTGGGCGGGCCGCGACATAGGACGGTTGCAACAAATTATTGAACGTCGCCGCAGAATTGGTGTTGAATAACCGATCGGCGCGTTTACGCTTGCTGTCGCCGGGCCGATCGGTGGCCGTGGCCAGCGTTGGCGACGGGGTGAACCGGCGCGGCGTTGGCAGTGCGAAGGGCCGGGGCGTGGGCAGGGCAGCAGGGTTACGGAGTTGATATGAGCAAGTCCAGCAGCAGCGATTCCAAAAATACGCTCTACTGCTCGTTTTGTGGCAAAAGTCAGCATGAGGTTCGCAAGCTGATTGCAGGCCCGACGGTTTTCATCTGTGATGAATGCGTCGAGCTGTGCATGGACATTATTCGCGAGGAGAGCAAGACCACGCTGGTCAAATCTCGCGATGGGGTTCCGACGCCACGCGATATTAACGCTGTGCTTGATGATTATGTGATTGGCCAGACTCACGCCAAACGTGTTCTTGCCGTGGCCGTTCACAATCATTACAAGCGGCTGGCCAACAGCAATAAGCATGGTGATGTTGAGCTGGCCAAGTCCAACATTCTTCTGGTTGGCCCGACCGGAAGCGGCAAGACGCTGTTGGCCCAGACTCTGGCGCGGATCATCGATGTGCCGTTCACTATGGCCGATGCCACGACCTTGACCGAGGCCGGTTATGTCGGCGAAGACGTAGAGAATATCATTCTCAAGCTGCTTCAGTCTGCCGATTATAATGTCGAGCGGGCCCAGCGTGGGATTGTCTATATCGACGAAGTCGACAAGATCAGCCGGAAGTCGGACAACCCATCAATCACCCGTGACGTGTCGGGCGAGGGGGTTCAGCAGGCTTTGCTCAAGATCATGGAGGGAACTGTTGCGTCGGTGCCGCCCCAAGGTGGGCGCAAGCACCCCCAACAAGAATTCCTTCAGGTTGACACCACCAACATTCTGTTCATTTGCGGCGGTGCCTTTTCCGGGCTGGAAAAAATCATCGCCCAGCGTGGGCGTGGCACTTCGATTGGCTTTGGTGCCGATGTTCGGGGCCCTGACGAGCGCGCGACGGGCGAGATCCTGCGCGATTGCGAGCCCGAGGATTTGCTGAAGTTCGGCCTGATCCCAGAATTCGTTGGTCGATTGCCAGTGGTGGCGACTCTGACGGATTTGGACGAAAGTGCGTTGATGGAGATTTTGACCAAGCCGAAAAATGCCTTGGTCAAGCAGTATCAACGGCTATTTGAGATGGAGGACGTGACCTTGGAGTTCGCGGAAGATGCGCTGAAGGGGATTGCTCATAAGGCGATCGCGCGCAAGACCGGGGCCCGAGGGTTGCGTTCGATCATGGAAGGGATTCTGCTCGAGCCGATGTTCGAGTTGCCCGGCTTGCAGGGTGTGGATCAGATTATGATCAATAAAGAAGTGGTCGAAGGGCGGACCAAGCCCCTGTACATCTATTCGGATCGACGGAGCGCCTGACATCGTTCCGGCTGAAGGCCCGAGCGGGGGAACGATAGCAGACTCCCGAAGGTCGGCAGCGGGTGCGGATCGGTGCGCCGTGGTTTGTGGGCTTGTGGAAGCCGTTGGCGGGAGAGGGACAAGAATGCTCGCCCACCCTTGAAGCCTCCCAGAGCCTGTGCCACGTTAGTATCCGAGACGATAGGCGGTTACCACGCCCCAGGGCGGGGCGGATTCACGTTTAGTCCGATGGGCTGACGGCGTACACACCCAAGAGGCACGTTCTCATGTTCGAAATTTCCCGTGGTGCCCTTTTTCCAGTTCTGCCGCTGCGCGACATTGTCGTTTTCCCCCATATGATCGTTCCACTGTTCGTTGGACGCGAAAAGTCGGTGCGTGCGCTGGAAGACGTCATGAAGGACGACAAGCAGATACTGCTGGTCACCCAAAAGAACGCCGCCCAAGACGATCCTACGCCGGCTGATATCTTCAATGTGGGGACAGTCGGTACGGTACTGCAACTTTTGAAGTTGCCTGACGGTACCGTTAAGGTTTTGGTTGAAGGCGGGCAGCGGGCGGCCATTACGAGCTATTCCGAAAATGATGATTTCTTTCAGGCAACGGCAGAACTGATCGAAGAAAAAATCGGTGAAGTCCAGGAACTGGAAGCCCTTTCGCGCGCAGTTGTTTCCCAATTTGAACAGTATATTAAGCTGAATAAGAAGATTCCTCCCGAGGTTCTGGTTTCCATTAACCAGATTGAGGAGTCTGGGAAGCTTGCTGATACTGTTGCTTCTCATCTTGCGCTGAAAATTCCAGAAAAGCAGCAGTTGCTGGAATGTGCCGTGGTTAGCGAGAGGCTGGAGCGGGTCTATGCCTTCATGGAAGGCGAGATCGGCGTGCTTCAAGTTGAAAAGCGCATTCGCAACCGCGTCAAGCGTCAGATGGAGAAGACTCAGCGGGAATACTATCTGAACGAGCAAATGAAGGCGATTCAGAAAGAGCTGGGCGAGAGTGAAGACGGGCGGGACGAAGCCGCCGAAATCGAGGAGCGGATTAACAAGACCCGGTTTTCTAAAGAAGCCCGGGAAAAGGCCTTGGCCGAACTCAAAAAATTGCGTTCGATGAGTCCCATGTCGGCAGAAGCCACGGTGGTTCGCAACTATCTGGATTGGATGCTGAATATTCCGTGGAAGAAGCGGACCAAGGTTAAGCGCGACATTAAGGCTGCCGAGGCTGTTCTTAACAACGATCACTACGGGTTGGAGAAAGTCAAGGAACGTATCCTTGAGTATCTGGCGGTCCAACAGCGTATGGTGAAAGTCAAAGGGCCGATTCTGTGCCTCGTTGGCCCCCCTGGTGTCGGCAAGACCTCGCTTGGCAAGTCGATCGCCGGGGCAACCGGGCGTAATTTCGTCAGGATGTCGTTGGGCGGGGTGCGCGACGAGGCCGAGATTCGCGGCCATCGGCGGACCTATATCGGTTCGATGCCCGGCAAAGTGATTCAGGGCATGAAGAAGGCCAAAGCGTCCAACCCACTGTTTTTATTGGACGAAGTGGACAAACTTGGTTCTGATTGGCGCGGGGATCCGTCGTCGGCGCTGCTAGAGGTTCTGGATCCTGAGCAGAATGCCACTTTTGCCGATCATTATTTGGAGGTCGATTACGATCTTTCGGATGTCATGTTCGTGTGTACCGCCAACACGCTGCGGATGCCTCAGCCTTTGTTGGACCGGATGGAGATCATTCGGGTTGCGGGCTACACCGAAGATGAAAAGGTCGAGATTGCACGGCGTCATCTGTTGGATAAGCAGACCAAGTTGCATGGCCTTAAGAAGAGTGAGTTCTCGATCTCGGATGAGGCGTTGCGCGATATCATCCGGTATTACACCCGAGAGGCTGGCGTTCGGAATCTGGAACGCGAGATTGCCAATCTGGCCCGTAAGTCGATCAAAGATATCTTGATGAAGGGGATCGATAAGGTTGCGATTACTCGTCGTAACCTTGATAAATTTGCCGGTGTGAAGCGGTATCATTTTGGCGAAGCCGAACTGGAAGATCTAATCGGCGTGACCACCGGCTTGGCGTGGACCGAAGTCGGCGGCGAGATATTGTCCATTGAGGCTGTGACGCTGCGGGGCAAAGGCCGGATCACGACGACCGGCAAGCTAGGCGAGGTCATGAAGGAGTCGGTGCAGGCGGCAGAGAGCTATGTCAAATCTCGCGCCACCGAATTTGGCATCAGGCCGCCGATCTTTGAACGTCGGGACATTCACGTTCATGTGCCGGAAGGGGCGACGCCAAAGGATGGGCCATCGGCCGGTGTGGCCATGATCACTTCGATTGTCTCGGTGCTGACCGGTATTCCGGTGCGTAAAGACGTGGCAATGACCGGCGAGATTACGCTGCGAGGACGGGTTCTGCCGATTGGCGGCTTGAAGGAAAAGCTTCTGGCCGCGCTTCGGGGCGGGTTAAAGACCGTTCTGATTCCAAAAGACAATGAGAAAGACCTGGCTGAAATTCCCGATAATGTGAAGCGTGGCCTGACTATTGTTCCGGTTGCGACCGTTGACGATGTGTTGCGAAACGCTTTGACCAAGCCCTTGGTTCCGATTGAATGGGCGGAGCCGGTGGAGGTCGATACGGTTGCTCCGAAGGTGAGCGATTCGGATCACGAGGACGTGATTCGTCATTGAGCTTGTCGTCGGACGTTCTGTGTGAGAAAAAGAGTTCGCCGCGTCCGGGCGTTGACGGGCGCGGCGGCTTGTGCTTATGTCGCCGAGAGCAAGGCATGGACGGGGTTGGTTTGGCTAGGCTGTGCCGATTTGGGGCGGCTTGCCGTGAGTCTGTTCCTCCTCTCTCGAGGGTTAGGGCGATTAGCTCAGGGGTAGAGCGTCTCGTTTACACCGAGAATGTCGGCGGTTCGATCCCGTCATCGCCCACCATCCCACGCGGTTCCGGTTTCAGTTCGGGTCGACTCGTGGTGAGCGGTCAAGTGTGATTTTTCAGTTTTCGATGGAATTTGGTGTTCGGGGGAGAGTTCGGTCGCCTTGGGTGGCTGGGCTTGTCGGGGCGTGCCGCGCATTTGGTCGTTCTCGGGTTTGAACACAACAGGGGAGGGGCGGATGACGGAAGACTTGCGATTGGATGAGCGCACAGTGCGGTTGCTAGAGTCGGCGATCGATCGAGGGGATGCCGACGTTATCGACCTGCTGAAACGGGCCGCAGCGCAGGCTGTGGAAAGGGCGCCGTCTGTGATGGCGTCCTTGGGGGATGAGCGTCGGTTGGGGGATCGCATCCTCTGGGCGCTGGAATTGGCGCTGGACCAGGAAAACCTGGAGGTGGCGGAACATCTGGCTTTAGCTTTTGAGGCCGCGATGACTCGATTTGGTGGGCCGGACGCTGTGGAGCAGCGCGAGCTTCCGGAAGGCATGCTTCGTGTTTACGAGAGGCTCGATGCGCTGCGTCGCCAGCGTTACCAAACTTGACCCACTTGGGATCAATCATTTTTTTTTAATCTCGCATTGACAAGGCGTTTCGGCTCCGCTAAAACCCGCTTCGTCCTTCGGGGCAACGGCGGGCCTCAAAGAAAAGGGCGCCGGTCGCAACGGAAGAATGCGCTTTAAGCGGGTGTAGCTCAGTTGGTTAGAGCGCCGGCCTGTCACGCCGGAGGCCGCGGGTTCAAGTCCCGTCACTCGCGCCATTTCCTGTCCCATACTGTTGAGCTTGCCGCATACTCGTGAGCGGGCTCTTTTTTGGTGTCGTAGTGGTGTGTCTAGGGGTGTTGGTGTTCGACGGTTAGCGCGAGGATCGCTATGAGTAACCCACTGCTTTACGACTATTTGCCGATTTTGATATTTCTTGCCATTGCTGTGGTGATTTCTGGTGGGGCGATCTTTGGCTCCTACTTGGTGGCGCGGCAGAATCCTGATAGTGAAAAGCTGTCGCCTTACGAATGTGGTTTTGAGCCGTTTTCGGATTCTCGTACAAAGTTTGATGTTCGTTTTTACTTGGTCTCGATTCTTTTTATTCTCTTTGATTTGGAAGTTGCTTTTCTGTTTCCTTGGGCCATCTCGCTTAAGGATATTGGGATGTTCGGCTTCTGGTCGATGATGATCTTCCTTGGTATCTTGACTATCGGCTTCATTTACGAATGGAAGAAGGGAGCGCTGGAATGGGAGTGATACCAGCCACCGTGGCGCCCGCTGGTGGTGGCCTTCCGGTTCCCGTCGCAGGCCAAGAGGCGTTGTTCAGGGCGATCAATCAAGAAATTGAGCAAAAAGGGTTTTTGCTCACCCAGCTTGATGCGGTTCTGAACTGGGCGCGGGCCGGTTCGATGTGGCCAATGACGTTCGGTCTTGCCTGTTGCGCGGTGGAAATGATCCATGCGTATATGGCGCGCTATGACCTTGATCGCTTTGGCATTATTCCTCGCCCGAGTCCTCGTCAATCCGATATCATGATCGTCGCCGGAACGCTGACCAATAAAATGGCGCCAGCGTTGCGTAAGGTTTACGATCAGATGCCGGAGCCTCGTTGGGTCATCTCGATGGGGAGTTGTGCTAACGGGGGTGGGTATTACCACTATTCGTATTCGGTGGTGCGCGGTTGTGACCGGATTGTCCCTGTTGACATCTATGTTCCAGGATGCCCGCCCACTGCCGAAGCCCTGATCTACGCCCTGCTTCAGCTTCAGACCAAAATCCGCAACGGTGGCAAGCGTATTTCCCGCTAGAAATTCGTAACGGGTGCTCACCGCAGCAGAACTCACCGGCGGCAGACCATTATGACCAATCAATCGCTTATGGATTTGGGGGCTCACATCGCGGCTAAACTTGGCGGCGATGTTCTCTCTACGGAAGTCAGGCTTGGGGAGTTGGTGTTGGTCGTGCGTCGGGACGCCCTGATCGGGGTTCTGACGTTTTTGCGTGACGACCCTTTATGTCTTTTCCAAGAGCTGATGGATGTCTGCGGTGTCGATTGGCCAAACCGCGAGGAGCGGTTTGATGTCGTTTACAATCTTTTGAGCATCAAGCGCAATCAGCGCGTCCGCGTGAAGCTGTCCACTGGAGAGGGCGTTCCGGTGCCGTCGGCCACGGATTTGCATCCCGGTGCCAATTGGTTCGAGCGGGAAACTTGGGATATGTTTGGTATCCTGTTTTCCGGTCATCCGGACTTGCGGCGGATCCTTACAGATTATGGGTTTGAGGGTCATCCGTTGCGGAAGGATTTTCCGGTCACCGGGTATGTTGAGGTCCGTTACGACGATGGGTTGAAGCGCGTTGTTTACGAGCCGGTGAAGCTAATCCAGGATTTCCGTGCCTTTGATTTTCTGAGCCCCTGGGAAGGTCTGACCGATGTCATGCTTCCGGGTGATGAGAAGGCTGGAGTCGTTAAGACCGGGAGCAACCCCTGATGACCGCCGTCGTCGATACCCAAGAAGAAGAGACCCCAATCAAGACGTATACCGTCAATGTTGGGCCTCAGCATCCAGCCGCCCATGGCGTCTTGCGGTTGGTGGCCGAGATGGCGGGCGAAGTGGTGGAGCGAGCCGATCCCCATATCGGTTTGCTGCATCGCGGTACGGAAAAGCTGATCGAGTACAAAAGCTATTTGCAGGCGATGCCGTACATGGATCGTCTGGATTATTGCGCTCCGATGGCGATGGAGCATGTGTTTGTGCTGGGGGTTGAGAAGCTGTTGGGCATCAAGGTGCCCCCCCGCGCGCAGTATATTCGGGTTCTTTATGCCGAAATTAGTCGGTTGATGAACCATCTGTTGTGTATCACGACGGGCGCCCTGGACGTCGGTGCGACCACCCCGGCTTTGTGGGGATTCGAAGAGCGCGAAAAGTTGATGGAGTATTCGGAACGAGTCTCTGGCGCCCGGATGCATGCCAACTATTTTCGGGTTGGTGGTGTTGCCCTAGATTTGCCGGCGGGGCTGTCCGAAGATATCTATTCGTTTACTGAGACCTATCCAAAATATATTGATGATTTGGATGCGTTGCTGACCAACAACCGGATTTTCAAGCAGCGCACGGTTGATATCGGCGTTGTTAGTAAAGAGCAGGCGTTGGCTTGGGGTATGAGTGGTCCGATGCTGCGGGGGAGCGGCGTTCCTTGGGATCTTCGTAAGTCTCAGCCTTATGACGCTTATGATCAGATGGATTTTGATGTGCCCGTTGGTTTGACCAATGACTGTTGGGCGCGTTATTTAGTCCGCATGGAAGAAATGCGGCAGTCCGTGAAGATCATACGTCAGTGCCTGGAGAAAATGCCGGATGGCCCAGTTCGGACTGACGATCATAAGGTTACCCCCCCGAAACGAGGTGAGATGAAGCGCTCCATGGAGGCGTTGATTCATCACTTCAAGCTTTACACCGAAGGATTCCATGTTCCGGCAGGGGAAACCTATACGGCGGTTGAAGCGCCCAAAGGTGAACTCGGCATCTATTTCATTGCCGATGGCACCAATCGCCCCTATCGCTGTCATATTCGCTCCCCTGGCTTTGCCCACTTATCGGCGCTCGCGTTCATGTCGAAAGGGCATATGCTCGCCGACGTGGTGGCTATGATCGCCTCCCTCGATATCGTTTTCGGAGAAATCGATCGATGAGCACGCCTGCCTCGGTTGGTGCCGTAGAAGCCTCTTCCCAGCCGGAAAGCTTCGTTTTTACACCTGAGAATGTGGCGGTGGCGGAGACGATCATCTCGCGCTACCCCTCTCAAAAGCGTGCCAGCGCGGTCATTCCGTTGTTGCATTTGGCCCAGCGTCAACATGCCAATTGGTTGCCTCGGGTGGCGATGGATTACGTTGCCGACTATCTGGGGATGGCGCGGATCCGGGTGTATGAAGTCGCTACTTTTTATACCATGTTTAACAAAGAGCCCGTTGGTAAACACCTGATCCAGGTTTGTACCACGACGCCTTGTTGGTTGCGCGGCTCCGATGAAGTTCTTGGGGCTTGCAAAAGACGGCTTGGTATTGGCCCTGGGGAAACAACCTCGGACGGTCAATTTACGGTTGTCGAAGTTGAATGTGCAGGGGCTTGTGTTAATGCGCCTGTGGTTGCAATTGGTGATGACTATTATGAAGATTTAGATGGGCCAGCGATGGTTGCGCTGCTCGATCAATTGGCTCGGGGAGAGGCACCTACGCCTGGTTCTCAAACCGGGCGTCGTGGTTCCTGCCCGGCGACGGGGCCGACCACGCTGACCAATCAACCGTCGCTACCGGCTTCGGCCGGCGCTGTGACTGGTGCCGACGACTGATCGCCCAAGGGGGACGGTGGTATGCTGCGCGACGAAGACCGTATTTTTACCAATCTCTACGGTTTTGAAAGTCCAGGTCTGAAGGCCGCGCAGGTGCGCGGCGATTGGGCCGGAGCGAAGGATATCTTGCTCAAGGGGCGGGATTGGGTGGTCTCCGAGATCAAGGATTCGGGGCTCCGTGGACGTGGAGGGGCGGGATTTTCGACCGGTTTGAAGTGGTCGTTCATGCCCAAGAAGAGCGATGGCGGCCCGGTTTATTTGGTGGTTAATGCCGATGAAGGAGAGCCCGGAACCTGCAAAGATCGCGATATCCTACGACATGACCCGCATAAGTTGGTTGAAGGCATCTTGTATGCGTCTTTTGCGATAGGAGCCACTGCCGCTTATGTTTATGTTCGGGGCGAATTTGCGCGGGAAATTCAGCGGCTTCAGGTTGCGGTCGATGAGGCTTACGAAGCCGGGTTGGTTGGCAAGAATGCCTGTGGCGCGGGCTATGACTTAGATGTTTATGTCCATTCCGGGGCCGGTGCGTATATCTGTGGCGAAGAGACCGCGTTAATCGAAAGCATTGAGGGGAAAAAGGGGCAGCCGCGCAGTAAGCCGCCGTTCCCGGCTCAGGCAGGTTTGTATTCGCGTCCGACTACCGTCAATAATGTCGAGACCATCGCCGCCGTGCCGACGATTTTGAGGCGTGGTGCGGGGTGGTTCGCAGGGATTGGGCGGCCCAAAAATGCTGGAACGAAGTTATTTTGTATTTCTGGCCACGTTAATAACCCCTGCAATGTTGAAGAAACGATGGGGATACCGCTGCGTGAGCTGATTGATAAGCACGCGGGCGGGGTTCGTGGCGGTTGGGACAATTTACTTGCGGTTATTCCCGGAGGGTCTTCGACTCCAGTTATTCCTCGCTCCGTGTGTGAGACGGTGTTGATGGATTACGATGGGTTGTCGGAGGTGAAGTCGGCGTTGGGGACGGCGGGTGTCATTGTCATGGACAAGTCCACCGACATTGTTCGCGCCATTGCTCGTTTGTCCCGGTTTTATGCTCACGAAAGCTGCGGTCAGTGTACCCCTTGTCGTGAGGGGACGCCGTGGATGTCGAAAATAATGGATCGCTTGGTCGAAGGGAAAGCGCGGGTCGAGGACATCGACTTGCTGTTTGACATCAGCAAGCAAATTGAGGGTCGCACGATCTGTGCTCTTGGCGATGCCGCTGCTTGGCCAGTTCAAGGGCTGATCCGACACTTCCGGCCCGAACTGGAGAGTCGCATTGCTGCGGCTCGCCAGAGCGCCGCCGCCTAACGGCCACCGGTCTTGAAAGGCAAGAGGCTCGCATGCCGAAATTGACCATCGACGGGATGGAAGTCGAAGTCGAAGCGGGGACGTCAGTGCTTCAAGCCTGCGAACAGCTGGGCATTGAGGTTCCACGTTTCTGTTACCATGAACGGCTCTCGGTGGCTGCGAACTGCCGGATGTGCTTGGTTGAGATGGAGCGTTCGCCGAAGCCCATCGCGAGCTGTTCGATGCCTTGTGCTGATGGCATGGTCATTCGCACGAATACCGAGCAGGCTCAAAAGGCTCGGAAAGGGGTGATGGAGTTGATTTTGATCAACCATCCCCTTGATTGTCCGATTTGCGACCAAGGCGGTGAGTGCGATCTGCAAGATCAGGCTGTTGCCTATGGTTATGATCGGAGCCGGTATGCCGAGGAGAAGCGCTCGGTTCAGGACAAAGATTTTGGTCCTCTGATCAATGCCGAGATGACGCGTTGCATACATTGTACGCGCTGCGTTCGATTCTGCGATGAGATTGCAGGTGTCGCGGTCCTAGGCGCGGTTGGGCGCGGAACGCATACGGAAATTTCGACTTATGTCGAGCGGGCCATCACGTCTGAGTTGTCTGGAAACTTAGCCGATGTTTGCCCTGTCGGAGCCCTGACCAGTAAGCCGTATCGCTTCAAGGCGCGGCCTTGGGAGTTGCGTAAGACCGAGACTGTCGATGTGCTGGACGCTGTTGGCTCGAACATTCGGGTCGACGCGCGCGGCGGTGAGGTTCTGCGAGTTCTGCCTCGACTTAACGAAGACGTTAATGAGGAGTGGATTTCCGATAAGACTCGTTTTGCCTGTGATGGTCTGAAGAGGCAGCGGTTAGATCGTCCCTATGTTCGTCGTAACGGCAAGTTGGAGCCGGTGAGCTGGGATGAGGCTCTTGATGCTGTCGTTGCACGGTTACAAGGCCTTGACGGCGCGCGGATCGCTGGGTTGGCCGGTGACCTTGTTGATGCCGAAGCCATGATTGCCTTGAAGGATCTGTTGCTGTCGTTGGGATCGCCTCATCTCGATTGTCGCCAGGATGGCGCCCGTTATGATGTGTCGGAACGGGTTGGTTATCTGTTCAATACGACGATCGCAGGCATCGAACAGGCCGACGTTATCGTGTTGGTTGGTACCAATCCGCGTCTTGAGGCCCCCCTGGTTAATGCCCGAATCCGCAAGCGGTATCGGGAGGGAGGGCTGAAGGTTGGTGTGATCGGGCCGTCAGTCGAGCTTGGTTACGCCTACGAGCATCTCGGTTCTGATGCTGGGGTGCTTGCGGCAATCGCGGAAGGAAGCCATCCGCTGGCGGCGACGCTGAAGGCGGCCAGTCGTCCGATGATTATCCTTGGGGCCGGTGCCTTGGTGCGCGAAGATGGGCCCGCTGTTCAGGCCGTGGCGCGAGAGATTGCCGCTCGCTACGATTTGGTCAGAGACGGCTGGAACGGCTTTAATGTGCTCCATCTGGCGGCGGCTCGGGTGGGGGCGCTTGATCTGGGCTTCCTGCCTCAAGTCGGGGGGCGCGATACGCGCGGTATCCTTGACGGGGCGAAGGCTGGAGATATCGAGGTCGTCTATCTGTTGGGGGCAGACGAAATCGATGCAAGCCGTCTGGGCAACGCTTTTGTGATTTACCAGGGACATCACGGCGACCGTGGTGCGCATCGGGCCGATGTCGTTTTGCCCGGAGCCGCCTATACCGAGAAAAACGGGACGTATGTCAACACCGAGGGGCGGGTTCAGCAGGCTCGGATGGCGGTGTTCCCGGCGGGAGAGGCTCGTGAGGACTGGAAGATTCTGAGGGCGCTTTCGGAGAGGTTGGGGCGGCGGTTGCCGTATGACAACCTTGGCCAGATTCGGGATCGTTTGGTTGCGGTTAATCCCTTGTTTGCAACGAAGGGAGACGTTCAAGCGGCGCCTTGGCGTCCGTTCGGAGTCTCCGGCGCTTTGCTGGAAGAGCCGTTTCAGCCGGCGGTTGACAATTTTTATATGACCGACCCAATCAGCCGGGCGTCGTTGACGATGGCGAAATGCACCGACGCCTTTGTGCCCAGCCGCGAGGGGAAGACCGGGACCCATGGCTAGCTTCTGGACGTTTGTTTGGCCGCTGATCGTGATCGTTGCCGCGATTGTGGCGATCATCATTCCGGTTTTGATCGGTGTGGCCTATCTCACCTACGCAGAGCGGAAGGTCATGAGCGCCATGCAGCGCCGGCAAGGGCCGGCGCTGGTGGGCCCGCTCGGATTGCTGCAACCTGTTGCTGACGGCCTTAAGCTGTTCGGCAAAGAGATGGTTATTCCATCTGGTGCCAATCCCGGCGTGTTCTTATTTGCGCCGTTCTTGACTTTCGTGTTGAGTTTAGTCGCTTGGGCGGTGATGCCGTTCGGGGCGCACTTGGTGCTGTCAAATATTAATGTCGGCATCCTTTATCTCTACGCGATCTCCTCCCTCGGTGTGTATGGGACGATCATGGCGGGGTGGGCGTCGAATTCTCGATACGCCTTTTTGGGCGGTTTACGCTCCGCTGCGCAGATGGTTTCTTACGAAGTGTCGATGGGATTGATTATGGTTACAGTGCTGCTGTGCACTGGATCGTTTAATCTCTCTGAGATCGTTCTGGCGCAGCAGACCGTGTGGTTTGCGGTTCCGTTGTTCCCGATGTTTGTGATTTTCTTTATCTCGATCCTGGCAGAGACGAATCGGGCGCCTTTTGACTTGCCAGAGGGTGAAGCGGAGTTGGTCGGCGGCTTCTTTACTGAGTACTCCTGCATGAATTTTGCATTGTTCATGCTGGGAGAATACAGCAACATGATCCTGATGAGCGCCATTGCGGTGGTGCTATTCCTGGGCGGTTGGTTGCCTCCGCTAAACTTTGGTCCTTTTGCGCCGATCGTTAACTTGGTTCCTGGACCGATCTGGTTTGCGTTGAAGATAGCCTTTGTGTTGTTCTTCTTCATTTGGATGCGGGCTGCCTTCCCTCGTTATCGCTATGACCAGTTGATGAGGCTCGGTTGGAAAATATTCTTGCCGTTCACGCTGCTTTGGGTGATCGTGACTGCATCGGCTCTTGAAATCTTTGGTTGGCTACCTGCGGTCGTTCCGTGAACGGTGGTCGTGCGGTGACGGTGAACAGGCAAGTAAATAAGGAGACGAGACGTCATGGCGTTTATTGACCGCACAGCGCGCGCCCTGCTTCTCACGGAGTTGGTGGCTGGCATGGCGTTGACCTTTCGCGCTATGTTTAAACAAAAGGTCACTCTAAACTACCCTCATGAGAAGGGGCCAATTAGCAGCCGCTTCCGGGGAGAGCATGCGCTGCGGCGTTATCCCAATGGCGAAGAGCGGTGCATTGCGTGCAAGCTTTGCGAAGCCGTTTGCCCGGCTATGGCGATCACGATTGAAGCCGAGCCTCGGTCGGACGGAAGCCGTCGGACCACACGGTACGATATCGATATGACGAAGTGCATCTATTGTGGTTTATGTCAGGAAGCCTGCCCAGTCGACGCTATTGTTGAGGGGCCCAACTTTGAGTATTCGACTGAAACGCGGGCTGAGTTGTACTACGACAAGGAAAAGTTGTTGGCAAATGGAGATCGTTGGGAGGTTCGGTTGGCTGCGAATTTAGCGGCAGAGGCTCCTTACAGGTAAGGTGTATTCGATCATTCTGCGGTCGTGAGGTTGTGTGGCCTTAACGGTTTAAGTTCTGTGCCAGTCCCTCGTGAGATCAGCAACCACTAAGGCGCCAACGGGTGGTACTTAACCCTCCGCTGGGGAGGCGGGGAACGCGATGATTGTCGAAAACCTGGTGTTCTACACGTTTTCCGCCATATTGCTGGTATCCAGCATAATGGTAATATCCGCCCGAAATCCGGTTCACGCGGTTCTGGCGCTTGTCGCCACGTTTTTTTTAGGGGCCGGCCTGTTTGTGTTGTTAGGTGCCGAATTCCTGGCGATGACCCTGGTCATCGTTTACGTTGGTGCTGTAGCTGTTTTGTTCCTGTTCGTCGTGATGATGCTGGACATAAGCTTTGCCGAGCTGCGCCAAGGGTTCTTGCGTTATTTACCCGTTGGCGGTTTGGTTGGCTTGGTTTTGGTGGTGGAGTTGGTTCTGGTTGAACTCCATTGGACAGTTACGCCGAAGGTGTTGGATAAGCCGGCTGCCCCGATCCCGCCATCAGATCAAGTCTCAAATAGTCATGCTCTGGGGCATATTCTGTACACGCAGTACTTCTATTTGTTTCAGGCATCGGGCTTGATTCTGCTGATCGCCATGATCGGAGCCATCGTACTCAGTTTGCGCAGTCGGGCCCACGTGCGTCGTCAGTCGGTTGCAGCGCAGGTGGGGCGTCAGACTGCAGACGCAGTGGCGGTGCGGCAAGTCTCGACCGGAGGAGGCGTTTGATGGAAATCGGACTCGGGCATTACTTAACCGTTGCCGCGATCCTATTTACAATTGGGGTCTTTGGCATCTTTTTAAATCGAAAAAACGTCATCACGATCTTGATGTCAATTGAGCTGATGTTGCTCGCTGTGAATATCAATCTTGTGGCGTTTTCTGCTTATCTGCATGACTTGGTGGGGCAGGTCTTCGCCATGTTCATTCTGACGGTCGCAGCGGCCGAGTCGGCGATTGGTCTTGCCATTCTGGTCGTGTATTTCCGCAACCGCGGTTCGATCGCGGTTGAAGACATCAACATGATGAAGGGCTAGGACGGCCGCCATGGAACTTGCCGCTGTCTTTCCGCCTCTTTTGGGCTCGATTATCGCCGGATTTTTCGGGCGCTGGATCGGTGTTCGGGGCGCGCAGATCATTTCCTGTGCCGGCGTTGTGAGCGCCGCACTGACGTCGGCCTGGCTGTTCAATGATGTGGCCTTGCAGGGGCACGCTCGAACGGTTGAGGTGTTCACCTGGATCAAGTCGGGTAGCTTCGTTGCGCCGTGGGCGCTGAGGTTTGATACCCTGACCGTGGTGATGCTGATCGTCGTCACCTTTGTGTCCTCGTGCGTCCACATCTATTCCATAGGTTATATGGAAAAGGATCCGCATCGGCCCAGGTTTCAGTCGTATCTGAGCCTGTTTACCTTTGCGATGTTGATGCTGGTGACCTCGGACAACTTCATCCAGCTCTTTTTTGGCTGGGAAGGGGTTGGCCTGATGTCCTACCTTCTCATTAACTTCTGGTATCATAAGGCAAGTGCCAATGATGCTGCGATCAAGGCTTTCATTCAAAATCGGGTGGGAGACTTAGGTTTTGCTCTTGGTATTTTTGTCGTGTTTTACCTATTTCATGCCGTTGATTTCGGAACGGTGTTCGCTGCGGTGCCGGGAGTTGCGGTCCAGCAGATCCACTTCCTCGGCTTTGAGGTTAATGGCCTGACGTTGGCGTGTTTGCTGCTCTTCATGGGGGCGGTCGCGAAGTCAGCTCAGGTTGGTCTGCATAGCTGGCTAATTGATGCCATGGAAGGTCCGACCCCAGTGTCGGCCCTAATCCATGCGGCGACCATGGTGACGGCAGGCGTGTTCATGGTCGCGCGGTTGTCACCGATGTTTGAGTTTTCGCCAACGGCTTCGGCGGTGGTGACGGTGTTTGGTGCGACGACGGCGTTCGTTGCGGCGACGATCGGCATGACACAGTTTGATATCAAGCGAATCATCGCTTACTCGACCATGAGCCAGCTTGGCTACATGATGTTTGCTTGCGGTGTTTCGGCGTACAACGCCGCAATTTTTCACTTGATGACGCACGGCTTCTTTAAGGCGCTGTTGTTTCTCTCGGCAGGCTCCGTGATTCATGCCATGTCGGATGAACAGGATATTCGTAAGATGGGCGGCTTGTGGAAGCTGATCCCTGTTACCTATGTGGCTCTTTGGATTGGTAGTCTGGCGTTGGCAGGTATTCCGTTGTTCGCGGGTTACTTCTCAAAAGATATGGTCTTGGAGGCAGCCTATGCTGCGGGGACGCCTGTTGGGACTTATGCCTACTGGCTGGGCATTATAACCGCAGGGCTAACGGCGTTTTACTCGTGGCGCTTGCTGCTGTTGACTTTCCACGGAAAGCCGCGTGCCGATCATCACGTCATGGATCATGTTCATGAATCTCCGGCTGTGATGCTGTTGCCGATCAGCTTCTTGGCTGCGGGGGCTGTGTGTGTTGGTTTCCTGGCTTACTCCTGGTTTGTGGGCGGGGATCGGGTTGGCTTCTGGCATGATGCGGTGCTGATTTTACCTGGGCATGACAGTGTTGCTGCGGTTCAACACGGGGCTGTGCCGGCGTGGGCTGAGAATTTGCCGACGATGGTCGCGCTTGCGGGAATTGTCAGTGCGTACTTGTGCTACATGGTGTGGACGGGGCTGCCTGGTTTCTTCTGCCGGACGTTTAAGCCGATCCATCACTTCCTGTATAACCACTGGTACTACGATATCTTAGTGGATCGCTTTATTGTCGAACCGTCCTTGGCTTTGGCTCGGGGGGTTTGGAAATTGGGCAATGGAACCACGCTCGATGGCTTGGGGCCGCGTACCTTGGTGGCGGCGACCCAGTATGTTGGTCAAAGAGCTGTTCGCTTGCAGTCTGGTTACGTGTTCCACTACGCGTTTGCCATGGTGATCGGCCTCGTTGTGCTGGTCTCGTGGTTTTACGTGAACGGCTAAGCGTAAGAGGGGGGTTTTGCCATGGCCGGCTGGCCGATTCTGTCTCTGACGACCTTCCTGCCTCTGGTTGGAGCCGCCTCGATCCTGGCGATTCGTGGTGATGCGGCTACAGTGGCACGCAACGCAAGGAACATCGCGCTGTGGACAACGCTGGCGACATTTCTTTTGTCGTTGCTGTTGTGGGCGGGATTCGATCCCAACGTGACGGGGTACCAGTTCGAAGAGCGGGCTGATTGGATACCGGCTTTCAATATCTCCTATCACATGGGGATCGACGGTATCTCTCTGTTCTTCGTGCTGCTGACGACTTTCGTGACGCCGCTGTGCATCCTAGCGAGTTGGGAACGCATACAACACCGGGTGAAGGAGTTTATGATCGCGTTTCTGGTCTTCGAAGCTGCGATGACTGGGATTTTCTGCGCGCTTGATTTCCTTCTCTTTTACCTGTTTTACGAAGCTGTGTTGCTGCCGATGTTTATTATCATCGGTGTTTGGGGCGGTCCACAGAGAGTTCCGGCGGCACTACGCTTCTTTCTCTATACCATGGCCGGTTCGGTCTTCATGCTGATCGCCCTGCTGGTATTCTATTTCAACTTTGGCACCACTGATATCCCGGTCCTGATTGCTCAGGGGCACACGTTGTCAAGCAGCACTCAGATATGGTTGTGGTTGGCCTTGGCGGCTTCGTTTGTGATCAAAATACCGGTGTGGCCGGTGCATACGTGGTTGCCCGATGCCTATGCCGAGGCGCCTGGTGGGGCCGCTGCGTTGCTAGCTGGTGTGTTACTCAAGGTTGGCGGCTATATTTTCTTGCGCTTCTCGATCCCGATGCTTCCGATTGGGAGTGAGGTGCTGGCGCCTTTGGTTTATGCGCTGGCGGTGATCGCTCTAATCTATGTGTCAGGTGTTACGGTGATGATTACGCTGGCATATGGTGACCTGAAGAAATGGGTTGCTTATGCGACGCTCGCTCACATGGGTTTTGGCTACATCGGCATGTTTACCATGACGACTCAGGGATTGCAGGGCGCGGTGATCGTCATGCTCTCCTATGGATTGATTTCAGTCGCGCTCTTTTGCTGCGTTGGTATGCTTGAGGAGCGAGCGAATACACGGGATATTGCTCGGTTCAGTGGCGTTGTCGAAACCATGCCGGTCTTTGCCTTTGCAATGATGGTCTTTATGTTGGCCTCGTTGGGGGTTCCTGGGACCAGTGGTTTTGTTGGCGAGTTCTTGGTTCTGGTCGGGGCATACCAAGCGAGCAGTTGGTTGGCGTTGTTCGCTGGGACCATCCTGGTCTTGGGTTGCATTTACTTTCTATGGATGTACCGCTTGGTGGTGTTCGAGAAGGCAGAAAGGGCGGACAGCTCGGGCCTCAAAGACCTCAACTGGCGTGAGGTGGCCATTGTTGTTCCATTGGTGCTGGTCATCCTTTGGATTGGCATTTATCCGGACAGCTTTATCCACGAAACCACCGCGACGGTGGGCGATCTCATCAACCATTACCAGACCGCGCTGGCTCAGGCTGGCAGCGTGGCTGTTGCTCTTCATTAAGGCGCGGGGGCGGGAGACATGACGATGGCCGAAATTCCTAGCATCTTGCCGGCGACGCCTGAGATATTCTTGGCTTGTTCTGCGTTGGCTCTTTTGTTGCTGGGTGTGTTTAAGGGGGATTGCGCCACTCGGTTGGTCTCCCACTTGGCGGCTGCTGCGCTGTTGGTGGCGGCAATTCTCGTGCTGAGCCATAGCGGCGCTCGCGTCTTCGCATTCAACGGCATGTTTGTGGTCGATGGGTTCGGGGTCTTCATGAAGACCCTCGTTCTGATTGGCGCTGCGGCGGTCGTGATGGTTGGGCAGGGGTATGCTGCCCAGCAGCGCATGAATCGGTTCGAACTTCCGGTTTTGATCGTCCTGTCGACAGTCGGCATGATGATGATGATTTCGGCCAACGATTTGATGGCGCTGTACATGGGGTTGGAAACGCAGAGCTTGGCGCTGTATGTGCTGGCGGCATTCCGGCGTGATACTCAGACTTCGACCGAAGCTGGTTTGAAGTATTTCGTGTTGGGAGCCTTGTCGTCAGGGTTGCTGTTGTTCGGAGCATCCTTGATTTACGGGTTTACCGGCACGACGAACTTTGACCGGATCGTTGCCGTGCTGGCTTCGGCACCAAAGGCCGAGATTGGGATCGTCGTCGGCATGGTCTTTATGATTGCCGGCTTGGCCTTCAAGGTTGCCGCAGTGCCGTTCCACATGTGGGCGCCCGACGTTTATGAAGGATCGCCCACTCCGGTGACGGCCTTCTTTGCGGCGGCGCCGAAGGTGGCGGCTGTGGCTCTGCTGCTGCGCGTGTTGATCGATCCGTTTGGTGGTCTTACGGATCAATGGCGTCAGATCATCACCTTCATGGCCGTGGTTTCGATGGTTTTGGGGGCGGTTGGCGCCATTCAGCAGACCAACATTAAGCGGCTCTTGGCGTATGGCTCAATCGGGCATGTCGGCTATATCTTCCTCGGCCTTGCGGCTGGAAGTGAGCAGGGGGTGCGGGGTATCCTGATATACTTGGCGGTATATTTGGTTATGACCGTTGGCACCTTTGCGGTTGTCCTTTCGATGCGTCACCAGGGGCGCCCGGTGGAAAATATCGCCCATTTTGCCGGGCTGTCGCGGACGCATCCGATGATGGCTTTGGTGATGGCGCTGTTCATGTTCTCGATGGCTGGCATCCCGCCGTTGGCTGGCTTCTTCGGTAAGTTCTATGTCTTCCTGGCTGCCATTGAAGGTCATCTCTACGGTTTGGCGGTGATCGGTGTTTTGACCAGTGTGATCGCAGCGTTCTACTACCTGCGTATTGTTAAGCTGATGTATTTCGATGAGACCCCAGTAGAGTCGATTGATCAGCAGAATGATGGTGCGGTCACTGTGGTTTTGGTCGGCTGTGGCGTGTTTACGGCCCTGTTCTTCTTCTTCCCGGTTCCAATCATGAGCGGTGCTGCTTCTGCCGCAGCTTCGTTGTTTGCCGGATGAATGAGGCTTTGGTCATTTCCAGTCGAGGTGATGACGCGTTAGCCTTGGTTCTTAGGACGCTAGTATTTGAGTGTTTGGACAGTACCAATGATGAGGCTCGGCGTCGTGCAGAATGCGGCGCCGAGTCTGGTACGGTGGTATGGGCGCGCCGGCAGTCGGCTGGTCGTGGTCGTCGGGGGCGGTCCTGGGTTTCCCTGGAAGGAAATGTGTATTGTTCCGTCCTACTGCGGCCCTGTTGCCCTTTGGCAGCAGCGGCCCCGTTGTCTTTCGTGGCGGCTGTTGCCGTGGCTCGTGCCGTGGGCGAAATGTTGCCATCTGAAAAGCGTGTTCAACTCAAATGGCCGAATGACGTCCTGATCGATGGCCGCAAGGTTTCTGGGGTGTTATTAGAGTCCGGTACGGATTCATCGGGCAACGTGGACTGGGTCTCGGTTGGCGTTGGCATTAATGTCTGCCATTTTCCCGAGGAAACCGACTATCCGGCGACGTCGTTGGTTGCTGAAGGGCTGGTAACTTGGGAGGTCGAGGCGGTTTTGAAGAGCTTTCTTGATCATTTTGTCCAGTGGTATCGGATATGGCAGACGTTTGGTCCGGCACGGGTGCGCGCCGCGTGGCTTGAGCAGGCGGTTGGGGTTGGTGCATTGATTTCTGTCCGTTTGCATCGAGAGACCCTGACGGGGACGTTCGTCGGTTTGAGCGAGGATGGCGCTTTGCTCCTGGCTCCGTCAGAGGGGGGGCCGATTCGCTTGGTCTCTGCGGGGGATGTTTTCTTTCCTGGGATGGTCGCAGCGCCGACCGTTGTCCCGGTTTTTTAAGTTTTGGGCCTAACGCGATGCTGCTAACCATTGATGCAGGGAATACCAACGTCGTTTTCGCGGTGTATGAGAATGGAACGCAACGCGGATTGTGGCGTTGTGCCACGGATGCCAAGCGAACCGCAGACGAATATGCAGTGTGGTTAACGCAGCTTTTGACGCTTCGTGGTTTGTATCCTAAACAAATCTCCGATGCCATTATCGCCAGTGTGGTTCCTGGGGCGACCTTTAATCTGAAAAGGTTGTGTAAGGATCATTTTCGCTGCGAGCCTTTGATTGTCGGCGATGCTCGCCTTGACCTTGGGGTCAAGGCCGTGGTGGGGCGGCCCGAGGAAGTTGGCGCTGATCGGCTGGTCAACGCCTATGCGGCGGCGCAAGCGTATCGTCCGCCTTTAATTATTGTTGATTTTGGCACCGCGACGACCTTCGATGTGGTTAATAGTGACGGTGATTATTGCGGCGGAGTGATTGCGCCGGGCATTAATTTATCACTGGAGGCTTTGGATCGCGCTGCGGCTAAGTTGCCGAGGGTGGAGATTGTCCAACCGGCTCGGGTCATCGGGACCAGCACCGTGGCCTGTATGCAGTCCGGTATCTTTTGGGGTTATATTGGTTTGATTGAAGGTCTTGTTGGGCGGATTCGAAATGAATTTCTGGCCGAAGTGCCGGCGGCGGCGATGCCGGTAATCGCCACAGGCGGGTTGGCGGTTTTGTTTGCCCGTGCAACCCCTGTCATCGATCATGTCGATGCTGAACTTACTTTGCGAGGGCTGGTGCTGATTCACAATCGTAACAGGTTATCATGACCCGAGCAGTCGCTGCGCATCGCCCAGGCGCCGACGCCCTGTATTTCCTGCCACTCGGCGGATCGGGCGAAATTGGTATGAATCTCAACCTCTACGGCCATGATGGAAAATGGCTGATGGTTGATCTTGGCATTGGTTTTGGTGACGAGACTATGCCGGGAATCGACATCTTGGTTCCGGATTTAACTTTTATCCGAGAGCGTCGCGATGATCTGGTGGGGTTGGTGTTGACCCATGCCCACGAAGATCATCTTGGCGCCGTTGGTCGTCTGTGGCGGGAGTTGGAGTGTCCGGTTTTTGCTGCGCCTTTTACGGCGGCGGTGCTGCGTCGGAAGCTTCATGAATACGGATTGAGTGGCCGTCTTCCGATCACTGAGGTTGTGGGTTCGAACAGAGTCGACGTTGGGCCGTTTCAGATCGAGATGATCGGTGTGACTCATTCGATTCCGGAGTCGCGGGTTTTGGTGATTCGAACCGCCGCCGGAACGGTCGTTCATACCGGGGACTGGAAGCTAGATCCAGAACCTTTGGTCGGCTCGGTGACCGATGAAGCGGCGTTGGCAGGACTTGGGGACGAGGGGGTGTTGGCGTTGGTCGCGGATTCGACCAATGCCTTCGTTCCTGGCTCTTCGGGGTCCGAGGCATCGGTGCGGGACGGTTTGACCGAACTGATCGGGCGTTATTCTGGCCGCGTGGCGGTGACGTGCTTTGCGACCAATGTTGCTCGGCTGGAAAGCATCGCGGTAGCGGCGGCGGCTCATGACCGGCGGGTGGCGTTGGTTGGCCGTTCGCTGTGGCGTATCTTTGAGGCGGCGCGGAGCTGCGGGTACTTGGCCGGGGTTCCTGAGTTTCTTTCGGAACATGACGCAGGATACTTACCGCGCGACAAGGTTGTGTTGATTTGTACCGGCAGTCAAGGGGAGCCGCGTTCGGCGTTGGCGCGGGTTGCCGCAGGTGACCATCCGCACGTTACGCTCAATGCGGGAGACGTGGTTATTTTCTCGAGCCGCGACATTCCAGGAAATGAAAGGGCGATTGGAGAGGTTCAAAATCGCTTGATTCGGCAAGGGATCGAAATTGTAACTCGCCATCGGGCGCATGTGCATGTCTCTGGGCATCCAGCACGCGATGAAATGACGCGTATGATCAATTGGGTACGTCCGCGCATTGCGGTGCCGGTGCATGGCGAGCGCAGGCATCAGGTTGAGCACGCTCAATTGGCGAAAGATTGCCAGATTCAGGACGTGATCATCCCTAGCAATGGCTCCTTGATTCAGTTGGCTCCAGGGCCGGCGGAGGTCATTGCCGAGGTGGCCCATGGTCGGTTGGCTGTGGATGGAAAGCGCTTGGCCCGGCTGGATGGGGGCGCGATGCGGAGCCGGCATCGAGTCATCCATAACGGTGCTGCGGTGGCGACAGTGGTTTTGAATCCGCGCGGCGAATTGGCTGTAGCCCCTCGGTTGGCCGCCTTGGGGCTGGTGGACGAGGACGAGGATCGGGATCTCCTGTTGGATACTGTAGACGCCATTCGCGAAGCCGTGGCAGCTGTGCCAAAGTCCGCGCGGCAGGACGATCAGGTGGTGATTCAGGCGGTGCGAAGTGCCGTTCGGCGGGCCTTTAATGCCAGTCATGGTAAGAAACCGCAGACGGAAGTGCATTTAATTCGGCTTCCAACTCTTGTTTGATGGGCCGTGGTTGAATTGGGATAGGGAACAGTCGTCATGATCGGAAAGCTCAATCATGTGGCTATCGTTGTGCCGGACTTGGCGGCGGCGACGGCTCTGTATCGGGATACGTTGGGCGCCACCGTTTCGGCGCCGGTTGATCAGCCGGCCCATGGGGTCACGGTGGTTTTCGTTGAATTGCCGAATACGAAAGTCGAATTGTTAGCGCCACTCGGGGACACTTCACCTGTTGCCAAATTCCTGATTACGAATCCTACTGGGGGTATCCACCATATTTGTTACGAGGTGGAGGACATTCTTGTCGCCCGGAACACGCTTCAGGCGGCAGGCGCGCGGGTGCTGGGAAATGGTGAGCCGAAGATCGGCGCCCATGACAAGCCTGTATTGTTTCTGCATCCTAAAGACTTTCTGGGGACTTTGGTTGAATTGGAACAGGCCTAGAGAGGGCTAAGGTTGGGGCGCGAGGTCTTTCTTACAAGAGCGATGGCGCGCGCTATGGACCGCTAACCTGCGGCAGGTCTGCACGATCAAATGAGAGAAGGCAGTCGGGACATGTTCAGATTTCTGTTTCGTCTGTTCGCCCTCTTTGGGTTTGTGGTGGTGGTTGCAGTTGGGGTTGGTGGCTTTTCCTTGTATAAGGTCTTGTTTCCGGTATCAGACATACCAGAGACTGTCGTTCTATCGATTGATCTTGATCAGAAGATGGTCGAGCTGTCTTCCGATGACTCGATGTCTGGGGGGCTATTGGGCGGAGGCGCGAGTCTTCGCGATGTGATCGATGCCCTTGATCGCGGCGCGGGCGATCCGCATGTCAAAGGGGCGGTGCTGCGGCTGGGGGATGACGGCGTGGGGATGGCCCAGGCCCAGGAGGTCCGGGCGGCATTGGCTCGATTCCGCACGACTGGAAAGTTTACGACCGCTTATGCGGATTCCTTCGGGGAATTCGGGCCGGGGAATCAGAGCTATTATTTGGCCAGTGCCTGTGATCAAGTTTGGTTGCAGCCGGTGGGGCTGGTTGGGCTGACCGGGTTGTCTGCGGAAATGCCCTTTGCCCGTAAGATTTTAGACCAGTACCATATCCTTCCAGAAATCGAGCATCGCGAGGAATATAAGAGCGCGACGGAGACATTGACCGAGCCGACCATGTCCAGGCCGCATCGGGAAATGTTGGAAAGCTTGCTTGATGACATGACGGGACAGTTGGTCGATGGTCTTTCGGCCTCGCGCAAGCTGGAGCCGGCGGCGGTGCGTCGATTGATCGATGATGGCCCTTTTGTGGACCGGGAAGCCAAAGAGGCTGGGCTGATCGATCGTATTGGATATTACGACGAATTGGTGGACGAGACCTTGGATAAGGCCGGCGGCGATTCCGGTCTGGTGACGCCTGGTGATTATCTGGAGGTTGCCGGGGAACCCCACGAGAATGGGCCGACCGTTGCCTTGATTTTTGTGGTTGGCGGCATTGAGCGCGGTGGTGGGGGCGTCAATCCGATACTGGGCGGGGAAACCGTCGGTTCGGATGCCGTGGTTTCGGCCTTTCAGGAGGCGATGGACGACGACGATGTGCGCGCGATCCTGCTGCGGATTGATAGTCCCGGTGGTTCGGTGGTGGCATCGGAAACGATTCGGCGTGCCGTGTTGCAAGCCAAGGCTGCGGGCAAGCCGGTCATTGTCTCCATGTCTGACACGGCGGCTTCTGGCGGTTATTGGATCGCCATGGACGCTGATCGGATCATCGCCGAGCCGGCGACCTTGACGGGTTCCATCGGTGTGATTGTGGGGAAAGTTGCGACCGGCGGGTTATGGGACAGTCTGGGGGTGAGTTGGGATAGCGTTAGGCGCGGGCAGAATGCGGGCATCTGGTCCAACATCAATGGCTACAGTCCGAGCGAACGTGCCCGTGTGACCGCTATCACCGACGATATTTACGCCACTTTTACTCGGAATGTTGCCGAAGCCCGTCATCTTTCGGCTGATCGGGTGCGGGAGATTGCGCGCGGGCGGGTGTGGACCGGCCAACAGGCGCTTAAGTTGGGGTTGGTGGACGAGTTGGGAGATTTGGACTTAGCTTTGCGGCGGACGCGGGAAGCGATCGGTTTGGCGGCAGACGCCCCGGTGAGTTTAGATGTTTATCCCCGTCCACGCAGCGGGATCGAGCGTTTGGTTGAACTCATTTCGAACAGTGCCGCTGGGGTACGGGCTACAGCTCAAGCCGTGGCTCCAGTGGCTCGGGCGGTGGCGCCACTTGTTCGCAGCGGCCAGGACGCGCGGATGCCTTCGACCGGGCTGACCCCGTAGGCGTTAGGGCTGGGTCTTTCGAGTGGAAGGGCCGCCGTCGCGGCCCGATACCGGCGATGTGTCAGTATCAGGGCTCGCCGGTAAAACCCAGGAAAGCCAGTCTCGGAGTGCTACGGATTTAGGGCGAACAAGGCGGCGTGCCGCTGTCAGAGTCGTGGCCGCCCGCGCAAAAGGTCTCGTACAGAACCGCGATGATTCGCGCCGCCGCCGGACTGTCGAAGGTGTAGAAGACGGTCTGGCCCGCGCGCCGGGCGCTGACCAGCCGATCTTTGCGTAACAGCGCCAAGTGCTGGGACACGGTGGTTTCACGAATCCCGATCAGGGTCGCGATTTGTCCTACCGACTTCTCACCTTCAATCAAATGGCACAGAATCTTGAGCCGATTCGGGCTGGCGAGAGCCTTCAGGAGGTCGCTGGCGGCGTTGGCCGCATGATCCAACTCGTTTTTCATCATATCTTCATAGTTACGAAATCGCACGGTCAATGTCAAGTCGCGACCACTACGCGATAATGTTGGGATCATTGCGGAAGGCTCAGGTGATGTTTACGGGGGGTTCGGTGATGTTGCTTCTCTGTTTTGATTAACCACAACTAAAGATAATGGCGACGCCTGAACCCGCCTAGGCTCTTGTCGAGCTTTTGATGAAAACGCAAAGGCCATCGTTAAATTGTAGAATAGGGTTGGCTTCCAGCGTGTAGTTTATCCATTTCTCACCGATTCTGGCTATGGAAAATTTTCTGAAAATGACGTGAAATTGTGTGTATGGGATTCGGCAAGAGCCAACACCGCGCCGATCCTCGGCCTGCGCCCGTAGCCCCGCACGCTCGCCCGGCGTCTGGGCAGCCTTGATGGGGCAACATCAAGGCGCGCCGATCTGGCATGCATCATGATTGGGTCTGACGAAGCCTCTTGTTCTTGACGCTAAGTGAGTGAGGGCTTACTTTGCACATCATGGCTAAGATTCGTATGGATGGAGCCGCACGTCGGCGGATGATCGTGGAGAGCGTGACGCCAGTCTTTGCGCGAAAAGGCTTTACGGGCGTGACCACCAGAGAAATTGCCGAAGCGGCGGGGGTCTCTGAGGCCCTGCTGTTCAGGTATTTCCCGACCAAAGCTGCGTTGTATGAAGAAATCCTCAAGCTCGGGTGCTCTGCCGATCCCCAATTGGCCCGATTGGAGACATTGCCGCCGTCAACCGATACATTGATCCTGATGACCTATGGCATGTTATGGCATCTGGTCTTGGGGGTTTTGGGTGATCGGCAATTGACGGTGGCGCGGCAGCGGTTGGTGTTGCACAGCATGATGGAGGATGGCGAATATGCCCGATTCCATTTTGCGGATGTCGAGAAGCAAATTCTGACAACCTATACCGCCAGCCTGCGGGCCGCTGAACGGGCCGGTGATGTGCTGCCGGGAGGGCCGGCACCGGCCAACGCTTTTTGGTTCGGCTGCCATGTTGCCTCCCAGATTGCCCTGGGGCGGTTATCTGGAGAAGGGGTCTATCCCTACCAGGGCGATTTGGAGACAGTGGTGACCGAAGCGGCCCGTTTCATCCTGCGCGGCATTGGCCTGCGCGAGTCGGTGGTGGCGGTACCGTTCGAGACTCAGCGGTTGGCGATGTTCGCCAATTGTCATCAGGACCGTGCCGCCGAGGCGGTGTGCGTCGAAGACCAATGATCGATGGGGTAGGGGAGTCAGCAAGCATGGATAGCGTCTCATCGGAACACATTGCCGAGACTGCGCGGAAAGAGCGGGTGCCGCCGAGCCGAGGGAAGGTGGCATTCCGTTTTGTGCTGATGGCGTTGGTGTTGACTCTGGTCGGGGGTGGCTTGTACGGATTCGACCAGTTCAGAAAGGGAATGATTGCCAAATTCTTTGCGGGAAACGTTCCTCCACCGGCTGCGGTTAGTGCTGAAGTGGCGGTTTCTGAAGCGATGCCTCGCATGCTCGACGGAATCGGGACCGTGGCCGCAGTTCATCAGGTGACGGTGGCCCCGGAAGTTGGGGGGCGTGTGACGGCTATTTTCTTCGAGGCTGGCGCTACGGTTTCAGCCGGGGCTCCCTTGGTTCAATTGAACGATGGGCCGGATCGCGCCGATCTGGCTGCCGACCACGCCCAGGCGACCTTCGCGCAACTGACGCTGGACCGTTCGAAGACTTTGGCGGCCAAGAAGTTTGGAACCCAGGAAGCGGTGGATCAGGGGCAAAGTCAATTGGATGCGGCGAAAGCAGCCATTGCCCGTGCTGAAGCCGTGATCGCCCAAAAATTGGTGCGGGCCCCATTCGCTGGACAACTTGGCGTTCGACAGGTGGAAGTGGGCCAGTATTTGGCGGCTGGAACGGCTGTGGTCACATTGACCGATCTTGAACAGCTCTATGTCAATTTCACACTGCCAGAACAGGCGCGCAGCGTCTTATCTGTCGGGCAATCCGTTCAGTTCAAGGCCGATGCCTTCGCCGATCGCACCTTTAGCGCCACGGTCAGTACTGTCGAACCTCAGGTCGACAGTGGCACCCGGACCATTAAAGTTCAGGCGAGTCTGCGAAATCCGGGGCATTTGTTGTTGCCCGGTATGTTTGCCAAGGTTCAAGTGGTGTTGCCGTCTCAATCCAATGTGGTGACGATCCCTGAAACGGCGGTGGATTACACCGCCTATGGCGAGTTGGTGTATCTGGTGCGCGATGCCGGGGCCGACGCCAAGGGACAGCCGTCACTCAAAGCGGTGCAAAGCTTTGTCAAGACGGGGAGCCATCACGACGGCAAGGTTGCAATTCTGGAAGGGGTAGTCGCGGGAGATCGTGTGGTCAGTGCGGGCCAAGTCAAGCTTCATAATGGAGCCGCGGTGGTTTTGGCCAACGATACGGCTCTGATCAAACCGACGGTTACACCGCTCAACTGAACAAAATCAAAAAAGCCGGCAGTTTTGGGGGCTCCACATGCGTCTTACCGACCTTTTTATCCGCCGGCCTGTGTTGGCCACGGTGGTCAGTCTGCTGATTTTGTTGATTGGCATGAGAGCGTTCTTTGATCTGCCGATTCGTCAGTATCCGAGGTTGGACAACACCGTCATCACGGTGACCACCACCTATCCTGGAGCCTCGCCCGAGTTGATGCAGGGCTTTATTTCGCAGCCGATCGCCCAGGCGGTGGCTTCGGCGGAGGGGATCGACTATCTGACCTCGTCCTCGACTCAGGGCAAAAGCGTCGTCACAGCCAATATCAAACTCAATTACGACCCTACCAAATCAATGACCGAGGTCATGGCTAAGGTCAATCAGGTCAAGTACCTGATCCCGAAAGAAGCAAATGATCCCATTATCCTCAAGTCAACCGGGCAGACCACAGCCGTTATGTATATTGGGTTCTCCAGCCCAACTTTATCCAATGCGGCAATTTCAGACTATTTGAGTCGAGTGGTTCAGCCGTTGTTGGCCACGGTGGATGGTGTTGCCTCGGCGGATATCTTAGGCGGTCAGACCTTTGCCATGCGGGTTTGGTTGGACCCGGCCAAAATGGCCGCCCGAGAAATCACCTCTACCGATGTCTCCGTGGCGATTCAGGCCAATAATTTTCAGTCGGCACCAGGACAAACCAAGGGTTACTTCACCATCTCGAATATCCGGGCCGATACGGGGCTGACCAATCTGGACGAATTTCGGCGAATGGTGGTCAAGGCCAAGGATGGTGCCTTAGTTCGGCTGGAAGATATTGCAACCCTTGATCTGGGAGCCCAGAATACCGATTCATCGGTGATGATGAATGGACAACAAGCGGTCTTTATCGGCGTACAAGCGACGCCGGTGGGTAATCCTTTGAATATCGTGCGTGATGTCCGGGCGCTGGCACCAACCCTCGAGCGAGGATTGCCGCCAACCGTTATCATGAATATCGTTTATGATTCTACGAAGTTCATTCAGTCTTCAATCAACGAAGTCATTCATACTCTGATTCAGGCGATTGGCATCGTGGTTGTTGTCATTTTCCTGTTCTTGGGGAGTTTGCGTTCGGTGGTGATTCCGATCGTCACGATTCCCTTGTCGCTGATTGGCTCTTTTACCTTAATGCTGGCGTTGGGGTTCAGCATCAATCTATTGACCTTGCTGGCCATGGTGATGGCCATTGGTCTGGTGGTTGATGACGCGATTGTGGTCGTTGAGAATGTCTATCGTCATATTGAAGACGGAAAAAGTCCGGTTCAAGCGGCGTTAATCGGGGCTCGGGAAATCTTGGGGCCGATTATCGCTATGACCATCACGCTGGCGGCGGTTTATGCACCGATCGGTTTCCTGACGGGCCTGACCGGATCGTTATTCCGTGAGTTCGCTTTTACATTGGCCGGATCGGTGATTATCTCCGGGATTATCGCCATTACCTTGTCGCCGATGATGTGCTCGATGTTGTTGACCCGCGAGATGGCCGAAGGCGGCTTTGCCAAACGGGTTGATCGGTTCTTTTCGGCGGTGACTCGTCGATATGGCCGCCTGTTGGCGCGGTCTCTGGATTATCGCCCGGTGACCATGCTGTTTGGGGCGGTGGTGTTGGTTGGGGTGGTTTACCTTTACACCCACAGCAAGGCCGAATTGGCCCCTCCCGAAGATCAGGGCGTGGTGTTCGCCATGGGGAAGGCCCCTCAATATGCCAACCTAGACTACACCAATGCCTATGGCCGGCAGATCGACAAAGCCTATACCGCCTTTCCCGAGACCTTTGCCCGGTTTGTGGTCAACGGCTTCCAGGGAATCAATACCAACATTTCGGGCATGATCCTGAAGCCGTGGGACGAACGAACCCGCTCGTCGATGGCCTTGCTGCCGTTGGTTCAGCAGGCGTTGGGCGGCATTGCGGGAATGAATGTCTTTGCCTTCAATCTGCCGCCCTTGCCGGGCACCACCGGCGGCATGCCGGTTCAGATGGTCTTGTACTCACCGGCTGATTTCCGGCAGGTGTTCGAAATGATGGAGACGATCAAAGACAAGGCACGCAAAAGCGGCATGTTTATCGTCGTTGATAGCGATTTGGCTTATAACAATCCGGTGGTTAAAATCCATGTGGATCGCGGAAAGGCCAATGATTTGGGTCTAACCATGCAGTCTATTGGTGAAACTCTGGCTTTGTTGGTGGGTGAAAACTATGTCAACCGTTTTGACTATGCAGGCCGGTCGTATCAGGTGATCCCGCAGGTGCCTCGTGATCAACGTCTAAGCGCCGATAGCTTGTCCCATTACTATGTTAGGACCGTTAGCGGAGTTTCGGTGCCATTGTCGACGGTGGTGACCCTTGACACCGGCATTGATCCCAACGCCTTGACCCAGTTCAACCAATTGAATGCGGCGACCTTTTCGGCGGTGCCGATGCCCGGCGTGACCATGGGGCAAGCGGTGGGCTTTTTGGAGGCGGCGGCCAAGGAGGTTCTGCCACCGGAGGTCAGTCACGACTATTTGTCCGAGTCGCGGCAGTATCTTCAGGAAGGCAACCAGCTCGCCATCACCTTTGCCTTCGCGCTGATCGCCATTTATCTGGTTCTGGCTGCTCAGTTTGAAAGCTTGCGGGATCCGCTGGTCATTTTGGTGGCGGTGCCGATGTCTATCTGTGGCGCGTTATTACCGCTGTTCTTTGGTGTGGCGAGCATCAACATCTATACCCAGGTTGGGATGGTGACGTTGATCGGGCTGATCAGCAAGCATGGCATCCTAATGACCGAATTTGCCAACAAGTTGCAGCAACGGGAAGGGGCCCATCGCCGGATCGCGATTCAGCGGGCGGCTGAAGTGCGGTTGCGGCCCATCTTGATGACCACGGCGGCGATGGTGGTGGGCCTGGTGCCGTTGCTGGTGGCCAACGGCGCGGGGGCGGCCAGTCGGTTCAGTATTGGCATCGTTATTGTTGCCGGCATGGCCATTGGTACTTTATTCACTCTGTTCGTGCTGCCGGCGGTTTATACCCTGTTGGCTTCGGATCACCGCGAAACTGCGGGCGCCGTCCGGGCGGCGGAGATTGCAGCGGTGTCGTGAGTGTCGTATCCAAGGGCGGCGTTCGGTGTCGAATCGGGTGGGGGGCACTTCATGAGGGGTTTTCTTTCGGGTCTGGGGATCGTCGGCTGCGTGGCCATTGGCTTTATCGGGGCCGCGTCGCTTGCTTTGGCGGATCGGTTGGGGATTGACCTCAAGGTTGGGGTCAATGAGATCACGGCGGAAGACACCCTGCCGGCTTCGCAGCTTCAGGCTGCCGATGCCAATCCGCCCTGCGGCCGGCCCCCTAATACTGTGGAAGATATCGCTAAGGCGGTTATTGGCTTTGGCAACATTAGCGTTGGCGTGCCGTTGCTGGAGGCCAGCAAATACATCACCATCGAACCGGGGCTGGCGAACGCCTTGAGGGCGCTCACCGGAACCCTGAATGGTAAGGCGTCGTGTGAACAGGTCTGTGTGGAACTGCCGCTGAATGCCACCAATGTCGATGCCGATGGGTTTGTCAAAGCGCCCCAGGATAGCGCCTGGACTAAGCTGGAGTTTTTCTCGGAAGCGCCGATCGGGGCGGCGCTGATGGAGAAGCCAAAATTCACCAAGGCTGCCAATGGCTATCTGATTTGTGCCTTGGCCAAGAACTGGAAACATGACCAGGACCGGGTCTTTAGACTAAAGCTTACTTATGATAAGAAGTAGGAGGCGTTGGAGGCGGTAGCGGGTGGGCCGGGCGTATGATTTATCTTTTTACCGATTTCGGTCTGACTGGACCGTACACTGGTCAGGTCAAGGCGGTGCTGATGCGGGCCGCACCGGGGATTCCCGTCATCGATTTGTTTGCCGATGCCCCCTCATTCGACCCGCAGCTTTCGGCTTACCTGTTGGCGGCCTACGCGGAAACCTTTGTGCCCGGTGATGTTTTTCTGTGCGTGGTTGATCCCGAGGTCGGCACCGGACGGCGCCCGCTGGTGATTTACGCCGATGGCCGGTGGTTTGTCGGTCCCGACAATGGCCTATTCGAGCTGGTTCGGCGGCGGTCGCGGGATATCCATGTCTGGCAGATCGATTGGTCGCCGGCCAAATTGTCACCGACCTTTCATGGCCGTGATCTGTTTGCTCCGGTGGCGGCACGGCTGGCGCGGGGCGAGGCGTCGCCCGGTGTGCCCTTGGCTCCCGATAGCATCGCCCGTCCATCCTGGCCCGACGAGTTGGCTCGTGTCGTCTATATCGATGGTTATGGCAATGCCATGGTCGGCATTCGGGCAAAGACCTTGGCCCGAAACGCGGTGCTTGAGGCTCAGGGGCGGGTGATTCGCCGTCACCGCACCTTTGCCGATGTCCCGGCGGGTGAATCGCTTTGGTACACCAACGGCAACGGGTTAGCCGAAATTGCGGTTAACCAGGGACGCGCGTCTGAATTGCTGAATCTGACGGTCGGCTCTCCGGTTGAGATCACCACGGCGGGGTAAGAGGGGGCGGGGTAAGGGGGCGGCGGGGTAACGGAGCAGAATAAGGGGGGCGCTGGCCCCCCTTATGGGTCAGTCTTCGGGCTTACCGACTCTTTACAGGCCGATCCGGGCCATAGCGACGGCCGTATCGCTCATCCGAGACGAGAAGCCCCACTCGTTATCGTACCAGCTCATCACCCGCACGAAGGTTCCGTCAATCACCTTGGTCTCGTTCAGGGCGAAGATCGACGAGCGCGGATCATGGTTAAAGTCGCTTGACACCAGTTCTTCGTCATAGGCGCCAAGGATGCCGTGCAGCGGGCCGGCGGCAGCGGCGGCCCGGATGGCGGCATTGATTTCTTCAACGGTGGTCGGGCGCTTGGCCACAAACTTGAAATCCACCACCGAGACATTCGGCGTCGGAACCCGCATGGCGGTGCCGTCAAGCTTGCCCTTCAGTTCGGGCAGCACCTTGCCAACGGCCTTGGCGGCGCCGGTCGAGGTGGGAATCATGTTGAGGGCCGCCGCACGAGCGCGGTGCAAGTCGTTATGCATCGTGTCGACGATGCGCTGATCGCCGGTGTAGCTGTGAATGGTGGTCATAAAACCATGTTCGATGCCCACCGTGTTCTGGAGGACATAGGCCACCGGCGCCAAGCAGTTGGTGGTGCAGGAGGCATTGGACACCACCCGATGCTCCGGGGCCAGCTTGTCATGGTTCACACCATAGACAACGGTAATGTCTTCGTCGGTGCCCGGAGCGGAAATCAGCACCTTGGCAGCGCCGGCTTCCAGATGCTTGGCGGCATCGGCGCGCTTGGTGAAGATGCCCGAGCATTCCAGCGCAACGTCAACCCCCAGCTCTTTCCAGGGAAGCTTGGTGGGGTCGCGTTCCTGGATGGTGCGGATCGGTCGGCCATTGATCACCATCGCGCCGTCGACAGCTTCGACCGTGAACGGGAAGCGACCATGAACGCTGTCGTACTTTAGCAGGTGGGCGTTGGTCTTACCGCTGGCGAGATCGTTGATCCCCACCACTTCCAGGTCGGTTCGTCCCGATTCGTAAATCGCCCGCAGGACCAGGCGACCAATACGGCCAAATCCGTTGATCGCAACCCGAACTGCCATTCTTTCCTCCGATGAAGTGTAATGCCACGCGGATATTGACAAGAAACTGGCGTGATCTCGATCGTCACGACCGCCCGCCCCAGGCTCCGGGAAGTGTGGCCGATCCTTCCGGTGAGCAGGTGCACCATGCCCCCTCATACCGCTTCAGGTCAACAGCCCAGCGACACCCGAGGCGTGACGGCCAGGGTGACGCTGGATTGCGTGGGCCGTCGACGGGAATCATGGTGAGGGGCGCGGATGCGCCCGCCCGGCGTCTGAGGGCAGCCTTGATGAGTCACTATCACGGCCCGATGGTATGATACCGGCGAGCTATAACAATGACACACTGCCGGTATCGGGCCGCGACGACGGCCCCGCGCGCCCATGCGCGCGAAGCCAAGGGCGCGGATGCGCCCGCCCGGCGTCTGAGGGCAGCCTTGATGAGTCAACCTGTAATACCGGCGAGCTATAACAATGACACACTGCCGGTATCGGGCCGCGACGACGGCCCCGCGCGCCCATGCGCGCGAAGCCAAGGGCGCGGATGCGCCCGCCCGGCGTCTGAGGGCAGCCTTGATAA
>Ga0302266_10000311_pt1 | contig 50120 bp, 36 predicted proteins | sample III_Bog_E1_2_FD_194559 | JGI IMG/M metagenome (GOLD analysis project Ga0302266, IMG submission 194559) | Peat permafrost microbial communities from Stordalen Mire near Abisko, Sweden - III_Bog_E1_2 | ecosystem: Environmental > Terrestrial > Soil > Wetlands > Peat | place: Sweden: Abisko...
TGATTTTCCATAGTCTGAATTCAAAAAAGTTTCAACCGAACCGGCCGCTGACATAATCCTCCGTGCGCTTCTGCGCCGGATTGGTGAATATTTTCCGCGTCGCGCCGAACTCCACCAGTTCGCCGATATAAAAGAACGCCGTCTGGTCGGAGATGCGCGCGGCCTGCTGCATGTTGTGCGTCACAATGACGATGGTGAACTCCTTTTTCAAATCCAAAATCAAGTCCTCGATCCGCGCCGTGGCGATGGGGTCGAGCGCGCTGGCCGGCTCGTCCATCAAAATAATCTCCGGCTTGATGGCGATGGCGCGGGCGATGCACAGGCGCTGCTGCTGGCCGCCAGACAAACCGAGCGCGCTGGAATGCAAACGATCTTTCACCTCGTCCCACAACGCCGAGGCGGTGAGGCTTTCCTCGATGCGCGTGTCGAGGTCGAATTTGTTTTTTACGCCGTGTAGGCGCAGGCCGTAGGCGACATTTTCGTAGATGGATTTCGGAAACGGGTTGGACTTCTGGAACACCATGCCGACCCGCTTGCGCAGTTCGATCACGTCCACATTGCCGTCGTAAATATTGTGCCCGCCGATCCGAATTGCGCCGTCAATGCGGACGTTGTCAATCAGGTCGTTCATGCGGTTAAGGCAGCGGAGCAGGGTGGACTTGCCGCAGCCGCTTGGCCCGATGAAGGCGGTGACCACCTTCTCGTCCAGCTTCAGCGAAATATTTTTCAGCGCCTTCGCCGCGCCGTAAAACAGCGAGACGTCTTCAATCTCGATGAGCGGCACGCCGGTCATGGCCGTGGCTGCGGACGCTTCCGGCGGCGCAAGTTTGGGAGTCAAGATTTCAGCCATAACGTGGAAATATATTAGTGGTCAGCCCAGCGCCCGCAATTTTTTCCGCACCCGCGCGCGGATGAGGATGGCGACGATGTTCAGCGCGAACGTGAGCAGCAGCAGCACAAGCACCGTCGCGTAAAGGATCGGCCGCGTCTGCTCGATGTTCGGCGACTGCGTGGACAAAACAAAAACGTGGTAGCCCAAGTCCATGAACTGGTCGCTCAGATGGCTCGGCAGCGACGCCATGTAATACGCCACGCCGGTAAAAAGTATCGGCGCGACTTCGCCCGCCGCGCGGCTGACGGCGAGGATGCCGCCGGTCATGATGCCCGGCAGCGCCTGCGGCAAAACGATTTTCAAAATCGTTTCCAACTTCGTCGCGCCCAGCGCCAGACTGGCTTCGCGCAGGCCGGGCGGAATGGCTTTCAGCGATTCTTCCGTCGCCACGATGACCACCGGCAGCGTCATCACCGCGAGCGTGAGCGACGCCCAGATGAGCGCGGGCTGTCCCCAGACGGCGTTCGTGTTATGCAGCACCGTATCCAGGTTTTTGCCGACGAAATTGATGAAGAAACCGAGGCCGAACAGGCCGAAGACGATGGACGGCACGCCGGCGAGGTTGTTGACGGCGGCGCGGATGATGCGCGTGATGATGGAGGTGTTCGCCGCGTATTCGGTCAGGTAAATCGCGGTGATGACGCCGACGGGGATGACGAAAATCGTCATCACAATCACGCGGAACGACGTGCCGACGATCATCGGCAGCACGCCGGTGGTGTTCGCATCGAAGAAATCTTTCTTCGGAATCGTCGAAACGAAATGCCATGAAATCGCGCTCCAGCCGTTGACGAGGATGTTCAGCAGGATGGTCGCGAGGATGCCGACGATGAACAACGTGGCCAGTCCCGTCAGGCCGGAAAAAAAGAACGACCAGAAATCAAACTTCTCCGCGCGGAAATGGCGGGTGATCCGCGTGGTGTCGCCGGAAGTTTCCGGCAGGTATTGGCCGGGCGTGACGGTGTTCATTTCCGGTCCTCCAGGGTTGGGAACATCGAACCTTCAACATTCAACGCCCAACATTCAATGCCCTTGCCAGCGCTGAAAGCCGAACCGTTGGACGTTTGAGGTTGAATGTTGAATGTTGAAGGTTTCCCGGATTTCATCGCTTGCCCTCCAGCTTTTGCTTGAACCGGTGGATGACGAGGTCGCCGATCATGTTCGAAATGAACGTCGCGGCGAAGAGCAGCGCGCCGAGCATGAACAAAATCCGGTAGTGCGGCCCGCCGTTGACCGCCTCGGCCATTTCCGCAGCTATGGTCGTCGTGATGCTGCGCGCGGAATCAAACACGCTCCACGACATCACGCTGGCGGAACAGACCATCAGCACAATCATCGTTTCGCCGATGGCGCGGCCAAAACCGAGGACGGCGGCGGCGAAGACGCCGGGCAGCGCGGCGGGCAAAACAATCTGCCACGCGGTCTGCCAACGCGAGGCACCGAGCGCGAGCGCGGCCTGCGTGTAGGCGCGCGGGACGCTGGTGAGCGCGTCCTCGGCGATGGAAAAAATCACCGGGATGACGGCGAAGCCGAGCGCGAGGCCGGCGACAAAGGCGTTGAGCCGGGTCTGATAATGGAAGATGCTTTGCAGCACGGTCGCCATCACGAGTAGCGCAAAAAATCCGACGACGACGGACGGGATGCCGGACAGGAGTTCGATGGCCGGCTTCAAAATTTCGCGGGCGCGCGGGCGCGCGAGCTGCGAGACGTAAATCGCCGCGCCGACGGCGAGCGGCACCGCGAAGAGCAGCCCGATCAGGGTGACTTTCAACGTGCCGACGACGAGCGGAATGATATTGAACTTCTTGATTTCGCCGACGGGCTGCCAGATGTATTCCGGCTTCGCGTAGTCTTTCCACTGGTGCGGCTCGATGAGATATTTCCATTCGGTCGTGTTGATCTTGGCGTCGGGGTCGTTGCGGAAATCCTCGGGGATGTCGTCCTGCGCCTCGACTTTCACCGACAGGAGGTCGCGCAACTCGGCCTTGCCCATTTTAGCCAACTGGTCGGGCGTGATCTCCAGGTAAGATTCGAGTTCGGCGGCGGAATGTTTTTCCAAATCCGCCGGCAGAATGGGCTTCTGCACGAGCGCGGTGTTGGTCTGGCCGAAGAAGACCGGCAGCGCCTCGCGCGCGACGAACAGGAAAATCAGCAGCACCATCAGGATGGCCGAGAGCGAGACGAGGAAAATGAATTTCTCCGCGAGCCATTCCACTGGCCGCGCCTTGTGGCCACGGTGAATGCCCATCCAGCCGTGGCTGCGGCGCGCTTCTTTCTGTGGGCTGGGCGTCAATTGGTTGAAAATTTATGCGGGCGGGGCGGAAACCGCAAGGGTGTCCGCGCCGCCCGCGTGAGTGATCGTCGGAGGAACAGCGATCAAATCAGTTGCCGCTGCGCAAATTTTTCGGCAGCGGGTAATAGCCGATGTCCTTGACATATTTCTGGCCGTCGTCGCTGCGGATCCAGTTCAGGTAGGCGGCGATGTCGCCCTTGTCCAGCGCCGGGTTCACATAGATGTAGAGATGGCGCCAGATGGGATAGGTTCCGTTCATGACGGTTTCTTCATTCGGGGCGATGGCCGGCGAGGCGTCGGTTTTCTTGATGGCGAGCAGTTTGCTGCTGCCGCCGTAGGCCGCGCCGCCGTAACCGATGCCGTTCTTGTCCTTCACGACCGCCTGCACGATGGCGGCGGTGCCGGGCATGGTCTGCGCGCTGGCCGCGAAGTCCTTGCCTTTCAAAACGTTTGCCTTGAAGAACTCGTAGGTGCCGGAGCTGTTTTCACGGCTGTAAACCGTGATGGGCGCATCCGGGCCGCCGACGTCCTTCCAGTTCGTGATCTTGCCGCTGAAGATGTCGCCGACCTGCGCGACGGTGAGTTCGTTTAGCGAATTTTCCGGGTTCACATAGACCGACAGGCCGTCGAGCGCGACTTTGTATTCGGTCGGGCGCGGGCCGCCGAAGGCGACCATGCACTTCTGGATTTCCGCCGCCTTGATCTTGCGCGAGGCGTCGCACAGGTCGGTGGTCTGGCTCTGGAGCGCGGCGAAGCCGATGCCCGAGCCGCCGCCGGAGACGGAGATTTTCACGTCGGCGTGGCTGCCCATGTAGGTCTCGGCCCACTTCTGCGCGAGGATGAGCAGCGTGTCGGAGCCCTTGACGGTGATGTTGCCGGCCAGCGCGGAAACGCCGGTGGCCGCCGCGAGGGCGAGAATGGTGAATGATTTTTTCATGCGGTGATTATGACTTATTTAATTGAATTGTGTTCGTTACGTTTTGGTGACTTTTAGAATTTCAGCATGATGTCCGCGAAGAAGTGCATGGCATCGCTTTGATGTTCTGTGGTGCCATTCACAGATGGGTTGATCAGGCTGTTAAGGTAGCAAGAGGCGCTAAACATGACCGAGTCGGTTATGGAATAATCAATTTTAATTAAATTGCCCTTAATGTTCGTGCCGCCAACGTAGCCGCTGGAGCCGCCGCCGGCGGGAGCGTTCTGATAATAGGCGCAATTGTCGTCATCTTCAAGTTGGTCATACCACGCATCCGCTTCGAGATATTCGTAACGGTAGGACAAATCCCAAGTGTGCTTGGCACCGGCTTTGCCAAGGGTGGCACCCACCCAGTAGCCATCGTTGTTTTTGGGTGCGCCGGGGTTGTGCATGCCTTCACCTTTAAACATGATGGGACAATTGCCGGCATAAAAGGGGAAAGTATCCATCAGGTAGGTGACGCTGGCATCGCCGATGATGGGGTTGAAATTATAAATCGGGGCACCGATATGGGGGCCGAAGGTATATCGGGTATTACCTTGGTTTATTTGCGTGACGTTCGCATTTGAGAGTTGTTGGGGGCTAACAATCGAAAAGAAAGATGCGCCCAACATGCTGGACCATTTGTCGGTCCAATTGGCGTTCCAGGCCATCTGGCCGCCAAACATTGTGGGTTGGTGCGTCGTGCCGCTTATGCCTGACGCCAGCACGAGTCCTGCGCCGGTCATCGTGAGGGAGTTTTTATTATTTATGGCATAAGTGGCCTGAACCGCACCACCTTCAGGCGTCAAATCTGGATCAATAATCATCCAAGTGGAGTTGCCAAACACCACATCTCTTTCCATCTTGCCAAAGGTGGTGGACACTGTCCAATCGCCACCGTTGATGGGTGTCCATTTGCCATAGGCCAGATCAACGTAAAGACCCTTGTCGCTCCAGTTGTTTCCCATGGTGCTGTTCTGGGACAACGGATTTCCTTGGGCGGCACTGCCCTTGGTATCACCAGAACCGAGGCGAAAGCCGGTTTCCAAATTGTCTTGCATGCTCACGGTTATCCCAAAAAAGAGGCGATAGCGTTCGCGGGTCTTGGTAACGGCTGCAGGGTTATTGCCAGAAAACTGCTCAAACCGTCCGCGAAAACTGCCGTAGATTTTGTAAGCCGTCACCCAGTCCGGCATGCCGGTCTTGGCCTGCAGGGCGGTCTTGAAATCATTGTCAGATTCAACGCGCAAATCCTTGGCTTCGTCGGAGGTCAAAATGCCCTTGTCCACCAGCTTGTCAATCAGCGCGTCGGAGGACTGCGCGTGGGCCTGGGGGGTGAGGGCGGCCAGGGCGGCGGCCCCAGCGATCAGTGCGAGTTTGGTAGTGTTTTGCTTCTTTCTATTTTTCATAATGTTTGTTGTCGGAAAACGCGGACAGATTGTGACGGTTTTGTGACAAACAAATGTCGGGAATGTTACAATTGTGTGACAACGCGGGCTGGCTGGCCAACACCACCGGCGGGTGGTTAATCGCCAATCAGATAGAATCCCACGATGATCAGGCCGCCCGCTGCCACCCCCGCCACGAAGATGCCGATGAGGCGGCTGGTGGTCAGCCTGATTCCTTTGCCGCCGTTGAATTGCGCAAACAGCCAGCCAAAAAAGGCAAAGAGGCCGAGGACGATGACGCTGTGAGTGACCCAATGATGGCCGGTGAGTTTCTGCATACCGCTGAGGACGGCGGGAATTTTCTCTTTCGCGACCACCAACAGGCCATTGACCACGCTGGCCACCGCCACGGCGAGTCCAAATGAGATGGTGTATTTTGAGACGGAAGTGTTTTCCATGTTCGCTCCTGATTTTTAATGCTGCGCCGCCAGCAAGCCCATTTTCACGCCCATGGCAATCGTTGCGCCTTCGCCCTCCATCGTCAAGGCCAGCACCACCATCAGGCCGGCGACCCACAGCACCACGCGGCGGGCGGCTTTATTGGCCAAAAGATTGTTGGCGGCGGCAATGGGCAGATAGGTGGCGAGCAGCAGCAGCAAGATGACCAGATGTTCCTTGGTCTCCATGAAGAATTTATGGGCGAACGGCCATGGCCCTTTCAAAATGATGACCTTGTCCGCACCGTAGGCGGTCACATACCAGTAACCGGCGATCAAAAAGGCGGCCCACATGAACACCGCCGCCGCCCGGCTCATCACACGGATGCGGCCCTGATTGGTCTCGGAGGCGTTGAGCACTTCCACAAAAACCCACAAGGTGGATATGAGACAAGCCACCCCAAACATGACATGAGCCATCAAAATGATTTCATTCATCGCCGGGCGAACATGGATTTTACCCACGCCGAGGTCAAGTGGTTAAATCTGCGGGCGGACGTATGCGCTTTTGCTTGACGATGCCGGTGGGTTCGGCGAAGGCTACCACCCAAACATTAACGGCCGGTTAAAATTCGCATGAAACAAATTGTCAAAGCCATCCTGCTGGCGGCCGTCTTGAATCTGCTGCCGGCGGCGCGGCTGCTGGCCGGCCCGCCCTTTTTAACCGACGACCCGGAGCCGGTGGATTACCAGCATTGGGAGGCGTATATTTTTGCCAATGGCGACCACACCAGCGGCGGCGGCTACGCCATCAACGGCCCGGCCTTGGAAATGAATTATGGCGTGCTGCCCGACACACAATTGCATTTGATTGTGCCGATGACCAGCGTGGGCGGCAACGGCACGCCGGGCGCGACCGGTTTGGGCGATACCGAGGTGGGCGTGAAATACCGCTTCCTGCATGAAACCAACGGCTGGCCGCAAATCGGAATTTTTCCCATGGCTGAATTGCCGACAGGCGATGCCGGTCGCGGGCTGGGCAACGGGCGGACGTGGTTTCGCCTGCCGTTATGGATGCAAAAGAGCTGGGGGCCGTGGACGACCTATGGCGGCGGCGGTGCGGCCTTGAATTCCGCGCCCGGCCAGCGGGATTATCCTTTCGGCGGCTGGCTGGTGCAGCGCGATTTCGGGCCGCACCTCACGCTCGGCGGGGAATTATATGGACAAGGTCAGGACACGGCTGGCGACCACGGCTATGCCGCCTACAACCTCGGCGGCAGTTGCAACGTGAATGAACATTTCAGCCTGCTTTTCAGCGCCGGCCATTCTTTCGCCGGCGACCAGCATACGCTCTGGTATTTCGGGCTTTACTGGACTTGGTGAGTGGCGGGCCGCCGGTTCAATCCTTAAGTTGCGCCCGGACCATTTCACACAGCCGCAGCATCAGCTTGTCCTTCATGCCGTAATACACACACTGGCCATCCTTCTCGCGTTCCAGAATTCCCGCCATCGCCAGCAGGGCGAGGTGCTTGGACACGTTCGCCTGCGTCGAGCCGGTGGCAACCACGATGTCATTCACCGTGCGCGGTTCGTGGCAGACGGACTGCAGAATCTTCAAACGCATCGGTTCGCCGAGCAGCTTGAAACGACCGGCCAGATGCCTCAGCTCGGCCTCCGTCAACGGCGGCAATTTTTTATTCTTTGACATATAACTAATTAGTTATATGATTATGCCACGATTATGAACGCAACACCAGCCGAAACCTCCATCCACCCGCGCGAACTGCAACGCCGCCTCGCCGCCGGCCAGCCCGCCCAACTGCTTGATGTCCGCACGCCCGGCGAATACGCCGCCGCCCATGTGCCCGGCGCGAAACTGATCCCGCTTGATGAACTGGATGCCACCGACTTTTGCCGCCAACGGGGCGGTGACGGCAAGCCGGTGTATGTGCTCTGCCAGTCTGGCGGCCGCGCTCGCCGGGCCATCGAGAAATTGACACGTGCCGGTGTGACCGGCTGCGTGCTGGTGGAAGGGGGAACGCAGGCTTGGATTGACGCCGGCTTGCCGGTGAACCGGGGCGAAAGCCGGGTGCTGCCGCTCATGCGCCAGGTGCAGATCACGGTCGGGTTTCTTTCGGCGGCGGGTGCGGTGCTGGCGCTTCTGGTCAATCCGCGCTTTGCCCTGATTCCGCTCATCATCGGTTGCGGCCTGCTGTTTGCCGGTTTGACGGGCTTTTGCGGGCTGGCGGTGTTGCTGGCTAAAATGCCGTGGAATAAATCTTCGGCTGGCAACCTGCCGGCGGCCTGCTGCCCCACGGATTCAAAATAAAGGTCTGCGCTCGGCTCCAACCGAAAGTTCCGCCGTTTGCAAGCCGGCAGGGGGACGGAGTTGTGTCATTCATTTACTGGACCCCAGCCCGGCCAGATAAATCGCAATAATCCCCGGCGAAACACCGGCAATTTAAGTAAAAATGGTTTAGGCTGAAACCTATTTTAAAACCGCCGGTCGTCAGGCGCTGGCCGGTTACAGGCCATTTCTCCAGCCAATGACCCGGCCGTCCGGCAGGCGCACCGCGTTGGTTTGGTTGAATCCCGAGGTCCCCGGCCAGGGATCGCCGCCTTCGAGGTGCAGCACCGTGGTTTGCCGGGCGGCCACCAGCACCGGCACGGTCACAAAGCCATAGCCGTTGGCGCGGGCAATGACCGTATATTTTCCCGGCGGCAGCGCCACCGCCACCGGGTCTTGCAGGGCGGTTCCCGAATTGTTTTGGACGTGCTCGAGCAGCGTGCCATCGGCGGCAAAAATCTTATAGTCGGAATACTCCGGACGCCGGGAATCGAGCGCGTTAAAATCGGCGTTTCGCCGGTAGGCGGAATAGACCATCAGGGAGCCGGCGGTGGCAGTGGCGTCCAGCGTCATCGGCTGAAATCTGGCCGGTCCGACCGTTTCCAGCGCAAGCGGGTGGTGGGTGGCGCAGCCGGTCAGCAGTGCGCCGGCCGTCACGGCCAGCAGCGGAATGAACAATTTCATAACTTCCAACATTATTGCCACAGCCCGGCTCCCATTTAAAGGTTCTGAACGAAATTTAATGTCCGGTTCCGTGGGTCTTGATCGGCGTCTGGTCCGGCTTGGGCCGGAATGACCCCGGCTTTTTGACGGCCCTCCGCCATGGTGGCCCTGCGCCAGCAGTGGCCGTGAGCCAACACCCGTCCGCCAGGACCATGCGATTGACAGGAATTTTGTTTTTCGGTATGCAGGGGGCGTCATGCACCTGGGAAACCTGCGGCTATTCTGCGCCCTGGCTGAGACGCGAAGTTTCACCCGGGCGGCGGATCTGAACTATGTCACCCAGTCGGCCATCACCCAGATGCTCCACGCCCTGGAGCGGGACGCCGGCCAGCCGCTCGCCACCCGCCGGCCGTTTAAGCTGACCCTGGCCGGACACTATTACCACCAATACAGCCGGGAGATCCTCCGGCTCTTTGCCCGGCTGGAGCAGGCGCTCCAGACCGCCGGGGATGCCGCCACCGGCACCATCGAACTGGCCGCCTGCCACAGCATCGGCCTGCACCAGTTGCCGCCCGTGCTGGCCCGGTTTCACCGCGCCCATCCCCGGGTGGAAATCCACGTCCGCTACGGCTTCATTGACCGCGTGCATGAGCAGGTGCTGGCCAACGCGGTGGACCTTGGCCTGGTCTGCTATCCCCGCCGCCAGCGCGGGCTGGCCGTGGATCCGTTCCGCCACGAACGGCTGGTGCTCGTCTGCCATCCGCGGCAGCCGCTGGCCGCCCGGCCCGCCGTTGCCATCGCCGATTTGAAAGGCCAGCGGCTGGTCGCCTGGAACGAGATCCGCTGGTCGCCCTTTTTGAAAAATGTGTCCGGCTGGCAGCGCCACCTGTTTGAACCCCGGCACGAGTTCGACCAGGTGGAGCTGGTCAAATGCGCGGTGGAGCAGGGCGAGGGCATGGCGATTTTGCCCGAGGCGCTGGTGCGGGCGGAAGTGGCCGCCCAACGGCTGGTGGCGGTGCCGTTTGCGGACGGCGGCCACACCGAACCGCTGGCCGTGATTTACCGGCTAAAGAAAAAACTGACGCCCGCGATGAGCAATTTTATCCAAGCCTTGAAACAGCCCGCAGCGGGGTAAAATGGAAAGGACTTTGCCGGCACCCCACCAAGCCGCTCCTAACCACGCCATTTCTGCCGCCTAATTCATCCGGCCACCCGCTCCGCCGGCTTGTTTATCCCAGCCGTTTATGGCATAACGCCAGCATGAATCAAGACGCCTTCATTGCCTGGGCTTTGGACGCTGCCCGCACCGTGGAGGAGCGCTACACCGTCGAGCTGCTCGTGGAAGAAATGATCGGCCGCTGGCACGTCGTGCATAAGACCGGCATCTACGAAGATTGGCGGGTCCGGCACGAGCGCAACCGGCAGCGCCAGTTCAACCCCGCTTATGTGCCGGGCTATTCCGAGGCCGACCTGCGCCATGCGGTCGAGGTCTGGCCGGAACGAAAAAACTGGTGGCTCTCGGCACCCTACCAGACCCGTCCCATCCGCGACCTCGCGGCGCTGCGGTTCTTCACTCACCTGGAGGAAATCAAAATCGGCGGCAGCGAAATCGCCGACCTCAGCCCGCTCGTGGACCTGCCCAACCTCCGCGTGCTGGAATTTAACAGCAGCACCTGCGGGGACTTCCGGCCGCTCGCCCGCGCCACGCAATTGCGTTCGCTCTCGCTCGGCCTGCAGGTGCACTGGCCGGAGCTGGCCGGACTGGAAAAATTAGAGCAGTTGGAAACGCTCGTTTTGAGCGGCAACCTGATCGCCCTGGTGCCCGGCCTGGTGTGGCCGCGCGTCCGGCGCGGCACGTTGAACTGCGCGCCGCTGGCCGTCCGTTCCGTGCGCGACCTCCCGCGTTTTCCAGCCTGCGAATTTCTCCAGCTCGGCGGCGTGGAACAGTTGGACGGCATTGAGGCTTTTCCCCGGCTGCGCAACCTGACCCTGACCGGCGTGGTGCGCGATTTTGCGCCGCTGACGGTGCTGGACCGGTTGACCTGTTTCAACCACAGCGGCGCGCTGCCGCTGGACGTGACGCCGCTCACCCGGCTGCCCCGGCTCCATTTTGCCGCCTTCACCACGCAGCACACCTACCACCTGGACACGGCCCGGCCCCGCGACTACATGCCGCTGCTGGATGCGCCGCAGTTGCGCGAACTCCACGTCACCGGCTGCCCGCCCGTGGACGCCGAAGTGGCCAACCTGAACCGCCTGTTTCCCCGCTGGGATGATTTATTCCTGCGCCCGGAGCCGCGTCCGCTGCCGCCGCTCGAATTCATTGTGGCACCGCACCTGAAACATCCGCGCGGTCCCGAGGTAGCGCTGGAGCCGGAGGACAATGGTCTGGCCGACGAGGGTTTGCGCGCCTGCGAAGGCCGCTGGGTCGCCCGGTTCATGGAACGCCACGTCACCGCCAAGCTCGGCAACCAGCCCGAATGGGGCACCGTCACCGCCGATGGCAAGGGCCGCACTTTTTTTGCCACCATTACCTGTTATACGCTGGTTGAAAAATTTCCGCTCATCATTGACGGCCTGCGCGAGGCCGCCGCCCGCCTGCGGCCGGATTATGTCGGGAGCTACATGATCGCCCTCAAGGCGCCGCAAATCGAGCCGACCCCGGCGCAGGTCGAGCTGGAAAAACAGTTCCGGGAACAGATGGACAAAGAGGAGTTCGAACACTACCAGCGGGAGCATCGGGAATACCTCGAACGCCTTTACCGCCTGGACTTGAAGAAACAAGCCGGCGAAAAGATCAAACCCGAGGACTTCGCCGTGCCGCCAGCCGAGCCGTTCTCGCCGCCGCCGTGGGAATGTGAGGATGAGGAAGATGACGACAGCAACGACGGTGAAGGCGGCGTGGCCGTGAAGGAAAAGCCCGATCCCCCGCCATCCTTTTTGGATGACGAACATCCCCTGGCGGACAAATACCGGATCATCGGCAGCGTCAACCTCGCGGAAGTCTGGGCCATCAGCCACGCGCGCGACCTGGCCGTTTATCTGCTGGGCCGCCAGCCCGACCGCGAAATTCCCGAAGAGCCGAAGTGAGGTGAAGCCGGTATCCTGCCGGCTGACGCCCGCCATGAAAAATTTTATCGCCGCCCTAAAGCAGCCGGAGCCCTAGGCCGGTTGAAATTCCCCGCCTGTGAAGAATGTATTTTGCCCCCGGCGTCAGGCCGCTAGCAGCTCGCCGCCGTGGACGAAAAGCAATTTGGCACTTGTAGCGGCGCTCTGTGAGCGCCGGGTTTTATAATTCCTGCTGGTCCGGCGGTCACAGACCGCCGCTACAGGGTAGGACGGCAACGGGTGGCCGAGCTTAAAACTGTCCGGCAGGGCGCGGAACAGGGCCGGACGCTCCTTGGCCAGCACGCCGGCCAGCCAGTGCCGCATGGTCATCAACAAATAATCGCGGCCACGGACGCTCTTATATTTGCGCTGCCAGAACGGGTTCCCGGCAAAGACCCGTTCCGCGCGGTGGGCGAGTTGGTTCGCGAACGTTTCCGGGATGGGGGTGCGGAAATAATCCCGCGCCTCGTCCAAGACCAGCCACGCGATATACAACGGGCAATGGCTCGTTTGCCGTTCAAACGGCGTCACCGGCGCGTAGCTTTTTCCAGACGATTTCATTGGCGCTCAATTTATCACAGGCCGTGGGACAAAGGCTGTCCAACCCAATTAAAATTCCACGTCGCGGCATTTGTCATCAATGGCGGAAATGATTCGCCGGACTTGCGCGGAATCAACGCGCTCCGCCTGCCGTTGCAGATGTCCCGGCAAAAAGGTTCCGTTCATGGCCCAAACGGGGAAATTGCCCTTTTCCGAAATTTTCACGAACCAGCCCGGTAAAACCACCAGTGGCGCAACCTGCACCGGCTCGCCGGTCTTCTTCGTCAGGAAATTTGCCAGCCATTGGGCATTTCGTTTGGCTTGTTCAATCGGCTTGGCGTCGCGGTAGGCTGGAAATTGCAATGCTTCGCCGTCATAAATCACTTCATGCGCCTGCTGTCCGTTGCGGCTGCCCCGGCGACGACGCGCTTTGGTTTCAATCAAGAACACGCCGCGCGTGCCGACGGCCACATGGTCAATGTTCCAATCATTCCCGCCGGGCAGGTCGTGAAACACGCGGAAACCTTCGGCTTCATTCAATGCTTCCGCCACGGCCTGCTCGCCGCGCAAATTGGACGAAACGGCGGAGGCGTTGCCCGCAACGATTGACGACGTGCTGAATGATGATTTTCTCGACAACTTGAACCCGGCGGCGGAAGAAATGTTCAAAATCAAAAACATTCCGCTAACCAAGGATGTCGAAAGTCCCGATTATGTGGCGCAGCGGAAGTCATGCAAAGATTTCCATTTGTTCGAGGAACAATTCCAAATCTGCCAGCGGGAAATCAAAGCCGAGAAACGCCGGCTGCTGCCATTTGCGAACGAACAGCAAATTGAAGTCGGCCATTTTTTTATTCTGCATGGGATTTTGCTGCTGGTGACGGAGGTTGGCGAGCGGGTGGAGAAAAATGGCAAATGGAATGCGCGGCTCCGCTGCATTTTCGAGAACGGCACGGAATCGGATATGTTGCTCCGGTCACTGGCGAGCGAACTTTACAAAGACGGCCGCCGGGTGACGCTGCCGGACGAGGAAACGCTGAATACCATGCTGGTGACGGACGACGACAAGGCCACCGGCTATATTTATGTGCTGCGTTCGTTGAGCCAGCACCCGGACATCAAAGCCATCCCCAATCTTTACAAAATCGGCCTTGCCCGTCGCAGCATTGAAACTCGCATCCAGAATCATGTCCGGCAACCGTGTTTAGCAATTTGGTCGTATCCACTTACGAAATAAGCATCATTGGTAACAAGCGGCATTGTTCGCGTCGGCTTTCCAACCGCGTTTTGATAAAGAAAAACATCTGTCGAGGATGTTTTTTCAGAACCCGACATTATCGAGGAATGGCTACCACCAAAAACGCCCTCAATCCAAAACAACTCAGGAATTTCTCCGCTTTTGATTTTCTCCAAATCAATTAAAGGAAATTTTTCCAATTCTGAAAACAATTCGTCATACATCTTCTTGGACGGAATGGAGAATTCCTTTTCTTCTTCCATAGTCGCCCCTGCGCTGATAAATCCACCCGACAAAACGCCTGAAACGTTCGCCTTTTTCACAACACGAACTGGAACTTTTATGTCTTTTACGGACTCGTAAAGTTCAACAACGAACGAAGTGTCGAGATATATGACGTATGGCTTCATGAGAAAAAATCAAATGCTCTTGGCCGCTCCTTCCACGATTTTAATTTCATCGGCGGTCAGGCCGTAAAGCTCATAGACCAGGGCGTCTATCTGGCGGTCCAGGGCGGCGCATTTGTGGGCGTAAAACTCCTTGTCCTTGTCGCTCTGCGCGCGGGCAAGCTGCGGCTGGGCCGCCAGCATTTGCTCCACCAGCGCAACCAGCTTGTCGTGCCGCGCTTTGTCGGCGGGCTTGGAAACATCCAACACACGAATTGGGATTTGCTCCAAGCTGAATATCGTCACCTGCGGAAACGAGTCTTTGAAATCGGCAAACATCGTTTTCCAAAAGAATTCCATCAGGCGCGAATTGATGATCCCAAGTAGAAACAATTCATTTTCGAGGCTTGCACCGCGAACGGTAAAAATGTTTCCCGTCACGGCGAGCGGCGTCTTAACGATGCTGGCCGTTGGACTCTCGCAGATTTGCCGGACAACCAGTTTGTGAGGCGCGAAATGGACTTCCTTATCCCAGCACCCCCCGGAAGTTTTAGGGCGCTTGAATAAAACAAACTCACTCGGCTGCCGCGTGAAATACCGCTGAACATCGCTGCCGGCAATAATCGGAACGTGGTCTTTGGTTTTCTTTTCATTCGCAAAATACTTGTCCCGGTCGCCAGTTATCAAACCACGATTGATGGCGGCGACTTTTTTGAGCGAAGAAAAATCTTTTGTCAGCCGGGTTATGAGCGATTTGTTTTGTTCGTTGACGAGTATGTTCCAAACGCAACCCGGAAGTTCGGCAAATGTTGGCTGGCTGGTTCGTCCTGAAAAGCTCGGCTTGTTGGCGAATTCCTGACCAAGCTCCGCTGTGGTCTGGACAAAATTCTGATTGCGCTTTCTCGCTTCAGGTTCAAGTCGGAAAACTAAAACGGAAGTGTGGACATCTGCATCAGCAAACACCCGGCCTCTGGCAACGCAAATCTGTTCGATGCAACACTTGTTCAAAATCCATGCCCGTAACGACTCGGCATAAACATTATTCAAAACCGTTGTCGGCACGATGTAGCTCTGAAACCCGCCGGGCTTGACAAGCGAAACGGCCCTTTGCAGGAAAAGGTGAAACAATTCAATTTTGAAATCAGCCGCGACGTAATGCCGGCGCAAGTATGCAAGGGTTTCAGTGCTGGTATTGTGCGGCTGCAACATTCTGTAAGGCGGATTGCCAACAATAGCATCAAACCCGCCCTCATATTCTGACTCTGGCAGCGCAGGCGGCGGAGCAGTTTTGTCTTTCTTGGATTTTTTATAGCTGACCTTGCCATAGCTGCCGTGCAGCGGCACGCCGGGCACGGTGTAGTCGGATTGCAAGGGTGACTCGCGCAGTTCGCCGCCGTCATTGTAGGTGACGACGTGAGGAGTCTCTAATTGTTCTTTGAGCAAAGTTTGAGACTCGTCACCTCGTCTCCTACGAAAGATTTGTGGAAACCGATCCTCGAAATTCATCGGGTTCAATTTCCGTTCCTCGACCGGCTCGAACAGTTCGCCGCTGGATATGTCCGTGCCGATGAGCGAATTGCCGCACACGATGTTTTTGTTCAGCGTAGGCAGGAGGGCTTGCTGTTCAAAATCCAGAAAGTATTGCCGCGCGGAGCCGGGCGTTTCGTCCTGCAACAATTTCAGGTAAAGCGAGAGCTGCGCCACTTCCACGGCCTGATTGTCTATGTCCACGCCGTAGATGTTGTTGACCAGGATTTCCCGCTTCTTTTGGAGGGACAGGTGCAGGCCGTCTTCGCGCGGCATCACGTCGCCCTTTTTGGCTTTGCCGGGATTCTCGTTATAATACTTGGTGTGGTAACGGAGCAGCAAATCATAAACGCCCAGCAAAAACGAACCGCTGCCGCAGGCGATGTCCGCAAACCGCATTTCGGCAATCTGCGCGGGCGTCTTGCCTTCAATCAGTTTGCCCACGGTGTTTTCCACGATGTAGCGGACGATATATTCCGGCGTGTAATAAACGCCGCCCGCCTTGCGGACTTCCGGCTTTTCCTCAACTTTGGCGCGTTTGTCCGTCGCCACGATCACCTTGCCGAGAAACCGTTCGTAGATGCTGCCGAGGATGTGAATCGGGATGGCGTTGAAATCGTAAGGTGAATTGATGTGGCACAGGGCTTCGCAAATCCCGCTGAACTGCCCGTCGTCCACCTTGAAAGTGGGCGAGTCGAGGATGTCGTTTTTCTTGAAAACGATGCCGTTATAGATGCCATCCAGCCGCCGGGACGTGGCAATGAAATCGCCCCAGGCGCTGCCGCGTTCGCCAAACTTGGAGACGAGATATTGCGGCTCAATCAGCTTGTCCTCCAGAAACCGGATGAACACGAGCCGGTCCAGGGTGCGCTGCGTGGCTTCGGTCAGGGCTTCGCCGTCGAGCTGGGGATTGCTGTTTTTGAAGATGTGCGCCAGCGTGTCGCGGTGCGCGTCCAGTTCGGCCAGAAATGCCTCGTCCACCTCCTGATAGCCGCCCTTGAACAAGCCGCGCTGGGTCGCGCCGCGTTTTTTGGGCAGGGCTTCGGCGTATTTTTCCAGCGAACCGCCCGCCACGGCTTCGCGCGAGAACAGCCAGTAAATTTCCGCGAAAACTTTTTCATCCGCGTATTGGCGGTAATGGAATTTTTTGAGGTTCCGCTGGAGCGCAGTTTCCAAGTCCGGCTTGTAGCGGCAGTCCACAATCTCGAACTGCTCAAAATCAAACAGCGCGGCCACCGGCGTCTTGCTGCCCCAGCCGTAGCGGATGGTCTGGAAATAATTATCGGCGGTGGCAATGTCGCCAAACGGTTTTTTGGCCTCGATGTAGAATTTTACGTCGCGAAAATTCGGCGCGAGATAAAACGCATAATCCGCGCGGCGCTGGGAAACGCCATGCTCCTTGCGCTCGACCTTGACCTCCTGCTCGTAGGGATTTTTCTGCGTGTCATGGTTCACGTCCCAGCCGAGCGCGAGCAGGAATTTGTCTATGAAGTCGCGCCGAGCCTCGGCTTCCTGATAAGCCGGGGAGAGATAGAATTTCTCATTGGCCTGAAAGTCGGCGGCCAATTGTTGCACCCGCGCGAAAGCGGCGTCGAAGCCCGTTGACATGGTGGGAAAGATTGTGCGTTGGAAAATTGATAGTTGCAAGAAACAGTTGAGTTGCACCTCACCCCGGCCCTCTCCCCAGCCGCTGCGGAGAGGGAGAAAAATGCAGCGTCAATTCTGCGTTCGCGTGTTTGGCGTGGTTCGCGGTTTGGCCGCTATCTGCTTTGGAGTATGGTGCCGGTCGTTTTTGCCATGACTGCCGCCTATGGCATCATCTGGCTGATGTCGCGGAAAAATCTCCAGGCGACGCTGGCCATTCAAAACCGGCCAGCGCAGCCGAGCTATCCGTTCAACCGTCTGCATACGATCAAAGGCATCCTCATTCTCAGCGTGGTCATCGGGCTGTTTTTCACCGCCATTCCCAAGGAAGTGATTGTCCTGGCGGCCGCCGGCATCCACCTGGCCAGCACCAAATTTCGCACCGAGGATTTGCTGGGACTGGTGGAATGGCCGATTCTGGTGCTCTTCATCGGACTGTTTGTGGTGGCCGGCGCGTTTCAATCCACGGGTTATGGCGAGCAGGCCATCCAGTGGCTGGCGCAGGGCGGATTTAACCTCAATGCCCCGGCCAATCTGGCTTTGACCACCGCCGCGCTGTCCAATGTCGTGGGCAATTCCGCCGCCGTGATGCTGCTCCTGAAGGTGGTCAATCTCACCAGCCCGGCGGTGCCGTATATTCTGGCGCTGGCCAACAGCTTTGGCGGCAGTTTGATCATCATCGGCAGCGTGTCCAACATCATCGTGGTCCAGCAGGCGCGGGAAATGGGAATCCACATCTCCTTTTGGGATTTCGCGCGGCTGGGAATTCCGGTGACGCTGGCCGCCTTGGCGGGGTTGCTCGGGTGGTTTGCCTTGGTGGGTTGAATTAACTGGCGGCGGAAAAGTTTCAGCCGGCGGGCTTGCTCTTTTCCGCGATGGCCTCGGAGAAAATGGCGAGCATCTGGGCGCGGGACAGCGACCCGACCAACCGGTTTTCCGACGGCGTGCTGACGACCGGAATGTTGCGCAGCTCGCTGGCCAGCACCAATGGCAGCGCGTCGAGCAGGCGCTGGCCGGGTGTCAGGCATTTCGGCGGCGGCCGCATCAAATCCAGGGCAATCACGCCCGCCAGGTCTTCGTTGTTGTGCAAATACTCCTTCAGGTCTTGCAGCGCGACAACGCCGATGAGCCGCTGCCGGCCGTCCACAATGGGCACAAAATTATTCGGGCTGGCCAGAAAACGGTCGGCGATTTCACGGAGGGAAACGGTTTCGCGCAGCGGCGGCACCGGCGGCAGCATCAGGTCGCCGACGGTCTTGTCCATGGCCGCGCCGGCCTGTTCGTTTTCGCGCAGCAGCGCCAGCCCCTTGAGCCGCATATGCTCGGTGTAAATGGATTCATTGTGCAGTTGCCGCGAGACGAGCACGGCCACCACGCAGGCCAGCATCAGCGGCGGCATGAGCGAATAATCCAGCGAAATCTCGAACGCCATGATCATCGCCAGCAACGGCGATTTGGTCGTGCCCGCCAGCGTCGCCCCCATGCCCACGAGCGCAAACGCGCCGGACGGCACGCCGGTGGCGCAGCCAAAATGATGCAGCGTCATGGCGAACAACGCGCCGGCATCCGCGCCCAAAAACATCGTCGGTGTGAACACGCCGCCGACGGTCCCGGCACCGACGGTGATTGCGGTGGCCAGTAGCTTGGCAAAAAAAAGACCGCCCAATTGCGTGAACCCGCCGGTGGCGGCTTTATAGTCGCCGTGCAAAATGGCATTGGTCACGAAATAGCCGTTGCCGCACACGCCGGGAAAACCGACGGCAGCCACGATGCCCACCGCCAATCCGGCCAGCGTCAACCGGGCATAAATCGGCAGGGAAAGCAGGTTGAAATTTTGTTTGGCCGCGCGGAGAAATTTCATGAACAGCGCGCTGACGCCGCCGCACAGGATGCCCATGACGATGAACCACGGCAGTTGCGCCGAGGCGATCGGCGGAAACGGCGGCACATGATACCACGGCTCAATTCCGAAAAAACTGCGCGACACCATCGTCGCCACCACCGACGCACACACCAGCGGCGCGAAGAGGTTCATGGAAAAATTACCCAGCACGATGAGCGAGGCAAACACCGCGCCGGCAATGGGCGCGTTGTAAGCCGCCGAAATGCCCGCCGCCGCGCCGCAACCGACCAGCAATCGCAGCCGGTAGGGCGGCCATTTGGCAATCTGACCGAGCTTGGAAGCGAGCGTAGCCGATAATTGCGTGATGCCGCCTTCGCGCCCGATGGACGCGCCGGTGGCGATGCTCACCAGCGCCGAGGCCGTTTTCACCGTTTCCGTGCGGAACGGCAATCGTCCGTCACCCGCCACGACGACTTCGAGCAGATCGCTGGAACCTTGCGGGCCAACGAGGCGAAAGCCCCAGTATAAAATCAGCCCGGCCGCCAGTCCGCCGAGCGTTGGCACCGCCAGCCGCTGCCACGGCGCAAACATTTCGGCGGCCTGAACCGGGTCAATGGGCTGCGGCAGAAAAAGCCGTTGCACCATTTCGCCGGCGTAGAAAAAAAACAGGTTTACCAGACCGCCGATGAAACCGACCAGGGCGGCCAGAACCAGATGGAAGGCTTCTTCCTTGAAGACGAGTTGCTCACGCCAATGCAGCAAGAGCTGCCAATTTCGGCGGAAAATATTCCGCAACCGTGTCACCCATGACCTGTAAATGCGCGGTTCCACACCCAAAACTTAGCGCGGAATATTTGTTTTACGAGCCGAGATTATGGCCGCGTGAACCGCTGATCAATATCCGGCACGGTCGGGGCGGGGAGATTTCTGAACGGAATTTAATTAGGAGTTTACGTTCTTTTAATCAACATATGGTCTATTCCGTTGTCGAAACTGAAAAGCCTATGCGAATCCTGCTGGTGGAAGATGAAAAGAAAGTGGCCGACATCATTGTGCGCGGCCTCAAGGCGGAGCGCTTTGCCGTGGATGTCTGCCATGACGGCCAAAGCGGCTGGGAGGCGGCCGACACCTATAATTATGATCTCATCATCCTGGATTTGATGCTGCCCGGATTAAGCGGCACGGAGATTCTGGAAAAAATCCGGCGCAAAAATTCGCTGGTGCCGGTGCTGATCCTGACCGCGCGCGACGCCATGGCCGACAAGGTGAAAAATTTTGAGGCCGGGGCCGACGACTATCTCACCAAGCCTTTTGCTTTTGCCGAACTGCTCTTGCGGGTGAAGGCGCTGCTGCGGCGCGGGCCGGTCAGCCGGGCCAGCGTGCTGCGGGTGAACGACCTGGAAATTGACCGGTTGTCGCAAAACGTGAAGCGCGCCGGCAAACGGATTGAACTCACCGCCAAGGAATACGCGCTGCTCGAATATCTGGCCACGCAGCCCAACCGCGTTTTTTCGCGCACGATGATCATCGAGCACGTCTGGGACCAGAGCTTTCAGGGGCTGACCAACATCGTGGACGTTTATGTGCGGCATCTGCGGGAAAAGGTGGACGATGCGTTTCCCGTCAAGCTGCTCCGCACGGTGCGCGGGGTTGGTTACAGCCTGAGCGACGGCACCGAGGCATGAACGCCCGCTCCATCAGTTTCCGGCTGGTCGCCTGGTATGCCGGGCTGCTCACGGCGATTTTCCTGCTGCTGTGCGCGGTGATGTATCTCGACCTGCGGCATTTTCTGGAAAATGACCTGCGGCAGGCGCAATTGCGGCGCGCGCACCAGATCGGGAACATCCTGCTTATCCATGTCAACCAGACCGGCGAAGCCGCCGTCGCCAGCCAGACCAAAGGCTGGTTTGAGCCGGAAATCAACGACCGCTTCATCCGCATCACCCGGGCTGACGGCACGCTGGTCTATGTTTCCGGCGCGCCCAAGGATGGCAATTTTGATCCGGCGGAAATTCCTGTTTTCCAGCCATCGGCGGGAACGGAATTTTCGCACAAGCTGAGATTGTCGGGCGGCAGCACCCTGCTCGTCGCCGCGCTGACTTTCAAATCCTCCGGCAACCCGGACTACCTGGTGGAATCCGGTGCGTTGCTGGATCCGGTGGAATCCATGCTCGACCATCTGTTTTTGCAGCTCGCCCTGGGCCTGCCGCTGGCGGTCATCATCATCACCGTGGGCGGCTATCTGCTCGTCCGCCGCGCGTTGACACCGGTCGAGCAGATCACGCGCGCCGCCGAGCGCATCACGCAGTTCAATTTGAGCGACCGCCTGCCCGTCGCGCAAACGGGCGATGAGCTGGAGCGGCTGTCCGTTTCGCTCAACCGGATGATCACGCGGCTGGACGAGGCGCTGCAAAATTCCAAACGCTTTGTCGCCGACGCCTCGCATGACCTGCGCACGCCGCTCACCATCCTGCACGGCGAACTGGAAAGTTTCGCGGCGGACGCCCGCCTTGGCCCGGAACTGCGCGACCGCGCCGGCAGCATGCTGGAGGAGGTGGTGCATCTGGGAAAAATCGTGGAGCAATTGTTCACCCTCTCGCGGCTCGATGCCGGCGAGGCGCAGACCGAATGGACCCGCTTCGATTTGACCGAACTGGCTAAAACCACCGTCGGACAAATGAATTTGCTGGCCGAGGACAAGGGGATCGCCATGGCCTGTGACTCCGGGCAGCCGGTGCCGGTGAACGGCAACCGCGTGCGGCTCAAGCAGGTGATTGTGAATCTGCTCGACAACGCCATCAAATACACCCCGGAAAAAGGGGCGGTGCACCTGCGGGTGCTGGCCGTCAACGGCCAGGCCGTGCTGGAGGTGGCAGACACCGGCATCGGCATTCCGCCCGAGGCGCTGCCGCATGTCTTTGATCGGTTTTACCGGGTGGACAAGTCCCGTTCCGCCAATTTTGAAAGTGCCGGGCTGGGCCTGGCCATCGTCAAATCCATCTGTGCTGCGCACGGCGCGGAAGTCGAGGTGCAGAGCGCCGTGGGCAGCGGCAGTTGCTTTCGGGTCCGGCTGCCGATCTTCAAAGGCTGAAATTATTTATCCAGCCATGAAATTCAAAAACAAAATTATGTCATCCCGTTTTGGAACCATTTTCACTGTTCTGGCGGTCGTCGCCGTCCTCGGTCTGGGCGGGCTATGGGCGGCGCATCGTGGGCGGGCGCCGGCGCCGGGGGAGGCCGGCCCGGCGGGAGTGCCGACGGCGGCCGTGGCGAAAGTGACGCGCGAAGACCTGTCCAAGGCGGTGGCCATGGATGCGGAATTCCGCCCCTATGTGGAAGTTGCGCTGCCCGCCAAAGTGACCGGCTACGTTGGCAAAATGAACGTGGATTTCGGCGACCAGGTGAAAGCCGGCCAACTGCTGGCCACGATTGAAGTGCCGGAATTACAGGCGGAACTGGACAACGCCCAGGCGGTCGAGGTCAAGGCTCAGGCCGATTACACCAACGCCAACCTGATTTATACGCGGTTGCAATCGGTCAATCAGGATCATCCCAATCTCGTGGCCCAGCAAGACCTCGACACGGCCCAAGCCAATCAACTGACCACCGCCGCCGCCATCGCCGCCGCCAAGGCCAATTTTGAAAAATATCAGGCCATGGTCGGTTATACGCAAATCACCGCGCCCTTTGACGGCATCATCACCGCTCGTTATGCCGACCCGGGCACGCTCATTGACGCCCAAGGCAAGCCGCTCGTGCGGGTCTCGGACAATTACCGGCTGCGGCTCGATTTTCCGGTCACGGTGGACTATGCAAAGGATGTCCATCTGGGGGATCCGGTGGCCGTGCGGGTGGATTCCCTCAACGGCAAAACTTTCACCGGCAGCATTTCGCGGTTCACCCATGAAGTGGATGACAACACGCGCACGATGATCACGGAAATTGAGGTGCCCAATCCGGATCTGGAACTGATTCCCGGCATGTATGCCACGGTGATTTTGAAAGTGGCGCAGCGTGCGCAGGCGCTGGCCATTCCCATCGAAGCCGTGGCCGGTGAAAAAAATCCGACGGTGCTGGTCATCAACCGCGCCGGGCAAATCGAGGAACGCGCCGTGCAACTGGGGCTGGAAACGCCGGATAAATACGAGGTGCTGGCCGGTTTGCGCGAGGGCGACCTGGTGGTGGTCGGCAACCGCGCGCAGTTCCAGGCCGGCGAAAAAGTTGAACCCAAGCTCCTCCAGCTTTCCTTGCACGATGAAAATTGAGATCAAACCCTTTAACGACCGCGTGCGCTTTGCTTTGGCCGTAACTTCCATTCGCCAGGGCGCGCGGACTGGCGCAGCGAAACCGGAGCGGCCGATTTTCCGAGCCGATACCCCAAAGAATGCTTTAAGCCCAACAAAAGTTTCCTTGATTCCATGAATGCCATGTTAACTCCCGGGCAATTAGAAATTCTGCGGCGGCTGGATGCCTGCACGCTGGCCAACGCCATTGAAACCTTCCATGCCCGGCTGCGCAATGAAGGCTTCACCGACAACTCGGTGCATTGCCAGTTTCCCCAGCTGCCGCCGCTGCTCGGTTACGCCGCCACGGTCAAGGTTCGGGGTTCTGCGCCGCCCACGGCTGAACGCGATTACCCCGACCGCACTGACTGGTGGGATTATATTTTATCGTTGCCCGCGCCGCGCGTGGTGGTGGTGCAAGATGTGGCCACAAAAGTTGGGCTTGGTTCGCTGCTCGGCGCGGTGCACGTCAACATTTTGCGCGCTTTCGACTGTGCGGGTGCGGTGACGAATGGCGCGGTGCGCGATCTGCCGGCGGCGGAAAAATTAGGCTTTCAACTTTTTGCCGGCAGCGTTTCCGTCTCGCACGCCTACGTTCACATCGTGGAATTCGGGACGCCGGTTGAAATCGGCGGACTGAAAATTCACTCCGGCGATTTAATGCACGGTGATTTGCATGGCGTGCAAACCATTCCGGCGGCCATCGCCGTGAAAGTCCCACTGGCGGCGGCGGAAATCATCGCGCGCGAGCAAGAGTTGATTGCGCTCTGCCAATCAAAAGATTTCTCGGTGGAAAAATTGCGCGCCGCCATCGCCAAAGACCGTTCCTAAAATCATTTCGCTGTCATGTCACGCTTTGCCATCCGCCTGCCGTATCTCATCATCGTCATCTGTCTTATCACCTGTGTGGTCGGCGTGACGAGCCTGGTGCGGATGCCGGTGGATTTGTTTCCGCCGATCAAAATTCCCGTCGTGGTGGTGGCGACGTTTTTTAATGGCATGCCGCCGGAGCAGATCGAGACGGACATCACCGGACGCTTTGAGCGCTTCTTCACGCTGGCCAGCGGCGTGGATCATATCGAATCGCGTTCACTACCGGGCGTGAGTCTGATCAAGATTTATTTCCAGCCCGGCTACAATGCCGATTCCGCCGTGACCAGCATCGGCAATCTGGCGATGGCGGATTTGCGCAAGCTGCCGCCCGGCACCTTGCCGCCGGTGGTTTTGCAATTTGACGCGTCGAGCCTGCCGGTGTGTCTGATTACTTTGAAAGGCGAAGGTTTGAACGAGGCGAAGCTGCGCGACACCGGCCAGTTCGACGTGCGCAACCAAGTCGCCAATGTGCCGGGCGCGTCCGTGCCGCAGCCGTTCGGCGGGCGCTACCGGCAGATCATGGTCTATGTGGATCCGCTGAAACTTGAAGCGCACCAGTTGAGCGTGATGGATGTGGTCCGCACGGTGAATAACGCCAATCTGATTCTGCCCGCCGGCGACGTGAAGATCGGGCCTTATGATTACAACCTTTATGTCAACAGCCAGATTGACGCCATGAAGGACATCGACCGAATTCCGTTAAAAACCATCGGTAACGCTTCGGTGCTGGTGGGCGATGTCGGCCATGTGGTGGACGGCTCGCAAATCCAATACAACGTCGTCCGCGTGGACGGCCAGCCGTCGGTATATTTGCCGGTGCTCAAGCAGGGCGGCGACGCCAACACCATCGCCGTGGTGGATGGCATCAAGGACGCGGTCGTGCATCTGGTGGACGTGCCCAAGCAACTGGTGGCGAAAGTAGTGTTCGATCAATCCGTCTTCGTGCGCAACGCGATTGAGAATCTGATCCACGAAGGTTTGATTGGCCTGCTGCTGACGGGCATCATGATTCTGGTTTTTCTTGGCAGCGTGCGGGCCACGGTCGCGGTGTTTCTTTCCATTCCGCTGTCCGCGCTGGCGGCGTTCATTGCGTTGTCCATGGGCGGCGGCACCGTCAACGCCATGATTCTCGGTGGACTGGCGCTGGCGTTTTCGCGGCTGATTGACAATTCCGTCGTCGTGCTGGAAAACATTTTCCGGCACATGGAAATGGGCGAATCACCCGAAGTCGCCGCCGAACGCGGCGGCCAGGAAGTCGCGCTGCCGGTGCTGGCCGCCACGCTAACGACGGTCATTGTCTTTTTTCCGGTCATCTTTCTCTACGGCGTGAGCAAATTCCTGTTCATGGCGCTGGCGTCGTCGGTGATTCTTTCGCTGTTCGCGTCGTATGTGGTCGCGATGACCGTGGTGCCGCTGTTCTGCGCCAAGCTGATTCGCGCACATCAGGAACACAAGGAGGTCGGCCATTCCGAAACGGGCGAGCCAAAACCGCATGGCTGGATGCAGCGCTTCAACGTCTGGTTCAACCACAAGTTCAACCTGATGCTCAACCGCTATGAAAGTTATTTGAAGCTCGCGCTGCTGCGACCGCTGGCCACGGTGCTGGGCATCACCGGCATTTTCGTCTTGAGCCTCGGTTTGTATCCGCTCATCGGCGAGGCGTATTTTCCGCGCACCGATCCCAGCCAGTTTGTCATCAATGTTAAAGCCACAACCGGCACGCGCATCGAACTCACCGACCAGTTGGTGCAGCAGGTGGAGCAAATCGTCCGCGAAACCGTGCCGACCAATGATTTGAAAATTGTCGTCTCGAACATCGGCGTCACGCCCGGCTTCTCCTCAATCTACACGCCCAATTCCGGCCCGCACACGGCGTTCGTGCAAGTCGGGCTGAACGCCGGCCATCATTTGAGCAGTTTTCAATACATGGATTTGGTTCGCGCGCGGCTGAAAAAGGATTTGCCGCAAGTTACCGCCTATTTTCAAACCGGCGGACTGGTGGACGCGATTCTGAATTTGGGCATGCCCGCGCCGCTGGACATCCAAGTCGCCGGCAACAATCTGGAGGCTACGCACAAAATCGCGGCGGACATCGCGCGCCAGGCCGCCGCGTTGCCGGACGTCAGCGACGTGCTGGTGCCGCAGGATATTGATTATCCTGCGCTGCAACTGGACATTGACCGGCTGCGCACCTCCGAGCTCGGCCTGAACGAAAAAGAAGTCGTCGGCGATGTCATCACTGCGCTCACTTCCGACCAGATGATTGCACCGAGCTTCTGGGTGGATCCCAAAAGTGGAAACGATTACATGCTCACCGTCCAGTATCCCGAAGGCTTCGTGAAAAATTTTGCCGACCTGTCTTCCATTCCCGTGCGCGGCGAAAATTCCGCGCACCCGACCCGGCTCGACACCTTGAGCGCCATCAGCCACCGCACCGCGCCGACCGAGGTGGACCATTACCAATTGCGCCGCGAAATGGATGTTTATGTTTCGCCCAAGCACGAAGACCTCGGCCAGGTTTTGAAAGGTGTCCAGAAAATCGTGGCCGGAATGCAGGTGCCGGCGAATGTGCACATCACCGTGCGCGGATCGGCGCACGCCATGGAGGTTTCCTTCCGCAGCTTCGGCCTTGGTTTGATTCTCGCGACGGTGCTGGTCTATCTGATTCTCGTCGCGCAGTTCAAATCGTTTCTCGACCCGCTGCTGATTTTGCTTGCGGTGCCGACCGGCCTGACCGGCGTGCTGATTATTCTATTTGCCACCAACACCACGCTCAATGTCATGTCGCTGATGGGCATTGTGATGATGGTCGGCATCGTGGTGTCCAACAGCATCCTCATCGTCGAATTTACTAACCGGCTGCGCGCGGAAGGCCGGCCGCTGCGGGAGGCCGTGTCGCTCGCGTGCCGCGTGCGTCTGCGCCCGGTGCTGATGACCTCGCTGGCGACGCTGTTCGGCCTGATTCCGATGGCGCTGAAACTCGGCACCGGCAGCGAAGCTTACGCGCCGCTCGCCCGCGCCATCATCGGCGGCCTTGCGGTGTCCGTGGTGCTGACAGTGTTCATCGTGCCGGCGGCGTATTTCCTCCTCTATCGGCGGCAGGAAACTGCGGCCACAAGTTTCGCCGCCGGGTCGTCGAAAATTGCCGGTTAAATGAATTTTCCAATGAACCGAATCCTCCGAATTATTTTGACGCTGGCGGCTGGCGTTTTCCTGGCCGGCAATGTTTTGGCCGACGGCACCACCAACGCGCCTGCGCCGTTGACGTTGGCTGGCGCGCAGCAACTGGCCTTGCAGAATCATCCGCAGATCGCCGCCGCCGATTATCGGGCGCTCGCCGCGCAGGAGGCGCTGAAGGAAACCCGCGCCGGATTTTTCCCGAGCGTGAACCTTTACGGGAACGCCGTCGGCGCCGGCAACGAAAACACCCGCATCATGGCCGGCGGCCTGAACAATCCCAGCATCTATGACCGCGCCGCCGGCGGGCTGGCGGTGAACCAGCTCCTTTTTGATTTCGGGCGCACGGCCAACCTCACGGCCAGTTCCAAGTTTCAGGCGCAGGCGGAAAACCAGAATGCCAGCGCCACGCGCGAACAGGTTTTGTTGCAGGCGACCGTCAGCTATTTCAACGTGCTGGAGGCGCAGGCGGTTCTGCATGTCGCGCGGCAGACGTTCGACACGCGGCGGGTGCTGCTCGACCAGGTCAGCCTGCTGGCGTCCAACAAGCTCAAGTCGGAACTGGATGTGAGCTTTGCGCGTGTCGCCGTGCAGGAAGGCAAGCTGCTGCTGCAACGGGCGCAGAACGATGCGGACTCGGCGATGACTTCGCTGTCCACGGCGCTGGGCTATCGCGAGCCGCAGCTGTTCCAGCTCGCCGAGCCGGCGGCGCTGCCGGCGGTTTCCACTACGAATGATGTTTCCCAACTGGTGGAGACCGCGCTGGCCGCCCGGCCGGAACTGCTAAGCTTGCGCAATGAACGCGACGCCGCGCTGAAACTCGCCCGGTCGCAGCGCGATTCGCGGCTGCCCACGGTTTCTGCCGTGGGCGTGGCCGGCGGTGCGCCGATCCATGACGAGCATCTGCCGGATAATTATGCGGCGGCGGGCGTGCAACTCAGCCTGCCCCTGTTCGCGGGCGGGCTTTATGCGGCCCGCCAGCAGGAGGCGGAATTGAAGGCGCAAGCGGATGCCGAACTCCTGCGCGCGGCGGAGGACAACATTGTGCGCGATGTCCATATCGCCTGGCTGAATGTGAACAATGCGCTGGAACAGCTCGCCACCACGGCGGAGCTGGTGCGCAATGCGGCCGAGGCCTACGACCTGGCCTCGGCGCGCTACCAGATTGGCAGCAGTTCCATTCTCGAGTTGAGCCAGTCGCAATTGAGCCTGACTTCCGCCCAGATCGCGGATACCAACGCGCGCTACGACGCCCTCATCCAGCAGGCCCGGCTGGATTATGCGATTGGCACGCTCCGTTAAGCCGCCGTTTCCCGAATTATTTCCTGAACGGAATTTAATTTGGCGTTCAAGACGCCTTAATGGGCGGCGCGTAAGTTAGCATCATGAAAACCAAAAATATCTTGCTCATGAATGTGATGCTCATCACGCTGGTGGCCGGGTGCGCCACCAAGCCGGTCGCGCTGGCGCCGGTCGGCCCCCGGCCGGGCGACCGCACCTCCTATGTTTCGACCGGCCATCTGCGGGTCTATAGCGGCACCAAGACGCGCGAAATTGCGGAGAACACCATTTACTATCCGCACACCGCCTACACCATCCGCGACCCTTCCGGGAAGCTGGTGAAGTATGTCTTCAACCATGTCGGCAGCACGGATGAAATACCGACGCTGGTGACGATTCCCTCGGGCAGCTACCTGATCGTGGCGGAATCCGCCCGCTACGGGCGCGTGACCGTGCCGGTCAAAATCCAAGACGGCCGGACCACCGTCGTCCATCTGGACGGAAATTGGCAAGCGGCCTCAAGCTTGGCTGCAAATGAACTGGTCCGCCTGCCTGACGGTGAAGCCGTGGGCTGGAGAAATTCTCTGGCGAAAGCCGCCGAGTGATGTCCGTGGTGCGCCGGTTTGAGAGGTCGGCCGGCGCGCGGGAAAAAACTACCGCGCCGAAATTTCCAGCATCCGCTCCATCGGCCGGCGCGCGCGCCGGATGATTTCCGCCGGCAGCTCCACGCGCGGCGCGAGATTTTTCATGCAGTCGCGCACCTTTTCAAGCGTGTTCAATTTCATGAATTTGCACTCGCTGCAATGGCAGGGATCCGTCGGCGCGCGCATGGCGTCCACCGTCGGCGCGCAGAGAAACTCCTTCCCCGGGCATTCCTTCCGCATCCGGTGGATGATGCCGCTCTCCGTCACGATTACGAACCGCCGCGCCGGGCTGGTCCGGCAATAGGTGATCATCTTCTCCGTCGAGCAGACGGAATCCGCCAGCTCGCGCACCGCGCGCAAACTTTCCGGGTGGACCACCACCTTCGCGTCGGGAAACTGCCGCTTGGCCGCGAGCACCTGGTCGCGCTGGAACTCCACATGCGCGTAACAATTCCCTTTCCACAGCGTCATCGGCCGGCCCGTCTGCTCCATCACCCATTGGCCGAGATTTTCATCCGGCACAAAAAGGAGGTCGCGGTCCTTCGGCGCGGCGTTGACGATTTTTTCCGCGTTGCCGCTCGTGACGATGACATCGCACAGCGCCTTCACCGCCGCGCTGCAATTGATGTAGGCGATGGTCCAGAAATTCGGGTTGGTGGCCTGCAACTTCGCGAGGGCGGGGGCGGGACAGCTTTCCTCCAGCGAGCAGCCGGCGTCGCGATCCGGCAGCACCACGATTTTGTCCGGGTTCAAGATCTTCGCCGTCTCCGCCATGAAATGCACGCCGCAGAAGACGATCACGTCCGCATCCGTCTTCGCCGCCTGCTGCGCGAGGCCGAGCGAATCGCCCGTGAAGTCCGCCACGTCCTGGATTTCCGGCACCTGGTAATTGTGCGCGAGGATGACGGCGTTGAGCCGTTTCTTGAGGTCAAAAATTTCCTGCGCGAGCGGCGCAAATTTATTCTTGGCCATCCCCGCGCGCGGCTGCATTTCGGCGACATCAATCATGGTGCAAAGTTACTTGGGTGAAGTTAAGCCGTCAAACTGCCAGCGCCTTGGCCGCGATGTCGCGCCGGAACTGCGCGCCGTCGAAATGGATTTTTTCCACGGCGGCATAGGCGGCGGTTTGCGCGGCGCGCAAATCCTGGCCCAAAGCCGTCACGCCGAGGACGCGGCCGCCGTTGGTGACGATCTGGCCGTCCTTCAGCGCCGTGCCGGCGTGGAAGACTTTTACGTCTGGCAGCCTGGCCGCTTCGTCGAGGCCGGTGATGACTTTGCCTTTGGGATAGTTGCCGGGATAGCCGCCGCTGGCCATCACCACGCACACGCTGGCGAGCGGACTCCACTTCAATTCCAGGGAACCGAGGGAGCCGCAGACGCTGGCGGCGAGGAGTTCCACGAGGTCGTTCTCCAGCCGCGTGAGATACACCTGAGTCTCGGGATCGCCGAAGCGGGCGTTGAACTCCAGGATCTTCGGGCCGTTCTTCGTCAGCATCAAGCCGGGATAAAGCAGGCCGCGATAATCAATCCCTTCCGCCACGCAGCCGCGCATGAACGGTTCCAAGACTTTTTTCGCCACGTCGGCAAGCTGCGCGTCATTCAAAAACGGCGTGGGCGAATACGTCCCCATGCCGCCGGTGTTCAGGCCGCGGTCGCCGTCGAGCGCGCGCTTGTGATCCTGCGAGGTCGGGAAAATCTTCGCCACCTTGCCGTCGCACAAGGCGTGGAGCGACACCTCCGTGCCTTCGAGAAATTCCTGGATGACCACGTTCGCGCCCGCCGCGCCGAAGGCCTTGCCGACCATGATTTCGTCCACGGCCTTTTCCGCCTCGGTCTGGTTCGCGCACATCAACACGCCCTTGCCGAGCGCGAGGCCATCGGCCTTCACCACGCACTGGCCGCCGAGCGTGACGCAGAATCTTTTGGCCGCGACCACGTCGGAGAACGTGCCGGCGGCGGCGGTCGGGATGCCGTATTTCTCCATGAACCGCTGCGAGAAAACTTTGGAGGACTCGAACTGCGCGGCCTTCTGGTTCACGCCCCAGATGCGCAGGCCGTGCTGCTGGAATAAATCCACGATGCCCAGCGCGAGCGGGTTGTCCGGTCCGACGACGGTGAGGTCGGCCTGGTTGAGCCGCGCGAAGGCGAGCAGCCCGGGCAGATCCTCCGCGCCGAGGTTCACGCACTCGACGGCGCTGCCGTTGGTGGTGAGCCGCTCCTGCGCGATGCCGGCGTTGCCGGGCGCGCACCACAGCCGCGTGGCGTTGGGCGACTGCGCGAGTTTCCAGACGAGGGCGTGCTCGCGGCCGCCGGAACCGATGACGAGAATTTTCATGAAAAAGCCGCCCGCAGGTTACGCGAGCGGTGGGAATTCAAAATAAAAAATTTACAAAAGTTCGGCGGCGAGGGTCTTGGCCTCGCCCGGCTGCAGATGCAGTTGCACCACGCGGTTGCCGTAGCGGACGGGGATATTTCCGTCGCCGCTGACGTTTTTGACGGTGGCAGAAACGAGCTTGCCGTCCTGCCATGCCACACCGACCTCGTAGCCGCCGCGCGCACGCAGGCCGGTGATGCTGCCGGTCGGCCACGCAGCGGGCAGGGCGGGGAGCAATTCGATTTCCCCGGCCTGGCTTTGCACCAGCATCTCGGCGATGCCGGCGGTGATGCCGAAGTCACCGTCAATCTGCATCGGCGGATGCAGGCCGAACAGGTTGAGGCAGGTGTTCCGGTCGGAAAAAAGCTGCTGCAACATCTGGTGCGCGTGTTCGGCGTCGCGCAGCCGCGCGTAGAGCGCCGTGCGCCAGGCGAACGACCATTCGCGCACGTCGCTGTTGTCGGCAATGCCGCGCGCGTCGAGCGAGACTTTGGCGGCCTGCGCCAGCGCCGGCGTTTTGCGCGCGCTGATTTGTGTGCCGGGATAAACCGCGAAGAGATGCGACGTGTGCCGGTGGTGGTCATTGGGCGTGTCGAGCTCGGGAGATTTGGCGATGGCGTTGGTGCCGGTCTTCTCCGTGTGCCATTCGAGCAGCTGTCCCCAACTGCCGACGCCGGGCGTGGCGAGGCCGTTACGCAGCACGGCAATCTTCATGCGGTAAGGCAAATCCTTGCCCAGCGCATCGCTGGCGGCGACGAAATTGTTGAACAAGTCCCAGACGATTTCCTGGTTGTAGCTCACGCCGTCCTCATCCGGGCCGTGTTCGGGTGACCAGCCGTTGGGCACCACGAGTTTGCCGTCCGGTAGCCGCTTCAAATGGTCTTCCCAAAACTCGCACGTCTCGCGCAGGATCGGATAGGCGACGTTGCGGAGATAATTTTTATCCTGACCGAAGGCGTAATGTTCCCACAGATGCTGGCAATACCAGGCGTTCGCCGTCTTGTCCCACTTCCAACCCATGCCGCCGGTGATGTTGTGCGACGTGCGCACGGCAAACCCGCGCGTGGTGAAGCTGCCGTCGGCCAGCCGGAAATCCCTGGCCTCCGCCGTGGCCGCACGCCACGCGGGCAGCTGGCTCGCGAGCAAATCAAACAGCGGCAGGTGGCACTCGCCGAGGTTCGCGACCTCGACCGGCCAGTAATTCATCTGGATGTTGATGTTCGCGTGGTAGTCGGAGTGCCACGGCGGCGAATTATTGTCGTTCCACAGTCCCTGCAAATTCGCCGGCAGGCCGCCGGGGCGCGAACAGGAAATCATCAGGTAGCGGCCGTATTGAAACAGCAGCGCTTCGAGTCCGGGGTCAACCGTCTTGAATGCCTCCAGCTTGCGCTGATCCGTCGGCAGCGACGTTTGCGCGGCGGTGGACTGGCCAAAGTCGGCGCTGACGCGGCTGAACAGCGACTGATAATCCTTGATGTGTTCTTCCTCCAGCTCGGCGAAACTTTTCTTCGCCGCCGCGTCCAACTGCGCCGTCACGCGGGCATGCGGGTCTTCGCCGTGATAATGTCTGGCGTAATCAAAGACATAATCCGTGCCCGCCGCGATGAGCAGGGCGAAGTCCTCACAATCCTTAAATTCAATCCGCGTCGAGCTGGGGTCTGAAACCGCAGCCACCGTGCCGCCGTGATTTTGCACGAGCACCTGCCACTCGAACTTCATCCCGTTGTCGAGTGTGCCGGACGCGGTGAGGCGATTGCCATCGGCGACAATCTTAGCGTGGTGCGAGTCCGCCAGTTCGAGGCTGCCCGTGTAAGCGCCCTTTTTTCCGGATGTGAACCAACCCACCAGCACGTCCGACGGATGGCTGCAAAAGAATGTGCGGTGGAAACCCGCGCCGTTTGCGGTATAGCGGACAGTTGAGAACGCCTCGGCCAAATTGAGATCACGGCGATAGTTCGCCACGTTCGTCTGGCCGGGCAGGTTCACGAACACATTGCCCAGCACCTGATACGCGCCCATTGTTTTGTAATCGCCGGACGGATTTTCGCCGCCGGTCCAGAGGCTGTCCTCGTTTACGCTGATGCGCTCGCGCGCCGGCGAGCCGAAAATCAGCGCGCCCAGCCGCCCGTTGCCGATGGGCAGGGCCTCGTTCATCGGCTTGCTGTCGGCGGCGGGCTGCTGATACCAGAGGGTCAGATCCGGAACCGGAAGGCCCTCGGGAACGATGAACGCCTGGGCGCCGAAGCCGGCCAGCGCGAAAAGAACCACGGTGAGGATTTTATTTTTCATGCAAGCGGGAATGGAGCAGATTTAGTTTCCAAATTCAACCTGATTGACGATTGCCGCCGACTGAAGTTTCACCAAGCTTTCGTTCGTGCCGAAATCCGGTCGGGCTTTGGGTTCGAGAAAAATCGGCGCGTTCCGGCGCAGCGGCAAGATTTCCAGCCGCAAATCGCTGGTGAAAATCTCTGGCGCGTAGCGCTGCAAGCCCAAGTCAAACTCGCGGCCGCTGTAAAAATTATCCGCGATCAGTTTGCCGTCGAGCGTCAGCCGCGCCACGTCGCCGATGTAACGAATCCGCAGAATCGGATGCAAATTCAAATCCAGTTTGGGCGGCAACGTGATTTTCCAGACCGCCGCATTCATGAAATCAGAATCCACTGGCGCAATGGCGATATGTGCTTTGTCATGGCTTAATGGAATTTCCCGCGCTGGCCCGGCAGGGCGAATCTGTTCCGCTGACGCCGTTGTTATGGATTCCGGTTTGCGCACTGAAACCAGCAGCGAACCGGGGGTATCCTTTTGCATTAAGGCAAACGCGTCTGTCGAGCTGGGTTCGTTTAATAAAATAACTTGAACTGACCTGCCAGCTTCTGTTTTCAAGTGAAATGAGTCGCCGCCGAAACCTGGGCTTACGTTTTCGAAAACTGTGTTTGAAGATGACAATGTTTTGGGATCAAAAACAAACTCGGCTTTGACGCCTGGTGTTTCCGCGAAGAAAAAAGTTTGCACCTTGCCATCATCAGTTTTGCAAACCGGCTGCGCCGTGGCGTAAATCAGCTTCGCGCCGCCGAGATCAAGGTTGAACGGCCAGAAGAAAAATTCGTCCGCCGGAATCGTCACCGGTTTCGCGGGGAAAACAAATTCACCGCCGGGCAGATTCAATTTGAACTGCACGTTGGTTTTTGCGGGCAGTGGCTGGAGCCGTTGGTAGTTGTTCACGAAAACGTAGCCGCTGTCGCCGTCCGAACGCACCGCCCAGCGCAGCGTGGTAAAATCATTTCTATCCGCCGGTCGCGAATCGGGCAGCGTCGTCGGCATTTGCGCGAGCGGCGCGCCAAAGTCGTGGAGAAACAGATGCAGCCGACGCAGCCAGTAGTATTGCGGGTTGATCTGGCCGAACTCGCCGAGCGGCGCGTTGAAGTCATAAGATTTCACCGGCAAATCGTTCGGGTAGCCGGTGGCGGTGGATTCTTGCAGCGTCGAGAGTTTGCCTTCGGGATTCTGTCCGCCGTGATACATATAATAGCCGAGCAGGCTGCTGCCGCCGCCAAGCTGCGTCAGCACGTTCGCCTCGACATCGCGCGGATCGTAATTGATGCGGCGATGATACGACGCCGGCATCCCGCCGCCGACTTCACAGGTCAGGTGCGGATATTTTTCCGTGCCGGCGGTATCACCATTCTTGTCCATCTTCAAAGTGTCGTTGCCGATGCCGGTGTCCGTGCGCGTGATTCGGAAGGTGAAATTTTCCCAGTCATTGCCATCCATCGGCTGCAGGCTGCGGCTCCAAAAGCCATCGGGGTAGGCACCGAACAGCGGCAGCAATTCGCCAAGCGGCACGGGCGTGCGCATCGGCGGCCAGCCGGTCTTGATGTAAAGCGGCACGTCCATGCCGGCTTCAATCGCGATTTTTTTCAACGCCATCAAGTAACTTGGCGAGCCGCCAAATTCATTGTCCACCTGGATGCCGATGACCGGACCGCCGTCCTTCCACAATTCGCCGCGCATCTGCTCGGCGATTTGGGCATAAAGGATTTTTACCGCCGCGAGAAAATTGGTGTCCGTCGAGCGCAGCTTCCAATCTTTGCGCGCCTGCACCCAGTCGGGAAAACCGCCGTTGCGCACCTCGCCGTGGCACCACGGGCCGCAGCGGACGATGATTTTCAATCCGAGTTCATTGCACGTCTGCAAAAACTTTTTCAAATCGCGCTGGCCGCTCCAATCCCACTGGCCTTCGATTTCCTCGTGATGGATCCAGAAAACGTAGGTCGCCACGATGTCCACGCCGCCGCCCTTCATCTTGAGCAGTTCCTCGTGCCACTCGGCCTGCGGCACGCGCGAATAGTGCAGTTCACCCATCACGGGAAACACCGGCTGGCCGTCGAACAGCAGACTGCGGCTGTTCACGCCGATTTCGTGGCCGGTGGGATTTTTGGTGGTGCCAAGCTTGAAATAGCCGGACTCGGCGGGCGGTGGTGTTTTGATGGTGGCGGAAACCACTTCGGCGCGGAGCGAAAAGGAAGAAAGCAGGCATGCACAAACAAAGGCAAAAATTAGCTTTGTGTGATGGGAATTCATATCCGCAGATTACACAGATGTCGCAGATTAAAAATAAAAAATCTGCGGGAATCGGCGCAATCTGCGGATAAAAAAATCAAACCACGCGCGCTTCGCCCCTGCCTTTGACGACTTCGCCGATGATCCACGCTTTGTGCTTCTGCGCGTTGATGAATTTCAAAATGTCTTTCGCCTTGTCGGCGGAAACAATGGAAATCATCCCGATGCCCATGTTGAAGACCTGATACAATTCGTCGTCCGGCACGCCGCTCTTCTGTTCGATGATCTGGAAGATGGGTAGCATGTCCCACGAACCTTTCTTGATGACGCAATCCAGCGACTTCGGCAGCACGCGCGGGATGTTGTCCACGAAACCGCCGCCGGTGATGTGCGCGAAAGCTTTTATCGGAAGTGACGAGTGACGAGTGACGAGTGACGAGTTGTTGAAGCGCTTCAACAGCTTTTGCACCAGCGGGCCGTAGCTGATGTGTTCCTTCAACAATTCCTCGCCGACGGATTTCTTCAACCCGGGCACTTTGCTTGACGGTTTGTAGCCGAGCTGCTCGAAGAAGATTTTCCGGCCGAGCGAATAGCCGTTGGTGTGCAGGCCGCTGGATTCGATGCCGATGACCACGTCGCCGCGCTTCACGGTTTTCTGGCCGTTGAGCATCCGGGACTTTTCCACGACGCCGACGATGGTGCCGCTCACGTCGTATTCGCCCGGCTGATAAAAGCCCGGCATCTGCGCCGTCTCGCCGCCGATGAGCGCGCAATTATTTTCCGCGCAGGCGCGGGCGAAACCCTTGATGATGTCGGTGAACACATGCGGCTCCAATTTGCCGGTGCCGAGATAATCGAGGAAGAACAGCGGCTCCGCGCCCAGCACCGCGATGTCGTTCACGCAATGGTTCACGAGGTCCGCGCCGATGGTGTCGTGCTTGTCCTGCTGGAAGGCGATCTTGAGCTTGGTGCCGACGCCGTCCACGGAGGAGACGAGGATGGGCTCGCGATATTTTTTGACGTCCAGTGCGAACAGGCCGCCGAAGCCGCCGACCTTGCCGAGCACCTCGCGGCGGTGCGTGGCGGCGAGCAATTGCGGCAGGGTGGCTTTGACTTTGTTGCCCAGATCAATGTCCACGCCGGCGGCGGCGTAAGCTTTTTGCTTTTTCATGTGGCGAGATTAAACCGAGAAATGCCTTTGCGGGCGAGAAAATTTCGTTGAGCCGAAAGTTGATGACGCGACACGCATCTTTGAATCGGATCTGCGCCGCTTCAATACCGACGAATCATCTGGGAGATTCGGAAGGAGTCTCGTGAGACGCTCGTGTAAAATCAATGTCCTCGGAAAAACGGCGGATAATCCCGAATACTTTCGACAACGCCGTGCCGTCCTTGAACACCAGCGCCTCATGCCACTCCGGGCGATCAAACAACCGCCCCAGCATCCAGCAAACCCAGAAATCTTTCTCGACGATCACCGTTTGGATTTGCAGGCGCTCCGCCGCTTCCGCGAACACGACGCGGCACTCCGTCACCGACATGGAAGCAATGCGGTTCATGCCGGCTTTTTCTCACCGGCAATGAACCGCAGATGTGAGTGCATCCAGGCCGGCACATATCGCAGGTCTTGCAGCAACCGGCGGCGGTCCACCGGTATCAATAATTTTCGCAAATGCGCCAACCGCGCCGGCGTCACCTGCTGCCGACCGACCGCGCGCAACCCCGCCATGACCAGTCCGCTCGCTTGGCTCGCCGCCATCTTGCGCCGCGAACGCTCGCGAAACTCGATGGTGCGCTGCCCCCATTTTCACTGAACGCCGCCGCCGGTTTGCGACATAGACAATGCGCCCCGGCACTTGCTCCGAGAGATTCAGGAGATTGGCCACCGCCGCTTCCGTGGTTTGGAGACGAATTCCGTCCCGCCGCGCAATCGCGGCTGCGATGGCATCGGACGATGCCGACAGTTCGCCCAACAATCGATGCTTGCGGGAAATGTCATAAAGCCCGTGTGCCACCCGCCGCAGTTTGCTGGCCTGCAACAGTCGCTGAATCGCCATCCCAATGGCGTGCGTCGAACCGAGATCAAGGAAATCCGACCGGGTGGGGCCGACGCTGCCGGCGTTTGTCACGCCCAACGGGTTGAAGGTGCTGAACGAAAAATTCAACCTCATGCCCATCAAGACGGCGGCGCAGGATTTGACGGAGATTTTGCCGTTGGCGGCTTAACCATTCAGCTGCACTGCTAAATTCCGCCTGCTGGCCTTGCGAAATCGGGACGCCGCCCACGCAACGCCGAAGGCCAAGTGCCCGTTCACGCCGCAGCGGGAGATGGTGCTGAAGTTGTGGGGCAAATGAATAACCAGCACGGTTGCCGAGATAGAGCAGCATGAGCAGTGATTGCCACGGTCTGGGTTCCGTTAAAAAGTTGGGGGAGAGGCATTGAGCCTCTCCCCCGTTTTTTCAGTCAGGTTTATTTTTTACCTGTCGGGTGGCTAAGCCCGGTTTTCTAGGTGAAACACACCGTTATTTAGATTGACGGTTTCGCCGACCCGTAAGAGTGCTTCCAGCATATTCAACAAGCTTCGTATGGTTTTCCCACTCGGCGGGCAAGTAGGCCAAGGCCGCCCAGAACCAGAGCAATGATAACCAGCACAAACAAACGCATGCTCCACGACGCGACGGCTACGGTGCGTGCTTGCAGCCCAATGTTCAAGTTGGCCCAAGTGTCAACGACGACGGCGCGTTTGAAGGTGAGCAACCGGCCTTGTTCGGGGATGTTCGCGCGGATCACGGCGGGATTCGCCACCGCTGCGTCCTGCTGCTGGATAATCCGCTCGGCCAGCTTCATGAACGCCGCGTTTTCGTCGGCGCTGTTGTTGTCAATGATCTGCTTCGCATCCTGCTGCGTGTAATTCGCATCCTTGTTGTTCCGCAGTTGGTTCAACCGGCCGCCCACGGCGTCGTTCGCGCCGGACACGGCGGCCTGCCGCACGTTCAGCCCCATCAAGGCCTGTTGCAGCTTGAGATTGTTGAGTTGGACGCGGGCATCCTCATTGAACGCCTCGTCGTGCGTGGACAAGCCGTAGGCGGACTCGAATGCGCGCCGCGCCGACTGCGGGTCGCCGTTCTGCAACGCGGAATTGCCGAGCGCGAGCATCTGCTCGGCCTGCTGTGTTTTCGCCTGCTGCAAACCGGATTCGTTCTGGAGATAGCTTTGCAAATCCAACGAGCCGGTGTTCGCCACGACTTCCTGCTGCTGCAACTGCAATGTGCCGCTCCATTTTTTTACGTGCCATTTGTCATTCAGAAAAACGCGCCAGGTCAGGTTTTCCAGCGGCAGATCAAATTTTGGTGCCAGCAAATTCAGATCCAATGCGCCCGCGTCCGCCTTTCCAACTTCGCTGCTGAAAAAGATTTCCACGGGCACTGGCTGGTCGCCGCGCGACTGCTGCGCCAGCGGAATTAAAATCTGGTCCGCCTCGCGCCACGGCCACACGCCGTTCTGGTTGACGAAGGCAAACCAGAAGTTCGCGCCTGCCGGCAGCGTCAGATGCAGCAGGCGTTTGTCACCGGGCAGAATTTCCAGCCGCACCTGCGTGAGCATGACGCCCGCGTCGGAAATCACGGAAGTGAAGGTGATGTTGTTTACGCGCGCCGGCAGCAACTTCGCCGCCTCATGCCGTTCGAGCTTCAACGGCAGTTCAAAGTCCGGCTCAACCAGGCGATACGCAAAGCTCGCCGATTCCGTGGGCAAATCCTTTTGCAACGCGCGCGGGATGCCCTGCCACTCGGTCGGCTGGAGCGAAGCGGGCAGGTTGTCCACGCGCACTTGCAAACGCCCGGCGGATTGGACGGTCACGAAGCCGCGCTGCAAATTCACATCCGCCGCCGGCACGCCGCGCAAAATGGTTTCATCCGCCTGGTCGGCCATGTGTGTCTGATAATCCACCTGCAAAAGGTATTGGCCGATGACGCGCCGGTGCAATTTGACTTCCCACGCCTGCAAGCCGTTTGTCATCGCGCCGTCCACCGCGAGAAAATCCGCGACCTGATCGCCGCGAAATACCACGCCTTCCGCATTCGTCGGGATGAAGACGCGGAACGCCTTCAAGCCTGTGTTCTCGATTTGATACTGCAAGTTCGCGGCGACTTTCACCTGCGCCTCGTTGATGGTGGCGTGCTGCAAACTCGTCACCTGAATCCACGGATCAACCTGCTCGATGTCCAGCGCCAGCTGCCACGGCGTCTCCAAAATGCGGAACGCCAGCACGCCTTTCTGCCGGACACCGGATTTCTGGGGATCGAGCTGTGTCACGCCGTCGCGGGTGGCAACCTGCAAACGCATCCCCTGTTCCGGCACGACGAGCAGCGTGCCCCGCTGCTTGTTCGCCTCGCGCAGCAAGACTTGTGGCACGTTCCACGCATTGGCGGTCTTTACGCCCGGCCCGGACAGGCTGATGATAAATTGCTGCTGGCCATCTGTCTTGCCGGTCAGATTCAAGGTAATGACGCGGCCGACCTCAGATTTTAATTCCGTCCAATGGCTCAACGCCGTGCCGCTGATGGATTCCACGTCGAAGCCGTCCGGCATCACAAAGCTCACCTTGAAAATACCGGCGCGCGTGATGGTCACGTTCGCCGTCGTCGCCAGCACGGTGCGATCTTCGCCGAGCGAAAGCGTGTCCTGCGTCTCCACCCGCACATCCGGCTCGACCGGCGAGGCTTTCAACAGCGCCGTTGCCTGGGTGTCGGCATAACGAAACGCACGGCGCACGGTCAGTCCGGGAAATTGCGCCGCAAGAGGCTGCGCGACGTTGTCCGGAAAATCTTCAAGGTTGATTGGTGAAATCTTTTCACCCGTGACATCATCCAACTGGACTTCGTTGCCGGTGGCGACGCCGAGCAAACCGATTTGTCCCGCTGCGCCTTCCAAGGAAATCAAACCAACCCGCTGCGCGAACGGCAAAGTTCCCGTGGCGACTTGTGAGCGGATCACCAGCGCGAACGGCCGCGCCTGTGCCGGATTCAGCGTCACGCGCAATTTCCGTGCGTCCGGGTCGAAGCGCCAGAGCGAAACAAGCGATTGCGGATTGGCAGACGCGGCGTCGGCGACATCGGTGATCGTCGCGCCCGCCGGAACATTGAAAATCAATTCGCCCAGTTCGCCCTGTGCCGGGCGGATGGAAACTTGATGCAGGCCCTCAACCACGCCCGCCGTCGGCACGTAAAGCTGCGAAACCTCCGCGTAGAAAACCGGCTTCTCGCTTTTTACGTCGCGGCTGCGCGGCTTCCAGCCAACCCATGCGCCGTTCGGCGAAAACACGAGCGTCGCCACGGTGTTGCTGCCGGTCATGCTGCGCTGGACGGACACGGCCTGCGGCGAAAACACGTCCACGTTCAGATTAACCAGCGTAACCGTGGCGCGGTTTACCAGTGCGTTCGGAACTGGCAACGCGAAACCGCTGTCGGCACCGGATTTCACGACCTGAATCTGATATTGCACCTCGATGTCAAAGGAGCCCCGGGATTGGGCAACGAGTTGCTGCGGGCTGCTCGAATATGCCGGTGACGCCTCCAATTTCAATGAATTCGGATAACTGACATGGGTCAGCACCGCCGGCGCAAACAGCAGCGGCAATACCTGTCCTTTTTCCGCCAGCCAGTGAATTTTCGCCGTCGCCAGCGCAAACGAATCTTCGATGCGGATTTGCTGCGTGACGGATTCCGGCCGCGCTGAAGAATCCGCACTGCGACCGTTCAGCGCGCTGCCGAACAGACATAATCCAACCAGCAGCGTCGTCACGGCCGGCGTCACACCATTTTCGGGCGGCGGCGGAAGATCGGATTTCGGTTTCGCCGGCAGATGCCAGAGTTGTTTGAACGATGGAAGCACAACCTGCAAAAACAGGAACAATCCAATGACAACAAAAAATGCCGGCACACCATTCGGCAGGCGCAGTGCCGCCCACGCAAGCAGCGTCCAGCCGAGAATTGCAAAGGCCGCCTTGGAAAACTTATTGTCCCGTGACCACGCTAAAATCCACGCGCCTAGCGCGAGCAGCACCGGCCAGGCCAGGGTAATGTAACCGGTGCCGGTCTCGGCCAGCTGCACATTGGAGACTTCTACGGTCAGCGCGCTGTTTGCCTGCTGCACCGGCGCGAGGAACGTTAAATTGTCTGGCGCGGAAACCGGGATGCCTTCAAACGCGCCGACGGCACGGACGAGCGAGGCGGCGGCCAAAACCATTGCCGCGAGACCGACCACGGTGCCTAACAAATGACGCGGGCTGAATTTGTGGGCGCCTTCGCCTGTCGCCCAGCGCCACACACAAATCGCAAGCAGCACTAAAATGAACGTCACAAAAAGCGACGCGAAAGTCGTGCCCGCCGCATAGCCATGAGCCAGCCGCGCGATCTGCGCGAAGCCGGACACGTCGCCCGTTCCGTTGGCGGGCGCGAGCGTGCCGCTGCGATACACCAGCCGCTGGCCGTCATCGGGCAGGAGCTGCCATTCCGCCAGCATCACCGGCGCGGCCACGACTGGCGCGGCGAGGTTCAGGCGTTTTGCATCCGGCGAACGTGCGGCGAGTTTTAAATCAATTGTCAGCACCGTGTCCGGGTCGGCGTGCTGCGGCAGCGGAATCAAATCGGATTTACCGTCCATCACCGGCACGACCGCCGCACCATTGACCGTGGCCGACCATAGTTGTGTTTCTTCCGGCAACGTCACTCTAAAGTTGGGGTTGCCCCGGCTTTTCACCAGATAGCTCACGTCGGTAAGCGCCTGGCCTTCCTTGGAAATGTGCGTGGTGAGCGACTCGCGATCCACGACCTGCGCCAGCGAATCGCCTTGCGCGAGCGGGCTCAGTGCAAGTTTCAAATTAAAAGGGCGCGCGGAATAGCGATAGGCCGCGAGCACGGGCTGGTCGAAAAAAAGACGGTATTCCGCCGGAACTTCACCGGGTTCCAGCGACAGCAGCCCAGAGGAAACGTCCACCGGCTTGACCTGGAATTGATACGCGCTGATGACGATGGTATGGCCGGACTCGGATTGCGCGTCAAGCGGGCGCGCGCCGGTGAATGCCAGCGTCTCGCCCTGCGTCTTGAACGGCCGTTCGTAGGCCGCCAGCAGCGTGTAAGCGCCCGAAACCGGCGTGTTCAACTGCACGATGAAACCGTTCGTCGTTTTTTCCCAGTTGCGGATGTCCTTGCCGGTGAACTCGACATTGAAATATTCATCCGACAGCTCGACGCGGAACGCCGACACCGGCGCGCCGCTGATGACGTAATTCATCACGCTGCTGCCGTAGGCGATGCCCTCGCCGATGGAAAAAAGATGAAACACGTCCGCCTGCATCGTCTGCGGCAGGCGTTCGACGCGCATCGTCGCCGACCAGTTCGGCTCGCTCAAACGGAACGCCGACTGGAGGCCGGCAAGCGGCTTCGGGAAAAAGGCCGTCGCGATTTCCGTCAACGACTGCGTGCGCTCCGCCGTCAGCCGGAAGCCGCCGTCCGCCGACACGCCGACAAAACCGCGCACGGTTTTCGCCTTTGCCACTTCGATGCGCGGCAATGTCCAGTTCGTCTCGCCGAGCGACTGGTTGCGTTCCAGCCTAAGCTGGATTACTTGCCGGTCGGCAACCGGCTGGCCATAAACAATGCGCAGTTCCGCGCCGTCGTGCGCGGCATTTTCGCCGGTGAAGTAATCGCTCATGCCCGACGCCGTAAGTTTGGCGATGGCGTAGCCTTTCGGAATGTTCAGCAACAGCTCGCGCAACGGCGCATCGCGGATGTCGAGTTCGATCTCCGCGTCCACCGCGAGTTCGTTTTCGCCGAGATTGTAGGCCAGCACCTGTGACACGCCGATCTCCGGCAAGATTTGATCCGCCTGAATCTTGAGCGCAAAATCCGCGCTGGAAAACCGGTAGGCGAAACGCTGGCTGCCGGTCGCGCGAAAAATGTTCGCCTCCGGAAACTGCTCCGGCGAAATCTGCGACAGCCCGCTTGCCTGCGCCACTTCCAGCCGCACCGCACCTTCGTTCACGATGCGGAAAACGCCGGCAAAGCGCGTCGCGCCTTCGGGCTGCACCTGCATCGCATCCGCCGCCTGCGGGAAAGCGCCGAGCGGCGTCTGCATCTGAACAAAGATTGTGAACGCGTCCTTCTGCGGCTGGTTGAACTGCACGACCAGCCGGCGGTCGGTGGAGTTGGTGGCGGCCTCGACGTTCCACGACAATACCGCGTCGCCTTGCACGCGCGTGACCTCGCCGTCACCGTGCAGTTTCAGGACAAGCTTGCTCATCTCGCCCTGCATGATTTTGCCGTTGAACAAGTCCGCCTGCCGCATCAGGCCGGGGCTGACGCTAATCTGCGAAACCATTTCCGCCGCGTAAAAAAGTTTCCCCTCGACCTCCGGGCGCGACTGTTTCCACCCAAAATTCACCACGCCATCCACCGGCAGATAGCTGACGAAATTGGTGCCGCTGCGTTCCGGCCGCGCGGCGCTGGCGAACTGAAATTCCGTGTCCGCCGCCAGCCCGCGCAGCACGACCGGCTGCACCGCGCTCGTCGCGACGTGAAAATTCACCGCGCTCCAGCCGTTGCTTTGCATGACGGCGGCGTTGAAACGGACTTCAATCGGATAAATTCCGCTGCGGTCAAATTTTGCGACGAAGCGATTTTGGTCAACGCTCATCTGCCATTTCTGCAGCGCGTCCAGGCTGGTGAGCGCGACCGGGCCGGAAATCAATTCCAGCGAACCGCCCGCCGCATTTTCCACCCGCACATTGCCGGTGAGCGTGAACGCGGCAACGTCGCCACCCAAATCACCGACGAGCTTGAAATCCTGCAACGTGGCGGCGGCAGGCGACGCGCCCTTCATCGGCGCAGGCGGCGTCATGGTGCTGCACGAGGTGGCGAGGAATGCCAGAGCGCAAAGAAGCGTAGCAGCAATTTTTGTTTTCATAATTCAGTAAATTTATTTTCCTGAAAGGCTCTTCGCCTGGCGGATCATCCATTCCAATTTTTTCGGGCGCTGGTCGGCGCCGTAAATTTCCGGCACGCCGCTCAAAACTTTCAGCAAATCATCCGGCGAAACTTCCTGCGCGAACGGACTCGCCGCCAGCCATTCGGAAAACGCGCTCGACGTCGCCGCGAGCCGCATCGCGGCGCTGGATTGTTCGAGCGCAACCGCGTTGCCGGCGTATGGCACGTCCCATGAATGTTCCTGAACATCCTCCGTGCCGGGAATTTTGTAGCGCACAAAAACCGTCGCCACCGGGCCGATGCCGTCCGGCTTCGTCTCGACGGTGTAAAGCGCGTTGCCCGCCTCCTGCGCGGCGATTTCGGCGGCGAGCACCGAGTTGTCGCGGAACTGTTCCTTGGTCAGCTGATGTTTCGCGTAGCCGATCTGCCGCCAGGAAACTACGCGCTGCGGATTAAATTCCACCTGCACCTTCACGTCCTGCGCGGCCACCTGCAACGCGCCCGCGAGCTTCGCGGCAAATTCCGTTCCGGCTTCCTCCGGCGAATTGATGAAGGCATAACGCCCGTCGCCATTGCCCGAAAGCTCCGCGAGCATGTCGTCGTTAAAATCTTCCCAGCCGATGCCGAAGCAGTCGAGCGCGATGCCCTGCTTGCGCTGCGCCTCGACTTTTTGCTTGAGCGACGCCGCGTCCACGTTGCCAAGATTCGCCGCGCCGTCAGTGAGCAGCACCACGCGGTTGATGCCGCTGGCGAGGTAATGCCGCCGCGCCGTTTCATAGGCGAGCCGCATGGCTTCTTCGAGATTCGTGCCGCCTTCCGGCGTGATGCCGCCGACTTGTGACAGCGTTTCGCCGGCCTTGTCGCCGGCCACGCCGTCCGCCCACAGCCGTGCCGTGCGCGCGAAGGTGACGACGCTGATGGTGTCCTGCGGATGCAATTGCGTGGCCAGCACGCGCATCGCCTCGCGGATGATGGCCACGCGGTCGGCGCGTTCCATCGAACCGGAAGTGTCGAGCAGCAAAACCAAATTCAGCGGCCGATCGGCCGCGCGCCCCGCCGCCGCCGTCTTGATGGAAAAGCGCAGCAGATCTCGATTTTGCGCAAACGGATCGCGCGCGCGTTCCGACGTGAACGCCACCGGCTTTCCCGCCGTAGCTTCCGGGTCGCGATAATCAAACGCGTTGATGAATTCCTCGCTGCGGATGGACGCCGCGTCCGGCAGCCGGCCATTTTCCAGGCTCGCCGCCGCGAGCTTGAACGACACGTCGCTGACGTTGAGCGAGAAGGTGGAAAAACTATTTTCGCTCGTCTGGATTTCCGGCTGCGGAATCGGCACGGGCAACGAAGTTTTTTGAACAGGCCGGTCTTCTTCCAATCGCTTCAGCGACCGGAGTTGTGTTTGCCGTCCTGATTCAAACACCACATTGTTCGTTGTCAAAAGATAACGGAATCCATTTGCATCATCTTTAGTGAGGCCGTTGTAAAATTTGCTACCGCTGACAGCACCTGCATCCGAAAAAGAATTCACCGCATTCATCACGATGACATTGGTCGTCTCAACCGCCATCGGAGCCAAAACAACACCTGCCTGCTTGAGACCCAATTTAAGTTCTCCACTGATGCTGTCAGCGGCAAGCTGGTCTTTGTCCGCTTGCACCGAACCCGCCGAACCCGCCGCGTGGCTCACGACGCTTTGCAGGCGCTGCTGGAACGACACGGAGTGTTGCACCATGGCCACCGCCGGTTGCGACTGGCCGACCTGATCGCCGCTTTCCTGTTTTGCGGGTTTGAGTTTTGCCATGGCGAGATTGAACTCGCCGTTTTTGCCGGATGCACCGGCGGCGGCGGTTTCCAAATCATCAACCGCCAGCGTGCCGCCGGTGACTGTGGTGGCGCCGGAATAATTATTGTTGCCGGCCAACGCCAGCGCGCCGCTGCCGGATTTCGGCAACTCCTTCGTGGTTTCTGAAGAAACGACCGGCGAGCGGATGCTGCCGTCAAACGAACCGAAGTCAGCACTGGCGGACGCGCCGGATGGAGCGGGAGCCGTGATTACAGCCGGAGCATTGCCGGCGCGTTCGTTGAGGCCGAATAAATTGCCGCTCGCCGGCAGGTCGCCCATCACCGGCGTCTTGTTTGCGTCACTTCCGTTGCCGATGAAGCGATAATAACTTTTCCCGGCGACCGCCGGATTCTGCGCCGCAGCAACGCTGCCATCGGATTCATTGCTGTCTCCCGCAAGTTCGTTGCGGAGCTTGGCCAGCGGCTGTGATGGTGCGGCGTCGTTGGCCGCAAGCCCGTTTCCGACCGCGCCCGGAACAGCGCCAATCGGCGAGGCGATGGGCGAAATGGCGCTGATGCCAGCTTGATTATTTATTGCGCCACCACCGCCATATCCTCCGCCGCGAATGCCACCCGCGCCGGCAAACGCGTTGACGACCCCGACCGCCTCGCCGTTGTTCTGGACATATCGGTTTTTCTCGTCGCGCCGGTCACCGGATGAATCATGCGCGTGGGGTGTCGTGGCTAAGTTGTCTTCGACCACTCCGCCCGCCGACAGCGCGAAGGTTGCTGACGCTGGAGCCTGGGGCGCTGCCGGTGGTGGCGTTTGAGCCGTGCCAAGATTTCCATTCACATTGCCGACGATGCTTTGCGAATACACGCCGCCATTTCTGGAATCCACCGGTGTGCCGGCAACCGTGTCCGCAACTTCCGCCTCGCCGGTTTGCGGCAGAACAATTTGTGCCGGCAGCGGCGCGAGGATGGGTTGTGGCGCAGGCGTGGCGGCGGCGGGCGGTGGATTGCCGTTCTTGAAATTTGCCTCGACAGATTCAAGGCGCTGTTCCGATCCGGCGGCCGGCGCAACTGTCAGCGCAACTTCAGCGGGCGCGGCGGACGCGCTGGCCGGCGGATTTTCCTCGGCCTGTATTTGCGCCTCCATAGCCTTCTGCCTTGCTTCGGCCAAAGCAGAAACGTGCTGCGCCTTTCTTTTGGCCGAGGCCAGCGCGGGCAGCAGCATCGCCGCCAGCACGGCCATGACGGCCACGAGCGCCAGCACGGTGACGAGGTGCGGAATTTCAATCCGCTTCAGCCAGAACAATTCCTTCGCCGCCTGCGGGCGCGGCGTCTGGAAATGCGCGAGCAGCTTTTTCCGGCGTTCGTCGGAAAGTTTCAGCGAAACATTTTCGCCGGACATTGCCGCCGGATTTTTTTCCGCCTCGCGCACGAGGACGATGGTCTGCGCGAGTTCGTCGTGCAGTTTTTTCAGCGCGGCGTCCTGCGAAATCGTGTAGCGCAGCAGTTGCGCCTCGTCGGCGGGCAGTTCGCCCAGCAGCAGCGCGGTGATGCGCGCCTCGATCTGTTCGCGGGATGGCTGGTCCGGGTTCATGGCACTTGGCGGAGAAACATCGAACATTCAACATTCAACGCCCAACATTCAGCGCTCCGCACACGCGGCGCGCACTTGGGCGTTGAGCGTTGAGTGTTGAATGTTGAATGTTTTTCTTTTCGATTCATGGCACAACTCCGGTCTTCGCCAATTCGACGGCGATGGTTTTCAGCGCGTGATGCAAAATGAAGCCGACGTTGCCGGCGGTCAGCCCGGTGCGCGCGGCGATATCCTTGTAGGAAAGTTCGTCGTGAAATTTCAGCTGCACCAACTCGCGGCTGCGCGCGTCGAGCGCCGCGAGGCTCAACCGCACCTGGCCGATGCCTTCGAGCCGGAGCATCTGTGCGTCCGGCAGCAGCGCGGAATCGGCGGGGTCGGCTGCGGGTGAATTTTCACCCTCAGAAAATTCTTCAAGCGAAACGGTCTTGCCCGACGCGCGCCGCTGGTTGAGCGCGAGGTTGTGAACAGTGCGGTAAAGCCACGGGCGCGGCTTTTCCACCTGTTCAAACTGGGTGTGAAGTTTCATGAACGCTTCCTGAACCACGTCCTCCGCTAGCGCGGCTTCGCCAGTGTAGCGCAGCGCATAACCCAACAGCGGCGCCTCCAGAGCTGCAAACAGCTCTTCGATCGTTTCCCACCCGGGCGGCTCCACGCTGGTTTCTTCTGGTCGCATCACGGCCAATCTTGGTGAATCACCCGATTCAAGCTGGAAGCAGACAAACTTCCAATCCCAAAGGACATCATGTTCACAGGTTATGACACACGAGTTGGTGGTTTATTAGCAGAAATCTGCAAGCTGGAAAAACTTGTTATGCCCGAAACAACCCCATTGTATTTCCAATCAAATGAGGTGTTGTAGAATTATTTTTTCGTCCTTAAGCAAATGTGGCGGCCAACTCTTTTTGTAGTCCAGTATGTGGAAGATGGCGAGGATTGCTGTAAATGTTCACCGTAGACTGCCATGTGCGCGTTCCCATTTTGGGGTCGGCGTGTGTGATATATGCCTTGCCCAATTGCATATTCAGGGCTGGAACTTGTCGTGCCTGATTTTCGGCATCCAAGAGCCTTTGTGCCTCTTCTGGATTGCTAGTGCCAAGGCAGCGCTGTTCGCGCGTTGCATTGTTTTGAATGTAAAAGTTCTGACGGCCTTTGCGTCGGAACATCCGATATGCTTTTTTCATGGTTTTAGTCATGTAATAAGCATACGAACTACTTGCGAAGTCGTGTTAGCGAGCAGTTGGCGAGTCAATCAGAAGTCAGTGCGAATCGTTGCGGAGTAGCACAAAAACTCT